>Ga0222626_1000056_pt1 | contig 85497 bp, 74 predicted proteins | sample AntAcemetageno91_FD_179862 | JGI IMG/M metagenome (GOLD analysis project Ga0222626, IMG submission 179862) | Saline water microbial communities from Ace Lake, Antarctica - #91 | ecosystem: Environmental > Aquatic > Non-marine Saline and Alkaline > Saline | place: Antarctica: Ace Lake | collected...
CCCTATGATAATCAGCAGGATATCATCAAGTCGTAGGGTTACACCACGGCCGGAAGTCGTCCCCCCACCGGTCAATCCTCCCACCATAAATTCCGGGCTGAGCAACATGGAAATAATCAGCGCATACAAGGCAAATTCGGCACTCAGAAAGCTCGCGACAGCAATGATAAATGCGAAAATCATGAGAAAGGCGATACCTGTAGAGACTCTCGTAATGAAAATCCCAGCCGCAAATGTCACTACGACAATTATCAACAGCAGAAATACTGTCCCAGAATCTATTTCCGCACTTTTTGATCTAATCATAAGATGACTCTGTTTAAACCCCCGGAGGAACCATTGATTCTTCAGCAGGCTGAGTGCCAAAGAACCCTCTCGTTCATATGAGATGCCCGGTTAATGAGTGTTATATATAATTTTGGTGTGATTGAATCGTTATTCTTCATGGCGAATGTGGTCACTTAGATCTCTGTCCGGATCTCTATCCAGATCCATTGGACGATAACTTTCGTCCCCATAATCATAAAATTTCTCTACAGAACTGGGAATTTTCACAACTAAAACACTTAGGATTAATGCAACTGCAACTAGGATGACGAACAATAATAACGATTTTCTTTTTTCGCTGCGACTTACATAATGGTCCATTTTAATTGCTTTTTGCCTCCAATGTGAGCTCGGGAACCCAGCTGCCGGGATACAATTTGACTATTTCCTCCTCCATGTATCTTTCGGCTTCATTTTTAGTGGCAAAACGACCTACGAAAATCCTGTGCCAGGCACCTTTGCCTTCAATATTAACCGTGGCCAAGTGAGCGTCCAAGCCATTCTCCCTGAGATCTGCCACAAATCTCTTTGCTTCCTTCAAGTCTTGCCTGGCTCTGACCTGTATGGCATAAGGTCTGTTATCCGGCCCCAGCGCCGGCCCTTCAGTCATCCGGTCTTCCGGTTTCATTTCTGCTGAGGGTGCTAATGCCAAATTCTGGTCTATCATTTTTCTAATGATCTTTACTTTAGCAGGATTATCTTCCAAGGGAATATCGCGTGGCCGGCTGCTGTCTGTTTCCGCCTGTCCCGTGACGGCAGACTGGTCCGAGGCACCGGTAGAGGAGAGCAGATTAACTATGGGGCCGGGCAGCCTGAGATCACCTGTCTGGTACAAGAGGCTGATAATCAGAAATAAAAGTGCTATTAGAAGGATAAGAATTTTCAGCTTTGAGCGTTCCTTCCCTCCCACTTCAACCTCCACTGCTACTTCCTCTTCTACATCCTCTTTCGGACTCTTTTCGGTAATTTTTCTGACCATACCCGCGATAAGACTGGGCGCTGACAACAATTTACTCCAGACAGTCTTTTGTTCTTCTTTTTTTGGCCCATACGAGTAATAATCCTTATAATAATCATAATCAGAAAAATCCGGGCTGAACTCGGCCTTTAGGCCATTGAGCACAACACCTATTACATTTGCCTTGACATTATCAAGCTGGGTTTTTGCCCGTTTGAGTGTGCTTCTGGAAATTTTGCCCACCTGATAGACGAGAATTACCCCATCCGACCTTGAACCTAAAATTGCGGCATCAGTAGCAGACAAAACCGGCGGACCATCTATCAACACTATGTCGTAATCAGACCTTACTTCATCTATAAAGTCTTTAATGCCTTTTGAACTTAACAGTTCAGCGGAATTCGGGGGGATAGTTCCACTTGTTATGATATGAAGATTATCCATTCCGTGAGTTTTCAGGATATCATCCATACTCATCTTTCCCACCATGATATCCGTAATTGTCCTGATTACATCCTTCCATTTAAAGTTTCCCAGTATGACATCTGAAAGGCCCGGGATTTGATCGATGCCAAACACCTTCCCAATAACCGGCCTCCTGAGATCTCCCTCAACAAGCAGCACCTTATTACCTGACTGGGCCATAGTGATGGCAAGGTTAACTACTGTGGTTGTCTTCCCTTCCTGTGGAGAAGAACTGGTAAACACGATGGTCTTGATATCTTTTTCCAGACTGGTGAAACTTAGATTTGTCCTGAGCGCCCTGAAACTCTCTGCCAGTGTTGAATCGGGGGCAAAATGCGAGACCAGTCTGGCATGCCTGTCCGCCGTCCCTTCATCCACATCCTCATGGTACTTTTCCTTTAGCATCAATTTAATCTCATTGACACTGACAAAAGGAATTATTCCGGAGACAGGAACACCAAGAAGTTCCTCAACTTCTTCAATTGCCTCTATAGAAGTGTCAAAGGTCTCTATGATAAAAGCAAAGATAATGCCAAGGATCATGCCGATAATTATTCCAACGGCGGCAGTCTGACCTGTTTGGGGTGGATTTATAGGAATGAGGGGCTCAAGGGCGGGTTTTACGATTTTTACCTCTTCTATCTTTTCCGCTTCGCGGATCAATGATTCCTGATACTTCTCCTCAAGAAGAGTATAGACTTCCATGTTTATCTTGACATTTCTCTGCAACCTTGCCAGTTCCAAGCCCATTTCCGGAAGCACTTTAATCTGTTCATCCAATTCAGCGATTTTTTCCTTCAATGCAATTATGCTTGCTGTGGCAGTCTTTTCCTGGGAAGAAAGCTGGGATCTCATATTCTCCCCTATCTCACCAATCTGCTGATTTATCTCTACAATCTGTGGATAGTTTCTCGTGTAAGTGAGAAGCAGGGTGTCTCGTTTCAACATAAGCTGAACAAGTTTGTCGTTAAGGCTTTTATAGAGGCTTGAAGCTTCATTGATATAAAAACTGGTTTCTGAAGTCAGAGTCTTGTTTTTTGCCGTTTTAAGATATACCTGTACCTTATTTATCTTTTCATTATCTGTCGCCAACTTTTCATAGGTTCCCCGCAACTTAACCATTTGACTCAGCATTGTGGAGGTCTGAGCACTTAATGAAATCAGTTTATTTTCTTCTCTAAAATCCTTTACACTCTCCTCAGATTTTCTTAACCTTTCCTTTACTTTCTTCAGCTGGTTCTCTATAAACTTCTTAGCGTCAATAGTCCTTTTGTTGAGATCAAGAAATCGTTCCTCTTTGTAAACACGGGCAATAGTATTGGCAAAACGCTGAGCGAACCTGGGGTCCTGAGAAGTCACCATGATGTTGATTATATTACTGTATCCCTCCTGCTCAGTCTCCATAGAGCTTTTCAGATTTAATATAATTCCAAGATACTTCTTGTTTGTCCGCACCTCCTCAGAGGAAAGATCAGAGGGTATCAAAGCCAGTTCCCTCGCTGCTTTTTCTATTATAAAATAACTTTTTATTACGGCCGCCTGGGTCTCCATATCATCGGTCTGAGACCAGGAGTTGATTTGGGAATAAGGGCTGATTAAAGAACTGGTCTTCTCAATCTTCACGCTGGCACTTGTGTTGTATAAAGGAATGGGCTTGTTCAGAATTGCGGATACCGTACTGAATAACCCCATGGCAATAATGGTAAAGATGATGATAAATTTTCTCTTCTTTACAATACGCCAGTAGTCTCTGAGGTTTAAGTCATATTGTGCCATATTAAGGCCTCGTCGGGTAATCGAATATTCGTTTAATGAAGCTTGTTGAAACGAAGCATTGTGTCCGGGTTAAAATACGCGTTTCTGTACGAGTCTGGATACAACAGATAATCCAGAAGCGGCACTGTATTTCTGATAAACTCATTAAGATCGCCTATCACTGTCCTCGGAACATAAACCACATCACCGTTCTGAAGGGGAATATTCTGGGCCATATCTCCTCTTTTTAATATCTCATCAAGGTCTGCGGCAAGTATAATCGGCTTGTTCCGGTCTTCCTCGTAGCCTCTGATAATTTTTACATCCGAATCCACAGCTACTCCCGTCGTACCGCCAGCCTTGGATATGGCCGCGAGAAGATCGTATGCATCCTTCAGCCTGTATATCCCCTGTGTATTTACCTCGCCAAAGACATATACCCTCTCTGCATAAGCTGGAAGCTCCGGAACCGTTACTATATCGCCATTATCTATAACAATATTCTGGTTCATGTCACCTTTAAACATAGCCTCGTAGAGATTGACTGTATAACCTTTCCCGCGTCTTACCACTTCAACATTCCTGAGATCTGCGTTTGTAAATTCCTCACCCGCAATTGGCCCTCCTGCCATTACGATAAGGTCAAGAATTCTCGTTTTCCCTTTTAGAGGGTATTTTCCAGGCCCTGAAACCCCTGTCTGAAGAACGTTGATCTGTCCAAATAAAAGAGCGCTTTTGCTTTTGTATTTCTTTACAATAACATCAATTCTCGGAATCCTGATATATTTTTTCAAAGCACTTGTCAGTATTTCATCCACCTCATGGGAAGTGTGCTCCGCTACCAGAATATCATCCATGTATGAATAGGATATTTTCCCATCCGGCCTTACTTCAGTACTATACTGCACAGGTTTAGCCGTATCCCAGAAGGTGATGGTCAGGACATCGCCCGGCCCTATCTTGTACTCGGGAATACCACGTATCTCAGTAAACACACTGTTCTCTGTGACCTGACTCATCCTTGAGATTTCTTCTTCCATCGCTTTGTTCTGTTTTGCATCTCTTTCTTCAACAACCCTTGCAGGCAGAAATTCCTTCACCGGTATCCCCTTTTTCTGGAAGGTACAGGATGAAAAGACTATAACAGAGAAGCATGCAAGAAACGCGAGTAGAAGATGTGCTGTCCTGTGAAACATCGTTGTCTCCCCTGGTGGGCTACTATTAACTTGGAGATGATTCCACCATAATTATCAGATACATTCATTTATTCAATAAATCAACTATACACTAAATCAACTAATTTGGAAAATGCAATGTTTATATTGAATTTAAATAAGTTATCATATATAGGGTGCGCAATGGGAGTTTGCCGTCGGGTAATCTTGTTAAATCAGCTATCAGGCACCCTGATAATAGTGGGTTGGTAATCATTTATGGTAAGATATTCCGATATTATTAAATATGGTAACAAAAAGAAAGAAGACAGCGGCGCCAAAACCCCGGTGGTTTTCGAAGGTGTTAAAAAGATAAATGATTCTTTTCGATTCAGTTCATTGAAGGAATCCATGGATGAATCCCGGGCTGAATCCAGGCCTGAACCCAGAGTTGAATCCGTGGTTGAATCCAAGCCTGAACCCAGAGTTGAATCCATGGTTGAATCCCAGGCTGAACCCAAGGCTGAATCCATGGTTGAATCCCAGGCTGAACCCAAGGCTGAATCCAAGGTAGAACCCAAGGTAGAACCCAAGGTAGAACCCAAGGTAGAACCCAAGGTAGAACCCAAGGTAGAACCCAAGGTAAAACCTAAAGCACCTTCAGCATTATCCTCCATACCTGCGGAAAAAGACACCGGCAATATGAAAGAGCTTCGCTCAATTATCGCAAACTACCTTAATGGAGTTCGTGACCAGATCAAGAATGACAAACCCATTCATATCAAACAGGCTGTTGATATCATAACTCATTTTATAGATACGCCTGATTTGATCGAAAAATTTTATCAATTAACAGCCATGTCTCACAATAATGGCGATAAAGACTATTTGATCCGGCATCTGATTAACGTCATGATATGCTCCATCAAGATCGGAACACACCTCGGATATCCCAGGGAAGAGTTAATCGAACTTGGATTGGCTGCGCTCCTTTACGATGTGGGACTTTTTAAGATCCCAGAGAGCATCACCGGAAAAATAGGCAAGCTGACCAATACTGAGTTAGGAATCATAAAAAAGCACACCAGCATCGGCAGAGATATCCTGTCCCCGTTTCGAGATGAGCATCCAATCCCTTGTCGGGCCGCCTACGAACATCATGAAAGAGAAAACGGCAATGGTTATCCTGAGGGACTAAAAGGAAATGAAATATGCAAATGCGCAAAAATAATCGGTCTGGTTGATACCTTCGATGCCATGATTCGCAACCGCCCACACAGAAAGGCGCTTATGCAGTATCTTTCAATCAAAGAGCTGATCGCATCAAAGAACTCCCCATTTGCTCCGGAAATAGTTAAGGTCTTTCTTAACGAAATAAGTGTCTTCCCAGTCGGAAGTTATGTGAAGCTTAATAATATGAGCATAGGTGAGGTAATTGCGATAAACAAGACATATTCACTGAAGCCAACTATAAATCTGATTGTTGACGGCAACGGGGAAAAGGTGTCCGGGAATGTTGTTATCGATCTCGAAAAACAACCTGTCTTGTATATCCTTAATGCTGTCAGTGAAGACGATATCCCCTCATAACAATTTGTCCTTGACTTGGGGTCCACTTCTTGTGCATGGCGCTACTGGTTTTTTGTCATGCCAATGAGTTGACAGACCCTCCTCATGTAGAGTTCCCATACTTTGATACCCTCGTGAGATTCAAACACCTGTCTCAATATTTCCGGTCTTGGAAACAGGGTTTCAAGGATAAAATTGAATCGATTTTTCAGCCCACCTTCAGGGGAAAAAAGCAGGAGCGGTGCCCAGACAGGCAAGGCCCCCTTTTTCTTTCTCTCTCTCAACAGTCTTTTTTCCAGCAGGAGGAGCTTATCATCTCCAAACAACTTGCGGGCTTCCGGTGGAAATTGAAAATTAAACAGGTCACGGAGCAGAAAGAAAACATAGGAAACAGACCTCTGCTGACCCACATACTCGGCTCGATCCTTAAGCGTTTCCCAGTCAGGCCTCTTCCAGCCGGCAATTATACTCTTGATATCGACCAACCAGATCAACCTGTCAACATTATGCTTGAGTGCATGTAGACTCAGGTATATAACCTGGTCATATTTATTTAAACACAGGGCCTCCTCGCCCTCAAAATCTATGCTGTGGGCATTATTATAGAAATGACTCTGGTTCTGTGAAAAAAGAAGCTCCCGGGCCTTAATACGTTCAGCCCCGAGAATGTGGGAATGAAGATCGATGGTGGTCGGCCCTCTCATAAAGGTGTTCGGATAAACAGTTCCTCTCTGGTAGCCCTGAATGGTAAGAATTTTGATCAGCTCAAGATAATCTTCGTTTGGTATCCATAGATCAATGTCCATCATCGGTCGCAGGCCAATATCATCATAGACCTGATTCAAGAGACTGATTCCTTTCAAGAGAACAACCCTTATTCTGTTTTGATTGAGTTGATGGAGAACCTTTTTAAAATCGTGAATGAGTTTCAGGTTGAAAAACGTGTTCCGGTGATAAAGGAATCGGATGCATTCAATTTGTTCGTCGTTGAGGTTTTTCAGCTCACCCGATTTCACTATATTCTTGTACAGAATACCGATCAGGCCCTCATCAATAGCCATATTGATCAGATGGGCAACATCTATACCCTGAGACATGAGACGATGGAGGCTCTGCTGTTGATGCAAATCCCCCTTCAGCTCAGCGGAACAAGCTAATATCCTTTGTTCAATAGAGATCACTCGAGAAAATCTTCATTACCGGTTAAATGTATCTGTCCGAGGGAGAGATGCCTCGTCAACAAAAAGACGAAAGGGCCGTTGGATAGTCCACTGGTTTCTCCCTGGCAATAGACGGCCAATTACGCGTCCTGCCATGAGAAGGTGAAATTCCATTCCATCACGTCTGGTAAAAGAAAGCACTTGCATACGCATTCGGGCCGGTAACCACCGTTTAAACAATTCTAATTGAGCCAAGCGGTGATAAAGAGGACGGAGAAAGTAAGATATCATCGAGTCTATAAAGCAGACGAATCTGACTGCAAGCGCATATGAATGACCCTGCAACCCCCCGTGTACTGTCCTCAGCCGGTTCCCACGTTTCGTCCGAACCACGCGTCCAATAATATGATCGGCGTTGAGGTTCCAGCAATCGATATGGTTATTATTGTCGCCCCTGGTTCTGATGCCTTGATTAGAAATGGAAGTAATCCTATGAATAATAATGTCGTTGCTGTCCGGGGGATAAAATGCGATAATATCTCCGCATCTAATAGTGTTCCCTTTGTAATGAGAGACATAGAGTATATCAGAAGTCTTCAGGAAAGGCTTCATGCTGGACCCTTTATAGGCTATTATTTTTGAGAAACGGTCGTTCATATTTAAACCTTTTTACCAGGCTCTAATTTCAATATTGCTTGACTTTTAAGCTAAATTATGAATTTAGTCAATAAGATGTTTTTCATTTGACCCCTTTGACAGAATGTTCAGAATAAAATAATCTTATCCATCCATGTCTGCCCCGCAGAAAGCGGGGTTGATCCCGTCAGAAATTGTGCGCCCTAATATACTCTTATCTTTGCGAGTTTTGCGCCTTGCGCGAGACATTTACTGTAAAATAATTTCACAATCGACAACTTTTATTACACCATGTTTCGAGGAAATGCAGGGCGAATTGAAATCCGAAACGTCTTATATCTTTAATTAACAGAAATATACGTCAAAATAATCAATTGCGGCACGAACCTTGCGGTAGATTGAAGAATGATAAAGGGGAAATTGATATATTACGGAATATGTGCTATATCAAAAAAAACGGATTGAAGCTAAAATGTTCGAAATTAAGAAACGAAAAATAACAAATTCAGGAGTAAAGGCATGATTGAAAACAAAAGGCCTGTTGTTAATTCTTTTGTAGCCCTTCGAGAAGAATTCGACGATTGGGCCATACTGTTTAACCCTGATACCTCCGATGCTGTCGGCATCAATCCTGTTGGTGTTGCCGTATGGAAACTGATGGATGGACGCACCAGCCTTGAGGAGATCGTGACAAAAGTCCGGGACTGCTTTGGAGATGTGCCGGATGCCGCATACAAGGACATACAAGCATTCGTTGAAGATCTGGCAGGACGCGGTTTTGTAGGTTATGAGGTTGGAGACATCGGCCAGTGACCAGACAATCCAGTAGCATGTTGAAGACGCCCGCATTAAAGATCATGCGTACACCACGCAGTGTAGATGTTGAGATTACCTCGCGCTGCAACCTGCGATGCCGCTACTGTTATTATTACGATAATCCGGCTGTGCAATATCATGAACTGTCTGCGGAGGAGTGGCTAAAGTTCTTTGACGAATTGGGCCGGTGTGCCGTAATGGAGGTAACTGTTCAGGGCGGGGAGCCTTTCATACGTAAGGATTTGACCGAGTTGCTTGCGGGTATTGTTCGCAACCGGATGCGCTTTTCTATTCTTTCCAATGGCACACTTATCAACGACGACACCGCAGCCTTTATCGCCAGTACAGGACGCTGCGACTTAGTACAGGTCTCGGTGGACGGCTCGTCTCCGGAAACCCATGACGTCTTCAGGGGAAAAGGTTCTTTTGTAAAAGCAATTCAAGGCATAGAAACCCTCCAGCGGCACGGTGTACCGGTTTCTGCCAGGGTTACCATACATCGACGCAACGTCGGAGACCTGAAAAACGTGGCCCGTTTTCTTTTGGATGATTTGGGACTGCCGGGGTTTTCCACCAACTCCGTCGACTATATGGGATCTTGTCGTGTTGATGCTAATGATGTGCTTTTGACTGTGGAAGACCGGCAGGAGGCTATGAGGGCCCTGCTTGATCTGGATGACGAGTATGATGGACGAATTTCTGCCACAGCCGGCCCCCTTGCGGATGCTAAGGGCTGGAGAAAGATGGAAGAGGCCATGCTTCAGAAAGACCCTCCATGGACCGGAGGTGGCCATCTCACCGGTTGCGGCTGTTTCTTTGCAAAATTAAACGTGCGTGCGGATGGAACGATCACCCCTTGCTGCATGTTGACACATCTGGAACTTGGCAGAATCAACAGGGATTCGCTTAAGGATGTATGGCTGAATAACCACATCCTTGGCAATATGCGACTGCGGCAGGACATATCCCTTGCCGGGTTTGAGTTTTGCCGGGATTGTCCATATCTGCCATATTGTACCGGTGATTGCCCAGGGACAGGCTTTAGTTTAACCCGGGAAGTGGATCATCCGAATCCTGATTCATGTCTCAGGAAATTCTTAGCAGATGGAGGAAAGATTCCTTGAGCATGGGGGAGAATTTACCTAAATTAACATCGATTTATTTCTATCTGACCGAAGGGTGCAATCTCAAATGCAGACATTGCTGGCTGGCCCCCAGATTTGACGAGAAAGTCAAACTTCCGACACTTCCTGTAGATCTCTTCCAGAGGGCTATCACAGAAGCGAAGCCCCTCGGTCTTCAGTCTGTCAAGCTCACGGGTGGAGAACCGTTGATGCATCCCAGGTTTACAGATCTCCTGGAGATTGTAAGGGACGAAGATATCGGGCTGGCTATAGAGACAAACGGGGTGCTCTGCACCCGGGAGACTGCTAAAGAAATAGGCAAAGCGCCTCACAGTTCTGTATCGGTGAGCATAGATGGATCAGATGCGGAAACGCACGAGTGGATGCGTGGCGTTGCCGGCTGCTTTGAACAGTCCAAACAGGCGGTCAGGAATCTGGTTAATGCGGGGATAGAAACCGAAATTATCATGTCTCTCACACGCAGAAACACAGATCAGATTGAAGATGTAATAAGAATGGCTGAGGATTTGGGGGCATCGTCGGTTAAATTCAATATTGTTCAGCCAACAGCGCGCGGAGAGAGCTTTATCAAAGAAGGAGAGTCACTTTCTGTCGAGCATCTTATCAGGTTGGGCCATTATACAGAAGAGGTGATAGCGAAAACTACTGATCTGGAACTGTATTTCGACTACCCGAATGCCTTCCGTTCTTTGAGCCGAATCGCAAAATATGGTTGTGGAGAATGTGCTATTCTTAATATTATTGGGGTGATAGCCAGCGGCCATTATGCGTTATGCGGTATCGGAGAGCATATAAAAGAGCTGGTATTCGGCAAAGTGGGAAAAGACAATCTGGATGAAGTGTGGGGGGAGTCTGTGATTCTTAAATCGTTAAGAGAAGGGCTTCCCGCGAATCTCGAAGGGGTGTGCAAGCATTGCATTTTAAGAAAGTCATGCCTGGGAAGGTGTGTCGCCCAGAATTATTACACCAGTAAGACTCTGTGGTCGCCGTTCTGGTTCTGCGATGAGGCATATAAAGAGGGGCTTTTCCCCGACAACAGGCTCTGGGGTATACTGGATCAACCATTTTTTAAAAACCAGACAAAATTTTAGGGGCAGTCACGATAAATTCTAAGCAAGGGGGTAAAGGACATGGCAGAAACAAGACCGAAATATGAAGCGCCTGTGGTGATTAATCTGGGAAATTTAGCCAAGGGTGCGGGTGCAGTCTGTAGTAAGGGAAAAGGCCAGATTGTTTGTTCCAAGGGCACGAAGGCCGGTGGAGCAAGTCCTTCAGCTTGCGCCAAGGGCAGTAAGGCCTCTGGTGTCTGTTCCAAGGGTAAAACACCATAGTATTGCTGGTTCCAGTTAGTGATGGAAGCGTCTGGCTTGATCAGGCCCGCGTACGTGGAGAGATTGCCTTAGTACGGGAAACACAATATTGTTTCCTGATTTCAATTCTATGACATGTGATTAACGAAAATCGGGCGCATATGCTTTTGTTAAGGGATGGGATTCCATGGCAAATCTTAGCCGGTGATAAACCGGCGGCAGCCATAGTCACAAGGCTTGAGGAAATCATGCAGTTGAGTCCTCTTGAAGGCCCTCGCCGCAGGTTGTCGGTAATAACCGGTAACAGGTCAGGCTGTAGAAAATTAACTTCCGGAGATGTTGAGGTCTTTGTCCCTTCTATTGATGAACTTACGCTGAGAGAAATATCTGTTCAATTGTTGCAGCCCATATTCCAGGATTTCCAGGAGCGTGGCGGATTGTTTATTCACTCCGCCCTGGCGGAGAGGGACGGGGTTGGTGTGATCTTGCCGGGATCATCCGGGGTTGGAAAGACAACGGTGAGCAACCGATTTCCTTCTCCCTGGAAGTCGCTGTGCGATGATGAAACGCGCGTGGCGCCGGATACCCGGGGCCGGTATTGGGCGCATCCCTGGCCGACCTGGTACAATTTTGGCCTTACCGAATCAAAAGAGACATGGAACGTAAATCACGCGGTTCCCCTGATGGGGATTTTTTTTCTGACGAAGTCTCGTAAAGACCGTATCATACCCATAGACCCAAAAGAGGCTGTGGGCATGTTTGTTGAAATCGACAGACAGGCAGCGCCCGGATGGCTGGAGCTTCCCGGGACTGAAAAGAAGCCGTTGATGAACAGGCGTTTGATGCGGTTCGAAAATGCGTGCGCCCTCGCAAGGTCAGTACCATCATTTGTCCTAGACGTCGGCGCTACCGGACGATTCTGGGAAAAGATCAATGCTGTTTTGGGTTTAGGTAATAAAATATGACAGATCTGTACCTTGATATAAACCAGTTTATCCAGGAACACCGGTGGGTCACGGGTGGAGATTTGACCCGAAAGTTTGGAAAAGATCCTGAAGGCGGGTGTTACTGGGATGAAAACCTGCTTTTAGCTCCTGGAGTATCAAAAAAGACGGCTGATGCAGTTTTCAGATTATATGACGCAGGTCAGATAACCATTGAGTTGATATCTCCCATAATGTATCTGCTCAACGGCATTGCTGTTGATCTGCCTTATGCCGGAGAGTTGAAAAGTTATTCAACCCCTCACTGGTTTCCCGCCGCTTTTTGCAGTCTTTCTGCGGTAAAAAGATTCAGGGAAACGTCGAATCTTCCGGATGGAATTCGGCTGCCTGAAAAGAATCCCCGTCTGGGATGGCAACAGTGGTTGATGAAATGTCAGCAACATTTTCAATGTCACCGATGCGGGGAATGCTGCGAAGGTTCTCCTGTTTTGGACTTGGATCGTTATGATATTGAAAGAATAGCAACACATTTGAAAATCAGCATAAATGAGATGCTGGAAGAATATACGGTGGCACTTTCAAAGGAACGTATCCGGGCCCTGCCATATTCATTTCCTGTACGCGGGATAAAAAAGACCCTGCCCTGTATGTTTTATGACACAAAGGTGAAAGGATGTGGCATATATCCTGCCCGTCCCCTTGTGTGCCGGGCATTTCCCTTTTTAGAGACCTATACAATCTATTCCGATCCTGAAATATTTAACTCGGCTAATTGCACATCGGTGATAGAATATTTTGATCAGATCAAACAGGATTTTGGCCACAAGAAAGCAAACAGTGAGATCAAGTGATAGACCAGAAAAGGAGAGGCTGAAGATGTCCGGTAGTGACAATGTTTTTATTTTGGCCGATGGCAACGACTGGCAGATTGTCGGCAAAGACAAGAAGGCGTGGATCATTGTTTCCCGTTTGAAAGAGATCTTTCAGTTGACATATTTCAAAGGCCCTTGTCGCAGGTTGTCTGTCAAAACTCATGACAAGAAAGGGGACTTAACACTTGCGACAACTGAAGAACTCGAAATCTGCGTTCCCCTGCTGGGCGATGTGAATTATTCCGCCGGCGCCGTATTTGCTCTGGCCATGAAACCTGTCTGCCGGGATATCCAGTCCGGTGGTGGTTTATTCATTCACGGCGCTTTGGTGGAGAAGGATGGCTCGGGTGTAATTATGACAGGAATATCCGGGATTGGTAAGACCACGGCGAGTAATCGCCTTCCGTCCTGCTGGCGTTGTCTGTCTGATGATACGGCCCTGGTGGTATGCGATAATCAGGGACAATATTGGGCACACCCCTGGCCGACCTGGAGCAGGTTTGGGTCCAGAGGGCCCGGCGGAAGCTGGGAGGTCAGCCATTCTGTCCCACTGAAGGGACTGTTTTTTTTGGCCCAGGCGCCAAGAGATCGAGTCGAGCCCATAATAAATGGACATTCTGCCTGCATGCTGGTTGAAACCTGCCAACAAGCAGCCTTTTTGTCATTGGAGTTGGGAGATACCGGCGAAGGTCTGCGAATTCAGCGTCTGAAGAGATTCGAGAGCATCTGCGCTCTGGTGAAGGCAATACCATCATTCATGCTGCATATCAGCCTGACAGGATCATTCTGGGATGAGATAGACAGCGCCCTGAATCCGTGAGCGGTTATAAGAAATCTAAATACATGAATAACTGGTTTACTTATTTAAAACAGGGTTTTTCCCGGAAACTGCCCGGGGATCGTATTGCTGGAGACAACAGATATTCCGGAATCAATACCGGTTTCAACAATCTGCGTCCATTTATAAAGCGGCACTGGCGTGAAGGTCTGTTGGGTGCTTTCCTTATCCTGCTCACCTCCCTGCTTGAATTTCCCCCACCTCTTATATACAGATATCTTGTGGATAATGTGATACTTAATCATCAAACGGCCCTGCTGGCTGGAACGATATTCCTGCTGGCTTGTTTTCTTGTGGCCGAGAAACTTTTAAACATGTGGCAGGACTTTTATTTTGCCCGATTTGAACAACAGGTCACCCTCGATATCCAGCGTGAACTTCTGGAACGAACCCTCCGTTTCCCTAAAAGATTTTTCGACGAAAACGAAACCGGTTATCTCATGTCAAGGCTTTCTTCCGATGTCGAGGAACTCGGGTGGTTTTTTTCCGGCACAGTTGTTTATATACTCAGCAACATATTGCGTCTTGCAGGGGGGCTGGTTTTTATTTTTTATCTGGAATGGAGGCTGGCTGTCGGAGTTTTGTTTGTAATGCCCTGGCTTTTTTTTTCTACCCGGTACTTTTCCAAAAAGATGTACATCTTAAGTCATCACAGCATGGAAGAGGATGCTAATGTTTCAACTTGTCTTCAGGAGTCACTCTCTTCCGCCAGTCTTATTAAGACATTTTCTTCAGAAGATCATACGGTACACCGTATCATATCCCAGATCAAAAAGGCATTTCAAGTAGCGATGGAGCAATCAACAATAAGCTCAGCAGCCAACTTGACAATCTCTTCCATGCCCTGGCTTGCCCGGGGCTGTGTCCTGACATTAGGAGCTTACTGGGTGATTAAGGGCCAGTGGAGTCTGGGATCTTTGCTCGCCTTTCTGGCATATCTGGGTTATGTTTTTGGACCTGCTCAATCTCTTGCTATGGCCAATCTCAATTTTCAGCAGGCTATGGCCGGTCTAAAGCGTGTATCCGCGCTTTTTGATATTGTTTTGGAAGAAAATTTGGGGACAGGTGAAAAGGTAAAAAGATTAAATGGGAAAATAGAATTCAGGAATGTCTCTTTTTCTTATAATGAGCGTGAACCTGTACTCGAGAATGTTTCCTTTATAATAAAACCCGGTGAGCAGGTCGCTCTTGTGGGACCGAGCGGTGTGGGAAAGACAACACTTTTGAGCCTTATGCTATGTTTTTATAAACCTGTTTCCGGTAAAATTCTTTTTGATGATTTACCGGTGTCTGACTATGAAGTGATTTCTCTGCGGAGACGGATTGGGTACGTATCACAGAGCACGCTCCTTTTGTCCGGCACAATCATGGAAAACCTATGCTATGGGAACTCCGATGCCACCGAGAGAGAGGTTGTTCAGGCGGCGAAGTCAGCAGGCATCCACGACTTTATCTCCAGCCTGATGAAAGGCTATGAAACAAAGATTGGCGAAAAGGGGGTCAACTTATCAGAAGGGCAAAAACAGCGGCTTTCCATTGCTAGGGCACTGATCAAACAACCAGACATCCTCGTTCTGGATGAACCAGCCTCTTCATTGGACAGTCTGACAGAAAGGTCGATCTTTAACGCTATTCCTGTCATTGTTCGGGACAGGACACTCTTATTAGTAGCGCATAGGCTCTCTACCATTAAGGATTCGGATAGGATCCTTTTGTTTAACGAGAATCGTCTGATAGCCACCGGGACACATCAATCACTCTTTGAGACCAATGACTACTACCGGTCCCTCGTTGTTTACCAGCAGATAGGAACCGAAACAAAACTATCACCTTCTATTTAGAGCCGCCACCCTTCCCTCCCCCACTCCTGCATCTCAGATTGCAATAATTCGTAATGTCTAAATCTAAGGACCTCGGGGTGCTCATTATTCTCACAAGACATCATCCCCCTTTAACTTCAAAACCGACCAGCCCCTGTTCTGCTAAGTTCCGAATGAAGTCATTGATATCATTTTCCGCCTCTTCGGATACATTATCGCACTCTGCTTGTAACTTTTCAAGTATTTCAATTGTATGTCAATTGTGGTGTGAAGACCATCAAGCAGTTTCCATATAAAAACACCTGTTGGATTAATGCCCATGCCGTTTACCTGTGTCAGGGTCAAAGAGTATTGCCCAGTCATCGAACTCCTCTCGAAGCACGACTAATGGATTGGCTACTGGTCTGGTTTTTTCAATTATCATATTCTGTTCTGCCGGTTCCTATATTTCGGGGGGTTACCGGGTAACTGACTCATCCCAAGCTACAGCTGAATGCTTCTCCTGCCTTTGCAAAAACCTTACAATTGAGGCCAGCCAATAGATTCCTAAGCCATGTCCTGGATGGCGTCTCTGACAACCTTGGAATCGATATAATCCGACTTTGAGCCAAATCCAATCAAAAGGCTCATATCACAAAGATTGTTAATCCTTCTCGGAACTCCCTTCGTATAATTATACACCTCATCCAAAGCCTCGCTGGTAAATATGTTCTTTACCAAACCAGCTTTTTCCAGTCGAAGGGAAACGTATTTGGCAACCTCCTCAGAATCAAGGGCGTTAAGATGATACCTGATTCCAATCCTCTGATCAAGCTGTTTAATCCCTTTCACAATATCCTTTAACTCCGGTTGACCGATAAGAATCAGGGTCAACAACATCCTGTCGTTTAAGTGAAAGTTTAATAGCAGACGCACTTCCTCGAAAGTCTCCATAGGAATGAGCTGCGCCTCATCAATTATCAACAGGGTGGTCTTATCACGCTTAACATTCTCCAGCATTCTTCCATTGAGAATATCAAGAAGGTCCGCCTTTGAATTTGATTCGTTATTCAGGCCAAATTGATAGAGGATTTCCTTTAAAAAATCCAGTGGTTTATGAAAAGGGTTTATTATCGACGCTATATCATACTCATCATCAGAAACCTGCTGAATAAAAATCTTGCTCAAAACGGTCTTGCCGCAACCCACCTCCCCGGTGAGGAGCGCCGCGCCCTTCCTTCTTTTAACAGCATAAAGAAGTCTGACGAGTCCTTCGTTATGTTCTCGCGAATAGTACATAAATTCCGGATCCGGAACATCTTCAAATGGATATTTTTTCAAACCCCAGTATTCTAAATACATTTCAGAACTCCTTCAACAGCCATGTATATTTCGGCGAAGCAAAGCCTGTAATGATAACTCGACCGGCCGTACGGATCAGCAATATCAAGATCAATACTATCAGACTGGTTGCGCCCACTGGAAAACGGCTTTAATAGAAACACCTTCTTTTTTACTTCAGGATAGCGTTCAACTATCATTTCAATGTGCTGCTGCTCCATCACAAGTATCTTGTCGGTTTCAGAAACCATGTCTTCTGTCAATAATTTTGATCTATGACCATGGCCATTAAACCCCTTTTCCTCCAAGAGGTCAACTACCTTGGGATCGGAGGGCGCGCCTTTCATATCAAGAAGAGAGGCTGACGATACTTCTATGTCGCTACGGCCATATCCCCCAGATCTCTTCCTGAATATACGCTCCGCCATGAAACTCCGGCAAATGTTTGCTGTACAGACAAACAGTATCCTCATAAACCTGCCTCCCCATATCCTCTTTTGTACCTTGTTTCAATATCCTTGTAAAATGAAGCTGTCGTTTTCGGGATGGATGCAGGATCCAAACACTCAACCTGGTCAGTGAATGACAATCAGACCACAAGTTGATGATTGAAGCCACGGAGCGACCCATCAAGAAAGGTCAATCGTTTGTCTTTTTAAGACGATATCTATTAAGAAGCCTTCTGGCCTCCTTCATGTAATCGCCGGGGAAGTGTCTTAACACGCGCAATCCGTATTGGACCCTGGGTGGATCCGGGATAATGCCCCTGTCTATATAACTCCTTATGGTTTTAGCAGAGACAGCAAAAGTCTTCGCAGCATCTGCAATCGTAGAGTATGTCTTTCCTTTTATTATGACCATCAGCACCTTCCTCTAATCACACAGACTCAATGCCGCGCATCCATATCTATATTCATGCAAAAACCGGTCAGCCCGGTAACCGCTGGGAGTCAGCACCGTGACCGTGGGTTCGCATATACTTTACCTTCCGCACCTTTGTCAACTACAATCCTGTATCTATGCTGTAACTTCAAACCCGGACAAACAAAAGCCATATCATCACAAACTCATTTTACACCTTTGGGTGTAAAAATTGTGATAAATTATTGACACAACAGATGCTCTTATAATAGTAGAAACGATGATCGGCTGGGGATAAGAATAATATTGTGCAAGAGTAGTTCCCATCCCTGCCCGTACAATACACAACTGATTAACATTTGATACCTAAGTTACCGGAAATATATCATACAGGAGGAAGGAATGGAAATAAGAAAAGTTTGTGTTCTGGGTGCGGGACTGATGGGCAACGGTATCGCCCAAGTCTGCGCTCAAGCGGGTTATGATGTCTCTTTGAGGGATATTGAACAACGCTTTATTGACGGCGGTATGAACACAATAAGAAAGAACCTCGACCGCGACATGTCAAAGGGGGAAAAGACGCAGGAGGAAGTGAACGCCATCCTCGGAAGGATTAACCCAACCCTGGACCTGAAAAAAGCTGCATGTGACGCCGACATAGTGGTTGAAGTTATTATTGAGGTGATGGATGTAAAGAAAAAAGTGTATACTGAGCTGGAAGAGATAGTACCTGATCACTGCCTGTATTTCACTAATACATCCGGTCTCAGTATCACCGAGATAGCATCCATTACAAAAAGGCCGGACAAATTCATCGGCACCCATTTCTTCAATCCCGTGCCGGTCATGCGTCTTCTGGAAATCATAGAGGGTTATGAGACATCAGAAGAGACCCTCAAGGTAGCGAAAGACTGGGGCAAGAAGATCGGCAAGGAAGTCATCGTCGTCAAGGAAGCTCCGGCATTTGCCGTAAACAGGGTGCTGTGTACCATGCTTAACGAGGCCTTCTTCACCCTGGGCGATGGGATCGCAAGTGCAGAAGACATAGACAAGGGAATGGTATTGGGATGCAATCACCCGATAGGACCTCTGGCGCTCTCCGATCTCGTTGGCCTGGACACACTTCTACATGTAATTGAAGGACTCCATGAAGAACTGGGCGACAAATACAGGCCTGCTCCCATATTAAGACAGCTGGTAAGAGCTAAGCGATACGGCAGAAAAACAGGCAAAGGCGTCTACGATTACAACAAATAACAGTGATAATTTATTAACATACAATTGGAGGAAAGAATGGACTTTGAACTAAGTGAAGAAATGAGGATGTTGCAGGATATGGCCTACAAGTTCGCCCAGGCGGAAATGGCACCCATCGCGGAGGAATGCGACAGAGAAGAAAAGTATACGCCCGAGCTTCGGAAAAAAGGCGCGGAGAACGGCCTTGTCTGCTCGTGGATACCGGAAGAATACGGCGGATCAGGTGTTGGAATACTCGGCAATACCCTCGTAACGGAGCAGCTCTCAAGAATCGACATGGGTACCGGTCTCAACATAGCGGCGGCAGGATTTGGATGCGAAGCGGTTTATTACTTCGGAACGGAAGAGCAGAAGAAAAAATATCTGCCCCCCGTCTGCAGCGGGCAGCAGGTGAGTGCGGGCGCGTTTACAGAACCGAATGCCGGAACGGACGTGGCCGGATATGGAACGAGAGCGGTGAAAGACGGTAGTGACTACATAATCAACGGGAGCAAGATGTTCATTACGAATGGAACCGTCTGCGACTGGATGGTATGCCAGTGCATCACCAATCCCGATGAAAAGACACACCATAAGTACAGCCAGATAATAGTCCCCGCTGATGCCACCGGTGTCACAAGAACCAAGATCCACGGCAAGATGGGAATCAGGGCCAGCGATACGGCTGAGATCGCCCTCGAAGATGTCCGGGTACCCCAGGAAAATCTGATCGGTGAAGAAGGAAAAGGGTTTTACCAGTTAATGCATTTCTTTGATATAACGAGGATCATGGTATCCGCGCAGGCGCTCGGGATTTCTCAGGGCTGCCTTGATGAAGCCGTTAAATATTCCAAGGAAAGAACCGCTTTCGGTAAACCACTCGGTACATTTCAGATTACCATGCAGAAGCTGACAGAGATGGCTGTCAGAATAGAAGCGCTGAGAAATCTCGTTTACAAGGCCGCGTGCTCAGTGGATTCGGGTATTCCCGACTTCCACCTCGGAGCAATGGCCAAATACTTCGGTGGCCAAACCGCCGTATTCTGCGCTAATGCCGCCGTTGAAATCCACGGGGGTTACGGTTATATAGAAGAATATAAAGTGCAGAGGTGGTACAGAGACGCCAAGATACTTGAACTGTACGAAGGCACAAAAGAAGCTGAAATATTGACGATAGGCAGAGTCCTGCAATCCAGATAAGGCGAAGTTGGCGGGTGGCTCCTTCCTGATATCAGGGAAGAGCCACCAGTCATTATATGGAAAAATTAATATAGAAACTCCAGGAAGGTAAAAGAAATGGCCATTACAAAGGCGGAACTCGTCAGGAATCTGCATGCCAACACAGGATTCTCCAAAGGAAAGAGTGTAAAAATAGTTGAAAGCACTTTCGAACTTATGAAGAATGAACTGGAAAAGGGAAAGGACGTCCTTATATCCGGATTCGGCAAGTGGTCAGTCAGGGCAAAGAATCCCCGCAGAGGCAGAAATCCTCAGACAGGAGAAGAACTGACACTGGACGCACGCCGGGTGGTCACCTTCAGATGCTCCAGGAATTTGAAAGACGATATGGAATCTTGAAGCACTGGCTCACCCCCGGCGCATAAACCTTCACAACAGTCATTTTGGCCTGCGCTTGTCGGACAGATGCACTGACAATAACCAGCGTGCCTGCGAATATATCACCCGTAACATAATGAAAGATAAAATGTCTTTGTGTGTGCATGTCAACAACCATGCGGAGGAGAAACTATAACCTGTCAATGGTCAATGGAGGAGACCTCAGTTTTTGAGGCCTATCATTTTCTTAACCTGTTAATTGATGACGGCATGTCAGCAATAATAGTGCAGACAAAACTGCTGAATATAGATAAGGACGGATTTACGGTTCGGCATGCCTGTCATGGGATATATCGTCCAGCGCGATCGCCCGCCTTACGAAAATATACAAGGTTGAAAGAATTCCACTATTGATATATCCTCACACATATCTGAATGAAAGGAACATATCTTATGAGAAACAGTATGTAATGTTTATCATGGATATGCAGTATGGAAAAGATTTCCTGGACTACATGAAGGGAAGACTGAAGGCAAGGATCAGATTTTTCATCAGGAGATACCTGACAAAATGAACGACATTCCGCTTTACAACACAGGAAGCATAAAGATCTTCACAGAATATATAAACCAGCAGTATCCCGGGATAGATATTGAACCCATTCTGGAATACGCGGGGATTACCAGCTGTCAGCTGGAAGATGCCGGGCACTGGCTTACGCAGGATCAGGTTGACCGCTTTTACGAGATCATCGCCCGTAAGACAGGCAATTCCAACATCGCGCGAGAGGCGGGACGTTATTCTGTCTCCTCAAAGGCAGGACTGCCCTTGCAGCAATATGCCCTCGGATTTATCACCCCCGCGACCGCATATGCGGTGATGGAAAAATTGTACAACAGGGTAAACCTGGCATGCGCACTCACAACAAAACGCCTCGACAAGAACAGGATCGAAATAATCGTAACCCCGAAAGAAGACGTTGTCGAAAAACCCTATCAGTGTGAAAACCGGACAGGAATATTTGAGGCAGTGGCCAAGATTTTCACAAACCAGTTTGCCGAGGTTGACCATCCTGTATGCATGCACAGAGATGGGGATACATGTTCATACATTATCACATGGGAACAGGCCCCTTCATTCATATGGAAACGCATACGTAACTACACGACCATTCTCAGCGCCATATCATGCCTTGGTCTCTTCTTCCTGCTACCGGCCATCTACTGGATAATCCTGACGATTTCATGCTCCCTGCTTGCAACAGGCATTTACGCTTACTCGGAACACCTGGAAAAGGAAGATCTTCACTTGAAACTCAAAAGCAACAGCGAAGTGGCTCGCGACCTTATGGAACAGACCGATGCCCGCTACAACAACGCCCTGCTCGTCCAGGAGATAGGTCAGGTCACATCCAGCGTACAGAATACCGAAGAACTCATATCCTACGCCATGGATATCATCCAAAAACGTCTCGATTTCGACCGCGGAGCAGTTATGCTTGCCGACGAAGAGAGACAACATCTCGTATATACCGCAGGATATGGATACAGCCCCGACCTGGAAAAACTCGTCCGAAATATAACATTCCACCTGGGCAACCCACGGTCACTCGGGCCGTTTGTTGTGGCGTTTAAGGAGCAGAGACCCTTTCTGATAGACAATGTTGAAAAAATCAAAGATGAGGTTACGCCGAAAACACTCGAATTTCTAAGAGTGCTTGGAGTAAAATCGTTTGCCTGCGTGCCCATAATATACGAAGGAAGGTCGGAGGGGATACTGGCTGTGGAAAACCTGCAGACAAAAAGGCCATTCAACCAGAGCGATATAAACCTCCTTATGGGTATAGCGCCCCAGATCGGTATCAGCATGAACAATGCCAGGACATACCAGAAAATCAGACAAAGCGAGGAACAATTCAGGTCTCTGGGAGAAAACGCGCCCGACATCATCTATACACTGGATGCCGACGGAACATTCGAATACATCAATCCCGCGTGGGAGAAAATACTGGGATACAAAAAAGAAGAAGTTATAGGAAGGTATTTTATAGACTTCGTCAGGAAAAAAGATGTCAGTCGCTTCATATGATATTTCAAACGGGTAAGGAACGACAAGGAAGCCCTCAATAGCTTTACAGGTGTACTCCTCACCAGAGATGGGGGTGAGCGTCTCTTCAATATAAGCTGTTCTCCAAACCTTGGATTAACGGATAAAGTGACCGGGGCAATAGGAACTATAAAAGATATTACCGACATTGAAAAAAATGTGGAGAGGCTGGGAGCGGCCCTGCAGAGCACTATCGACGCCATGGCGGTCATTGTGGAATCGAAAGATCCTTACACATCCGGCCATCAGAAGAGGGTGATGGCTATCGCCGTTGCCATTGCTGAAGAGTTGAATCTCGACGAGGATAAAATAAGCGGCATTCGAATGGCCGCCATGATCCATGATATTGGAAAGATAAGTGTTCCGGCGGAAATCCTCAGCAAACCCGGACAACTGACAGATATCGAATTCGGCATGATAAAGGCCCATCCCGAAGCAGGCTACAATATCTTAAAAAACATAGAATTCATGTACCCTGTAGCCCAGATCGTGTATCAGCATCATGAAAAGATGGATGGTTCGGGCTATCCACGTGGCCTTTCCGGCAATGACATCCTTGTGGAGGCAAGGATTATAACAGTCGCGGATGTAGTGGAGGCCATGGCCCTACAGACCATCTCTGGGCATAGCCGAAGCATTAAAAACGATACGACAGGACAGGGGGGGCACCCTCTACGATCCGGAAGCCGTAGATGCCTGTCTGAAGCTCTTCGAAGAAAAGGGGCTTTATCTCGAGCAGATATGATTCACGCTCAACCAGGCTGGACCATATCATACAGCATGGATGTTGTTATCCCCGATTAACGACCCGCACCCCATGTCAATTCAATCTTTCCAAGCACGCCTGTGAAAACAAGCTCCGGCGCGTCCTCTACAGCAACATCCCCTTTGCCGGAAGACAATAATTTGGGGAATTTCACACTGTAGAATTTTCCATAAGGCTTCACATATGGGAATAATCTGGTAACAAGAGGCGTACTGTCTATCTCTCTTATGTCGAGAGGCTCCAGCGTTTCTCCTCTTACGCCGACAGAAAGCACCCTCCAAGCAGAATCGGCCTTAGAAAGATCGTTGAATTTCCGGTCGGGAACATACGCGTAAAACAAGAACTCTCTTAGATCAGACGACGTATCAGACAGGATATCTCTCCTTTGCTCTTTATCTGCGGACGTCAGGAGATAAAGCCTGGAGTATTCCGAAAGATAAGCGTCAGTAAATTCGCTGCTTTTCAACGTAGCGACAATGCGAATACTTGTCTCAAATTCGGAATATAGTGTCTTCTCTCTCGTGTACTTGTTCAGTATATCGAGATATTGCACTGAAATGGTATCATTTCTCGCAATTTGAATATACTCTTTCACTTGACCGCATCCTGAAATTCCAACGAGGCAAAACATTACTACAATCAATTTAAGCGTCTTCATTTTTTCCTCCAAACACCCTGTCAAAAATAAAATCTATCTGACCAAGAAAATTTTCCAGCCTGAATACATTCTCAATATCATCAAAGCTAAGATACGACATAACCTGCTCGTCTTCGAGAAGCAACTGCTTGAAATCCAGATCTTCGTTCCACGATTTCATGGCGCTTCTCTGGACAATTGCATATGAGTCTTCCCTCGACATTCCTTTTTCAATAAATTTTAACAACACCATCTGTGAAAACACCAATCCCCTGGTCATATTGAGATTGGCCATCATCCTTTCCGGATACACAAGAAGGTTCTTCGTAAGGTCAGTAAACCTGCTCAGCATGAAATCAAGTAGTATAGTGGCGTCAGGGGCGATAACTCTTTCAACAGAAGAATGACTTATGTCCCGTTCGTGCCAGAGGGCCACATCTTCCATGGACGCGAGCGCGTATGATCGTACAAGCCTCGCGAGACCGGAGAGATTCTCCGAAAGCACCGGGTTCCTCTTGTGGGGCATCGCCGAAGACCCCTTCTGCCCGGGAGAAAAGAATTCCTCGGCCTCCCTGACCTCCGTCTTCTGGAGATGTCTGATCTCTGTGGAAAATTTTTCAATGGAAGAAGCTATGATGGCAAGGGTTGAAAAATATTCGGCATGTCTGTCTCGCTGGACAATCTGCGTGGATATCGGCGCGGGTTCCAACCCTAGTTTTGCGCATACATATTCCTCGACGCCCGGATCGATAAAGGAGAAGGTACCTACGGCCCCAGATATCTTCCCACAACTGATCGTTTTCTGAGCGCTGATTAACCGTATCCTGTTCCTTTTCATCTCCTCATACCACAGAGCCATCTTGAGACCGAAGGTGATCGGCTCTGCATGCACTCCATGGGATCTTCCAATCATAATAGCGTCTTTATATTCAAACGCCCTATCTTTCAGGACAATCAGCAGCGCATCCAGATCCTCTACAAGCAACTCCGCCGCCTCTTTCAAGAGAACCGCGAGAGAGGTATCCAGGATATCGGAAGAAGTGAGACCCATATGTATGTATCTCGCGTCCTCCCCCACCCCTTCCGAAACAGAGGTAAGGAAAGCGATTACATCATGCTTAACGGTTTTCTCAATTTCGTCAATCCTCTGCACATCAAAACCGGCCCTTTTCTTGATATTAACAAGTGATTCAATCGGTATCTTCCCTTTGGCGGCAAGGACCTCACACGCGAGAATCTCTATCTCCAGCCACTTTTTAAACCGGTTTTCAGGGCTCCATATATAAGTCATCTCATCTCTTGAATACCTTGGAATCAATTTCGTTTCCCTCCAGTTAATTGCGTTAGAAGTGTTAGTGTTAAAGGCACTATTAGTACGAGCTGCATGGGATAGTCAAGTTTTTAAGATTCATCGTTCCCAACAATTGAGTTTTGTATCAGTGAAGGTTTATATTTAAGCGCAGAGTTCCCTTCCCCCATCTCCATTCTCCCTAAAATGGCTGATCTTTTCAGAGCACAACTCCTTAATTACCTTAGTCTTTAATGATTCATACTCTCGTATTATCTCAACCGGATTTGACATTGCGTGCAACGTATGGTAGTCGAATAAGTCATGATTAAAGAACATCCTACAAAAATCTTCACGCACAACCAATCAGTCTATTATACCTGAAAACACCTTGAAAAACTCCATCACTTGTTGGTGGCGTGGAACAACCGGATCGCGGCAAAAGTTCCGCCCATACTCTGAAACAAAGATCAGCAATTCATAGAGCAAAGGGGCCTTCAATGATAACCTATGACTCTGTAACAAAGATATTCGGTACGGGAAATGATACCGTAACCGCCCTTGATAACGTGAGCTTCACCATGCCGAAGGGGGAAGTAGTGGTGTTTCTTGGCCCCTCGGGGTGCGGCAAGACAACTACTCTGCGACTTACCAACAGACTTGAGACACTCACACGGGGAAGCATAACCATAGAAGATCAGAACATCATGGACCTCGACATCGTACAGCTCAGACAGCGTCTGGGATACGTGATTCAGGCCATCGGACTCTTCCCGAACAAAACGATAGCCGAAAATATTGCCGTTGTCCCCAAACTTTTGAAGTGGGACAAAGAACGTATCAGTAAACGCATTGATACCCTGCTTGAAATGAATAACCTGGAACCTGAACTGTACAGAGAGCGTTACCCCGCCGAGCTCTCCGGTGGCCAGCAGCAGCGAGTGGGGGTCGCTCGGGGACTTGCCGCAGACCCCGACATCCTTCTCATGGATGAACCCTTCGGCGCGATAGACCCCATAAACAGGGAAGAGATTCAAAATGAGTTCCTCAAGCTTCAGGGAAAACTGAAGAAGACAGTGGCCTTTGTCTCTCATGATATTCACGAAGCGATCAAGATGGGCGATCACATTGCCATCTTCGACAAGGGACGTCTGATACAGTATGATACACCCGAGGTCATTCTGACGCAGCCCAAAAATAAATTTGTCGCCGACTTCGTGGGTTCCGACAGGGCTCTGAAAGTCCTCGGGCTTATGCAGGTAAGCGATGTCATCAACCGGAGACCGAAGAATATCGTCCAGGGTGCCGACCGTTCCCAGGAAGCATTACATTTTCTCGACGAAAAGGGATTTCGCTACGGTATCGTGATCGAACGGAACAGACCGATAGGTCATGTCACACAGAAATCCCTCAAGTATGAAGAAGGGCCTGTACGGGATGTGGTGGAACGATATCCCCTGTTCCTGAGGGAAAAAACCTCGCTCCGGGATGTCCTCTCCTTCATGCTCATGCATGATGCCGGAACCTTCTGTGTGGTGGACGAGGATAAAAACTTTGCCGGTACGGTAACCTACAACGACATACAGAAAGCGGTAAAAGAAAGCTACGCCGATGAAGCGGAAGCTGGTGAAAATGGAGTATCGGCATGAGTACATTGCGATTCATAGTGGATAACTTTAACGAGGTTCTGTATCTCTCCTGGGAGCATGTTTGGATTGTGGGGATAGCACTCCTGATAGCCACACCCATCGGCGTGGTTCTGGGCATCGTCATTACGAAGCACGAGCAGTTCGCTTCCAGGGTCTTGAACGGCGCCAACATACTCATGACCATCCCCTCCATTGCCCTCTTTGGGTTGATGCTCCCCGTCCTTGCGATAGTCAATATGGGACTGGGAAAAGTTCCTGCCGTGATAGCCCTGGTTCTTTACAGTCAGCTCCCCATAATCAGAAATACATATACGGCCATAAAGAATGTTCCTCCTTCCCTGGTGGACGCGGGAAGAGGTATGGGCATGGGCAAGTGGAAGCTCCTGCGAGAGTTGGAAATCCCGCTGGCCACCCCCGTTATCATTGCGGGGCTGAGGACGGCTGCCGTCATGAATATTGGAATTGCCGCTATCGCCACCTATATTGGAGCGGGAGGCTTGGGCGTATATATCCAGCAGGGTATCGCCCGTGTATACCCGGAGATGATACTGAGCGGCGCCATACTTGTTTCCCTCCTTGCCATAATCGTTGACGGTGGAATGGCCCTGCTGGAACGACTCGCAACGCCAGAAGGCATCCGGGTACAAAGGAAGCTCGCGCGATGAACAGACTATTGACAAAGTTATACCAGATTAGCATTGCGGTTATCATACTGATTGCGGGTGTGACGTTCGAGCGAACGGGTCTGATAGAATTACTCTCGGATCCATACGAATATCCCGTTATCATGGAATTGTTCATCCAGCATCTGTACATGGTGACGGTCAGTATGATCTTTGCCACGATCATAGGAGTAACAGCGGGAATTGTGCTTACCAGAAAGCGTTTTCGCCGGTACGCCGGGATCTGCATGTATATTATCGGACTGGGACAAACCATCCCCTCTCTTGCCGTTCTCGCGCTTGCCATGAGTTTCCTGGGTATCGGCACAAAACCGGCGATATTCGCACTTACGATCTATTCCATACTTCCCATCGCGAGAAATACACTTGCCGGGATTACCGCGGTACCCCCGGAACTGATAGATGCCGGGAAAGGCATGGGAATGCCCCCTCTTAAAATCCTGATGGAGGTGGAGATACCGAATGCCATGAAGGTGATTCTCACAGGATTCAGGGTGGCCCTGATAATCAATATCGGCACAGCCGCGCTCGCCTATGTCATCGGGGCCGGGGGACTGGGGGACCTGATATTCACCGGAATCAACCTTATGCAGACAGACAAGCTGCTTGCCGGCGCAATTCCGGTAACGCTGCTGGCACTTTTTGCGGATTTTCTGTCTGAGCTATTAGGGCTAGCCCTGATCTCAAGGGGACTGCGTCTTTCTGATTAGGAATAGATATGAGACTTTGGCTTTCTGTTCAACAATGAGCACTTAACCCGGGATTTGAGCAAAAACAATACAACGTAATTTTTGTTCGCATCCTCAAACATTAAAGCTCTCCGGCATTCGGCCAGGAGCAAAAAAAGGAGGTATGACATGAAAAAGATATGTAAACTTGTCCTTCCGGCAATACTTATTTCTACTCTACTTTTCTCAGGCATTGCTTTTGCCAAAGAGAAAAGCCTGACAGTGGGCGGCAAGGACTATACGGAACAGCTCCTGCTTCCCGAACTGGCAAGCATTCTTCTCGAACAGGCGGGGTTTGATGTCACCCTCAAAACCGGTGTAGGCACAGTAATAGCCAGGAAATCTCTGGAAAATGCACAGACCGACCTCTATTTTGAGTATACCGGAACGGCATACACCTTGTTTTACAAGCAGAAGGATAAGCAAATTATGACCGTCCCCGAGAAGGTGTATGACTGGGTCAAAAAAGCCGACGCCGAGAAAGGTCTTGTCTGGCTCGATCCTGTAAAGTTCAACAACACCTACACCCTGATGATGAGAAAGGCAGAAGCGGAGAAACTCGGGATTAAGACCATCTCTGATCTGGGTGTCTATGTCACTAAAAATCCGGCCAAACTCATATTCGCCCTGGACTCGGAATTCTGGGAACGCCCTGACGGATTTAAAGGCATCATGAAAATGTATAATTTCAAGCTTCCTGCCAAACAGGTCAAGAAAATGTCTGTGGGCCTTACCTACCAGGCATTGAAGAAAGGACTGGTCAATTCCGCAATGGGTTTTGCCACCGACGGCAGAATCGCGGCCTTTGGTTTTGTAAATCTTGTGGACGATAAATTCTTTTTCCCTGTCTACAATCCAGTACCAGTTGTTCGCAAGGAAATCCTTGATAAGTATCCTGAGATCAAAGACATATTAAAACCGGTCGCGGATAACCTGACCACGGAAGAGATGCAGCAGCTAAACAAGGCCGTGGATGTCGACCACAAGAAGGTTCATGATGTGGCCATGGACTGGCTGAAAAGCAAAAATCTGATCAAATAGAATCAACCCGAGAATCATCGAGAGGGGAATCCACGATACGTCGCTTCCGGCGTATCGAGATCCCCCTTTCCTTTCCACTGTCTGTCGAAACATCAAATGACATCACATTTTTTTCATTAAGAAAATGGCCTGTTTTCAACACATTCTTCCAATGAGACCGAATCACATAAAATATCCCCCTTGACAACATATAGTGTTCATACTATTATGCCACTACAATATGTTGTGTTTACCATAATAGACAGTGGGGGGTAATCCATGCGCACCAAAATAAAAAAAAGAGACGGACGTCTTTCCGGGTTTGATGCCGCAAAGATCACTAATGCCATCGCAAAGGCGGGAATGGCAACCGGCGACTTTGGAGAGGGAGAAGCGAAAAGACTTACAATAAAGGTACTGAACCTGGCGGAAAAGCTCTTCGACAACAAGGTTATGACCGTTGAAGAAGTACAGGATATTGTTGAAGAGGTACTCCTTGGTTCTTCATACCGCAAAACGACCAAGGCGTACATTATATACCGGGATCAACACGCGAGATTGAGAGAAATTACCAATAAGATGGAGGTTGATCTTGTTGATCAGTACCTCAAGAAGATGGACTGGAAGATAAATGAAAACAGCAACATGGATTATTCTCTTCAGGGACTTAACAATTACCTTTCATCTGAGGTAAGCAAAGTCTACTGGTTAAACAAGATATATCCCGACGAAATCAAAAACGCTCAGATAAATGGTGATTTTCATATTCATGACCTCAGCATCCTCTCGGTTTACTGTGTAGGATGGGACCTTCATGACCTCCTGTTAGAAGGCTTCAAGGGGGCATCCGGAAAAGTGGAGAGTAAACCTGCAAAGCATCTCCGCAGCGCACTCGGGCAGGTAGTCAATTTTTTCTATACTCTACAGGGAGAAGCTGCAGGCGCGCAGGCATTCTCAAATTTCGACACCCTCCTCGCCCCTTTCATAAGATACGATAACCTCGGTTATAAAGAAGTAAAACAGGCCCTTCAGGAATTTATCTTCAATATAAATGTTCCAACACGTGTGGGGTTTCAAACGCCCTTTACCAATGTCACGCTGGATGTCAAGGTGCCGCAGTATTATGCTGACCAGGGCGTCATTATAGGGGGAAAGCCACAAAATGAAACATACAAAGAGTTCCAACAAGAGATGGTCACCTTCAACAAAGCCTTCCTCCAGGTAATGGCCGAAGGAGACGCCAAGGGACGCGTTTTTACTTTCCCGATTCCGACATATAATATCACTAAAGATTTTGACTGGGATAATCCCGATCTCGATTATTTATGGGAAATGACGGCAAAATACGGAGTGCCCTACTTCTCAAATTTCGTCAATTCCGACATGAATCCGGAAGACGCAAGGAGCATGTGCTGCAGGCTGAGGATAGATAACAGAGAACTTGAGAAGAGAGGGGGTGGCCTCTTCGGATCCAATCCCCTGACCGGCTCCATCGGCGTAATAACAATCAACATGCCAAGAATCGGGTATCTTTCAGAAACGGAGGATGAATTTGTCAAGCAGGTGGACCATCTGATGGTCCTGGCGAAGAAAAGTCTGGAGATAAAAAGGAAGGTGCTCGAAAAATTTACCGACAGGGATCTGTATCCCTACACAAAATACTATCTCAGAGATGTGAAAAAGCGTTTCAGTGAATACTGGAAGAACCATTTCTCTACGATAGGTCTCGTGGGGATGAATGAGGCATGTCTCAATCTTACCGGAAAAGATATCGGCGATCCCGAGGGACAGGAATTCACAAAAAGAATACTCGATTTCATGAGGAACAGGCTGCTTGAATTCCAGGAGGAAACCGGGAATAACTACAACCTTGAAGCAACCCCGGCTGAAGGAACATCATACAGCCTCGCCAAAAAAGACAAAGAGAAACACCCGGATATAATCTGTGCTCCCACAAATGGAGATAGTCCCGACACGTCGGCATTCTATACCAACTCTACTCAGCTTCCCGTTAACTTCACCGATGACATTTTTGAAGCGCTGGATCTCCAGGATGAAATTCAATCAAAATATACAGGGGGAACGGTATTCCATATCTACGCTGGTGAGCGTATTGAGGACCCTTCCGCCGTAAAGGTGCTGGTACGCAGGGTCTGTGACAAATACCACCTTCCCTACTTCACCTTTTCCCCCACCTTCAGTGTGTGTCCGAATCACGGCTATCTTAATGGGGAACAGTATACATGCCCGACATGTGAAGCACCCTGTGAAGTCTTTTCCCGCGTGGTCGGGTATCTGCGTCCGGTCAAGCAGTGGAACAAGGGAAAGCAGGAAGAATTCAAGGCCAGAAAGATGTTTCAGGTGTAATGAGGTGAAAATTGGAGATTTACAAAGGTTTTCTTTGATTGATTATCCAGGCAGGATATGCGCTACGATATTCACACAGGGGTGCAATTTCAGGTGCCCGTACTGTCACAATCCGGAACTTGTAATACCTTCACTGTACAGGGAAACCAAGACAGATGATGAGGTTTTCAGCTTTCTCGAAAAACGGAAGGGCAAGCTTGACGCTGTAAATATCACCGGGGGAGAGCCCACATTACAACCCGATTTTATTGAATTCATAAAACGAATAAGATCGCTGGGCTATATGGTCAAGATCGATACAAATGGATCGTTTCCGGAGGTCCTGAGGAAACTGATCGATGGTAACCTCTTGAATTATATAGCCATGGACGTCAAGGCACCACTTGAGAAATATGGAGAAGTTACCAAAGCTTCCATAGTTCCTGAAGATATCGAGGAGAGTATAAAGCTGATAATGAACTCCGGCATCGATTATGAATTCAGGACAACCATAGTGAAATCCCTTCTGACAGGAACAGATATAGAAAAGATAGGCATTCTTACAGGTGGGGCCAGATGCCATGTACTGCAAAAATTTGTGCCCTCAAAAACCCTGGACCCCGGGTTTATGAACGAAGGTACCCATACCGACGAGGAAATCGGCAATATAAAAGAAAAACTGGAAAAGCTGGTGCAATCTGTTATCGTTCGATAGGGTTTGCGAAGGCCTTCACGCATCTTGTGATTTTTTGCTTGTTGGTATATAGAGCGTGTGGATAGGGAGTAAGGGGTATGAGCGATTCAATAAAACATGCGAAAGAAGTCCTCAAGATAGAGGCGGAAAGCATCCTGAAGCTTATCGACGTAATAGACTCCAGATTCTCCAGGGCCGTCGAAATCATATATAAGGCCAAAGGCCAGGTAATCGTATCGGGGATAGGAAAGTCAGGTCTCGTTGGGAAGAAGATAGTAGCAACCCTGACAAGTACCGGAACACCTGCTATCTTCCTTCATCCGGTAGAGGGATTACATGGAGACCTCGGAATCGTGACCAGAGATGATGTAATGCTCGCCATATCAAACAGCGGTGAAACGAGTGAGCTGAACACTCTTATCCTGAGCGTAAAGAACGTCGGACTTTCCCTTATCGCCTTTACTGGCAACATGAACTCAACACTTGCCAAAAATAGCGACGTTGCTATAGATGTGAGCGTTGAAAGGGAAGCATGCCCTTTCGGACTTGCTCCTACATCAAGCACCACCGCTACACTGGCAATGGGGGATGCCCTCGCTGTTGCCCTTGTCGAAAAGATGGAATTTACTGAAAAAGATTTTTTTAAATTTCATCCCGGAGGGCACCTCGGTCAAAGGCTGATGGCAAGGGTAAAGGATGTCATGATCGGCGCCAGCGATATACCGGTAGTGTTTTTGAGGACATCTGCACTTGAATCCATTGAACAAATGGACAGAAAGAACCTTGGTTTCATATTTATAACGGACAGAGAAACCCACCTCCTGGGCATCCTGACCGACGGGGACCTGAGACGGCATATCAGGAAGGGGACAGATTTCAAGGAAAAACTTGTGGACGATCTGATGACAATAAACCCCAGGACGGTTGATCCCGGCGCATCTCTGTCTCAAACCATAGAAATTATGCAAAAGGATGAGATCACCGCATTGGCAATAATAGACAGTGATGGGCACCTTGAAGGATATGTTCACCTTCATGATATATTGGGAAGAGGCGGCACCATAAAGATTTCCATACCTTGACAGAAAAGATATGGAAACGAGATTCTGTTGATTTTTGTGGATTTTTGTTCAAGGTCAAGGCTTGCGAAAAAAAATAACCACAGGCATATAGCTGATATTCCGAATGCTCCAGAATTATTTTATTGTCCGCTGTCTAAGATGCGGGCAAAAAAACCGCATATTCCGGCGTCGTCTGAAAGACCGGCCCGTCTGTGGCAAGTGCGGGTTTCTGCTGGATGAACTTGTAGTACAGTGCCTCCACTGCGGAGCCAAAAATCGCGTACCGGAGGACAGACTTCAGGATCTTCCCCTCTGTTCCAAGTGCAAAATGCCCCTATATCATGAATACACGCCGGAAGAGTCTTCATGACACAATTGCATTAACGAAGATTGATTGTAACTGCGCAGGTGGTAAGGCCTGTGAGAGTGGTTACCATGAACAAAGACATCGTCATTAGACATATTGTAGAGCGACTGGGGACAGCTGAAATCAACTACCATGAACGAACCGTGAGACCTGATAGACGTAATGGAAAATCGCTTGAGGCCGGTGTTTTAATCCCTATCTTCTTCGAAACAGGTCATCGGGCGAACAAAGGTGATTTTTCGTTCCTGTTGAGCAAGAGATCGGCCGGTGTTTCGCAGTCCGGAGACATTAGCGGACCTGGAGGAAAACTGGAACCATTTATTGATCGCTTCCTGAGATTTTTCATCGTCCAGCTGTTCCACTCCCTTCTGAACAAAGACGCCCTGATGTACGCCAGGAGAAGAGGAAACGCGGCATTCGATAGTATTTCCCTCTTCCTCGCCAATGCCGTGCGGGAATCATGGGAAGAAATAAGGCTCAGTCCTTTCAATATCCGGTTTTTAGGACCCCTGCCCTCTTACAGTCTTAGCATGTTCAAAAAAACAATCTTCCCCGTTGTGGGTCTCGTTGGGGAAAAATGGGACTTTCATCCCAACCGGGAAGTGGAAAAGATGGTGGAAATACCACTGCAGGCGTTTTACGATGAAGATAATTATAGATTTCTTTCCATTCATTCTCCCGCAGACGATACAAAAAATGATTGGAAATTTCCATGTCTGATACATAAAGACAATGACGGAGAAGAAGAGATTCTATGGGGGGCCACATTTAATATCATCATGTCTTTCCTCAAAATAGTCTTTGACTTTAAGCCTCCGGAGATACCTACACAAAAAATTATCACCAGAGCGCTACGCCCAAATTATCTTACGGGAAATCACAAAAAGCGTTCCAAACTCCTTGACAAGATTCTACAGGACAGGTAAGTTTTCCTTTTTGAACACATAAATTGGAGAAACCCATGATTACAAAGAGAGCATCTGAGATCCCCCCGTTTATTGTTATGGATATCCTTGAAAAGGCGCATGAAATGGAAAGGGATGGAAAAAATATCATTCACATGGAGGTCGGAGAACCGGACTTCGATACGCCCGAATGCATAAACGAAGCATGCTGCAGGGCCATACGGGAGGGTAAGACACACTACACGCACAGCCTCGGAATAATAGAATTGAGGGAAGCCATTTGCGAACATTATTTCACAAAGTACGGTGTGGATGTCTCGCCGGATCAAATCATCGTAACCTCAGGAACCTCGCCCGCCATGTTTCTGCTCTTTTCCGCGCTCATTGAGAAAGGCGATGAGATAATTATATCCGACCCGCATTATGCGTGCTATCCAAATTATATCAGTTTTTTCGAAGGTGCTCCTGCCCGTGTCAACGTATTTGAAGAGAATGGTTTTCAGTATACACCGGAAGATATCATGGAAAAGATAACCCCCAGGACAAAGGGGATCATGATCAATTCTCCTTCCAACCCGACCGGAAATCTCCTCAGCCCTGAAATGATGTCAGAGATAACGTCACACGGAATCCCTGTAATCTCGGATGAGATATATCACGGTCTTGCCTACGAAAAAGATCAGGAACATTCCATCCTTGAGTTCACCGATAATGCCTTTGTGATGAACGGATTTTCCAAGGCATATGCCATGACCGGATGGAGGTTGGGATATCTCATCGCGCCGAAAGAATACATAAGACCCATGCAGAAGATCCAGCAAAACTTCTTTATCTCTGCGAGCTCCTTTGTACAGTGGGGAGGGGTAGCGGCGCTTCGGGAAGCTGAGAGCGATGCGGTTCGCATGAGGGACATTTTCAACGAAAGGAGAAAATTCATCATAAAGCGCCTCCGTGAGATAGGGCTTGGCATCACCGTGGAACCGACAGGAGCATTCTACATACTGGGGAATATCAAGGCGTTCTCCACAAATTCCTATGAAATGGCCTTTGACATCCTTGAGAAGGCTCATGTCGGCGTCACACCCGGCATCGACTTCGGGAAAAACTGCGAAGGATATCTCAGATTTTCATACGCGAACTCCATGGAAAACATCGGGGAAGGCATCGACAGGATAGAACAATACCTGAAGGCTCTCGCGCAATGAGACATTTGAAAGCTATCCTCTTCGATTTTGACGGCACGTTGGCCGAACTGAACATAGACTTTATCGAGATGCACAGGGCCGTCCTGGATCTCATGAGCGATTATTGCAAACCTTCGAACGGCATGAAAGGCCTCTATGCGTTAGAAATGATCGAAGCAGGGAAAAATCACATCTCCGAGAGCACCCCCGGAAGGGAAAACGAATTTTTCAACAGGGCACACAGGCTTATAAGCAATATAGAAACCGAAGGATCGAAAGAGGGTAAGCTGTTCACGGGCACAGAAGACATGCTGCATGAACTGAGAAGACGACACATAAAGGTCGGCATTGTGACAAGAAACTGTATGGACGCAATAAAACAGATATTTCCCGATATAGATTCCTTTTGTGACGTCGTAATCACCAGGGAATTCTCCACGAAGGTAAAACCTCATCCGGATCACCTTTTGACGGCGCTTGACGCGCTGGACACAGATGCAGAATTCGCGGCAATGGTGGGGGATCATCCCATGGACATCACGGTGGGGAAGGATGTGGGGGTATACACCATAGGGGTATTGACAGGACACTCAGAAGCCGACACCCTCCTCGATGCAGGCGCGGATATGATTATTGAGAAGGCCGTGGATATAACCCGCTTGCTGTAGCAGAAACCATCTACCAGAACATATCAATATGTATGAAATTACAGTTAAAAAGACTTTTTCCGCAGCCCATACCCTGGATATCGGTGGAAAACACGAAGAGCTCCATGGACATAATTTCAATGTTGAGGTCACCATCTCAGCCGAAGAGTTAAATGAAGACGGCCTCGTTCTGGATTTCAGGGTACTGAAGAAAGGGGTGAGTGAAATCCTTGAAGAACTTGATCACACATTCCTCAACAACCTGCCAGCCTTCAAAAACATGAACCCCACATCGGAAAACATCGCCAGATTTATATATAACAGGCTGGAAGGAAATACATCAATAATGGGTTTGAAGGTATCCCGCGTCGCGGTATGGGAATCTGAAAATTCTAAGGCAGTATATGCAAAAAGCTGTTCAAGCTCAAAGTGACAAAGGCACAAAGAATGATGATAGACGTACAAAGTCTCAAAGATAACAGGAATATAAATATACAAAAAGTAGGCGTGAAGGGGATAAAATACCCAATCATAGTCCTCGACAAGGCAAACGGGACACAGCACGTCAATGCCGATATAAATATGTATGTCAATCTCCCGCACCGCTTCAAGGGAACACACATGAGCCGTTTTGTTGAAATCTTGAATGAGTACAGGGGGCAAATCAACATAAAGACTTTTCAGAAGATACTGTGCAAAATGAAAGAAAAGCTCAACGCCGAATCCGCCCATATAGAGATAAGATTTCCATATTTCGTGGAAAAAACCGCGCCTGTATCGAATGCAAAAAGCCTTATGGAATACAAGTGTTCATTCTGCGGGGAAAGCAACAACGAAAAGAATGATTTTCTTGTCGGCATCACCGTTCCGGTTACAACGGTGTGTCCCTGTTCAAAGGAAATAAGCGACATGGGCGCACACAACCAGAGAAGTGTAGTAAAGCTTAAACTGAGATTTAAGAAGTTTTTCTGGATAGAAGATGTCATCAGGCTGGTGGAAGAATCGTCGAGCAGCGAAATTTTTTCACTCCTTAAAAGGGCGGATGAAAAATATGTAACGGAGAAGGCTTACGAGAACCCGATGTTTGTGGAAGACGTTGTAAGGACCGTCGCGGAAAAGATCAATGCGAATCATAACTTTACATGGTACAGCGTAGAAGCGGAAAACATGGAGAGCATACACAACCACAATGCATATGCCTATATAGAAAAACCGTAACTGCAGGCTGGCAGGCACAAAGTTTATTTAGATCGTCCCCGTTTCTTTTTACCCACTTTCTCAGACGTTCCGTTACCCGCATTCACACCAGTTAGTTCATAAACTTTCAAGGGGTCCATTGCGGCATCACTCTCATCGATTTCCCGCACATCGAGATGAGCCTTGACCGCTTGCAGGGTTTTATCACTGATCAAAATGTTATTGATATAAGATTTTGTGAGTTTCTGCAGTTTGAACACTGTATTGACCGTATCACCTATAACGGTATAGTCCATCTTTTTATCAAAACCTATATTCCCTACAACAACTTCTCCCGTATGAACACTGATACCGACAGCGAGCGGTTGACTTGTCTCTTCAAGCCAGTAATTGTTCATTTCAGCAATGGATTCCTTCATCTCGAACGTAGCCGTAACAGCATTATCAGCATCCTGTATGCTTGCAACCGGAGCGCCAAAGACCGCCAGAAAACCGTCACCGAGATATTTATCAATGATACCGTCGTTTTTGAATACGATTCCTCCCATAACGGAGAAGAAATGATTAAGCATACGTACCGTCTTCTGCGGTCCTTCCTTCTGGGCAAGCATTGAAAATCCCCTGATATCGATATTTACAAGCGTGACCATTCTGAATTCCTCAGCCGCAAGCTGCTCCGTTTCGGCGCCATGGATAATCTTCTCCACCACCTCTTTGGGAACAAACTTCTGAAATATATTCCGTATCTCCCGCTCTTTTTCCGCCATAGACATGGTTTCTTCATAAAGGTTAGCATTCTCTATGGCCACACTGACAGAGGATGCAATAGATTGAAGCAGTTGTTTATCACTGGAATCAAAGTCACCGTTCATCTTGTTGAGCACTTCGATAACCCCGATAACCTTGCCTTGTGATATCAGGGGCACACACAGGACAGCCCTCGTATCAAATCCGGTAACCTCATCCACATCGGGATAAAAGAGCGAAGATTTACTGACATCATTCACCATCACCGCTTCACCCCGGGCCGCAACATAACCGGCAACTCCCTGGCCTAATTTTATCGTGAAACGTTTAAGGATCTCAATGTCAATATTCAACGCCACGGTGAACTCAAGTTGATCCTCACGCATAAGGAGCAGCGAACTAGCCTCCACACTCATGGCAGCACTGATCATGTCCATGGTGTATTCGAGCACTTTGCCCATATCAAAAGTGGAAGATGCAAGGGCGCTTCCGATCTGTTTTAACGTGTCCAGCTCGCGGTCCCGTTTAGCGACATAATGGCTGATTCTGTTCCTGTCTATGGCAAGGGAAAGAGCATCCGACATACTTTCTATAAGTTCCTGCTGTTCATAAAAGAGATCGGGACCGTTATCTGAGTATAAAACCAAAACTCCCGTAACACCCGCACCACCCTTCAAAGGGAAAAGGGCGCAGGCGTGGCTCCCGGCAAAGAATTCCTTTTCGCACTCGTGAACAAGCGAAGAGGCAGCATCCTCCACGATTAACGTGATCCCCTGGCTCAAAATCTTGTCAAAAACTGTCCCCTTGTAGGAATAATCGGCGCCTTTTGATAAATGAACGGCACTGGCAGACATAAAATCAAGTATTTTTACACTATCATACCTGGTGTCATCCTTCATTAGAATGATCGCGAGGTCAAACGAAGCCACCGACTGTATCTCCCTGAGGATAGCGCGCAACAGCTCTTCACCACTGAGACTTGAATTGATAACCTGCACAACTTTCTGCATTGATTGGAGATGAGATACGCTTTCCTTTTTCTCACTAATGAGACGCAGATTTTCATAAGTGAATGACGCGTTACCAAGAAGGGCCCCCAGGATCTCCACATCATCACTGGTAAAAGGAGTATGATCGTCCTTCCTGGAAATTGTAAGCACTCCAACAACATCCCTGATAGTTTTAAATGGCATGCATACAAAGGACTTTGTTCCGTATAGCGGCCGATTTTTTCTGCCAAAACGGCTGTCTTTTTCAATGTCCTCGACGATAAGGGGCGATTTGTTGATAACCGCATACTTGGCAATGCTGTCAGCAAAATCTATCTTGTCACCAAGCTTGATTTGATCTCCAAGGCCGATGGCTGCCTTTACAACGAACGCCTTTCGATGCGGACGTTCCAGGATTAATACGGAACCAACATCCGCATTTGCCAGCTTCAGTGCCCGCTCAAGGGTAACATAAAGAATTTCCTCGGGATCAAATGTCACATAACATAGATCAGAGAGTTCTTTAATGCTTGATATCTCCGAGACCTTTCGTTGCAGCTGCCCGAATGTCGTTCCAAATTGATTCTCCAGAATACCGAAGGTATTAATGATGTTGATGATTTCGTCCTCACCCTTCTTCGGTTGCTCAACTAAGAACCGGGACTTCATCCTCTCTGACATGTCTTTGGATATCATTGTTATCCGGTCAAATATCCTCCGAAGTATGTAGAAACCGAGCAGTGAGAAAATCAGAAAGAAGAAAAAGAAGAGAGCGAGATACGTGTCAGTCAAAATGCCGTATTTCATGCCGAAAATAATGAAACCTCCTACAGGAAAAAGAAAAAAGAGGGCAAAAATTATATTCATCCAGTAATACAGCCTTTGGTCATCTGCAAACATATCATGCATATATATCATTAATTTCATCTATCTCACCTCTCAAACAGAATCCGTTTAAACATGTAATTACTCAACAAGTCAGCATCTTGTAAGCCTATCTGTCTTAATCTTCCGGCGCATCAGCACATCATATAAACAACTCCATGACCGCCTCGGCCATAAACCTGTATCCCAGAGAAACAGGGTGCACTCGATCAGACTGTACCAGGTCATCAAAACGTGAACCTTCTGATATTCTATCCTCCCAGTATTCGTGCACCTTTACCAGAGGCAATCCTTGCCGGTCGGCCAGTTGTTCAAGCTGACCATAATACCTCTTCACGCGAGTATTATCATTTTTGTTTTCGAGACACACCGAGGTTACAAGAACCATCTCAGCGACCGTATTTTCCTTAATTCCAGATACAATCTTCGCAATATTGTCCCTAAACTCCTCGGGTGGATATCCGGAGAATGCATCGTTAATGCCAAATTGCACCAAGACACAGTCCGGATTGTGTTTAAGAACGTCTCTCCGTAACCTGTACAGACCATTATCCGCGGTGCCTGCCGGCATTCCGCAATTTATCAAACTAAACCTGGAATCCGGGAACTTTTCGCCAATCATCTCGCCCAGAAAATCCAGATACCCTTTATCCACCATCCACCCATAGGTAAGTGAATCACCCAGAGCCACCATGACAACGGGAAGGCCCGATAAAAGCTTTTTTATTGTGTTTACAGGTTTGGTCTTTCGTTCCATTTCAATGACTTTTGATAATTTATATTCCAGTGATTTGTCAAGGACAATCGTAATTCCGACGAGCAGGAGCAACCCGTAAAACATATCGCAAAGCTTTTGGATTTCTTGTTGAAAATATTGACAGCATGTTTTATACTGCTGCTAGCTCTATCACAACGAGAGTAAATATACCACCGGACAGAAAACAAATGGACACCTTACAATCAAAGCAAAATCAGGACGTCAAAACAGCAACGGCCCAGATAACAGAGCTTGAGGAGAAACTGAATCTCAGCAAGGCCCTGCAGGACATAACCAATCGTATCCACGCCGCCACCAATGTCAAACAGATCCTTATCGACCTGAGAGACGACATACTCAGCATCTTCAACGCCAAATCCATCACCATATACGTGGCAGACAGGACAAAAAACGAAATATATTCCATGCTTCTCGCCGGGTCTAAATTAAAGGAAATCAGACTGCCCATAGATAACAGAAGCATAGCGGGACACGTGGCCAACAACAAAAAATTTGTGAACATACCCGACGCATATAATAGCAGTGAACTACAAAAAATATCTACTGAAATCCATTTTGACTCGAGCTGGGACAAAAAGTCAGGATTCAAGACCTCCCAGATACTGGCCGTGCCGATCCTGTATGATGACATTTTGATGGGTGTTATCCAGATATTGAACACAGAGGATGGAGAAAGCTTTACCGAAGAGGATCAAAACTCTCTCATGGAAATGGCCGGCATCCTCGGGACCGCCTTTCACAATCAGGAGAGGGTCAGCCAAAAGAGAAAGACCAGATTTAACTATCTGCTCACCCTTGGCCTGATCAAGGATGAGGATCTGGAAAAGGCCTGGGTAGAGACGAAAATGAACAGGGAAACAGTCGAGGCATATTTGATGAGAGACTGCAAGATATCGAAGGATGATATGGGCAGGTCGCTCGAAGAGTTCTATAACTGCCTCTTTATCCCCTTCAGCAGCAAATATCCAATTCCCTTCGATCTTTTGAAAAACCTGAAGGAAGAGTACCTGCGGCGCGAAATGTGGGTCCCACTGGAAAAGAAAGATGGCAAGATAAGGGTTATCATAGATGATCCCAATAATGTATTGAAACAGGATATGATTGAAAATCTACTGAGGACCCGTGCGGTGGAGTATGACGTTTCACTGTACGATGACATACAGAAATTCATCAACCATTTCTATCAGGCGGGGGACACCACCGACTCGATCACCGATATCATAGGAAAACTCGACACCGAAGACGAGTTTGAAGCCGAGGATAACGAAATTACCGAATCCGACAGCGTTATCATGCAACTGGTCAACCGGGTGATCAACGACGCATACATGCGCAACGCTTCAGATATCCACATAGAACCAAACATACAAAAGAAGAACGTCGAGATACGATACCGGGTTGATGGAGATCTGGCAACGTACCAGACGGTTCCCTTCAGCTACCGATCGGCCCTGGTATCAAGAATCAAGATCATATCGAATCTTGACATTACCGAGCGTAGACTCCCACAGGACGGAAAAATAAAATTCAAACGTTCGAAGGGAGGTGAAATTGAGCTTCGCGTTGCTACCATCCCCACACAGGGAGGGAGTGAAGACGTGGTTATGCGTATCCTGGCCAGCGGTGCAGAGATTATGAAGTTGGAGGAGATGAACCTGTCCGCCCGCAATTACGAAAACCTCGTAAAATTGCTTGAAAAACCATATGGTATGATCCTCGCGGTAGGACCAACAGGATCTGGAAAAACAACGGCCCTCCACTCCGCCCTGCACTACATAAACAGGCCGGAGACAAAAATCTGGACTGCGGAAGATCCCGTGGAAATCTCGCAATACGGTCTCAGGCAGGTACAGGTCAATCCAAAAATTGGATTCGATTTTGCCCACGCCATGCGGGCATTTCTCAGGGCTGACCCGGACGTAATCATGGTGGGAGAAATGAGGGATCACGAAACAGCAAAGATAGGAGTAGAGGCATCACTCACCGGGCACCTTGTCTTCAGCACTCTGCACACGAACAGCGCCCCTGAAACGATCGTACGACTGCTCGACATGGGAATCGATCCACTCAATTTCGCGGACTCGCTCCTGGGCATACTGGCCCAGAGGCTGGTACGAACGTTGTGCAAGAAATGCAAGGAAGAATACCATCCAACGAGAGAAGAATATGATGAGCTGGCAACCAACTATGGGGAAGAGTTGTTTGCCGGCCTGGACATACCATACAACGACAATTTCAATCTGCATAGAGCCAAAGGCTGCAGCGCGTGTGGCAAGACGGGCTACAAGGGAAGAATGGGCGTCCACGAACTCCTTGTCGCGACCGATGAAATCAAGCGGCTCGTACAGAAACGTGAAACTGTGGAGACACTGCGAAATACGGCAGTCTCTCAGGGAATGACAACACTATTGCAGGATGGAATAGCCAAGACTATAGCTGGTCACACGGATTTCGGCCAGGTACGTAGGGTGTGTATAAAATAGGTCACCTCGGTCATAAGCTCAGGGTTTGTTTAATCCGAAACCCCGTCAGTCTTTCACCAGTTTCTGCCACTCGATTATCCTACCGAGGGCCTCCATCGGTGTCGTGTTCAACACATCAAGCCCCTTTAATTCATTAACCAGTTCCGACATGCAGGGATGCTCCTCACCGGCGAACAGGTTCAACTGCCCCACATTGCCACTCTTCCGCGATGCCTTCCCCCTGGCAATTCTCGGCATGCCTATCTCATCGAGTTCGCCTTTTTCGAGGTTTTTCAAGACTTCTCTGGCTCTTGATATAACATCTTCGGAAACTCCAGCAAGACGGGCAACCTCGATACCGTAGCTTCTGTTAGTTCCACCCTCAACAATAGTCCGCAGAAAGATAACCCTGTCACCCCATTCCTTAACCGCGACGCTCAGATTCCTGATCCCATCCATGGTTCTCGCGAGATCCGTCAGTTCGTGGTAGTGAGTCGCAAAGAGCGTTCGCGCCCCGAGCTTCTCTGAATCAAGTATATGCTCTGCCACCGCCCAAGCTATGCTGAGACCGTCAAATGTGCTTGTCCCTCTGCCCACCTCATCGAGAAGTATCAGGCTCCGCGATGATGCATTTTTCAGGATACCAGCCACCTCTGTCATCTCCACCATAAAGGTGCTCTGTCCACCCGACAGGCTGTCTCCGGCCCCGACCCTGGTAAAAATCCTGTCGACTATGCCAATCTGAGCCTCATCGGCAGGAACAAAACTCCCCATCTGCGCCATCAGAACGATCACCGCCGTCTGGCGTATATAAGTTGATTTGCCAGCCATGTTAGGTCCTGTGATAATAAGAAAACGATTGTCATTGCGGTCCAGAATCGTATCGTTGGGTACAAAGCCGCCTTCCGGATTCATCCTCTCCACAACAGGATGTCTCCCGCCTTTTATGTTTATCAGGGCATCATCATTCACGCGCGGGCAGCAGTAGTTATACATCTCCGCCACCTCAGACAGAGATGTTATGGCATCAAGATCGGCAACGCGCGAGGCCGTCAGTTGTATCCTCTTTATCTCACTCGCTATTTTCCCTCTTATCTCCACAAATAGTTCGTATTCCCTTTTCTTTCTGCGTTCTTCCGCGCCCAGGACAAGGGATTCATATTCCTTCAGTTCCTGATTGATATAACGCTCTGCGTTAACCAGTGTCTGCTTCCTGACATAGTCATCTGGTACCATGTCACCCTTCGACCTTGTTACCTCTATATAATACCCGAACACATTGTTGAAACCCACCCTGAGACTGCCTATGCCTGTCCTCTTCCGCTCCCTTTCCTCCATGGTTGCGATCCATTTTTTCCCATCCGTGCCAAGTGATATGAATTTATCCAGTTCATCATCATATCCCATTTTTATCACGTAACCGTCCCGAATGGTCACCGGGGGATCATCCGCTATCGAGTTTTCTATCAGGTCAACCACATCAGTCATCCCATCAAGTTCATCCCGGATAACAGATATCAGAGAAGCTTCCAGTCCTGAGATGGAATCCTTTATGGCGGGTATCAATCGAAGCGATCTTCCAAGAGCGAGAAGATCTCTCCCATTTGCGACACCCATGGAGACCCTGCTGCCGAGACGCTCAAGGTCATAAATGCCCGCGAGAGATGACCGCAGATTTTCTCTTAACAGGTGATCATCCTTAATCTCGGAAACCGCAGCGAGCCTTGCTTTGATTTTATCCGGATCCACAAACGGATAATTAAGCCACCAGCGAAGTTTTCGTGCACCCATGGCTGTAGTTGTCTCGTCGAGGACATGAAACAGCGAACCGCGCTTTCTGCCCCCCTGTATGGTGGCAAACAGTTCAAGGTTCTGCTTCGCTGTGTCATCCAATACCAGATAATTTTTTATGTCGTAGCACAAAACTTCATTTATATGCTTCAGCCTGTCCTTCTGTGTATCCTTCACATATCGCAGAACCGCCCCCGCGGCGCCTGTCATGGCCGGGTGTCCTTCAAAATCAACTTCTTTCCCGCCATTGAAGAATTCATCAACAAGATCCAAAGCTCCATCCACTGAGAAATAATCGGAAGGAAGAAAGCTTATAGTGCACCCGCCGGATCGTAATGCAACCCCCTTTATAAGGTTACCCTCTTTTAATTCTTCGCATACAACCACTTCTCTGAAATCAAGCCCGGCTATCTCATCGAGGAATGCCTCTTTATCCTCGGACTGGGTAACGCGAAACTCGCCAGTCGAGATATCCACAAAGGCCAGTCCGAAGGTGTCGTCCAGGACTGAAATACCCGCAAGAAAGTTATTCTCCCTGGCGGAAAGATTATCGGAATCGACGACTAGTCCAGGCGTTACGATGCGCACGACCTCTCTTTTCACTATTCCCTTCGCATCTTTCGGGTTCTCCATCTGTTCGCAAACGGCAACTTTGTACCCATTTTTAATGAGCTTTGATATATAAGACGACGACGCGTGCCATGGCACCCCGCACAGAGGGATCGCGTCTTCCCTGCCTTTATTCCTGGATGTCAGCGTAATTTCCAGTACCCTTGAGGCAACCTCGGCATCTTCAAAGAACATCTCATAAAAATCTCCCATCCTGAAAAAGATGATACAATCCCTGTGAGCTTCCTTAATCTCGAGATACTGCCTCATAGCCGGTGTAAGATTATTCACTCGTAATTCCTCTCTTGTAAACACCACAATTTCTCTTTACCCACTATCACAAATAACCATCGTTTAACAACCTGGGTTGAATAATTGTGAATAATTCTTGCGAGTTCTCCCATTTAGTGATAACGTTCCCGGTGCTGAAGTCAGCGATTATTACTCCAGTCAACACCTCACAACTTATAATATTAGCGGAAAAACACTGTATGAAGAAATACTACTGCAAACCAGATCTGACCAATATGACCCTCGAGGAGATCGAAGAGTTTATTGCTCACCTTGGAAAGAAAAAATACCGGGCGCGCCAGATCATGAAGTGGATGTACCAGTCAGGTGTCTCGTCCTTTGATGAAATGACTAATCTTTCAAAGGCATTCAGGAATGAGATCAAAGAACTGGCCCGCATAACATTCCCTTTGATAGATGAGATCCAGGAGTCAAAAGACGGTACGAAAAAAGTCCTCTTAAGGCTGGAAGACGGAAGCCTTATAGAAAGTGTATTGATACGAGAAAAAAATCACTGGACCCAGTGTGTATCCACACAGGTGGGGTGTGCAATGGGGTGCAAATTCTGCCTCACCGGGAGATATGGTCTGAAGAGAAACCTCCTTCCCTCGGAGATTGTCGGACAGATTTCCGCACTTCGTTTCAATACACCTGAGGGGAAAAACATAAAGAGCATCGTCATGATGGGAATGGGGGAGCCCCTGTCCAACTACGAGAACACCCTGAAGGCGATAACGATAATCACTTCCGATGTGGGGCCGGGGGTTTCAAAAAGAAAAATAACGGTTTCCACATGTGGAATAACTCCGATGATACGCAGACTGGGCGAGGATGCTTCTGTTAATCTCGCAGTTTCGCTGAACGCCCCTGATGAGAAAATGCGAACGACTCTGATGCCGGTAAACAGACAGTTCCCCCTAAAAGAGCTCATAGATGCCTGCCGGGAATATCCCATGCCGAGGAGGAGGATGATAACCTTTGAATACATCCTGATGGATGGTATCAATGATTCGGTAGAAGACGCAAAGAAGCTCACCTCGCTGCTCAAAGGGGTCCATTGCAAATTCAACCTCATACCATTCAACGAATTTCCGGAATCGGATTTCAAAAAACCCTCAGATAAAAAAATAAGGGCTTTTCAGAATGTACTTATAAAACACCACTACACAACCATGGTCCGCCCGAGCAAAGGCAACGACATACTGGCAGCATGCGGGCAACTGAGTGGTCGTAAACACGAAAGCAACCATCACTCCTGAACCCTCCGGCAAATCCCTTGCCCGATTCGTATCCTTGTGATAACCTCCTTTTACGACAAGATAATAATCGCCGAGGTGGATTATGAAAAAGATATATCTCGCTGTTTTAATCGCTGTCTTCATATCGTGGCTGCCGGCCACAGTCTGGGCACAAGAGGCGGCAACATGGGTCGAAAAGGGCGATACCCTCGAAAAACAGGGAATATATGCTGATGCGGTGGAAGCATACACAGAGGCAATCGAATGCGATCCGGGTTTCGCTGACGCCTATCTGAAAAGAGGGATTGCACTGTTCCTGAAAAAAAAGACCAACTGCATGGAATCACTCGATGATCTCACTGAAGCGATAAAACTTGCACCCAGAAATGCCGACGCATCTTACCAGCGGGGCATCGTCAACTATTACATGATCAACAATGAGCAGGGACGGAAAGACATGGAGGCCGCTGCGGCCCTTGGACACATGGGCGCCCTTGAATGGATTGCCTCGAGGGTAGAGGCGAAGTCAGGGTCAGCAATAAAAGCAGAGGCCGTACTGACCGAAGAAACACCATCACCGTCGGGCGTGGTGAAACCCGTCATCTATTTTGACCTTGACAGAGCTAATATAAAACCACTTTACCGCACGCTCCTTGATGATATGGTCAGGATGCTGACAAATAAACACCCCCGGGCATCCATCGTGTTATCGGGTCACACTGACAATACGGGTACAGAAAAACACAATAACGCCCTCTCACTGAAAAGGGCAATCACTGTAAAAGAATATACCGTGAAGAATTCCAACATCTCTCCCGATAAAATTGACGTGCGGGCTTACGGAGAAAGAATGCCTGTAGCGTCGAATGACACCGAAAAAGGACGTGCCCTTAACCGCCGGGTGGTAATTGACATTTACCCAGCTATCAGTTTAAGGACAGGGACCTTCTGAAGGACAAGAACCTGATCCCGACTCGCCTGACTGTGCGTGCTTGTACGCAGACAGGTCGCGAAGGCCTGTCCGTCTCTGTGAGCATTTATCGCTCAGCTTTTCCAATCACGAACCAGTCATCGTCCGAATCGGAGGCCGTGTCAACCAGGAGATGTATGATTTGCAATTCGGGAAACAAATCTTTCAGGTCGTCGAGATCCACCGTTTCAAATTTGTCCTGGTTGTTCAAGTAGGCCTGTTCAGTCAGAGCATTGGACTCGTAGTTTTCTCTGGTTCTTCTGGAAATCTTATTCAGTGAATATTCCTGCGGGCACTGTGTCTGTTGGATGATGAAGGTCTTTCGATTTCTCGCAGCCACCCCGGCAGCCCTCTTCCTGAGCGACTGGGTGACGAATGTAGCATCAAGGATTACCCCCCTGCCCTGTGAAGAAAGTTCATCGGCCAGGGAAAACATCGTGTCATATACAAGCGTCCTCTTGTCCATATTGGATGCTACTTTTTCATCGAAGATATCCTCATCTTTAAGTACTTCGCGGCGTATCACGTCCGTCCTCAAAATCTGATAACCTTTCAGACGAGCTATAATCTCCGTGGTCTCGGTCTTGTTGGTTGCCGGAAGTCCGCAGGCAATCAAAACAGCATTGTTTCCTATTTCTTTATCGATAAATTCCTTAAAGGGTATCTTCAATGAATACGACTCCTTCTAAGAGGTATTTGCGCTTCATGCTGGCCATGCAGGTTACATCATACGATATTATCATGGAACTTGAATCCGGGCAGATTCAGTCACCCGGAGGCTACCGGGCACAAAACAGCGGCAATTATTCTGGAGTCCAGATCTTGATAAATGCTGACTATCGCATTGAAATGTTAATGAGGCATACTTTCAATCATTGTGCCTGCCACATTATCGGCCAGGTCAGCGAGATCAGGCTTGATGAGCCAGTAATCCTCAACCTCGTGATGTCCAGCTTCCCACATAATCCTCCCGGTCTTTGCCTCCACCAGTTTTACAGCGAAGCCAACTTTTGCCACCTTATCTTCACCTTCCGTTGTATAATTCCAGAAATCCACATTTATGACAAGGAAGGCATCAATCTTGTACTTTTCCCCAATCTCCCTGGTTAGTTCAGGATCGGAAAAGTTTACTGTTTGCAACTTGGTCAGGCAGTCGACCACAGCTTTTCTCACATCGGGGTTATAAACCATCAGACTTTTCATTCTTTCAGGTGACGCAACATCGGAAAACCATCCCTTATCAACAAGAATTCCAGCAAAGATCTGATCAACAACACCCCTCGCTTCGCCGTATGCACCCACATCTACGGGAAGAATACCTATAGTCTCGGGATGAAAATCTTTTGCATTCGGGTTGACCTGTGAATAACGAAGTCCACCACATGAAGACAGTATCAATGTGAGTGAAACAACGAGAATAAACAAAGACAGTACTTGAATTTTTTTTGGCATAACTATACTCCCTCCCGTGTTCTTTAAGCTGCGCATTTCATTGGTATCAGATACACACTAACACTAAACCAGGCAAAATTATTTTCCCGGAAATCTTTCAGACTGATACCGGAATAATGAATTGGTGTGATTTGTATCACAACGGTTTATACAAATCTACATATTATAAATACGCGGTTGCCAGGCATACAGCCTCACAGATCGACTCAATCCTTACATTTTGATTAAATTGCCAGGATCAGCGATTATGCTAACGCCTTTCATTTTTTAAACATAAGCACTTATTATCAGGTGGATTTGCCTTGAACGGATTAGGCAACACACTATTTTTTGAATATATCGGCTCTACAGATCAAACTGTTCCGCCACGTAATCGGGGATTGTGATATCACCTATAATTACAGGGCTTTGATGGCAGTCTGATCCACCTGTTACCATTAGCCCTTCTTTACGGGCAAATGCAAGGTATGACTCGATTGTCTGCCTGGTGTGCCTAGAATGCCAGCATTCCACGCCATCTATATACTCCAGCATGGCTTCACGGATGATGGCATGCTGCTGGGCTACAGAAGGGGTGAGCGACACGAGAGAGGACCCATTGGGGTCATTGGGATGGGCGATCACCAACCTTCCACCGGCGCTCCGTATCAGTTCGGAAGCCTCTTCCAGACCCAGCGACATTTTCGGCATATCACACTTCACAAGATATTTGGAGAATGCCTCCTTCTTGCCACTGACGATACCCTTCTTTATCATGTAATTCGCAATGTGCGGGCGACCGAATGAGCCGTCAACACTTGCCTGTATTTCTTCCATATCGAGCACGGAGAAGCTCTGCCTACCCTCTTTCTGGAATTCCCGGTTGATATTAAGCAGTATCTTTTTCGCCCGATTCTCTCTGAAATCACGCATCTCAAGAAGCCTGTTCGTAAGAGGTTCATTATGGATATCATACTCATATCCCAGCAAATGAAGCTCAACACCCTTGCCATCCCTGTATGCGGGATGAGCAAAGGTCACACTGAGTTCAACACCGGGAATATAGGCAATTCCATACCGGTCGGCGAGGGCGATCGCCTCATCCTGGCAGTGGATCGCATCGTGATCGGTGATTGACATAAACCGGATATTTCTTCTGGATGCCTCGGCAAATATCTGATCTAAAGTCCAATTGCCGTCCGAACCGTTTTTCGAGTGAATATGGAGATCAATCTTCATCGGTAACATACTTACAGGCGAGATCATAATATTGTTTCGCTTTTTGAAAGGCCCCGCGCCGGGAAACATCATCAAGTCCGTCGTCATCCAGCATGAATGATGTGACCTTTGCCCGGACCATGGCCCTGTAAACCTTGTAAAACAGAAGGACATCGCGCAGAGTCGCATCATCAGATTCGTCTATATAGGTATTTACAAAGATATCGCCGAGTTCACTCCTGCCGTTAAAATCAAAGTCCATCGACAAAAACGCCACATCCGACGCCACATCTCCGAAACGAAACCGTTCATTAAATTCTATACAGTCAAATACAGAGATTGCATCATCCTCAATGCATATATGCTGAAGATGGAGGTCCCCATGGCAGTCTTTGATACAACCCTGACCTGTTCTCTTATCGAACAGGGCCGAATGTCTGTCCAGGAACGACCTGCTCCATAACTCGAGTGCATTGAATGACTCTTGACTGACAGGACCTCCCGTATATTTTCTTGTCTGCTCGAAATTTTCTATCACATTGGTGGAGATAACATCCAGTGTCCCGAATGCTTTCGACCTTTCATCAGTCGGGATATTTCCATAGACACGCGCAAGATGCTTCCCGACACGTCTTACATCATCTTCTGTCAGCCTGCCCGCCTCCATGAGGCGGTACAGCATTTTCTCTTCTGGAATCCTTTTCATCTCCACGGCATACTCAACAACTGTATCTCCATCGCCAAGCTGGAGATTCCCTTCATTATCCTCAATGATTCCGATAACACCGTTATATACGTCGGGTGCAAACCTTCTGTTTAACAATACTTCCTGGTCGCAGTAATATTTTCTTTTCTCAAGGGAAGTAAAATCGAGAAAACCGAAATCAACGGCCTTTTTGACCTTGTAGACAAGATCACCGGCAATAAAAATAAAGGAAATATGGGTCTGGAAGAGTTGCACAGTGTCTGGTTTATGGGGATAAAAGTCAATCTTCGACATCGATTCGACAAGACTGGGATGATTCATTCGTTTTATCTCTTCTTTCACGGTCACGCAAAATGGCTAAAAGTACCATTTCGTATCACTCCGGCGAAATCCGGAAATCAGTAATTCCAATATGTTCGTTAAGCTGGATCAAATCCGGCATGACGGGTTTGGGACTTTTTACAAATGTATCTTCTTTGATTGTTATATCAATCAGCTTCTTCTATTTTCTTCTCCTCCTCCTCAGCGAGACGTATTTCCGCCTCGCGTATGTAGTAAGCGGTCTTATAGTCCATACCGAGTTCCGAATATCTCGCTTCAACGGTTTCAAATCTTCCCAGCGCGGCGCGATATTGCCCGATATTGAAATAAAACTGTCCCACATAAAATTCATGTTCGCCAAGCTTCTTCATGCATTCCCTTAATTTTTTTTCAGCGAGGAAGGAAAATTTACTGCTGGGGAAACGGGAAATGAGTTTCTCAAACGATGTAACAGCCATACGTGTTTCTGTCTGATCTCGATCTATCTCCAGCGTCTGTTCGTAGTGACATAATCCTATCTGGCACATTACATATGGAAGATTCTTGCTGGTTGGATGAAACTCCATAAAATCAAGGTAACTTGCCTCCGCGGACATATAATCCTTATCACTGAAATATGAATCACCCACCCCCAGCTCGGCAAAAATCGCACATTCACTGAGTGGATATTCTTCTGTCACTCTCTGAAATATTTCTGCAGCATCCTCGTAATCACCTTTCTGATACGCCTCCTGTCCCCTCATGTAAAGGGCTTCTGGCGTTCGTGTACCGGAAGTGGGAGTATCCCACCACAGACAACCGGTAAGAGAAAACATAACAACAATCGTAAGGAATATTTTTGCAAGTTTCATGTCTATAATACCTTTTTAAAGGTTACGCCAGTTGATCCCCGGACACGAGACCAAGCAGCATGTCTCCGAACTCATCTTCCCTGGAAAAGAGGGTCGCGGGCCTCCCCCTTATACCACAACTATCTGCTATAATCGGGCTCTCATCGTCCGGAAATATCAACAGACCGTTCCCCGTCAACCATTGCTGCCCCGCAGTTTTATCCTGCGGCTCAATCTATTTGCTTGTCTTCTTAATGTCAAACACTATTTCGCTGCCAGTCAAGAGCTTTGACATGCATTCTCTAATTTGATACAGGTACAGTCGGCTCAGAGAGTATGAGTACTATCATTTCAAGGAAAGTTACGATGCCGTCAGTTGGAATAATCTCCGGCACAATCCCCCTTCATGAAGAGGAAATATTCCGGTACATGAAGAAGACCGTAGTTAAAACCGAATTCGGCAACGCGCTGATCTTCGTCTCGGAGATGGCAGCATTTATTCCAAGACACGGTGTGGATGCGGACCGCAGCATTCCGCCTCATATGATCAATCATCCTGCAAATCTCAAGGCGCTGCAGGACATGGGCGTGAAGGAAGTAATAGGAATAAACTCCACTGGCTCACTGAAGAGAGAACTGAAGCCTGGAACAATTATCATACCGGACGATTATATTTCCACCTCTGTAACTCCAACTATATTTCACGACAACGCAATCCACACGATACCGATCATCGATGAAGGAATCAGGAAAAGGCTGATTCAGACATCTGAAAACCTCGGAATAAATGCACTGAAAAATGGCGTTTACTGGCAGACTGCCGGGCCAAGACTGGAAACAAAGGCCGAAATAAGGATGATATCACAATTTGCCGATATCATTGGAATGACTATGGCAAGCGAGGCAATAATCGCGGCGGAACTGGAACTTTCCTACTCAGGGATCTGTTCTGTCGATAATTACGCCAACGGTATTGTCGAAAAGCCACTTGTCCCGGATGAAATCAGGAAGGGTGCACGCAAAAATGCACGCAATATGATGGAGATTGTAAAAAAGTACGTAAGTGAGTTTTCCGGCAGCGGCAAGGGGAAGACTGGATAATAACTGAAATGTGATCGGACTCGAATTAATTCGCCGGTGATGCTAATCTCACGACAGTACGGTGGCTGCGGTTGCCGTGAGTAAGCACATTAAAAGGCCCCCAACTGGCATGAAAATATCCTGATTTCCAGCGCTTCGCAGGCGCTGGCCACGTCCATTTTGGCGATCCCGAACCGTTTCGCAATTTCCCAGCATGAAAGGCACGATATCCTGCCGTCAACCAGTACATTTCTTATGGCCTCATCCAACTCGGATGACACCTCACTCGCCGGCTTTACGATCCTTCTGTCGGGGGTATATCCGAATAGTCCCATTTGGCATTTGTTCAAACGCGCTTCTATCAGATCCACAGCCACCCCCACCTCGGCGGGTGTCTTTTTCAAATCGCTTGCGATCTTGTGCATGGCGGCACAGGAAATATGGCCGTCTTTGATTTTATCCCTCACAGCTTCCGTAATCTCGGCGGCCGGCTCGGTTCCCACAGTGTGTTTGGCGGCATAATGTCCCGCATCTTCGTGTGTCATATCATCACCCAATTTCTAACAGTTATGAATTTGTAAAAAGCTTCTCTACGCCGGCGTAACGGAATCATCAATACTTCATATAGTGAAAGGGTTCTATAGCTAAGAGAGTATGGGCGTCTAATGTTTCAAGGCCCGCATCTTCGAGTACCTTCTGGGTCTTCTCCAACTGATCCACATCAACCACAAAGACCGCCTTTTCGCGGCTTTCCAGAACAAAACCATAGGCGTTCTCAATATTGATATTCTCATCGAGAAGAAGCTGAATCAGCTTATCGAGCCCACCCGGCTTGTCCTCAATCACAACGGCGACGACTTCTTTCATGCTCACAGTCAGGCCCGCATCCTCCAGGAGGGAACGCGCGCCCTCCGGATCATCCACAATCAGATTGATCATCCCAAAGCCATCGGAGGTGGCTATCGTAATGGCGCGTATGTTGATCTTGCCTTTTTTCAGAATGCCGGTAACCTTCGCCAGCCTGCCCGGTTTGTTTTCCGCAAATACAGAAATTTGATAGGCCACCATTCTTTCTTACTCCTCTCTGTTGTCAATAACCCGTACCGCCTTCCCCTCGCTCTTGGGGAGACTGCCGGGCTCAACAAGTTCCACTTTCGGGGTTATCAGAATGTCACTCTTCAACTCTTCAACAATCCTGCGTCTCAGGTTCTCTAGCTGCTTCAGGTCGCCGGAGAAAAATTCCTTCTGCACCTCAACTCTGACCGTCATGTGATCATTGAAACCCTTTCTCTCGAGAATAATCAGGAAATTGGTTCCAACCCCTGGCACATCCATAAGTTTTTTCTCTATCTGAATCGGGAATATATTGACTCCCTTCAGAATCAGCATATCATCGGTTCTTCCCTTTATCCGCTCTATACGGGCGTGTGTCCTGCCACATTCGCACGGCCCCGGAATAATCCGCGTGAGGTCTTTCGTTCTGTACCGCAGTATGGGCATCCCATCTCTCAAGAGGGTCGTCAGCACCAGCTCTCCCTCTTCGCCGTCCGGAACGGGTTCAAGCGTGTCCGGATCAATGATTTCCACAATGAAATTATCTTCCCAGATATGCATCCCGTTCTGATACTGGCATTCAAAGGCCACACCCGGACCATCCATCTCAGACAACCCGTACGAATTGTATGCCTTGACGCCGTAAAATTCTTCAATCTTTTCCCGTGTCTTCTCCGAATGGGGCTCCGCTCCCAGAAAGGCGATCCTGAGCTGTGTGTCCCTCTTCGGGTCAACCCCCACCTCTTCAAAAACTGAGGAAAGGTGCAGGGCGTAACTCGGAATAACGTGTATTGCAGTTGTCTGGAAATCCTGCATAAGCTGTATCTGTCGTTTGCTGTTACCCGCGCCTATGGGGATAACCAGCGCTCCCAATTTCTCCGCGCCGTAATGAAATCCCAGTCCACCGGTAAAGAGGGCATACGTCATCATATTCTGGAACACGTCACTCCTGCGCATGCCGGTCATATACATGGAACGGGCCACGATATTGGTCCACTCATTAATGTCGTCAAGGGTATGAAAGATAACGGTCGCCCTGCCGGTTGTTCCGGAAGATGAATGCATTCGTACCAGTTCATCTTTGGAAACAGCGAGAAATCCATAGGGCCAGTGTTCTCTGAGATCATCCTTTGTCGTAAGAGGAATTTTTGTTATATCTTCCAGAGACTTGATTCCGTTCGAATCTAGACCTGTCTTTTTGAATAGTTCCCCATAAAAAACGGAGGCTGATGCCTTCTCCACACTCTTCTTCAGTCTCGCAAGCTGCAGTTCTTCCAGCCTGTCCCCAGGCATTGTTTCAGTCTCTTTTTCCCAGTACATCCTGTCAACCTCCACTTAGAATCCGCGTTATATATACCCCGGAAAATAAGATATCAAGACAAATATACTCTCTCACATACACCTGCCATAACACCCTTCATACGTGATCACTTGACCGGCGGCAGAAACGTCTCCAACAGCATATCAAGTGACCGGCACTGCCTGCAGACAATGGTCCCCTCTTTGTCAACCAGGATAAGGGAAGGAACACCCCTGACATCATAAGCCATCGCCACCGTTGCTTTTTCATCAAGCAATACCCTGTATTTGATGTCATGCCTGGCCGCGTAGGAGCGCACCTTCTTAAGGGGTTCCTGGATATCGATATTGAATATCACAAGTCCACTGTCACCATACTCACGGCGAAGTTCGTTCAGATAAGGCGGCATCTTCCGGCAATGCGGACACCACGTCGTGCTGAAGGCAAGAAGAACAAACTTTCCTCGATAATCGGCAAGCCTGGTCTCCTTTCCATCCAGATCCTTCAAGACAAAATCGGGCGCCAATTCTTCAATACTCGATTTCCACACACCTCCATTCTGTGAAGAGAAGGCCGGGAAAGACACAATCATAAAAAAAAATGCCGAAAACATCACAATCAAAAGAAACGAGATCCCATATCCACGCCTAAATTTTAAAGCCATAACATTCCTCCAGCTTTGAGCAAGAAATATTCCCCCATACCTATCAGTATCCAGCCGAATATTTTATTAATCCTCGTCATCCACAACCCCGATCTGGGAATACTTGAAAGAAGACCGGAGAAGGTCCCAACAATAACAAGCAGCGTTCCCATGCCTATAGAAAACACAAACATGAGGCTCATGCCGAAAACCGCGCTCTGCCTCGCCGCAATGAGACTAAGCAGAACAGCGAGCACCGGGGTTGTGCAGGGGCCTATTATGATTCCCGATACCGCCCCCACAAGAAAACTCCCAATAAATCCCCCACTTTTCTCATCCGGCCGAAACCTTGTCAGAACCTGCGGAATCGGGATAGAAAACATGAAGACACCCAACATGGAAAGACCCATAAGGATACATATATTGGCTATTATAAGAAACATCCATGGGTTGGTCTGGATCTGGCCGAATAATTTCCCTGACAGCGCGGCAAATCCACCGAGAGCCGTATATACTGTGGCCATACCGAGAACATAGACTATGGAAAGCAGAAAGCCCTTTGTCCTGGAAGAGCTGCTGCGAGCTCCTATATAAGCGATAGTGATAGGAATCACCGGATAGACACAGGGCGTAAAACTGGCCAATACACCCCCGATATAAGCGGCAAAAACGGCAATGTAAAACGTGCCATGGAGATACGCATTCGGGTTTCCGAGAAGATTCTCAATCATTAATTAAGTTCCTTCTTCTGCACTCCTGTACAATATATACTGTCAAAAGATCAGGAAAGATTACCCCATCTTTCCTCTCTTTATTACCTGTACGCGTTGATTTTCCCCAGCAACATATTCTCAGGCATGGAACCAATGATATCTCCTACCTTTTCTCCGTCTTTAAAGACCAGAAGATCGGGTATGGAACGGATACCAAACCTTGCTGCGGTCGCATTATTACTGTCCACATCAAGTTTCGCAAACACGATATCTCCCTGATGTTCTTTCGCAAGTTTATCAAGAACCGGGCCCATCATTTTACATGGACCACACCACTCAGCCCAGCAATCCACAAGCAGAAATGGATACTTTGCTATCGCTTCATTAATATTACTGTCTGTTACAACAACCGGACTATCCGGATTATCTACGAGTCCTTCCATTCTTTTGCCTCCTGATTATCTTCTTTTATTAATCATAACTTCATAAAATGAGAATTTCTCATCTGTCAAATCATCTATCTTCATTTGACACATCTCTCGAACTCTTCATCCCCTACCAGACCCAGAATAGCCTTTATGAAATCAGGCCTCCTCAGATAGTAACATCTCATGTTTTTTTCCTTTCGGCGATCGACAATACCACGCTCTTTAAGTATTACAAGATGTTGTGATATATTCGCCTGGCTCACATGCACGCATTCTTCCACAGTCCCCACACATTTTTCACCCTTTGCGAGTTCTCGTACTATTCTCAGCCTGGTGGCATTTCCTAATGCCTTAAAGAAATCCGATACCATTTCGTAATCCACTTCACTCATATCAACCCCTGTATAAGAGTAATGATATATTCTGACTCCAATATATAATTACTCTACTTCCGATTGTCAAGTGGACGCAAAATAAACGAAAAAGAATGGAGTCAGCCGACAGGGAAATAACGATCGAGGAGGTTGTTCCAAACACAAGAGGAACGATCATTAAACGAACACAATGTTCATGAAAAACCGCAGTCACCTGCGGCAACTGCGGTCAATTGAGTAATATACATTTTCGAAATCTGTCTATGTAACCGGAAGATCGCTAATCCAGGACAATCATGACACGGCATTTTTTCATGAAGGCCAGATTGCCCGAAGCTGCTTTCAGCTCCTCGGCATCAGCCATGCTGATTACTATATTGGATTTTCCAGGTCCGTCAGACTTCAAACCCTTCACAGTGAAAGGATTGTTTGTAACCCTTGAATTACTCTGTGCGGCCGTCAGGTCTCGCGCATAGCCGCTCATGCCTTGCTGAACAGCATACTCACGGTCAACATACATCGAACCGTAAACTTCATTACCATTTTCATCTATTATCTTGGGCGACATGGCCGGACGAGCCTTTATGCCGCGGGCATCCACCACCAACCCGGTATATACAACCCCCGAATCAGGCGCTGAAGGCTGAACTTTCTGTGGACTGGGAACTGCAGGCGTTGCAGGTTCTTCGAGAGGAGCTATCGGGGTAAGTCCGACAGGCTCAGGCTCCATTATTGAGGGATAAATCGCTTGAGCCAGACCACTGCTTGCTCCGTTAAGTGGCATACTCAAGGTAACTTCACACGTGCCATCGGAAAGGTAATCTCTCTTGATAATCCTGGCACCCCTGACCATCCCTTGAACCTGACTTCTTATAACATCGCTTTTTACTACATAGTCCCTGACCAGTGTGGCAGAACTTATGCGAACACCATTAGTTACCTCGAGTAATTTTCTATATGCATCGAGCTGAGCGGCCCGTAATGCCATGGGGCGGGCCTGGGGCTTTCCGTAAGCCTTCTCAGGGGGAACCCCTATACCAGTGGCTTCAATTGTTCCTGTTGTCCAGTTAATATTTCCGGCACCACCTACATTCTGGACAATCTGCCCCAGACCTGCCGGGCCATCCTGCTGAGCTGGAACTCCAGTGACCCCAGCCAGAAAAAATATCCCGAGGACAACTGTTACCAACACATAAAATCTCTTCTTCATGACATTCCTCCTTATTCTTAAAATCATCAGCAACCGATTAAATAACCTTCACCAAAAGCCTGATTATATTCATCTGTCTGAGTATGATTTTGTCCTGAAATGGGAGCATTGAATGCGGTTTATCCCAAAATCAGGATTGGAAACATACCTTGGAAAAAAGCGGCAAACAGCCTCATGCCAGACAGATTCAGGAATAATTTTCCCCTGATCAACTTTATCTTTTCCGGAAAACGCCTTCACTTCAAGGGCTCTCAACCATGGATCTATATTAATGTTTTCTCCCCATATCTGGTTTTTATCAGGCGGATCAGATCCCCACCAGTTATGACGAGCATCTACATAAATGGAAGAGAAAGACTGGATGGAAACAGAATTTCCCACAAAGTTGTTATAATGAATGATGGGCTTGGACATGCCGACACATCTTATGGCACCCTCACCAAGATTATCGGATAGTGTGTTATAAAGAATCTTGGGAGCTGCATCATTCCGACAGTATATCCCGCTTTGAGCATTGTTTGCAATGAGGCAATAGGATATTTCTGGTGTGCCGAATTGAACATCAAACGCGGTCGTAGCATGTTTAACAATACAATATTCAAAGTAACTGCTTACTCTGGTCTTTTCTTCTGTAAATCTAAAGGCATTTAAATAAAACCCGGGTGAAGGAGAAGCCCCCGACGCAGTAAATTCAATGGGGTTATCTTTCGTGCCCCTCGCTGTAACCCCTCCGTCCTTTATTATAATGGAGGTCTTCTGATTGAAGGTAATACTTACACCCGGTTCAATGTAAAGTGTTGCACCATTATCTACCACAATATCCTTTATAACCATGTAAGGACTGTTTGAGAGTGTGAGATACGAATCCGAGTTTATAGAACTATCCAAACCCGACTCCAAAATGGGAAGATCGAGTGATTTTCCCCCGGGGTAACTGTCGTCAAGTATTGATTGAACATCAATTCTCCCCGTTATTGTCGATAAAACATCAAGACCATTCGCAGAACCCCACCAGTTATTGCGTGCATTAACCGCCTCACCTTTCATTGTTCCAACTATATTAAAGGGGGTGTTATCATAAATATTGTTTTCTGTTACAGATGCCTGACTGTTAGAAATCATAATCCCGAAACCACTGTTTTGAATAATTGAGTTCTGCTTGATTACCGGTTCTGCATTATTCACCCTAATAGCACCACCAGCATTATCTCTTAGCTTATTTTTCATAAGAACAGGTTGAGCGCCGCTCGCAATCAGAATGCCTGTCGATTCATTTTCGTGTACCGCATTGCGAATAACATGTGGTTTAGAGAAGGCCCCCTCAATCTTCATACCCACGTTGTTGGAGGTTAATTCACAATTCTCAACAATAGGAGAAGATGCCCGGCATGAAATCCCGATTTTCGAATCCTTTATCTGACAGAATTTCATCGAGTTTTCTTTTTCTCTTACGTTATTAAAAAGGATACCCTCCCAGTTTTGATCTTTCATCCCCGCAAAATGAATAAGATGTTTTTCATTACCCACTGCGTTCAAACGCCCGTGAATAATCAAAGCAGGGCCTCTGGATTTGACCACGGTACCAGGTTCAATGGTCAATTGCGTCTTGTCCTTAACCAGGATTTCGCCTTCTATGATATAAGGGCTGGCACCTGAATACCATATAGTGTCAACCGTTATATTTCCTGATACTGGTGTCGGTCCCGGCAATACCGGCATCCCGAGATGAGGATCCGTTTTCTCACTCTCATTACCAGCCTTATCAACAGCGGACAATTTATAAAAATATTTTTGATAATTCTTGAGTCCTTCATCTCTGTATCGATTGAACTCAATCTTCGCAATTTGTTCAAAACCGCTAAGTGGTGTCAGACTGCGATATATCAGATATTCTGCAAGATCGGCCTGTGTGTTCTTATTCCAATCCAGCGAAACAAACGTATCTCTACCAACAATCTCCAGGTGCTGTGGCTTGTCTGGTGGTGTGGTATCAAGGGTTACGGTTCCGACAGCATCAACCCATTCGACCGTATTCCCGACATCATCCGTCAAGTGACCGACAATAGAGGCACCTGCAACATTATCTCCCGGTACCACCCTGTAGATCCCGAGATATCCTCCCGGCTCCATTTCCTTCATATCGATACCCTTTTGATAATCACCGATATCGAAATAGGCCTGCATATTCGGAGTGCCTTTCATTACAATCGTAATCTCTTCACCGGCTTTCCTGGGAATTCCACGTGTATCCTGCGAAAGAATGGTGATGACCGGTGGACGCGCCACGTCGGCAATGGCCGGCACAGGAATCGTCTTTACCATATCACGGAAGAGATCATCACACGCCCTCAGTAATTGTATGTCTCTGATATTCATGGAGGCGGCAATCACAGTTGCTATGATACCAATCGGTGTTGTGGAAACACCTCCTTCATGTATGCGGGCTACATGTTTGCCACTCCAGAGGAAATGTCCCGTTTTGGCATCATACATTTCAACCCGGGCACCCACGGAAACCTGGGAATAGATTACTGCGAATATCTTGTCAAAATTGGAAATCGATCCATAGATTATCGCATCAACATTCAGGATCTCCCCAAGCTCTTGAGGGGTCTTGTTGTGAATAATTTCCGGATCGGTAAACCCCGCCTTTCTCAGCAGATGATCAACGCGGTAGAGCTCCATATCTTTAAAGGGAAGAGAACTGAAATGATTGTAAAAATACTTTCGAACCGTTTCCGTTCCTCTCTGGCTTTCTGATTCATCAACAAAGGGAAGTACTGCTATGGTACGGGGTTTATGCTTTCCCATAAAAGGATCAATTTTATATGTACCTTTGAACATCGCCAGTATTTCAGGGCTTATGACAGTCTGCTTTGTGGCTACCACGCAACCCTGAACGACAATGAACAAAAAGAGCAGCGCCGGGATAAAGGCAAATTTTACAAAGTCTCTTCTCATAACAACCACCATGAGGTGACCGGGGCGGTGGGACAATTCTTTTGCATCAAACACACCCGCACCGACTCACTTTTCCTCCGTTCCCAGCTCCCCCCTGCTCCCATAACTGAACTTGGGTTACCGCGACTACACTGGCAGACAGCGCTGAACAACTACCGGATTTTTATTGTGTCGGTGTTTCAACTGGCTGACTTGGTTCACTTTCAAGCCCATCTTTATCTACTGCCGTTATGACATAAGTCTTTTTCTTCCCGGTTGCCATATCAGGCAGGCTAACCATGGTTGTCTGTGCAGTCGAAACCTCTTTTGTAATACCGAAAAGAGCCTTCTCATAGATTACGTAGTGGTCTATATCCGCTTCAATGTTCGGGGTCCAGATGAGAACACCTTCAGAATTTATGGTGAGTCCTTCGGGACTTTTCGGCACTGATTTGGTCATAACGGTTATTATTTCTGAATGATCACTTTGCAATCCGTCTTTGTCCTCTGCCATAATCTTGTACTGATATTCCTGTCCATCTTTCAATTTCTTATCAACATAATCTGTTATCTGTTTCAGCTTTGCAATTGCTGAGAATCGCTTACCGTAATCAGAACTGCTATAAACGCGGTAAAGGACAATATCCTTCTCAGGATTTGGCGGCCACTTAAGGGTTACCTTTTTGACCTGCAATTCGACACCCTCAAGGCCTTCAGGTTTTACTGGTCTTGGTTTTGTGGTGGCACAAACGGCATCGGACGTGGCACTTTCAACATCAACCTTATTGTATGATGTAATCCTGTAACAGTACCTGGTATTATCGTCGAGTCCGGTGTCAACAAACCTATTCTTTCCTACCCCTGACATCGCCTTGACTGGCGAATACGTACCGGAGATATCAACGCTACGGTACATTTTGTAACCTTTAATTTCATCCTCTTCATTCGCCTGCCAGGTAAGTTCTACCTTCTTAACCATGGCAGGTTTTGCCTGCAATCCTCCAACAACAGGTGGCTTGCCTCTGGTAATTGCAAAAACCGTCTCGGAAGGAGAGGTTTCCACGTCTTTGTCATCAAACGCCGTTATGTGATAATAATAAGTTGTTTTATCTCCAAGTTCCTTATCGTCGGTAAATTTCACCTGCTTTGTTTTTTTCGTGCTATTCTTATTTATTTTCTTTATCTTATCAAATCCCGTTGTCCGGTCTGAGCTGCGATAAACATAATAGCCTTTAATATAAGGCGACTCAGCTTCGCGAAAGACAAGTTCTATCTCCCTTATCATATCCCCAGTGGCAGCAACATCTCTGACAACAGGGATGGTGCTTCCCTTAACGGGAGTTGAGAAATCACTTTCCAAGTCTTTTGTATCATATGCTGTTATCTTGTAATAATAGTCTTCTCCATCAGTTAGATCCTTATTGACAAAACTCAGCTTCAATAATTTACCAAGGGTCGTGGTAGACTGTTTCACCCGTCCGGTATCCTTGAGATGGATAGTGGCAACCTGATTATACGGCCCTTCTTCCACCCTGGCACGATAGATCTTATACCCCTTCAGCCTGTTTGTATTCTGACTCATTGCAGGGGAGGGAGCCCATATTATTTCAACACTTCTTACATGAGGATCAGTGCTCAGGATTATCGGGGGATTCGGGGTTGGGGCGGTTTCGGCGGAAACAATCTCGGAAAAACCACTCTGACGTCCCTTAGAATCGTATGCTCTTATTTTATAATAATACGCCGTCCTGGTTTCGAGATATTCGTCAAGATATTCCGCCTTGTGCACCTGGGCAATCCTTGCAAACGGCCCGGTTTTTGAGGCACTCCTGAAAATTTTATATCCGGCGGCATCCGTATCGGCTGGATTTTCCCACTTCAGGTATATTCTACTTTTTCCACTGGATCTTGCCGATATTTTCACCGGCCCCTTAAAACCCTGCTTTCCACTATCAACGAGCTGATTGAGGCTGCCCGTAAGAACCTTAGTAATAAGGACGGTAAGTTTATTAATTTCGGATGCCATTCCCCTCTGACCTATAGATTTCAACCGTGCGTTAAGAATCATTTTCTTCCGATCAATCTGGACAACACTGCATTTTATGGTGATAATGGATCCCTTTTTTGCAACACTGCCCGTTACTATTGCGAATAGTCCCAATCTGTTCCCGACGTTAATAACATTACGGAAATCACTATCCTGCTGCAGATCATTCAATTCCAGAAAACCTTCCAGTTCTTTGCGCTCGATAATCTCTATTGATGTTGTGGATGCCAGCTCGTTTGCAAGCATATTTGTCACGGTAGTACCGTATCCCGCAGATTCAATATTTAGTGTGCTGAAATTAAACACACAAATCCTGACCCCAGGAGCGGCATTCGCCGATACAGGTATAAAAACCAGGAGTAAAAAAAGCGCTAAGAGAACTATAGATCTTATTCTTGACATCTGCAAACCTCCATAAAAAATACCCGCAGTGTAAACCGCGGGCATTTTGGCCTGAACTACTTGTTTTGGGTCAGCTTTTCAATGATATCCTGTGATTTCAGAGTAATAGGTGTCGTAATTCGCTTTAATTTTTCATCAAAAATGGCATCCATGAATTTCTCTACCGCTTGCTCGTAACGACGTCTCTTAACCTGTACCTGAGCTTCATTAAAGTATTCCACTTCAAGGCTCTGAAAATGTTTGAGCACGTTCTGTCCCACCTGGGCAGCTTTAGCGTTGGATAATTCATCAAGGACTTCCAGTTCGGAGGGAAGATCAAGCGCATCATAAGGAATGTTGGCCATGGGAACCTCGTCCTGATACCTGTCCTCTTTGATAAGCTTTCCCGCCGTCGTATCGGTAGAAAGATTTTCGCCTGTTGAGGTATCCACCAGCTTATAGGCTATTTCTATCAGGGAACTTATTTTGGTTACACCCGCATTATATGAAATCAATTGATAATTCTTCTTTTCTCTTTCCTTCGCAGGCGCGTTCTTCCAGTCTTCCGCACTCGCTTTGGGATGCTGAAGCAACCACAGGGTAAAGTCAGGATTGGGAATCATTTCCGTATCCACCACCACTTTAACCTGTTTTGAACTTCTGTGAGTGTTGGAATTAACGGAATACTGAAGGACATCACCCAATATGAATGTATCTATTCCCCTCATCTTTGCCGCCTGGGCAGATTTAACATCGACCAACCCTGTCTGCCCCAGCTGCATTTCCCGCAGGATTGACTGCAGATTTTCACGTTCAATAATTCTAACATCGCCGCTGGCATTTGTATGAAGAAATGCTATGAGCTTATTAGAAACGATCTTCCCGGCATCTTCATTGTTACTCGGGGTGCCAAAATCAAAAACGGCTATTGATTTTTTTATCCTTTTCATAATGCCATCCTTGGCCTCCAGGGTCTTATTAAAAAGATCTCGATTGTCGGGGTTCAGAACTTCCAGTTTCTGAAGCCACACAAGGGCATTGCCCCACATCTTCTGCTTTAAGTACTTATTAGACCTCTGCAGAAGCTTGTAAGAAATGTTGTCTATTAATTCATTGAAAAGAGCCCCGTCCTGAATAATCGGGGAGTAAGCTCGGGCCAGTTCAATCTTGTTGCAGGCCTGATTGAGTACACCAAGTCGTGTAAATTTAACGGCTTCATCAAAATATTGTTTCGCGAGTTGAACCTTCAGAGACTCAACCTGATTCGCGAGCTTTTCATTGTCCGGCTGACATTCGAGCGCCCTCTCGTAGAACAAGAATGATTTTTCCAGATCTTTTCTACTCAAGGCCTTGTTGCCTTCTTTAATGTAATAATTTACATTGTCTTTCGATATTGCATCCTGATACAATCTGCGGACATCAAGGAAATCGGGGTTTATATTCATAGCCGTCTTAAAAGCCTGAGAGGCCATTTTCCAGTCATACTCTTTGGAAAATTCCAGGCCCTGTTTGTAAAAGAACCTGGCGCCCTGCTCTTCGGCCCTCGCAAGTTTATCACCCGTATCCTCATAACCGGAAAAAATTCCATTGATTCGTCTCAACTTTGTAATTGCTGACATCCAGTCCTCTTTGACCAGATCCGACTCAGCATCGAGGTATAATGTCTTTATCTCAGCAAGGCGTCCTGCCTTTTTTGACTTCACACTATTACAAAAAGACTGAATGACCTTATTCCCAGGATCCAGACTGCCGGCGCGGTTTGCTTCCTTCAAAACCTGATCAAGAAAAAACAAGCCTGGATCATCATTAGAGGCTAATTTCTGCCGCGCTCTTTCATAGTGTGCCTTTGCAGCCTCACTCCTGGCCTGGGTCAATTTTTCCTGATATTGTCTGCTGGCCGGATTCTCCTTTACAGCTTTTTCAAAATAGACAATGGCCTCATCCCATCGATTGTTTTTACTCAATTGCTCGCCAGTCTTAAAACTTTCCATACCGGCACATCCAAAAATGACAAGCAATAACAGTGTGCCGATCAATGCCAGACAATTTCTCATTATAAGCTTCATTTTCACATACCTCCCAGGATGTTGATTAAGGTAACAATTTAATAACGATTTTGTTCTGTGTTATTTCAACAATTTTGACCTTTCGTCCCCTCATTTTTATTGACGCTATGTCATCGGCCATGTTCAGGGTGTTTCCCCTTATTTCGATATCCAGTTCAACCCGCCCCCTCGCAAAAGACCTCTGGAATAAATGCTTTATACCCCTCACCTGAGTCTTCAAGATTGATTTGAATTTTGAAAGGTCCGTATACGACTTGAGTCCGGAGGCAAGCAGTTTCACCGTCACAGTATTTGTCAGTTCAGAAGACGCGCGTTCTACAATCTGGTCCATGATGTTTTCTGCTAATGTACTGCCTATATCTTCGACAATCGATCTGCTTCCACCTGCCCCGCCTGGCGCAGTTCTAACAGCGTTGTCAGAGGCTATAACATAACCGGTGTCAACCTTAACTGCTTTGACGGATGCAACAGCATTGTTTATTTGCATTTCAATCTTGTCAACCGTAACAGACCTGCTGGTAAACTCAATGCTGCCGATAATCATTATTTCAGCACCGTAACGGTGACCCAGCTTCCTGACAGCTTTATCATTAGTGGCCAGGGCCTCAAGACGTTCATGCTTCATATTGTTCTTCACTGTTTCCGCATCAATCACCTTAAAACCGTTAGACAGGAAAACCTTTGACATTGAGGACTCGGCTGTCCGATCAGCCCGCGTTTTTTTATTAAACATTATCATCAATCGAGGCTTGGACTTTCGCAACATGACAAGATTAATAGCTGCCATTTTGTTTTTGAGCTTACCGAGGCCGACATCGGCCTCGATAGTAATTTTGAAAGTATCGCCTTGTCTTTCTTCTGAAACAACTTCGTATGAATTAATGAAACCCCTGGATTCGGCTAAAATCGTGTCTAATTTAACCTCAAAATCCTCAACCTGCGTGGTACTGGTTACAAGTACCCCTACAGATTTCTCCACAACATTTCGCAAGGCATTCTCCAACGCCGCATCCCTGGCAATATCAACACGTCCGTCATGGACGTATGATGTCCCTTGTGACAGCACCAAATTCTTCGCTTGAGATGATGCCACAGCTACAAGTGAAATAAAGACAACTAAGCTGATTATTGCAATCTTCTTCACTATTCACACCTTTCATTTTAAAGATAGTTTTCACTAACAGTGAGCAGACCCCACTGGATGGATTTCATCGTAAACAGCTTGGATTCTATATTGAAACTCCATATAGAGTCAAGTGCAATTCTGACAGTGCAGCTCTGAACTCTGATTCACCATCAAAGGAATAAAAAGAATTCAGGAAATCAGTGTGATACCAGATGCACGAACAGTGTTTTTTTTGTCGTTTATGATACAATTTTCCTGTTCGATTATGATATAGTCTTGACTCAGTTACCAAATTCTACATGGTGGCCGTATGATGAAAAAACAAATGATATCATTATTATCCCTCTTGGTGTCGTTTGCTTTTTTAGGCGGGTGCATGACACCAATGCAGATGGTAGATTTGGGTAAGGGTTTAAAGTCCAGCATAAAGATGAAGTCATGGTCCGATAAAGAACAGCATTACAACAAATTGATGAATGAGGGAAAATACGACGAACTGGTTGAGGAATGCAAAAAAGCGCTGGAAAATTCTGAAAAAGGCGACGCATTGCGGGAAGCTCGACTGTTTATGATAAAGAGTTCAAAGTACAAAAAGCCATTTTACTGGGCAGCCTTTTCTTTAACAGGTGATTATAAATAACAGATCAGGGAGGAGACAGGATGACAGGAAATACTCGAATTAGTGAAAATTTACTCATTTTTTTATCTCTATTTCTATTGATTCTGATAACACCACAAAACGGTTATAGCGAGGATACCCGGGGCATTAAAGTTGTTCCTGATCAGGAGCAACGCTCCTCCATACACAATATTGATGGTTATGCATATCTTTCAGAGAATATGACAGTGGCCCAGACCAGATCTGCAGCATTTGCCAACGCCAAAAGGCAGGCGCTGGAGTCCGCAAAAACCTATATCAAATCGAAGACCAAGGTAAAAGATTTTCAGGTCGAATATGACATGCTCTGGTCGGACGCGGAAGGGGCTGTCACCGTTATTGAACAGAAGGATCACGGTATTGAGGAAAATAACCGCTATCACGTCTGGATCAAGGCGGAGGTTTTGTATAATCTCATGCCCAAAAAACCTGGAACATTCCAGGGAGCAATAATGGACAGCAATGCTCCTCTTACCGTAAAAGTCTGGACTGATAAAAAACATTACAACATGGGTGAAAATATCAGGATTTTCATTCAGGGAAATCGTGACTTCTATGCACGTATTGTGGACGTTATTTCAAGTGGCGAGATTATACAACTTCTTCCGAACGACTTTCGTAAAACAAACTCATTCGTGGGTGGAAAAGTTTACTCAATTCCGGACAAGGGTGACCGTTTTGATTTGAAAGTTGCCCCCCCATATGGAAAAGATCGTATTGTGGTATACGCCAGTGAGGCGCCACTGGGTGAAATAGCCACTGATTCAATCGGGCAGGGGCTCAGGCAATATCGCGGATTGCAGAAAAATCTGGCAGTAAAAACACGTGGCATTAAAGTAACAGGGAGCGGTATGGACATGAATAGTGGCGCGGAATTCTACGAAGCAACATGGATGCTTACCACAAAGAAATGACGAGACATCAGCCAGACTATCGCACATCAAGGTGAGGTCACCCGGTTATTGGCCGAGTCGGAGCAGAGCAATCGTGGATAGTTATACCTTCTCCCTTGCGATTCTGCCGCCCCGGATCATTCTGATTGCGAGACTCACCGTATTGTAAGTCCTGCAACCCGGTAGTTAAATTCATAACTGAGAGCGCCACTCCAGTCCTCTTCGTAAACACCTTTATATCGGGTGCCATCAACCGGTCCAACTGGCTTTCCATAAGTGAAAAACCAGTTCAGGATTGGGCTTCCAGTATATCCAAGACCGATCCAGTACGAGCCTGGCATAAGGACAGTGGCGCCTCGCGTGAAATCAAAATCCACCCAGCGATATCCCGGTTTGAAGGAGATACTTTGCAGGTCGAGCATATCACTGGCGCCAATGATGTCTCCCGGCTTGCCGTTGTTATCGTTGTACAAATCCACCCATAGTTGACCTTCGCCGCCGAACTTGTGCAATGCTAAACCCAGTTTCTGGAGCTTGACTGGTTCTTTAAGGACAAAGACCTGCGCGTATTGTGTAAGTTTTGTCGTCACATATTCGGCAGTTTCCACATAGAAATCGCGGGTTTTCTCAAAACTTTTTTCACCCGTCGCAGTCGTTGGTGTTGGAGGAAAGGCGAAATCAATGTTTTCCGGAAAATCAAGATTACCGGACACAAATGGAATGACGTAACGGAATTTGGTTTTTTCAGCATCCGAGATAAAGGGCGGGGGCGGCGGAGATATAAACTTAATTTTTTTGAAGCTGGCATTTACAAAGGGAGACATGAGAAGGTTATTAGGACCATAGGTCTCCCTCGTACCTGTGACTTTTACCGAATCACTATCAAAATCGGCGTTGATCGCCTCCGATGTTCTCAATTTGCCCACGCTTCCCTTTGACTGGGTCCACCTGAGACGTCCGTCATTTATGGTTTCGTTATTGTCGATACCCACTTCAATCCTGATGAAACGGTTGGCAACAAACATGGATGTCTGTTGAGCGTCGAGGGGGACCCATCCAAGGTCAGGGAACCATACTTCAATCCACGAATGACGTCCCTGTCCCATTTTTACGGTGAGGATACCTCCCTTACGGTTAATATTAAACGGTTTGCTCAAAGTAACACCGTTTACAATACGCACGGGTATCCCGACGGAACGCATCAGGGCGGCAGACAGGTGTGAGAAGTTCTGACAGTTTCCCTTACCAGATTCGAGGGAGTAAAGGGCATCGTATCTCGCGGGCGGAGTCACATAACGCACGTGATCGATCACCCATGTAAGGATGCGCTGAACGGCATCGAATTCTGTTTTCACACTGCGAGTAAGATCTTTGGCTCTGCTTGCAATGCGGGAATTATTGACCTGGACCTGTTTGGTTGATTTCAAATAATATTTGATTTTTTTGGGGACATTTTTAAGAGGAAAAGAAGCGCCGGTTTCCAATGCTTTTAATCTGGTTGTATTTGATGCATCAAAGACGAGGCGCGCATCGATAGACCGTGGCGGATTCATCCACGTCGCAGTAATGATCTGATTTCCCCGGTCATCAGTATTTGTTGTCTTGCTTGTCGGACTGGGTGAAAGGTTGATGTCAAATCCCTGGATATTCTGGTTAAAAGTTGGCGATTCAAATGATGGAGGAACAACAAAGCTCAAAATCGTTTTTTTAACCCCGGGGACGGTTGTTATGTTCTTCTCAAGCTCAAAGCGAATCTGAGATGACATATTCCCCTTGACCGTGCAGTTCTCGGCAAACGAGGGACAATTCCAGGCAAAAATAATGAAAATGGATAGGCATACAATTTTTTTCATAATTACACCCCTTTGAAGTGCGTGTGCAACTGCTTCATGTTTATCTTTATCCTGAGGCCCGATTTATGCGAGTCGTAACTGCCAATGTTACCAGACTGAAGAAAGCTGAGCAAATCGCATAAATCGGAATACTTACAGATTGCGATCACATTGTTGTTTAAAAATACCTTTTTTTTATTTTGTGTCAAGACAATTTATCAAAATGGACAAATCGGTCCGTCTCATTAACAACATCCTTGCAGTCTTTTATAATAGTACGGATTGCATCATGCTACAACTACGGGCAGACTACTTACTACCGACCTGACGGAATTTTATCCTTGACAAACAAACGACGCCTACCTATAGAGACAGGCGATCAGAAGTAATTTCATATCAGTACATACCTTCTTTGAGTGCAGTTTGTAATGATCGAAGGTCGGAATCAAGGGTTTTCGAATCTATTCAAGAGACTATAAAAACAGGAGGTCCACATGAAGAATCAATCTAAAATCCAAACGATTCAGAAAGAACTAAATAAAAGGGGGTTCACTGCAGTCGCACTGGCGGTTTTCGCAGTGCTTCTCATCCTTGTGCCGGCCGGAACATCCTGGGCCGTTGAGCGAAATTGCGAATACGAGATCAGGGTGAAGAGCAACGCGGAAGGGATAAATTCAATGGTTATTCCAGGGGGTGTCGTGATTTCGAACGGAGATTTTAGCTCAGCAGGTGGTCCTCATGAATCGAGTGCTAGGCAACGTGCCAGGTGGAGAGCCTCGGATGCCGCCAAAGCATGCTTTAGGGCGGCATGGCGGTCAACGGGTAACCCCCGTGAGTGCCGTATCAACGACAACCCATCGCACAACAACGGTGCGATGAAACGGTACAATATCACCAATCTTGCCGCGGTTGCCAGGGAAACCATCTGCTCCGAGGCCCGCCGCAGGGGTCTTCAACGCGTCCGTGATTACGAGGTTTACGCAATGGTCAAGGGCAGCGGCGACGTGCAGAATGAGTGCAGCTACGCGTTTAACTGGAACAATTATTACACCATCGCCCGGGGTACTAATCTGAACTGTACTCCCGAGCAGGAAACCCGATACAGCGGCTGGTACGACAAAAGCGCCACCGAGATGCGGGCCGTCGTCAACCGGCACTGCCGAAACAACCGGAGTGGCGCCCGCGGCCGGATCAATCATTTTGAGATCAACCGCAATGACGGTCGGATAAGGGCGCATTTCACCTGCTATTGAGGTGCCGCTGCCATTTGCGAATATTGGTAAATTCCTCGGCCTGACAGGGATCGTCTTTCTAATATCTGGATAGTTTTTCAGACAGATCCCGGATAGTTGTGCTCATGGTCTGATATTTCTTCGTGTTTTCCTCGGAGTGTTGAGGCTCCGTGCTGAACCAGTCTTCCATCTCTTTTTCGGTTCTCTCCAGATCTGTCTTCAGTTTTAGATACTGTTTATGACTATCAGCTCCGAGTCGTGCCGCTCGAAATCCCTGGGCACTTGATTTCAGATCAGTAACCTTCTGCTCGAGTTTTTCTACTCTCTGCTTTGCAATTTTGAGCTGCTGGTTGTAAATCTTGATGGCCTTGTCGCATTTCACAATCTGATTGACCATTGCGAGATACTCTGATCTGTCTTCTGGATTGAGGGTCCTTGAATACCTGTCTATGTCAGCGGGCCTGTACCTGAAAAGCTTCTCCAATTCCGCAATAAAGCTTGTGGGAGTATCCTCCTCTCCGACCCCGAATCTGCCCAGCTCAGTCTTTGCATCGTCGTCGAGTACAACGTAAGATGGGAAGCCATCAACCATATACCTCGCTTTGAGCTCATTGTTTCTTTCAACATACCTCTGGGGTACAATTGTACTGTCTTCAGGAAAATCAATTACAACCATTAATATATTATCCTTTGCATAATCCTCCCATTCCTGCCTGGAGAAAACGTTTTCATTCATCGTCCTGCACCAGCTACACCAGTCTGAGCCGGAGAAGTTAAGTAGAACAGGGAGCTTCTTCTCATTCGCGAACCTGCTGACAGCCTCAAGGTCCATGGTCCATTTACCCGGTATCGCCCCTTTAAGATCAACATCCGCAGCAAACAGGCTGCCTGCAACTGAAAGCATAACAAAACCGGCCATAACCAATAATAAATTTCTTATCACGATTTCCTCCTGTATTTTGTTAAACGCATAAAGGCTCACGACGCTATCAGAAAAAGCGCAACGAGGGCGACCGCAACGCCGAACCACTGCCGCGGAACCAGGCGCTCACGAAGAATCAACCAGGCCAGGAAAACTGTCCCGGCCGGGTAGAGTGATGTCAGGGTCGTAGATATATCCAACCTTCCCATGCGGGATGCGAGGGCGAAGAAGACATTGCCCGCTGCCTCGAAGATGCCCGCCATGACGATGATGAGCAGCTGAGGATTCCACCGCACCGGCACCATTTGGCGGCTCACACAGACAACTACCAGTACCATCGTAATCGCTACACCCTTCGCCATGGCCAGCGGCCAGAAGATCGAAGTTTCGCTGACCTGATCGATAAAGATAAAGAAAAAGCCAAATCCAATCCCGGCCAGAATCGGCAGACCAAGTTCACGAAGGTGAACCGGTGCGGCTGCCCCGCCGCCAGCAAGATACCAGATCGCGCAGAGCCCCAGTAGCAGACCGAGAACCTGTCCTCCCGACGGCGGCCCTTCTATTAATATCCCAGATATGATGGGCAGAACAGCGCCGACTACGGCGCTAACCGAGGCCACAACCCCCATGCTTCCCCGGGCAAGTCCGATATACAACGCCACAAGGCCGGCCGTCCCGAAAAACCCGGCCAGTCCCCCGAAAAACAGGTTGTTCCAGGATGGTATCGGCTCCTTGAGCGTAAGAGCAAATCCGAACAGAATTGCAAAAGCAACGCATTGCGATAAGAGGAGAACATTGAAAACTCTGATTCTTTTGGTAACGAATCCACCGCAGAAGTCGCTGGTGCCAAAACTCGCCGCGGCGGCAAGACCGCAGAAAAGTGCAAGTACTTCAGATCCCATATCCTGTAACGCGCCTCTTTAACTTGTGACGTAAAATAGAACACTGGACTTAGTGTCTTCTTACAGTAATGTCAAGAAATCTGCGCCCGCATAACGCGATCTTTGGGCCTCAAGAGAGAGCTTTCATCCCTTGATTCACCATCATAACAGGTGAGCCCTTGAGAAGCATGGGTTCATAATGATATATTTGCAGTCCTCAGGTACAGGCAGGATTGCTGTAAAACCTTAGTACTAAAAGAATTCGTAAAATTAGGCGGTGGATTTTGGTCATCACATATAAATTGCTTCTTCGCTGACCCTCTGCTATTCTCGAACGCCATAACAGACTTATCTTTTGCCGGAGGAATGCCGTGGAGAAAATCAAACTCAGCCCGCAGGATCGGCATGAACGATCACGCCATTCTTAATTATCTGCGCGTGTCATGGATCACACCCGAAGAGCACAAACGACTCGCCCGCAGGCTGAATGTGAACAAAGGCATACGGAAAGATGATCGACAATGATAATCGTCGGAATACTTGAAAAACTGTTAGACTTTTCCAATATCAGAAGGAGGATAAAACTCTCTCGCGAGCACGGGCATATCAAAAATCCATCCTTGAATTGATAGATGGTCCCGGGTTGAAGGATGAGGCCACCAGTAAGATAATCGCAAGTTATGCTCACCTCCTTTTCTGGGCGCCCTTTATTGTGGTTGGCGATGGCGGATAGGATGATCCTTAAAAAAGTGGGGCACTATTATCCTACATCCATGATCACCTGCATCACATATAGTAATGGCCATTATTCCATTGTTACACAAAGCCGTTTTTCTTATACTCGCACTGCGAAAAAGGAGATTCTTATCAAACGAAAGGCTTTGAATAAAGGATATTGATATGAGTGACACAACACCACAGTATCGCAATTTACAAAAACACCTTGATAATCTTCCAGTAGGGTTTCCCGCAACGGAATCGGGTGTTGAAATCCGGATTTTGAAACATCTCTTCACTCCCGAAGAGGCAGAATGCGCTCTGTACCTTACCCTTTTACCTAAAACCGCTCAAAAAATTCATAAACGTCTGAAGAAGAAAAAATTACCGGAATCTGAGCTGGAAAAGATTCTGGACGGGATGGCAGATAAAGGGGCTATCAACCGGCACATTAGAAAAAGCGGCGTAAAATATTTCAGTGTCCTGATGCTGGCCATCGGCATGTTTGAATTTCAAGTAAATCGCATGACTAAAGAATTCTACAAGGATTTCTCTCAATATCTTCATGAGGCCTTTCGGGATGAAATTTTAAGCACAAAGATTCCACAGTTAAGGACAATACCAACTGAAGGGAGTATTGCTCCGGAACTTCCGATTGCAACATATGACCATATTAGAGAATTAATTGTTCAATTTACGGGACCGATTGGTGTAACTAATTGTGTGTGCAAGCAGGGAAAGGATCTGCTTGAAAAACCCTGTAAGGTAACAAAAATGCGTGAAATCTGCTTGATGTTCGGCAGTACTGCCCGGAAATATGAAGAATCGGGTTGGGGAAGAGTTATATCTAAAGATGAAACGTTTGAATTTCTCGCTCAGGCAGAAAAGGATGGTTTGGTGCTGCAACCATCCAATACGCAGGAATTGTTTTGCATATGCCTCTGTTGCGGTTGCTGCTGCGAAATTCTGACCTCAGCCAAACCACTCGAAAATCCGGTTCAATATTTTTCAACAAATTACAGGGCGGTTGTGGATTCAGATGCCTGCACCGGGTGTGGAATTTGCAAAAAACGCTGTCAGATGGATGCAATCTCTATAATAGAAAAGAAAAGTGTTGTGGATCACACCCGATGCATCGGCTGCGGATTATGTGTCACTGAGTGCGCAACAGAGGCCATAACCCTGGAACGGGTCGAGTCTCCGACGGTGCCTCCGAAGGATGCAACAAGACTTTATCTCAATATACTCAGGAAGAAAGTAGGAAACGCCAGATTTATTATTATGTTAACGAAACAGATGTGTGGAAAGGTTTCCTGAATGAACTGCCCCGCAGCAAGCTGCGGGGAATGCGCTCGCTGTTCAGTTCAAAGCTCTCGTTTTAAAACCGTTTAGGGAGGTTGTGCAAAGCTCTCTATGTGAACAAAGACATACGGAAAGATGATCGACAATGATTATAGTCGGAATACTTGAACTTAAAAAACTGTCAGACAATTATACAAATCCTGCGATAAGGATTTGACCCCGATTCCTCCAATGTCAGTATTCATTCAATGTTCGCTGCCAGCGTTGCAGGCGAGCTTTGCAGGAAAACATACACCCTGGTTCCCTTTTGCGTAAACAATCCAACTTCTCGCTTTAGATGAGCCATCTCCATCTGACAGACTGGGCAACCCTGGTAGCGCATGAACACTAAAACTGCTGGTTTGTTTCCTGCGGTTTCATAAAAACTTTGTCGGGGTAACCAAGGGGTATCAAAATAAAAGTCTTGAGCTTTATCATCCACCTGTAATTGTAAGTGACCCATGTCGATCCTTTCTTATTTCTTGGTATTAATCGGGGTCACATCTTAAATATTAAGTGTTCGATCTAAGGTACTTTGATCTAACTGCTGGATATTTAATATTTAAGATGTGACCCCCTCTTTTCAGGTTGCTTTTGAATCTCCTTGAATACTTCTACAAGTTCAGGTAATCTTACATCTTTAAATTCACACAAAATATCTTACACTACCGGCTTCCGTCAACTTTTTTAATAAATGTGTTTCAGGGTTTGTTTGATCTAACTTTTTTGAAGGAGCACGAATCATGAAGAAAAGTATCTATCTTTTGCTTGTTGTTGTTTTTGTAATCACTTCGGGTATCGGTGACACCGCATCTGCGGCGCGACGTCCAGACATAATAAGTTACGATGCCGAGCTGTTGCAAGATGCTATAACCGTAAACATAACATGGCAATCTGAATACCCGGTGGTCAAAGCCGTTGTCTCTGCCGGAAACAAGCAACAGAAGGTGGAACTCGATCCTTATGACGACAATATAAAGGATGCCTACGGGTACCATGGAGAGACCTCGGTTCTGGTAAAGGTAGATTCCTCCGGATTCCTCGACGAAGAGATAACATACGTTGTGCAGATCACAGATGATGTGGGCAAGAAAAGCCGGAGAATTTCGGGCACACTGAAGATAGCCACCGTGGAGACAAGCGATCAAGCCGACGAGAGCATGTCCGATCAGCATGTTACGCCTTTATCGGATGGGAAAGGCCCCAGCATGATAGACAAGGTGATCAAGGTCATGGAACGCCATGACACTCCACCCGTCGTCTCGGAAATCAGGGTCAATTTCATTGGCGACAAGACGGTCAACTTCTTCAGCAGCGCCATGGACGACAAAGGACTCCAGGAAGTAAGGATATATATTGCTGACGACAATGGGAATAATGTCGGAGAAAAGGTCTTCTCCGGTCTTGGCAAGATATGGAAGGGCACGACAGAATCCTTTAAACTTGCTCCCGGGAATTATACGGTAGTGGCGCAGGCTACCGACAATGCCGGGAATCGGTCACCGGAAAAGCGGAAGAATTTCTCAACAAAGGCCGGAAAGATTCCTGACAGGACTCCACCGGTGACGGTTATTTCCCCTGCTGGAGGAACATATGCAAATACGCAGACTGTGACATTAACCTGCACCGATACCGGCGGTTCCGGCTGCAAGTCAACCCATTACACCACAAATGGAAGGACACCAATAACCAAATCGCCCATCTACACAGGAACATTCACCATTTCCAAGACAACGACGGTAAAATTCTTCAGTGTTGATAAGGCTGGAAACAAAGAAGCTGTCAAAACTGAAAAATACGTCATTCAACCTCCTCCTCCTCCTCCTCCTCCGCCGCCGCCGACTCCTCCACCCGCAAAGGATACCGTTCCACCGGTTACCATGGCAAAACCTGCGGGGGGAACACACCCAGGCACTCAGACGGTTACATTAACCTGCACAGACGCCGGTGGTTCCGGTTGTAAATCAACTTACTATGCAGGGAGCATTTGGATGGACAGGGAGATGCCTGCTAATCCGCGACTCTACACTGGACCACTAACTGTCTCCACGTCACAAACGGTAAAATTCTTCAGTACCGACAAGGCAGGGAACAAAGAAACTGTTAAGACAGAGCATTATATTATTCAAACACCTCCTCCTCCTCCGCCACCCGCAAAAGACACCATCCCACCGGTTACCGTGGTAAAACCTTCGGGGGGAACACACATAGACACTCAGACGGTTACATTAACCTGCACAGATGCCGGCGGTTCAGGTTGCAAGGCAACTTATTATACGACTGACGGGACGGCGCCAACAACCAAATCACCCATCTACAGAGGACCCCTCACTGTTTCCAAATCAACAACGGTAAAATTCTTCAGCTCAGACAAGGCGGGCAACAGTGAAGCGGTCAAAACTGAAAAATACATCATTCAACCACCGCCACCGAAGGATACTGTTCCACCGGTAACGAAGGCGGCGCCGGGTGGCAAAACCTTTGTAAATCAGGTAAGGGTGACGCTCGTCTGTAAAGATAATACCGGTGGTTCCGGTTGCAAGGCAACCTATTACACCACAGATGGGACGATACCAACGATCAACTCACCGGTTTACGGCGGACCATTCACTGTCTCCAAGACAACGACGGTGCAATTCTTCAGTGTTGATAAGGCGAGGAACAGGGAGACGGTTTCGTCCGTCTTATACACGACAAAACCAGTTCCGCAGGAAAAGGCCACCCTGAGACTTGACAAGGCAGTTTTCCTCGCCGGCGAGCCCATACGTGTCACTTTCAAAGCCCCCAAGGGTTATGACCCGAAAGCCTGGATTGGCATCATACCTTCTAATATACCTCACGGAGCAGAAAAGGTGAATGACGCCAACGACCTGACATATCAGTATCTCAATAACAAAACTTCGGGAATTCTTGACTTTGTCGCCCCCCGAGAGCCGGGCGAGTACGATTTTCGTATGAATGATTCAGACTCCGATGGCAATGAAGTCGCTTCAGTTTCATTCGTCGTTAAAAGAGGCGATGGAACGCTCCATCTCCTGAAGAGGGAATACGAACTGAGGGAAAAGTTCGTCGTGGACTTTAACGCTTCGCCTTATTGGCCAAAAGATGCGTGGATAGGCCTTATTCCTGCTTCCGTTCCCCACGGTTCGGAGAAGGTAAACGATGAGAAAGATCTCTCCCATCAATACCTGGACGGGCGCTCGAAGGGAAGTATGACATTTTCCACGCCTGCCGAACCGGGCAGCTACGATCTGCGTATGTTCGATACAGACAATGGCGGCGTCGAAATTACTTCAGTCTCTTTCAAGGCAGTAATTCCAAGGGGAACGCTCAGGCTCGACGGTCAGATCTTCGCCCCTAAAATTGAGATGGCCGTCCATTTCACCACCTCTCCCAACCTGCCCGACAACGCCTGGGTGGGCATCATACCCTCTAACATCCCTCACGGCTCGGAAAAAGTGAATGACGCCAACGATCTGACATATCAGTATCTCAGAGGAAAGACGAAAGGAACTCTGATATTCCGGGCACCGAAAACCACCGGGGCATATGACTTCCGCATGCACGATTCCGACGGCAATGGCTATGAAATCGCCTCGGTTTCCTTCACCATCGCCAACACGACTCCAGAACCTCTACTCAAACCTCCTGGACAAACGAAAGACACAAGAAAACCCGTTTTAAGAATGAAAAATTTTCCCAACACCCCACATGATTACTACAAGTGGTCCAAGGCAAAGAAAGGTCAATTTTTCAGAGAAAAGTATGATAAGTTCAAGTGGTACTTCGAAGCAGAAGACGATACGGGACTCGACCGCTATGAGATAGAGCGCAACTGGAAGATAGTAAAAGAAGGTACCATCGGCGGTGCTAAGACATTTACGCATACCCTCGATTTTTGTAATTGCGTTTATCGAATAACCATCTATGATGTTACTGGGAAAAAAGCCTCCGGTGCCGTGCATAGCACGTGGGACTGAATAGTTACACAGGCTATTAATTGGGGTCACATCATAAGGTACTTTGATCTAACTGCTGGATATTTAATATTTAAGATGTGACCCCCTAAGCCCTGGGTTTTTATACTTTTCGGTAAAAGAATCTGCATAGCTTCTGGATGAAAGGACTATTCATTTTCTTCATCATCCACATTTCCGCAATACGTTTGCTTAAGAACCCCATAGTAGGAAATGAATGCGCTAAAAACAAAATACTATGCAGTCTGATTTTCTTTTGAATTATGAGCGCCCATTCATTTATCATCTCTCCCGAGCCCTCACCAACAATGCTTACACCAAACACCTTACCGAAAGAATTTGTGAAGACCTTAACAAAACCAACACCGACATTTTCCGCAATTGCGGCGCCGTAATCCTCATATTTTACAATATGGGTTTCATACTTAAACCCTTTTTTCTTAATATCTTCTTCTCTCATTCCGACGTATGAAACCTGAGGTTCCGTAAAAACGGTCCATGGAATCACATAATTTTTATACTGAAATATTTCAAAAGGACTTACGGCATTCATAATTGCAAACATACCCTGATGCATTGCGGCGTGAGAAAGCATCACCCCGCCATTACAGTCCCCTACAGCATAAATATGTTTGACAGACGTCCTGTATTTTGCATCAACTTCAATGGCCCGCCTGTTGTATTTGACACCCGCATTGTCAAGTTTCAGTCCATCAAGCTCAACTTTTCTTCCTGCCGCCATCAGTAATTTCTCAGATTTAATACAGAGGCCATCCTCTGTGCGCAGGCATATTTCATTACCCTCATTCTTCAGGCTTGTTATTTTTTTTGAATTATAAACATCAATGCGCTCTTTTTTAAAGACATCTTCAAGTAAATCACCGGCTTCTTTTTCCCCAAGAGGTATAAGGTGCTCATCCATCTGAACAATGGTGCACTTAGAACCAAGTCTGGTAAATGCCTGAGCCAATTCACAGCCGATGGCACCACCTCCGACTATCGTCATGCTCTTAGGGATTTCAGTTAGATTAAAGACATTTAAATTAGTCATGATATCTATATTAGAGATACCATCAATCGGTGGCAGTATAGGTTCAGTGCCGGTTGCAATAAATATCCTTTGGGCAGTGACAGATCTCTCACCAACCCTGACCGTATGCGAATCGACAAAACTTGCGGATCCCTCACTTAAAATAAGGGTCACTTTGTCAAACATCTTCAGTGTTTTGTTGTCGGAAATATAGTCTAAATAACCGGCTATTTTCGAGAAAGGAGCCTTGATGCCCGGTATTTCTCCCTCTATCAAGCCCATCTCTCTAAGCTTTGATGCTGAATGCCTGAATTTAGAGATCTTAAGCAGAGATTTGCTGGGTATACATCCTACATTCATACATTCCCCACCAACTTTATTCTTTTCAATAGCACAGACTTTCAGGCCCATTTCCGCCCCCATTGCAGAGACAGCCATTCCTGCAGGACCCAGCCCGATACAAATTAGGTCAAAGTCAAATTTCATATCTTTTTCCTCTTTGAATTTGATTAGGGTATTAATCGGGGTCACATCCTAAGATACTTTGATCTAACTGCTGAATATTTAATATTTAAGATGTGACCCCCTAAGCCTCCTGAACCGTAACGTACCTGATATTGAAAGCCAATCCTTTGCGAAGAATTGACTCTTCCATATAGAAAATGGCTTCGATCACTGCATGAAGAGAAGCGCCTATACCCTGGAATTCGTCTCCCAATGTGACCGTATAGGGAGAGATGATATCATGCTTCAGCTTCTTATTTAACGAAGAAACGAGCCCCATGAATTCCTTGCGTAGTTGCCTTGCGTCTTGTTTACTGCTTCCAATTACGTAGCCCATCAAAATGTGCCGTTGAGCCATATCGGTCTCCCCCACGTTTGGGCTAAAGATTCTTTCAGATTGTTTCATTATATACGATACAAGCGTGTCCGTATCACATATAATGATACGATGAAATCAAGCGATTTGTTAGGTTTTAAGTTTTATCATAACCCTGTTATCTCAATAATTAAGTATTGATGTTCCCTTATTTTAACAGTGTTTTTAAAGCAGCAAGAAGTCGGTCGACATTTTCTTTTCTTGCTGTATGTCCCATCAGGCCGATTCGCCATATTTTGCCGGCAAGAGGCCCGAGACCCGCGCCGATTTCAATATCATGTTCTTTGATCAACGCAGTCCTGATGGCGACATCGTTAACACCTTCGGGAATATTAACGGCATTGAGCATGGGAAGGCGGGATTCCGGTGAAACGGTCATGGTCAGTCCCAGGTTATCAAGACCTTGAACCAGATACTCATGAGCCTCTCTATGACGGGTAAACACATTTTCCATGCCCTCGTCCAGAACCACACCAAGGGCCGCATACAGGCCATACAGCATATTGATAGGAGCTGTGTGGTGATACGCCCGGGTGGCACCTTCCCAGTAATTGATAATCATTGTCAGATCCAGATACCAGTTCGGCACCTTTGTTTTTCGAGCCTTTAACACCTCAATCGCCCGGTCTGAAAATGATATGGGGGCCAGGCCGGGAGGACAAGACAGGCATTTTTGCGTGCCGCTGTAAATGGCATCAACCTTCCAGTCATCGGTTTTCACTTCAATACCACCAAGGCTGGTTACACAGTCAACCAGATAAAGGCTGTCACTACCTTCCAGTAGACGGCTGATTTCTCCCACCGGGTTCATCACTCCAGTTGAGGTCTCTGCATGAACCACGGCAACAATCTTGTATGATTTTTGCGTAAGTTTTTCTTTAACTGTATCCACAACCACCGGTGTGCCCCATTCAAATTCAAGGACATCCACATCGGCTCCCAGGCGTTCCGCCACGTCAGCCATTCGCATGCCAAACACACCGTTTTTGAGTATCAAAACGGGATCACCCGCCTCGATCAGGTTGACAAAACAGGTTTCCATGCCCGCAGAACCCGTACCGGACATGGGGATAGTCAGCTTATTCTTGGTTTGCAGCAGTGTCTGCAACCGTTTTTTTATTTCATCCATGATAGCAATAAATCGCGAATCAAGATGGCCGATGGTGTATTTAGACAATGCTGCATATACCGGGTCTGGTACGCACGAGGGGCCAGGGCCCATGAGAAGAGTTGGTGACAAGGTGGTTAGAAGATCTGTTGACATGGTTATTCTCCTTTAAAATTTTTATAAATTACAGCTCTTTTGAGCTGTTACGTAAATATCACTTATAAAATTCGGATGACACAATACTAAATTATGATTCCCCATCTGCTCATTTTTTCTTTCATGTAGTTGCTCTTTTAAATCGCATCTAACGACTAAGCTCACCTGTGCAAATGAAGCACATTAGAAAGCTTGCCCCAGTCTTTCTTGAGCCCTTTTGTATCCAAGTTCTATCATTTCAGAAGCGCGATCAAATTCTAAAGTTCCACAAGCGTTTCGAGCAATTTCTATAGAATAATCAGCGGGGTAAGCGGATAGCTTCAGTCTTGCGATAGTGCCTTGCATTGCATCAAATGCCTGATTGGCAATATCGTATGCACCCCAGTCTTTACTAATGTGACTTACTGTCGAATCTTTAAAACTATCAATGAACTCAGTAATCTTCTTAGTTAATGGAGTCTTGCCATCGGTTGTTGGAGTTTTGTCTGTAATTACTTCTTCTTTGTTATCCACCTTTCCGCCAAGATTAACTGCAACGGTTAAATCTGTTGCATCACTAAACGTAGGGGCTATCGGAACAGGGTTTAAAACACCGCCATCAATCAAGTCTACATCTTTATATCTAAATGGAGTAAAAAATAGCGGTAACGAAATAGACGCCCTGATTGCGTCAAAAAGCCTCCCTGAATTCATCCACACTTCTTTTTCATTAAGAATATCAGAAGCAACAGCGGTATATGCTATAGGTAAATCTTCAATAACTACAGAGGTGGTCTGGTTTGTTAAGACAGGAAACAGGGATTCATAAGTGGGAAGCTGCCTTGGGTTAAAGTTCATGCCGCAGCCTGTTTCTGCGGTAGTGAATCGGAATAAACCATAGCCGGGGTCTTCCTGTCAAATGTATGGTGCCATCTTTTTTTGTTGTAGAACTCAAAGTAAGTGGCAAGACCGCTTTTCACCTCCGCCATTGAAGCATATGCCTTCAGGTAAATATCCTCATACTTGACGCTTTTCCATAGGCGCTCGATAAAGACATTGTCCATCCAGCGGCCCTTTCCGTCCATGCTGATAGAAATGCCGTGAGCATGAAGGGTGTCCGTGAACGCCTCTGATGTGAACTGACTGCCTTGATCCGTGTTGAATATATCGGGGCAGCCATATGTGGAGAGAGCTTCTTCCAGGGCATCTACACAGAAGGCACTGTCCAGTGTGTTTGACAGG
>Ga0222626_1000063_pt1 | contig 80017 bp, 66 predicted proteins | sample AntAcemetageno91_FD_179862 | JGI IMG/M metagenome (GOLD analysis project Ga0222626, IMG submission 179862) | Saline water microbial communities from Ace Lake, Antarctica - #91 | ecosystem: Environmental > Aquatic > Non-marine Saline and Alkaline > Saline | place: Antarctica: Ace Lake | collected...
TCGCAAAACAAGATTTGACACCAATCACTAACAAATCCTAAATGCATTTGATTACTCCTTTCATTTTTATTAAGTTCAACGGACGCGAGATAAGCTGTACCCCCGACTTTGGGAATATGTTTCTGTATCGCGGTAGGAATGCCGGTTGCCCGGCACCCCCCGCACAGATCCGTACGTGAACGATTAATTCATACGGCTCCTACCTTGGGTTGGTGACGCAAAGTCGTTGGTTCGGGTATGGGTGCTTCACTCTTGATGTGGGTAACCACGTCCTCACCAGCCGTTTGAACCTTTCCCACGTTAGATTACGAGCCTTTTGGCTTCTACGCCTTAGTGCGTGAAACCACCCCCTCATAACCTCTGATCGAAAGGCATCTGTTGACTGTTTATTGCCGGGCACGGCATAGTAGTTCAGGTGGCCTTGTACGACGGAACGCAGCCACTTCCCCAGCTCGGGGACTGGCTCATGCCGTCGACGCAGGATTTCCTTCTTCACTTCCTTCACCTTTGCCCGCAGACGTTTGGCGATTGTCTTCCGCCGTATTGTGAACCGCTTGTCTTTTCTGGTTTTCGCACAGATATGCGTGAACCCCAGGAAATCAAAGGTTTCCGGCTTGCCCTCTCCTCGCTTGGACCGGTTTGCGGCTGCAAATCGTCCAAATTCAATGAGACGGGTTTTCTCCGGGTGTGGTTCCAGCCCAAATTTTGCCATACGCCCTTGCAATTCGTGCAGAAAACGTTCAGCTTCCTTCCGGTACTGGAACCCCATTACCCAGTCATCTGCGTAGCGCACGATGATAACATCCCCCTGAGCACTTTTCCGCCAATTATTTAACCATAGGTCCAAGACATAATGCAGGTAGATATTTGACAATACAGGAGAAATAACCGACCCCTGTGGCGTTCCTACCTCAGTCTCTGACCATTTTCCATCCTCCGACACTCCTGCCCTAAGCCACTTTCGGATCAGGCGGAGTAGTCGTGGATCTGCGATGCGATGCTCCACAAATTTCACCAGCCATCCATGATCGATGGTATCGTAAAAGCTGCGAATATCTGCATCAAGTACCCAATTTACCTTCCGTTGAGTGATTCCCACCCACAGTGCGTCCAGCGCATTGTGCTGGTTGCGTCCTGGGCGAAAACCGTAGCTGAACCCCAGAAAGTCCTCTTCGAAAATCTGGTTCAACACCCGAACCACTGCATGTTGGACTATTTTGTCCTCAAGTGCCGTGATGCCGATCGGCCGTTGTCGACCATCCGACTTGGGTATCCAGGTTCGCTTCGAGGGCTTTGCGCGGTATCTGCCACTTTGAACCCGCTCGTGGAGATCCGGTAAGTGGGTCTCCAGTTCCTCACCATATTGTCGCCATGTCACGTTATCTACCCCAGGAGCTACATCGCGCTTCAGCGCGTTGAAGCTGTCCCTAAGAAGATCCACCGTGATATGATGCATCAAGCTGGTGAAACGGAGGTTTTTATCCCTTCTTGCTGCTTCACGTATTCTGTCGAGTCTGTTCAATGCTTCCCCCTGCCTCCGCGTGCAGGTCGCAGTCAGCTTTTCAGAATTTCCCTTGGTCATCGGCCTTCCCTCCAGCACCTCCGCTATTGCTTACCCAATATTGTTCAGCGCCTTCTTCGGTACTATTACGATGTCTGACTTCTCATTAGCGTACATGTCAGGATTATGGCCACGGGCCTTCCCTGACCGATCCGCCCGGCTGTTGCCACTGACGGCTACCAATGAGATCTCCCGGTTCTCGAACATAGAGCGTCCACGCATGCACAGGTTCTTAGACTCCGCGGGGCCGGTGGGCGACTCGCTGCGTAACGCCGAACACCGTATTGCCTTACCTTTCGGACCAATAGGTCGGCACCCCGGAAGGGTGATTTCGGAGCTCAATAGCTGGCCTACGCTTTCCCCTGTCAACGCTTCACGCGCAGCCTCGCGGCCACCCGCGCATGACTCGGGGCCATGATGGAGCAGCTCCTCCTTTCATGTAGGGCTCTTTCATCCCCTACTCTATGCCGGTTTTATCCCGGCGCTTTCAGCCCGATCCCCATTCACCGCCCACAGATAAACTAGAAACTTATTATTTTAGGGGCGTCCCGGAAGTCCCGACCGATGATAATTTGGGAAAGTTCGAGTTCTTAACCCGATGGCCGCACCATTCCCCAACGGCTGCCGGCTGGTTTTTTTTTGTTTTTGTGCAGAACTACGGCAAGCCGTCTGTCTTCAATAGAGCTTTTTTTGCTGCCAAAAAAACGATGTTCACCATCTTTCGCTGAGCGAAAGAACATGCTGTGATGCGACGATGACATTTCCTTTAGCTCTGGCCTATCCTTCAGTGACTCCTCATATTCATACAGCTTTTGAAGCTCTTTCTTTGCTATTTCTTGCATAGCTCTTTGGAATAGATATATTTGAGTCATTTTCGAAGAATAAATCTCAAATATTTTTAGAAACTCCATGCTGTGATTCCCTCGATCTATTTCGCATAACGTCTTGATAACCTGCCACGGGTAGCCAGCAATAAGCTTGATTACTGCTGGAATCTTGGCAAAACCAATGAACTTCGATTCGCCTCAGTGGTAGTGGTCAGCGTTTATTAAATTGTTATGTGATTTATAAGTCCGCAACTGTTTTGTAGCATAGCCAATAAAGGTTTTCATTGTTGGCTATTGATTCCACCCCTCTTCGCTCTATTGTTTTTGAGAAAACGTGGATAACTCTTTGAAGCATTTTGAAAATTTGTTCTTCATTAAAATTGTTTTTTTCTCCTCTGAACGGTGGAATTAGCCCTAAATTATCTGCCTTCGCCCATGCCTCACATCCACTAGAGAAACCTTTGGAAGCAACAACAAGCCCAAAATATGTTGAGAAAATGGAATGTTTATTGAGCACCTTTAATACGTCTCCCCATTCTTGAACTGCGGAGGGTGGAACATTACTATCAAAGTCCTTACAGCTTATAAGTAACTTGGTATTTTCGGGGAAAACCATTGTTAATACATCGATTTCTTTTTTTGGATTACCTGTAAAACTTACAATAGTTTTTTCAGTCTTAACGATGTAATTATGTTCAATGGATATCCTGTCTTCGTTCAAAAAAACTGAACATGTTTCAAATATCTTTTTTTCAAAATCGTTTTTGAAGTTCATTTAGTAAATTATTGCACCAGGTCCATTGGGAGTAATACCCGTTAAAATATCCATTCCAGGCTTTAACTTGTCAGCTCGAACGTATTTGATTTGACCATCTTCAGTCTTAACGTGGAATAATGTGTCCTCTGAAACCTCAACAGCAACACCATTTCCTAAAGTAATTTGTAAAATTTGTGATTTCTTTTTTCTATGATGTAGAGTCGAGATTTTGGCTTTTATGTTTTCTTGTTTTTGAATATCAAAAGAATAAACAGAATAGTCCAAGTCAGAAATGTCTATGGAGATGCCGAATTCATCGTCAATTAATACTCTTTCTGGTTGTTTTTTTAATTCTTCAACAAGGTCGCTAATTTTATGAATATTGTTGTCCTTGTCGTAGATGGTCACGCTATGTTCAGGGACAGCCATTTCCTTATAACTCCGTTCAGAAAAATCATCAGATGAACACCAATCTCATCGCACATAACGTCGAACTGTGCGGCGCGGCTTTTTGCGTCCGCACCAGTGATTGGTTGGGCATTTTAATATTTAGGCTACCTGCCAAGCTACCTTGCTTCTATTAATAATACGGATTTAGAGACCTCATTGACGGCATTTGGAAGATTCGTAAAAGGGCCTAATATCACGTCAGGATTTTCAGGAGATTTAATAGCCTTTGCACTTGCTATTAGTGCCGAAATATAATGACTTTTTACAGCATAGTTAACCCCTTCCGGTAGGTCACCAGTAAAACGAAACACTCTGACGGCGTCAAGTTTACTTGTTGCTACACCAACTGCCTCGCCGTTCATGTTCATCAGCGGGCTACCGCTGTTTCCTGCTTGTAACTGCACGGTAGTCTGGTAAAGACGTGGATCATCTTGAAGGCCTGAGCGCGAACTAATGATACCACTTGTGACTTTAGCATTAGATCCAAGAATTTCTGTGTGAGGAAAACCGACCGTAAAAACAGTTTGGCCAACCTCAGCATCTTTCTTTGCAAGTGGTATGGACTGTGGGAGAGGTATATTTGAAAGCGGCAACAAAAGAGCGAGATCATTTATAGGATCAGCAGCAACTACGGATAGTTTTAAGGTGCTGCCATCATTAAAATGCCCAACTATATCTGTTGCACCATCAATTACATGCTGATTTGTCACAATAAAGCCAGGCTCAACAACCCAACCAGTTCCAGCGGATACAGTGTCTGGTAATCTTACTTCCCCCTGTTGACCTATGCGATTTAAAATTGTTGGGTCATTGACCAAAATTGCATCGCCAACACAGACAACCGACTGCCAGCAATTTCTTACCCAATCAACTTTTTGATTCTCTTCACAAAGCAGATTAATTACTGCATTAGCGCCTAATTGTGCTGCGCGAATTCTCACTCCCTGACGTGCTTTTTCGACAGCCGGAGCCCCAGATGCGTATAGGTTACGTTTGCATGCCAATCCCTCAACACTCCCAAGAACCTTGTAGCTATCTTTAGGAATTTGCCCGCCTTCAAGAAAAACAATATTTGAAACTCTTTCTCTCTCTTGAGACGTGAGCGAGGAAATTGGCGGATTTGAAGCACACCCAATCATCACGATTAAAATTGGCAAAACAATAAAGCTGATTAGCTTCTTGGTCATGATTTTTTTATCTCCTTTGCTGATGCCCAACGTTAAGAGTAACCTGCCGCCCACCAAACTTGCCGCGTCAGCGCCACCAAACTTCTTGCGGTCAGGTTGACTCGCTGGTTAGGGTTCCAGGTTCATATTTTTTATTTGGAAAACCATATATACTGCAGTCCGTATATTCTCCCACGTAACCTATTGTATAGAATATGAGTTGATAGAAGAGAACACACATTGCACTACAATCGTTTAAGTAATTTTGTATTTCTGAAAGGTCTATTGAATCTGAATGAGCCGAGCTATTTCTCATGTTGTCCCAAGACTTAACAAGCCGTTCCTCGACGATTCCAGATTGTCGCAAACAATATAGCCTGTCTTTTGCTCTGGGCATTTTCATAGAACCAAGCACTCCTTGCAACCTTGATTTTAGATTCTCATCTATTCCACCTTTATTAATCTCATCATTGGCTTTCTTGATTCTTTTCATAAATTCATCATTGGGAAGACCAATTTCGTGAAAACATAGCTTCAAGAGACCTTCTATTGAGACAGCCAATGTTAGTGCATGCGCTTCAATGGATGCCTTACCAGACTCGATAACTTTATGAATTAGTACAAATAATGGGTGCCAGTCATCATCTTGGCAAGAAAAGGAATGCTTTAAATATAATTCGAACAATTTCCACACACGACCATCTCTATCAACGGGATTAAAATGTAATGGTGGCTGAACTCGGGATTTCTGTAATGATTGAGGAACAGTTCGAAAGATATTTTCTTGGACGTTGTTTTTTTGTATTAACAGAATATCCCAGGGGCTTATGTTAACCAAAACGAATTGTAGGGCTTCGTGTATTCTTTGGGCGGTAACTTTTGTTAATTCTTCACTTTGTGAGAAAAGGTAAACAATTAACCTGTCGTCTTCGGACAATATTTCAAATTCAACATTATCAATATTAAATTGAGCAACATTATAGTTGCTGCTTGTCCCTCTATCCTCAGATCCAATGATATGTTTTGATTGTGTAATAGTGTTGCAAGGTATTTTATGCTTACCTTTGTAAAATAATTTTAAAGTTGTCCCTTTGTATTCATAACTTTCTTCTCTGTGGCGATATAGTATTGTAAAATTACCGGTTACCAAAAAACTATCATAATCAATGCCACCGTTTACATCGGGCATTATTGAGTTTGCTGTCCAAGTATTCCCAGCATAATCTAATGCTTTAAGGGAGTAGTAGTTTTTTCTTTCGATTAATTTCCCTGGTGTTAAGCGGTTTATTTTTCCGAACACCTCTTTAATATCCAACTTTCCTTCACAAAAGAATTTTACAGAAAATGCACTTTCCTCTTTTTGAAATATTGTACCTGAGCCTTTATAAATAATAGGATTCTCAATATCACCTTCTTGAGTAAGAACAATAAGGAAACAATCGATTTCAAACTTTAAGTTTGCCAATGCGTCTAAATAATCTATTTCCATAGTTAATAAAAACCCTAACGAAAAGCTCACCAGACACCAAAAGCGCCAGGCTTTTGGTGTCTGGTGCAGCGCTTGGTTTGGCCTTTTTAATATTTACAATTAATTTTAGGTAGGTATATCTGAACCCTTTATCTCACTTAGCCATAATCGTGGCCTCACAATCCCATGTTTTAAATAGGCGTCTACTACCTCTTTGGCTTTCCTTTCCCCTTCTGGACTTAAATTGATAAGATTTTTTAGTATCAGTTTTATTGCATGATCTGGGTAATCGTAGCTATATGTATTAAGCATTTTTATCCATATTTTTTGCGCCTCCATTGGTTGGCGCTCGCTAATCTTTGCTAAACCTTCGAGTAAGTGTCTAGAGTTATAATCTTCTTCAGCGTATGGTGCTATTTGCAGCAACCAACTTTCTGTAGACGAATTTATTTCATCTATAAAAGTAGTCCAATGGCAAAGTTGAGATGCCAATTTCCGGCCTTCTTTGGATTCCAAGTTAATAATATCCACCATTTTAGGCCATAGCTTGAATACTTTTTCCCGCAATTTTTCATCAGGTTTGTCTCGTAATGTCCAAACAAACCAGACAAGCTGACGAAGCTCAACATAATCTTTTCGCTTTAAAAGTATTGAAATGAGGCTTTCAGGATCGCTAAAATCTTCATCATCGTTAATATATGAAATTAAAATGTTTTGTATTACCTTTTCTTTAACCCGTTCATCTAAGTTTCCATCATCAAGAGCTTTCAGGTAATCCCCGTTTCTCTTCAGATACCCATAAACATTCTGATATACAGTATTAACATAAGAGTAACCTTGCATTGCACAAAGCCACTTCTGGTAATCAGATTGATCAAATATATTTAAAAAATTAGATGTAACCCATTCGCGGGACATAAAAAGAAAATTCGGCAGGTAGTTTGCCACCAGAGTTGAAAACTCATACTCGCCTCTTTCACTCCGCTTCAATTCAGAATCAAAAACACTCTCATATTGACTCCATGCAAGCGAGTGGTCACCAGTTTCGTTTTTTACAAGACGACATGTACGCAAAGTAAGGTTAATTAGTGCTTCAATACAACGCCCTCGAGGACTGTTAATTGCTATAAAAACGGCGTCACTATCGGGCTTAAAGCTCTCACCGTCTTGCCTTTCAAGTAAAACAAGGAGGATTTGTTTCGCCATTGGCAAAAGACTCTTATCGAAAGCATGCTCATCTGATTTAGTCCCTTCTTCAATCAGCCGGCCAATTACACTTACCACCCAGTGCCTATTTGCAACAAAATGTTTCCGTTCCTTAGCGTTTTCCTCGGACCAAAAGAGTTCACTTTTAATAAGTTCTGAACAAAAAACAAGCAAGCACGGCCAGGCGTCAGTCCAAAGGATTTCTTCCATCTTCTCTCTCCACAGTTCCTGATAAGTATCTAATATCTGATGTATAAAAGATAGATCGCTATCCAAAAATTTCATCAAATCTTGATAGAAGTCATTTGCTTTGGCTCTAACTACATCTTTAAAGCATTTTACTAAGCCCTCCAATCCGGGTTCGCTGAATTGACCAGGATCTTCATAGTTGTTAACGGTCTCAATAAGCTCATCTACATTTAAGCTGAGCAAATATTCAAGCGGGATTGGAGACTTGTGATCAACCCAGCCTACAGACATGTAGCTTGAGAAATCTGGATGCTTAGGTTCTATTCCTGCGGTGTTAATATACTTTTTATAAAGTTTATTGTGTTGTTCATCAAAATCTTTGATGGCTGATAACCATATTAAACGCTTATAGGCTGTCGGTTCCACCTTAAGGCTTCCGCCATCATCAAGTACTTCAATATCTTCTATTATGTTTATAATTTTAGTTTTCTGATCAGAAATCAATTCACTGTAACGATTGTTAAGAAAATGCCATAGCTCATGCCGGAAGTTATCTTGAAAATATTCAGATATTATAATTGAATTAGCGATTTTTTTGAGGACACCAAATCTCTGATCTACTGTAAAGATCGATAGGCGATGTAATGTTTGGTACTCCGAAGTAAACAAGGACAGGAGGTAAACAGAGGCTGCCTCGGAATCGCAATCAACAAATCCCAATAGGCTATCTCGAAATGTTTCTACTAATATGTCATCTGCATCGTGAATTCCACGATTCTGCTCATGTTCTCCAATTGCCGGTCGCCATATTGAAGACCATTTATCATTATCGAGTTCATTAAGGATTGAAATTAGGAAATTTTGGAATAGTTCTACGGCCTTCAAACCTAATTTGAGCCCACACAATCTGGCAACCTTTTTTGCAATTTTCTTTCCGTGATAAGATTTATATCTAAGCACTGGTTTTTTCTTATCGTGGAAGCCAGTCTTTTTGTCTATAAAATTGACTTTAAAAAGGATTTCCAAGAGCCGTAAGGAAATCTGATTGCAGTGCTCGTCTGATTTTTCAAGTAGCTCTGATAGCCATTTTTCCCCAATCTGCTCTGCTACCAGACCGCTCTCATAAGGATCATCTAACCAGTAATCTATTAGATCAATATCCTCCAATATAATTAAATTGGGCGGAATATTGCTTATCACTTTAGAAAGTTGCCACCATGTTCTATAATTACTAATAGCATTCTCCCGAGCATAAACGGTTATGTCTCTTATTAACTTAATGAATTTATCAGCATATTCTTTATTTTCTGAATTATTTAATTCCTCACTTGTTGATACTAAATACTCAGTAACCGGCCACGGTGGAATGTTGAAATATCCTTCTTCTCTTGCTGGCACAGGAGCAGGGTTATTATTGGGATTAAAATACCCTCTTTCATTCAATGCATCAAACCAATGGACCCCCTTTGCCTTTCTGAAAAATATTGGTTGCAACTCGCTCTTTCTTTCCAAGCGGTCTAAAACATCAATTTGCCGTGGGTTTAAGCTATTCACCTAACACCTCCTCGATATAATCGATATCATCTATCAAAGAAGGATCCCTCACTTCCAATTGCAAAGCCCAATTTTCTATTAAACCTTCCAGTTGCTTATGCTCTCTCCTATCTAGTAGAAACCCGATGAGATGTACGCCAAAACTAGATCTGTAATATTGGCCCAACCATTCATGCAAATTTTGTTGATCAGCATAAAATCCTTGAAGCATAAAGCGCCTTTTATTTGCTTCATCACTAACCCGACCTCTTCTAAGTATATGTTCAAGTATCTCAGACTCTTCGAGGCCATATCCAACAAAAAGAACTGTATGACGCTCAAACATTTCGCCAAGGAAATCTTGCACATAGGTGCTATCATAAAGTTCTAAGTATTGCTTAGTAGTTACTATCATGTTCATTGGATCTTTCAAACATCCATGTAAATGAGTAACTGTACAAGGCTCCCTCAACCTTCCAGCAAGAAAATCTTCGGGCCGGTACATCCTCCAAACTGTTCCCGGCTTCGTGTCTGTCTTTGATTTATTAACCGGATTAATTAAAAGATCATAATTTGTAGTTACATATGCACAACCAATAGCATTAATATGAGAATAAATACTTGATTTTTTATCATCATGTCTGAGAAGGTTTTTGTAATTTATGGAATATTCAGCATCAAAAGCTATTTGTGTTGCCACAGAGAGTTTCTTCTTTGCCTCAACTCCTTTAAGACTCTGGATATCTCCAAATGTTATCACCTCCGATTTTGCTAATTCTTTTAGAACAGCGTCGGCAAGACCGTCCCAAGACGGGCAGCCAAGCAGTCGAGAAACCCCAGCTCCTACGAAAAGAATTAGCTTTCCATCGAGAGCAGCTTGTTCTATCTCTTCGGGGATAGTTGGTATCTCATATAATTTAGCCATTCGTATTGTCCTGTTTTGATTGCGCGCGGGTTTTGACATTTACCGGCAAAAAATTTATTTTTTAGCAGTGCCGAACGTTGGAGCTGTGGGGCCGGGAAACGATTACGCAAAGAAAGGCTTGATGGTACAAAAATGACATCAGCTGACTGCGTTGAAAAACGCTACGGTTTTTCCCGGGCCCTCACCAGCGATTCGTTGTGTGCCGGGTACGGCACGTATTCTTAAGGGTGAGTATATATCATGTTGTCGATATATTACAAGTCCCAGACCCAGCCGGATGGAGGCGAAGGGTGTAGCGGTAGGCAACCGGGTGTCGGTGACGATACTCGGGGAGAAAGCCGCTCTGCCGAGGCAGAGTACCGCAAAAGCACGGGGCGACGTACAGAAACCGAGTTAGGCTGGTCTGGTGGGACGAGTCCGCAACACAGGATAAAGTCCTCTATCCATTATAAGCCAGGCAGGTATACTCGGCGCTCGTGTGCGGAAAGATGCGTGTTTACGGAGATCTGCCGCGTGTCCATTAAAGGACTGAGCGAACCGTAAGGGGAGACTATCGCGTGGCAGAAGTCAGCAGAGGGCATATTAGCCGGTGGAAATGAGCTGCGGTGGAATAGACGCGGAGGTCTCACCCCGGTGAAGGCCCGAACGGTTCCCAACCGAATGGTCTGGGTAAATGGTCATAGCTGTCAAAGAGCGTATTCTTACTGGTATTATGCAGCAGTGGCTGAAATGCTGGTAGCGTTGCGTTCCCCAAGGCTAAACAGCCCAGTTATATTATTTGGGCCTGTTTTTGACCAGCCGAATCGCCGTATACGGACCCGTATGTACGGTGGTGTGGGAGGGGCGCTCAGTGATGGGCGTCCCTATCCCTATATGTGATTACTTTCTGCGATAACGATATAATGTTTCAACCTGATTTGGCTTTCAGATTCGGGCTCCCATATAGATGCATAGATGCCCATGCTACTGGTGTTTGGTAAACTTCAGATACGGCTTTATTGGCATTAAATACCGAAAAATTCACTGATAGCCCTTTTGTTATAGAGGCCAGAAAATTTTTTAACCAAATACTTGGGATATTCACATGTAATGCCCAAAAGGGGGCAATAACCGCTCTATATCCCCGAGATATAAATTCTTTAACCAAAGAAGTTATATTGTTTTTGAAGTATTCATCCTTATAAGATCCTGAGTGGCAAACAAAAAAAATAAGAACCTTGCCATTACCAATTATTCTTTCAAGATCATCAAACGGACTATCGCCCGGATAAATAACTTTAAGTGATGATATATCTCTGCCTCCGTGAGAGCAAACGATATTCAGATCCGAAGATAGTGGTGAAGGTATATTAACTTGATTAAATATTTGGAACTGGTACTTTTTGATTTCGGATCTCAAAGAATCATATAGCTTATTTAGCGTAATATCACCAGACTCTGTTGGGATCCAAATTGATTTGGTCATATTTTGATCAATTACGGATTCATCCTTACATGAAAGATACCATTCAGTTGATAGAATATTGGCAACGGGCTTTTTTCTGTGTATGAATTCTGAATTTTCATCAAGAAACAGATTATGTGGGAATCTTGCTAATTCCATATCCTTAACTATAAAAATTTCATGAGAAATTTCCATTGAAGGAAGCTGCGCGAATGATACTTTTTCCTTTATTTCCTTTTGTTGAAATAGGAGTTCCTCTGATGATACCTTTTGCGTACCAAAAATATCTTTTTTCGTGTCTTCAAATGATAAATCCGAAAAATAATAGGAATTCTTTAAATCATGAAAAGCGTTCCAATCAAAGAGCTTCAACTCAGAAAAAAAGAAATTGCCATTAAGCAATGAAAGCTGAAAGACTTTCCCCTCTGAAACAGCCAACCATGCGATTAATTGATTTTCTGAAAGACAAAATTCATCAAGAAGCTTTTCACGCTCAGCATAAAGAGAAAAAGCCTCACTTAGGTCACTGATGGGGAGCTTAAATGGCCTTAATTCAGCAGTTTCTTTTGACCGAAAAATTAGACTGAAATCTGATTTTAAAATCATAGATAGTAAGATAGCTTCTTCGTCACCACACCTAAAGCTATCTTCTATTTGCCGATTTGCAATTGTCAATGCGTGGCTAATATCATAAACGATATCGCTTTTATTTCTAGTCTCATTAAGCTTTATAAGTGATGATTTCAAATATTCTTTAGTATTTTCTGATGTACCATTGATAATTTCAGCATATTTTTTATAAACATCTTTTGGGACAATCGCCTCAAATACATTAATGTAGTACCCAAGCCCTGTTGATGAAAAATCGGCATTTTGGTAGAGCCTTTGTAAATTTTTCAGAATTAACAACCAGGGTAAAGCCTCAGCATGGCCAGCATTAAAAATACCTTCCCTTTCTTTGTGCAAATAATTTAATACTTTTTCTGGGAGAAAGTCGGTTTTGGACATCAACAGAGATGAATAATAGGCGTGATCGATAGATCGTCTTTCATAATCTGAAAAGTGTAAATCTCTGGGTATTTTTTCATATATCTGAATAACAAGCGGATGCATTTTTGTATTTCTAAAGCATTTGGTTGTTTCCCAGATTATTTCTTGCACATACTTATCGAGTAATAATTTTTCATTTTGAATCACTGTATACAGACTAATGTTTGCGCAGAGAATTGCGGCATGAATACTTTCCTGCCTTGAATAACAATGATATGAACATAGGAAGCCTAATTCTGGACAATTGTCTTTAAAAGATGTGATGATTATTTCTTCAGCTACATCTCTTGCTGCTTGAAAATATTCCGAAGAATTTAGTCGATCCAAAAACATGCTAACAACAAAATAGAAAAGATTTGTTTCTCCTAATTTGTCAAGTAATGCTTTAAGGACAACTAACTGAAACATATGTTGTTGCCCTTTTTCATTCGACCATTCGATACTTTTTGAATCACTCTGCAAAGAATGAATTAAGCTTGAGGCAATCTCCCTCAATTCTTTATTTGTGAGATTTTCGAAACTGAAACTTTGCTCAGAAATCCTCAAAATTTTGTTGGGTTTAAGATTTTTTTTATAAATTTCTAAAAATTTGTCTATTGTTTCAGTCGCAACATTTTCATCTAATAGAGAGCAATCGAGAGTCGTTAGAGCGTTGGAGGCAATTTCAAGAAACTCATCGTACAACCTGAAAAAAATAAATAAGGAATGAGCTATTGCATCATTGACCTCTGAGGTATTTAATAATTTGGGGAAGATATATCGATAAGCTTGGTGTTTCTTAGTAACAAGATTAAGACATTCGAAATAGTGATTTGCTATATCGGAATCAAAATGATTTGATTTGTTTATCCTATCAGATTTTAGTTTCTTATGAATAATGCTTATAAGCTGATCTGGTGAATTTGACATATGTTTTTGCTCTTAGATTATAGTGCACATAACCCGCTTCACCGGGCGGGCGGCGCATCAGGAAAGCCGCCGAAAAGCGAAAAAGGTTGAATAAAAACAATGCTTAAAAACGCGCCGCTGTAGCCCGCTCCGAGTGGAAGCGTTTGTTCGGCATTTTAAATTAAATATTTGTCTAAATAATCTTGCGTTGACAATTCATTTAAAATTGTTTCCTTCGTATTTTTTTTCAGTTCATTTATTATCGATTTAAATTCTTCTTTAAATGGTTTTATGACTTGTATCATTTCTTCTTCGTAATCCATAAAACTATCAAATTCGGGAAGAGACTCTATGTAACTAATCCTTTTATTTTCGATGGTTATCTCTGGATCTTTTATTATCAAGTCTATTTCATGAATAAATTTGTCATCGCCAAACAATTTTCCAGATATTAATTTGCCGAATTTGTCGCAGATTTGCTCATGTGGTAACTCATAGTATTTCAACTTATTACCTGAAGCTTTAGAAATATATTCCTGAAAAATGCAACCTGCTATAAAAAGATCTTTATTTAAATGGTAAGTATGCGCATGACATACTTCATGGGACAATAAATAGCAGAAATATGCCGGATATTTTTTTGCAAAACGACATACAGAACCTGATATAAAAATGCCATATTGCCAATCATCACGCTCAAAACTTTTAAAAAATTGAACATCACTATAATAGGGTAGAAAGTCCTTAGGCAAACAAATGCCAAGTGCACCAGAACGTAACTCACCTTCACTGAAAACAACTGCACACAAAGCAATCTCTGGCAACTCTAATTGGTCCAAAATATTTTTAACCAAATGGTCGGGTATATCTGATTCTATTTTTATTTCAATAGGATTCATTTTTTTAGCGCCGAACGCCGCTAATCATCCGCGTGGCTTTTTGAGTTGGCTGCATTAGCCTTGTTAGCATGCCATCAGCAATAGTCTGATTCGTCACCTATACTAATGTAATCTTGTTCAAATTCAACGCTGTTACACGAGGTAATTTGTTCTTCATTTTCATCCGTTGTAATTTTAAATGTGCCTGAAATTGAAGTTGCTGTTTCACAATGTCCCTCAATTTTATGAAGAGGATACGCTTCTGCTTTATCGTAAACAGCGGTTTCTAAATCCCAATAGGACACATAAGCTGAAAATGATATTTCTGCATCGAAAGAAACAATATAATTGTGGTGCCCGATACCCACGACATAATATTCTAACTCGTTGAACTCCAACAACTCTATGTCTTCAGCTTCACCTTCCCAATTAGCTTCAATTAAAAATGATAAATTAGGGAATTCTTCGGAGATTGATTTTCGTATAATTGAATCGTTATCTGAAAGCATTCGATGAATTTTATCAATTCTTTCGTCTTCCCTCTGGATTGCTTCAGTGTATGCTGGCAAAGAAGGGAAATGGAGAAAATGATTGTGCTTCACGCAAGCTAATTTGAAATCCACATCCTGAGAAACGATTGCAATGTTCTCATTGGATGATTTATGATACTGATTTAATGAAGCAATGGAAAATGCATCAGGGAATTCATTTTTCTTTTTATCAGAGAACGGAGCATGTCCCCAATCATACCAGTTCATAATCTCCTTTATCTCGATTCCTCTATAATCAAGCTTATGAATTTCAAAGTTTTTATAGAAATCTGATAACCCCTTTTCAATATGATTCTTAAGTTTATTTGCAAGGGCAGCTTTGTTTGTACCATTCAGAGGCCAATCATCAAGTTGACTGAGGAAAGGAGCGCGTCGCGCTGCATCTTCAAGTGATTTAACTGCAGACTGAGACCGTTCCCGAATATGTCTTCTTATTTCACGAGCTGTTGGATCAGGAATGAGCAGCTTCAAATTAAACGTTTCAGCTAAAGAACGAAACGCTTTAAATCTTGCTGAATTCAGATTATATGCGCTTTCATCAAAAATACTTGTGTCAATAAATATTGTAGTTGGGATACTCATATATTTTAATCCCTGATGCTAACGCCTACGGTTCACCTGTAGCAGGGGATGCAGGAATTTCTAAATACCGAAGGCATTTCATTAACCAAACAACTTTTAAACCGGCATGGCCCCTGCTGTCTGGTGAAACCGATTGTTCAAGTAAGCCGCTTCGCGGCAGATAAGATCTTCCGTTAAATATCCTCAATTAAAGCCCATCCGCGGCAGGTTGCAAAAGCTATTAATTCTCTGTCATACCTCTATTGGATCCCAATCCAATAAACCCTTCAAACGAAAGGAGAGAAATTATGATGAAGAATTACTACGATCAATCCATGAGAGCCCTGCAACTTGCCGGGATGAGCGAGCGTACTCAGCAATGCTATACAAGATCCGTTCGAATGCTCGTCGATTTTTACAACAAAACCCCCGATCAAATCACCGAAATGCAACTTCAAGATTATTTCCTGCATCGCAAAAACAAAGATAAATGGTCTGCTGCCACTTTGCGTATTTGCTATAGCGGCATCAAATTCTTTTTTATCAACGTGCTCAAGCGCGACTGGCACACCTTGGAACTCATCCATGCCAAACGCGAACGACGGCTACCCACCGTGCTCAGCTTAAATGAAGTCTGGTTAATTCTCAATACGGTCAGCACCCCGCAAAACAAAGCCTATCTTACCACCGTTTACACATGCGGTCTTAGGTTGCATGAAGCCTTGTATCTGCAGATCAGTGATATCGACAGCCAGCGGATGCGCATCCACGTACATCGCGGCAAGGGTGCTAAAGACCGCTACGTGCCCCTGCCCGAATCGACCCTCAACATATTAAGAAATTACTGGAAGCTCCACCGCAACACTCTCTGGATATTCCCGCGCCTGGGACGAAGTGCCAAAGAAGGCCCTACGGCTAAAACCCCGATGCACAAGGAGACCGTTCAAGGTGCCCTGCGCCGGGTTCTGGCGCAGCTCAAATTCAAAAAGAAAGTCTCGGTCCATACCTTGCGACACAGCTACGCCACCCATTTGCTGGAGGCCGGTGTCAATATCCGTCGTATCCAGCAATATTTGGGACATAGCAGCCTGAACTCCACCATGGTCTATCTCCACCTGACCACACAAGGACATGAAAACGCCTACGGCATCATCAACGATCTGATGAAAGGAGATGACCATGACAACGATTAAAGACATCTTCCAGACCTATGCGCCAGAGTATATCCAGCGGTTCGGGGAGGCCATTCCCGCAGAACATCGAAAGGTCATTGATGCCATCATCAATTGCCGCACGGATTATTACGGCGCTTCCATCTATCAATGTACCGAATGCGGTGAAAAGCACATGGTATATCGCTGCTGCGGCAATCGGCATTGCCCCAATTGCCAGCACCATAAAACCCGAAAATGGCTGCAAACGCAATTGGATCGCCAACTGCCCGGACATCATTTCATGATAACCTTTACCGTGCCACAAAACCTCAGACGCTTCATCCGCAGCCATCAGCGGGTGTGTTACTCGGCCATGTTTGCCGCCTCTTCACAGACTATTAAAAAACTGGCGGCAGATCAAAGACACGTCGGTGGAGACATGCCCGGATTCTTTGGCGTGCTGCACACCTGGGGCCGTCAAATGCCCTATCATCCCCACATCCATTATATCGTCCCGGGCGGTGCATTCTCGAAAACCGACGGCAAATGGCACTGCTCTCGAATCGACTTTTTTCTGCCGGTCAAGGCCATGTCAAAAATCTTCAAGGCCAAATTCCGCGACATTATGAAAAAGAACGGTCTTTATCCCCAAATTCCCTCCGATGTCTGGAATCAGAAATGGGTCGTTAACTGTCAGGCTATCGGTGCCGGCGAGCAAAGTATCAAGTACCTCGCTCCCTATGTCTTTAAAGTGGCTATCTCAAACAGCCGGATCGTAAAAATCGAAAATCGAAAGGTCTTTTTCAAATACCGTAAAAATAAAAGCAACCGGTGGCGCACCATGGCCCTGGATGTCATGGAATTTATCCGCCGTTTTCTTCAGCATGTGCTGCCCACCGGGTTCATGAAAGTTCGGTATTACGGATTCCTGCACCCGGGATCTTCAGTCCCGTTGAAAAAAATCGCGGCTCTGATTGAACTGGCCTTTGGTTTTGAAATCGTAACACCAAAAACAGTGCTCGAACCTCCTGAGCCCATGATCTGCAACAGTTGCGGCGGAAGTCTAATGTTCCGGGCGTCATTGTTGCCGTTCAAAATAGTATTTGCGGGTTCAGGGTAGCTAACAACTTGTAAATACTATTTTTATCCGAATTGAACAGGCTGCCGATCTCTGCTTGAAGCGGCACAGGACAACTGCGCCTTGACCAGGCTTTTGCCTCCGAATACCGACAACTATTTCTTGAAAATTATGTCTTTCTATCGATAAAAAACCTTTGTTAATCTCCGACACCCCGAATTTTATTGATTCCGGAGTGTGTCTCTCACCCAGATCACCGAAGCAATACCCTTATACAAAATTCTCAGCAAACCGGGCTTCTTGAACAATAGATTGAAAACGACCTTTCAGGTCGTGTCAATCCTTATAGGTTAGGAGTGGTTTTATATGGTTTATTTTTCAATAAAAAATGCAACTATAATTTGCGATATAATAGCTATTACAGCCATGATTATTGCCGCATATGAGATACGCAAAGCCTTGCGAGAAATAGACAAGCTTTCAGATTCTCTTGCGTCTCGCAAAGCAGCTTCTTTGGCAGCAAGTAGTGACAAGGCATAAGAATGTTCTGGTCCACCTATATGGCCAAAATCGCCTTTAGCAATTGAATAGCGGGCTTCATTAATGGACATTGAATTAAATTTGTCAATTATGAGCTGTTCGTTACCTGTTTTCATTTTACTCAGTCTAATGTGGTATTAGGAGGTTTTATGTCTATTAAATCAAGTTTCGTTTTGGTCAGGTCTTTGAAAAACCATCTTAATTTTTGGTTGCGCCTTTTTAAGGGCGGTAATTTCATTTTGATAAGACACGATTTGTACATGAAGTTTTGCTATTTTTTTATGAAGTTTGAGATTTTCCTTTTCAAGTTCATTTACATAAAGTCCTATTTCTTGATCACATATCTTAAGTTTCGCAGTAAGGCTTTGTGGGCGTTTCATAATAAATTCCCTCAAGGTTTATTTTTTAGAATTGGTAAATATCGTATTGAGGCTTGTGTAAATATTATATAATTTAATATTTAACTCCTAACGTATAGGGTTTTATCCTTTGTCCCGCATGTTGGATTGAGCAAAGTTGTAAGATTAGCAGTGATAGATAGTGGGTCAGGGAGCTTTTGATCATCCTTCAGCGGGATGAAGGATAAAACCATGTTGGACTGAGCCGCTTATGCGGATTTAAGTTGCCATACCAATATTTATGGGGATTGTAAAGGTATGATTTTGTATCAGGCTTTGTAAATTTCCGAAGTTTACAATTCTCATCGACCTGAGATTTGGCTCATATTAGCGAAAAAAGACATCCGGATACCTAAAATTATTTCAAATAAAGCTTTTTACCGCAGCTTCAGGCCAACCATCGCCAAGTTTGGGCGCACCTCTCGGGTTGCTTTTTAGAGAAATAACAAAACTAAAAAGCCTCATCATCCTGACAACCCGTTGTCGGTGATAAAAAGGCTGAGCGGTTGATTACGATAGCTGAACGACAGCCCAAATAAGCCTTAAGACCACTGCCCCGGTGGATGCAGGATTACAAATCCACTGGGGCCGAAGCCTTTTGGTATCAAGCCAACTGAACGCATGGTCCCTTTTTCGCAGCAGGGGCAAAGCGTAATATCCTTTCCGGTGAGTTGCAGCATCATCTCCTGCACCGACCGCTTGACGGCTTCCGGCAGATCCCGTGAAATGCCGAGCAGTTCCCGGCATCTTCGGACATTTTCACGTTTGCACCGGTTTGCAAACAGCCCGTAATGCCTGATTCGCATAAAGCCTTTGGGAACTTGCGTGGGAACTTGCGGGACGCCCCTAATATTATAAGTTTCTATTCATCCATCAGCGAATATCCATTTTCTGATGCTATTTGCTCTCCACGCTGAGCACTCATACTGACCGCCGGCTGCGAGATATTGAACTTTGGAGCCAGATCCGCCATTGTAAGCCCCAACTCCCTAACCGCCCAGTAACACAAAAGACTTCTTGCTTTGGCTTTTGTCGGCTGCTTTCCGGGCTGAAATATTTCTTCCGGCTTAATGGAATAAATTTCAGCCACTCGATCAGCGATTTTATCTATATCATAGCCTTGCGACTTTAGCCGGTATTTGCGTTCAAGAAACTCATCGGCAGCCTTTAAAACCCTCTCAACGAAATCAGAATCGCCAAGCACACGTTCATCACTTTTAAAGTGAATGTTTGCCCGCCGAAGAGACTTGATCACAGACCAGCCGCCGCTGCTTCGGATGAGTCCTCCTCCGGTAAGTTCGAGACGCCTGCCCTCCTGGATGCCTTTCTGAACAAATATTTTGTAACGGCGTCGCGCAGTTGATCTCTTTTTATCGAACAGTTTCAGAACATACGCATCATCTTGCCACTCTTTTTTCTTTTTCCCCATGATAACGGCGTGCCCGCAAAAAGGGTATTTGTCCAGTGCTTTTATGTCCGCAACTAGCCTGGCCCGAATCGGATTAAGGTGAATATACCGGACAAGTTCCAATAGATAAGTATCCTCTTGACAAAGAATAGATTTGTAACGGTTCTGAAAAAGCTGGCCGCTTCGACGATGCCGACGGTTAAAATTCATGGCATGTCCGGTTAGAAGCCTGCGCATAACAGTGGAAAGCGGACAAGCACCTGTACGCAATAAAAGGTGAAAATGGTTGGGAATCAGAGCCCATGCAAAACATGTTGTATGGGTTTCTGAAAGCACCTTCCCCAGACGATCCAGAAAATTAATCCTGTCAACGTCATCATTAAATATTTTTCTTCGCTCGATGCCTCTTACGATAATATGATGAAGGGCACCGGGAGCATCAATACGCGCGTTACGTGGCATAACAGGACCCTATCATATATCAGATAAAATAGAAACTTATAATTTTAGGGGCGTCCCCGAAGTCACCCGAAGTCACGAACGTTTTTTAATTTTTCTGTCATATTTTTTTAAGTTTCGAAACTCTTCGTAATATGCTGCTACATTTACATTCCACATTCCGGATATCTCGATCAGCAAGTCGATAAACATTAAATAATCATGTTTATCGACAAAAATGGATTCGGACCGCCGGCCACGGTTCATGACATGATATCATGCTCCAGGACATTCTATTCTAAGTGGACGTGACATGTTGTAACATATAGGATCTTGTCTTCCATGGGTCAAAAGTAGACCCAATTCCCCCCAAAAATCTCAGCAAACCGGGCTTCTTGAACAATAGATTGAAAACGACCTTTCAGGTCATGTCAATCCTTATAGAGATTAGCCCTTTAAAATGCAAAAAGCTCTTGTAAGCAATTGATGGTCTTTATCTGTGTAGTCTTGGAAATTACACCAAGTTTTTGAATAAGTCTGGATTTATCAACTGCTCTCATCTGGTCTAATAGAATTAGTCCCTTTTTCCCCTGAAATGTACATTGAATTCGGGTTGGAAAGCTGAAACCTTTGGATGTCATTGGTGCAACAATAGCTGTTTTCAAAGAAGCCATCTCATCCGGTGAAATCACTATACATGGTCTGATTTTCTTGATTTCAGAACCTTGCGTTGGGTCCAATTGCACTAACCAAATATCAAACCTGTGAATACTTTGTTTTACCATTCCCATGCCTCTGTATCAGCTAAGGGAGCATCAAGCCATTCTTGATTTGAGTAATCAGATTCTTTTAACTTACTTGCCTTATCAAATTGTTCTTCCCAGCCCTGCCTTGGTTTCTTAACAGGTTGGATTAAAAGTCCGTCGTCGGTTATTTTGAATTCCAATTTTTTATCACTGAGTTGGGCTTGCTCGATAATTGCTTTTGGGATTCGGACGCCCTGTGAATTACCTATTTTAATTAAAGTTGTCATAATTACCTCCATTTGCGATCAATGTAATTACATTATTATCACAAAGAAATGGCATGTCAAATTAAAAACTGGACTACGGTTCGAGGACTAACGTATAGGGTTTTATCCTTCATCCCTCTTTCATAACGCCCCTGCAGCAAAACTTTCGGCAAAGTGCTTTCGAATCTGTTTGTTGCCGACAAGCTTGGATAGCAATTTATAGTTATTCTGCTCATACCGTATTCTTCCTGCAATGATTGCGGGATGAATCTTTAATTTTGCGGCCAAAGCATATACCTCTGCGGTCGTTGCCTTGTCCTCAATCGGTTTTCTATCCCAAATCTTTTTAGGAATAAGGCCATCACGAGTCATTTCATCCGCTTCTTTTTCGATTATATCTTCCCCCTCGACATCTTTTACGTGCAGGTCCAAATCATCGACAATAATCCGTTCGGATGCCGATAGATGCTTTGAAACATGGGCGATTTCATGCAGCAGGCAAAACCAAAAATTATCAATTCTATCATAGCGAAGCGTTAGGCCGATGACCGGAGTCTCATCTGGCAACAGGATGGCAGCCCCGTCGAGGTAAGTTCTTGGGAGGTGGGGAACCACAATCAGATGAATTCCATGTTTCTCAAGGTATTCTCTGGCAAGCAAGGGGCCGTTGTCAAAATAACTCAACCGTGCAACTTCCTGCAAGGTGCTCATTTTGACTGAGCCTTTGATATATTTAGTTTTCAGCGGATTTTTTCGGGCAAGGAACAGCAAGCGAATACACCACGCAGTGAGGGCATACAGGTCCATCTTTGGATTATATCTTCCCCTTCTCCCCTGGCGAAAAAATACCGTTGAGACAGTTTCCAATCCACCGGCCTGTGCAATAAAACCGCGCATTAACTCTTCGGCCTTTTCCTTGATGTCATCCACCTCCGGAATCCAGCAGCGTCTTGCCATTTCAACCACTGGAAATCTGGACCATTCCATGTCCTGCATCTCGTCCGGAAAATTCCCACCCGGCTCTTTCAGCAGCACCTCGGCAGATATACCCAAACCTTTGTTCAGCGATCGCATCATGGCCAGGGTAAGTGTGCGTTTACCATTCAGAACTTCAGACACCTTACTTTTATTCCCGATGAAAGGAACCATGTCTTTCTGGCCTAATCCTAACTGCTCCATGCGAAACTTTATCGCATCAATGGGATCAGGTGAGCTAATGGGGAAATAGTGTTCTTCATACATTTCAACAAGCGCGGTCAGCAATTCCAACTCATCCATTTCGACAGTGCCGGGTTTGGCATCCATAAGCTGTTCAATGCGGGATAGCGCCATGTCATAATCTTCTTCATTTTTTATCAGGCGATTAATCACTTAGATCACCTCCGCATCAATTTTATCATACTCTCGGTGCGTTCCAATAAAGCGCACAAACACGGTTTTCGAATCATAGTTGATTCTGACAACCAATCGATACTTATTCCCTGCGATATTGAAAACGACCCGATTATCTTTCAGAATGCTGGCAGATCCATACTGAGCTTTTACATCTGCCGGGGATTCCCACTGTGCCTGCTTTGCTTCGTAGTACCATGCTTCCAAAGGTCCCTTGGCATCCTGACAACCTATTCGTTGAAAAAATTTGACCAGGGTTTTTCGTTTGATTACATGCACAATTTAATAGGTTCCCATAAATTTGTCAACAAAAAAGTTCCCATATTGGGAACATTTCTGTTTTCTCATGCACATTTAGCAGGTTATCTTTTTCTTACGCCTTTTCCCCTTATTTAGGATGCTTCTAAACTATCCCTTTTATTGCCATGCCCAACAGTGTTGATAGACGTAAAATTTTCCGTATTATAGAACGATATATCTGGAAAGGGGGTTAAAATGCACCGAGGAAGATGACGCGAACGTTTGTCTTGAGGGGTGCGAAGGAGCTTTTTAAAAAATTGACTTGCTTTCGATAATGCCTCGCATGGGCGCCGCCGCAGCCATCGCAAACAGATCGGTGTGTGCTGATGGCATAATGAGCATCAGCGAGTTGTGCCAGTCAGTATCACACCAATGTTAACCGCCAATTATTTCGTTCAGGCCTTCTATGATAAGAGCAATCTCTTCTTCAGATGCCTTTGTAATTTTCTTGCGGATACGTTTTACGGAAAGCGTGCAAATTTGACTGATCTTAACCCAGGACTTCTTGGAAAGTTTTGAGTCTCCAAGTTCTAATGTAAGGGGATATCCTGCTCTCTGCGGTTGACTCGTTAATGCAACGGCAATTACTGTTCCGGATTGTTCATTAAAAACATTTTGGCTCAAAACAAGAACAGGACGTAGACCGCCCTGCTCACTTCCAATAACTGGATTCAAATCAGCCCAGTGAATGTTTCCCCTTAATATTCCGGCTATTCTTCCATCTCCGCTGAAAACCCCTCTTCTGCTATAGATTGCTCGAAAACCGGATCAAGTTTTGCACATTCTTGAGCCAAACGGCTCTTTTCAAGGCGCATCAGTTTTTCTGCAACGGCCTCCTGAATAGCCTTGCTTCGGTTTGGGAAATATTTCGATTTAACAAGAATATCAAGTTGTTTCAACATCCTGTCATCAATTGTAATTGCTATTTTTGAAGCAGCCATTTTTATCATCTCCAGTATGGCAATAAATCATACCAATGCTGTTTTCAAGTTAAATTTGACGGTTTCGTAAAAAGTCCAACTTCTTGGTTGTGCTGCATTTCGCAATCATTCAACGTACGAAAAGTACGCCTCATGATTACAAAATTTGCACGCCTTGAATTTGAACTTTTTACAAAACCGTCTAAATCGGACTTTTTACAAATTCATCAAATTTTATCGGTTAACAATAACGATAAAGATTGTATCCGGCTTTGAGAATTTATTTTCCAAGGTGTTACCGCCATGTTTTCAGGCGCGTTATGAGCTGGCTGTCGCGGCTGAAACCGCGAGCAGCAACTACAGGACCAATTGTAAAAACTTGATGGAATAAGACGGAAATATGCATGGTCTTTTTTTCATTATATACTTATCAGACAATCTATGGGTCGTTAGCGGTTCGTTAGCAGTCTTTTTTATAGCTTTAGGAGGTTTGCTCCATGAATTATTCTTAAAATAAAAACTGAATTATCTATGAAACGATAAACTATCCGGTATTTTTTATAAATCAGGTGTCGATAGTCGGTGCCGAAAAATTCATTTTCACGGATTAATGGATGGCGATTGGGAAAAGTCTCAAGTGAATAAACCTTTTGTTCTAACTCCAGGACAAAATTTATAGCGTTATTCAAACTGTCGGCTGCAATGTAATAAAAAATACGTTCCAAATCATTTTGTGCCTGATCAGTTAAATTAACCTGATATTTTTTTGTCACGTTTAAATTCCTTGAAAAAGGCCCTTGATTCTTTATAGCGATTGTTGCTTATATCTTCTTCCGCCGGCATAAGAAGCTTAAGTAAATTAAATGCATTTGTAATTTTTTCATATTCTTTTGCATCCATAAGCACGGCCTCGGCTTTTCCATTTACTGTAAGAACAACCGGTCGTTTTGTTGTATGAATTTGTTTCAGGACCGAGTTGGTGTTTCTCTTTAAATCGGTAATGGAACGTATATCCTCAATTATACTTAATGTCATTTTATCACCTCATAATTATTCATTTCAGCATATTATTTAATGCGTTTACTATGCATCATTTAATGATAAAAATCAAGCTTGTTTTGTGTTGGGGAAAGCGATACGCGCAAAGAGTGGGAAAACCTTTAAAATTCCAGGTTGTTAAGCGATATTGATCAACTGGCTAACAGTTTTTTGATTTCATCCAGCAGCGGCGGTTTTAAGGTTCGCCATTTGGGCTGTATGGCCTTGTCTTCATGCCATGTGAATTCAACAGCATCAAATTTTTCCGGAATCACATGTTTGCCACCAATACCATATTTATTCTCCGGATAATATTCTATCCAGAGCAGGCGGTGCGGATCCAGTTTAAACTCTTTTGCAACAACCGTGACGATGTGGCTGGTAGCGGCCCTTAACGACATTTTACTGCCCGGAACATCTGAAACCACCACGATAATCGGCCTCAAGTGCATCAGACTTTTTTTATCATCTTTTTTAAGATCATAGATCCGGAGTCGGCACTTCCCGCTTCCCAGCATGAGTTTGCCGCCCCATCCTCTCCATGAAAATATATCATCGTGTATCAGCATGGTTCTTCCGGAAAAAGGGCTTACCGTGTTTGCCCGGGTATGTCATAGGTGGTGCAACTGCCGCTTGAGCAGGTCCTGCTCTGAGATTTCACCTTGGTGCCTGCGGAACCATAGCCCATAGTGTAGCTGGTGGTGCTCAGAACCCGTTCCAGGTCCTCGCCGCCGCACTTTGGACACTTTAGTTCAACTTCATCATCTTGATTCATGACAAGCATCTCAATATATTCCTCGCATTTTAAACATTTGAACTCGAATATCGGCATGGTTATACTCCTTTAAGCACCTAATAGTAAAGAACTCCGAATCAAAGGGCTTAGCTTTGACCCTAAAAAATTCTGCTAACCTACAAGCCGGACAAGTTAAAAGTGATAAGTGACCTAAAGTGCCTAAAATTTTGGAGTCGCTGCGCTCCTATGATTTTATATAATTTAATAAATTCCTTAACTTTAGCTCACTTCAAACTTTAGTTCACTTCAAACTTTTACGTCGTTCCTTCAGGAAGAGTAGGCGAACTCTAACTTAGCCCATAGAACCGAAATTTTAATGTTATATTGAATATCTTTTATCATCTTTTCGAAATTGTCAAGATTGACGTTCTCTTAAAAGTCATGTTTTGATGGCAAAGTAAAAAGTTTAAGTTCCCCCGAACAAATCTCTCGGGATAAAAAGGCGTCGCGAATTTCGTGGAATGAGGCGTACTTATGTACGCCGCAGTATACATGAAATGAAGCGCAACGCAGAAATTGGATTTTTTACCAAGCCGTCAAGATTTGATGAACTCGTAAAAAGTCCGATTTAGACGGTTTCGTAAAAAGTTCAAATTCAAGGCGTGCAAATTTTGTAATCATGAGGCGTACTTTTCGTACGTTGAATGATTGCGAAATGCAGCACAACGCAGAAGTTGGACTTTTTACGAGACCCTCAAGATTTACCGTCTATGGGCAACGTTACCTCAAACACCGCACCGGGTCCGTCACTGTCTCTGAGTTTTAACGTGCCGCCGTGTTTCCGGACAATTTCGTGACAAATATATAATCCAAGGCCGGTGCCCTTGCCAACCTCTTTGGTGGTGAAAAAGGGCTTGAAAATATCCTGGCGGACAGATTCGGGAATGCCGGGCCCGGTATCTTTACAGGAAAAAACCACCCGGCGTCTATCAGGGTCAAACCATGTATCAAGATATATGACTCCCTTGTTATGGATAACAGACTGAATGGAATTTTGAATAATATTCAGCGCCACCTGACCCAAATTGGCAAAATTTCCCTGAATATCCGGGAGGTCCGGGTCATAATTTTCCACGATTTCAAGACCGTGATGTTTGTACTGGTTGTGCATAATCCACAACGCATTTTTTACCACCGAATTCATGCTCACCGCTTCCGAATAGGTCTGGGTCTGCCGGGAAAGCCCTAACAGACTGGCCACAATCGACTTGGCCCGGCCAAGCTCCTTATCGGCAAACTTCAAATCGTCTATCACGTCCGGGTCAAAAGGGTGCTGTTGATCCCATTGCTCAATATCTTCTATGGTAGCCTGTACCAGGCTGGTCACCGTTGTCAAGGGATTGTTCAATTCATGGGCAACGCCGGCAACCAATTGTCCGATTGCAGCCAGGCTTTCCGATTGGATTAACATTTCCTGGGTTCGCTCCTTTTCAACCAGCGCGTGTTTCAGATCTACGGTCCTTTCTTGGACCTTTTTTTCAAGATTCTCCTTCAGATCATTCAGCGACTGATAGGAAAGCGCATTTTCAACAGCCAGTGAACTCTGTCCGGCAAGTGTCTCGAGAAGATCCATATCTTCACGGGTAAACAGATCTCCGGAAAGTTTCTCCCCCAGAACCATAAATCCGTTCAGGTTTTCTTCAAAGATCATGGGGAAAATGATTTCCGCGCCCAACCCGTCCATATCTTTGAGAACGTCCCGTATCTCGGGCAATGAAATCTTTTGCTTAAGATTTTTCCGTATAACAGGCCGGCGCTGATTTTTCATGAATTTGACCACACACGTGTGGTCGTTTATCAAAATGGAACAACCCGGATCAACGGGTTCCCCGCAGGTGGAGAAATTTATAAAACTCGATCCCGATGTATCCCTCAAAAAAAGCGAACAATGGCGAACCTTCATGGTATCAACAACCGTATCCATCAGAAGTTTGCCGATCTGATCATAATCGAGTACGGATACGATCAACTGGCTGACCCGTTTGATGGTTTTCTGATAATCATACTTGCCTTTGTAGAAGATGCCGTCGATAACCACCTGTATTTTTGATTTTAGCGGTCCGAAAACAAAAGCGATCAAAAGAAAAAAGCATATGGGAAAATAAATGGAATCTGAAAAATTAAAATTCTTAAAGACCTTATCCGCCATAATGATGATCAGAGCATACAAGCAGGTCAGAAATGCGGTCAGCAACGAATAGACAAGACTCTTCTTGATTAGTATTCCCATGTCAAGAAGATCGTGCTTAAAAAGTCCCACAGCAAAAATAATAAGGGGAATAAAACTTAAATTGCCGGGAGGATATACGGAATATCCGGATATGGGAAACACATTCAATCCGTTCATAAGGCCCATGATGCCAAATCCCGCAAACAGATATTTAAGTCGATTTTTGTGGGAACTGCTTGTCTCTTTACGGATGGCATTCAACAACTGTACCAGAACATACAGGGTGACGAAGATTGCGGCCAGTCCTGAAAAAGGATAAAGGAATCCGCCCTTTGCAAAATAACCGAAATAATGTTTGTGCATGGATTCGATATAATACGGCGTAGGCGTAAAGCACATCAGAATAAATGCATAGGCGTATGCACTCCGGATAAGCCATTTTCGACCCGAAATATTGAGATACGCATGAAAAAAATGAATGTATACGGGGAATAGATAAATAATAAAAAAATGATCCGTACGACTGACCCAAAGAGCGGCTTTTTCCGACGTGACATTGAAGGCGAAAAGTATGTCGATATAAAGAAAAGAACCCAGTATGCAGATCGTAAAAAAAAGCACGTTGGTTTTCGTTTTGGGGCCAAAGAAAATAGTCAGAACGGCAAGGCCTAGAAAGCAGCACAATGTCAAAAATGGCGGAATGCTATAAAAAGTCATGGTATTTCAAGTGAGTTATTCAGCATCTCATGGGCATGATCCAGCGTGGCGCGGGTAATTTTTTCCCCTCCGAGCATCCTGGCAATCTCTTTGACGCGTTCCGACTCGGTTAAACGGGTTATGGTTGTTCGGGTTCTCCCCCGGACAACATGCTTTGAGATATTGAAATGATGGTCGCCGAACTTTGCGATTTGAGGCAGATGAGTAATACAGATGATTTGATGGTGACGGGCAAGGGATGACAGTTTTTTCCCCACGACCTCTGCCACGCTTCCTCCGATTCCCGCGTCAACTTCATCAAAAACAATGGTCTGAACCGCTTCGCTCTTGGCCAGTATGGCCTTTAACGCAAGAACAATCCGTGAAAGTTCCCCGCCCGAGACAATGCTATTGAGGGGCTTGAGCGGCTCTCCCACATTCGGAGCAATCAGGAAGGTGATGCGATCGATTCCGGTCTCAGTGATGGCGCTCTCTTGGGTTGCAAGATAGGGTTCTGTATGTTCATCCACAGGTACGGTTCCAAAGGAAATCTCAAACTTGGTTTGGGACATCTTAAGGGTGCCGAGCTCTTTTTCCACTTTTCCGGCAAGTGTCGCGGCCGTGCGTTTCCTTTTGGTTGAAAGGGTTACGGCCAGTTTGACTAGCTTGTCGTGCAAATCGGAAAGCTTTTTTTCAGTATCCGCGATATCCTCTGACAGATTATCGATTCCTGAAAGCTCACGGTCTATGGATTCGAGTTTCAAAAATACATCTTCAAGAGACGTTCCATATTTGCGCTTGAGCTTGGCCAGGGTGTCAAGGCGCGCTTCAACCGTTTCAAGACGGTTTTCGTCGATCTGTATATTGTTCAGGTAAGTTCTAAGGGCTTCGGCAATATCTTCAAGATAAATGACTGCTTCGGCAATACGCTCTGTTTTTGGGACCAGGACGGGGTCTATTCGGGAAGCTTTTTCAAGATCTTTTTTCACCGCTACAAGGCGTTCAACAGCCGCACCCTGTGCACTGTAAAGCGCTTCAACGCTGCTGTGAACCGCCTGAAAAAGTTCTTCTCCGTTTTTCAGACGGATTCGTTCCTGTTCAAGGGCCACGTCTTCTCCCGGAGTTATGGATGCCCGCCGGATCTCTTTTTGCTGGAATTCAAGCAGCTGAACCTGTTCGGCGTGACGAGCCTTTTTAGCCTTCAGGTTTGTAAGATTTCGGATCAACGGGAGTATTTCATGAAAACACCCGGAAACCTCATCCCGCAGGGAAATCAAATCTCCAAACTGATCAATCATCTCCAGCTGATTCTCTTCTTTTAAGAGTCTCTGATGAGCGTGCTGACCGGATATGCTTGCAAGATTCCCGGTGATCAAATTCAACGTTTGAGTGGTGGCAAGATGTCCGTTGATATAAATTCGGTGGCGGTCTTTGCGAGAAACAATTCTTCTGATCAGAAGTCCTTCCTCGGGATGAAAACCGTTTTCTTCCATAATACCGGCGATGGCGCTTTGCTTTGCAATTTGGAACAATGCTTCAAGTTCCGCTGTTTGGCTGCCCGTACGAATGAGCCCGGCATTCGCCCGACTTCCCAGCAAAAGATTGGCCGCATTTATGATAATTGACTTGCCGGCGCCGGTTTCGCCGCTTAGAATGTTCAGTCCGTCTGAAAAGGATATCTGAAGATCATCAATGATCGCAAAGTTTCTAATGGAGAGTTCTTGAAGCATACAGGCAACTGTAAAAGTCCTGGCTCAGAGAACCAAGTCTGTCCCGTCTTGCGGGGGTTAGAGATAGATGGCTCTGCCTTGAATTTTTGTGTCTAAAATCATAAATTCCAAGCACCAAATTACAAATAAACCCGCCTGCCATTGCAAGGCACGAGCGGGCAGGTCTCAAGTTCCAATATTCAACACGCGGCGCAAGCGCCTGCGCTGCGCGTGACCTAAACCCTGCATGACGAGATATTGTTTGGATTTTCGAATTTCGGTCATTGGATTTTTTTTGATATTTGGAATTTGATATTTGGAATTTCAATAATTCAATGAACTTCCAAAAAAGCAAACCCCCTTTGTGGATAATCAAAGCCTGGTCCTTGTGCCCAAGATTTCTATTGTCCGAGTTCTTGGGCGGCGGAGAACCCGAGATCGAAAGCCTTTAAGTTGGACTCAACAAAAGCGTTTCGGGTTCTTTTTATTATCGCTTCCTTGACATTTTCGGTGGATAGAGGAACGGTTTGGGTTTGAATCAAAGCGCCCAGCAGAACCATATTTACGGACAAAACATTTCCGGCTTTAATTGCCAGGGACGCTGCATCAAAGGCGATAAGTTTCGACGTTTTATTTCGAATCAACTCCTGCAGTACGTCCAGATCCGGATAAACACTTTTCCCCGTGGTCACCGTAAAAGACGGAAGCTTGGCCAAATTTGTAATGACAACCGTATTTAAATTGCATTTATTTAAGGCCCGCAGGGTTTCCGACGGCTCAAACCCTATTAGTACATCCGCCTCACCGTCCGAAATTACGGTACTTCGGGCATCCCCAAACACAATTGAGGATTCAACAACACCGCCCCTTTGAGCCATGCCGTGTATTTCACTCATACGCACAGGAATGTCCGAAAGGAGTGCGGCTTCTCCGAGAACCCTGGAAGCCAGAAGATTTCCCTGTCCTCCCACAGCTACTATTATTAATCTTGTTGTGTTCATTTAGTAATCCAATCTTTGAGTTATGGCAATCTTCAAGTTCCTTGAAACAAATTTATTTATATGGAGCTTCAGGTATAATTAAATTTTTGCCGGAAACTGTTTGAGTGGATTAGGGATCGTTATGAAAGAACCATAAGCGATTTTGGTTAAAAATGAAATATCCTCTTTGAACGAAAATCTTTATTAATAGCCCGGACGGATTCTTTCATTACGAGCCCTTAACCATTAGTTTTTTCAGTAAATATTTAATTATACCTGAAGCGGCTATATTTTCAAAACAAAATGGTACGAATTATGTGTCCCTAATGGGCAAAATTGCATGCTCCGGGCAGATCTGGGCGCAAACCGAACACCCCGAACACATGACAGGATCGATGTTAACCCGGTTATCCTCTATGAAAAAGGCCGGGCAGGCAAGCTCATTAATACAATTTTTGTGGCCTTTACATTTGTCACTGACAAAAAAAGGCTTGCCCCGGGCTTTTTTTAGACCTTTCGCATACAGCGTACACATTTCTTGGGATATCACCACGGAAACCCCTTTAAAGTTCAGGGCCTCTTTGACGACATCGATACTCTTTTTAACCCGGTACGGCCGGATCACCGAAACATGGGATACCCCCACCGCCCGGACGATCTCTTCAATCGACACCCTCCCGTGCCCGTCAATACCCAGCTCTTTCATATCAACCCCCGGATTAGGCTGATGCCCAGTCATGGCGGTGGTGCCGTTATCAAGAATGACCAGGGTGAAATTATGGTTATTATAGACCGCATTAATTAAACCGGGTATTCCGGAATGAAAAAAGGTGGAATCTCCGATAAAGGAAATAACTTTTTTGCCGCTCTTTATTGAAAATCCGCAGGATACTCCAGCAGAAGCTCCCATGCATATCAGAAAATCTCCCATGGCAAGGGGCGGCAGGAATCCCAGGGTATAGCAGCCGATATCCGTGGGACAAATGGTATCCATACCTTCCGAGGCCTTTTTTACCGCATAAAAGGTGGCCCGGTGAGAGCATCCCGCACAAAGGTTGGGCGAACGATCCGGAATTTCGGGAACATCGGAAAGATCCGGAACCTTGGCCGGTGCATACGCCACATCAAAACAGGTCGCCAGGGATTGTCTGACCAGGGCAGGATCGAATTCATACAGTCGTGAGAAATAGTTTTGACTTTTCCCCAAAATCGGAAGGGTTAATTTTTCCTCCTGCGCCAACATCTTGACCGTTTCTTCCATGAACGGCTCGCCTTCCTCCACAACCAGCACTTTTTCACAGTCTTTTAAAAACCCTTTGATCATGGCTCGGGGCATGGGATGCGAAAATCCGATCCGAAGTATTTTGACTCGATCTTCTATGTTCAGATCTTTGACCGCATCAGACACATAGTTGTAACTGACCCCATTGCATATGATTCCCCAGGTGCCGGTGCCCTTGACGAAATTGTACTCGGAATTTTCGGACATGCTTTCAGCGGTCTCAAGTTTGATTAAAAGTCCTGCGTGAAGTTTTCTGGCAACCGCAGGAACGGGCACCTGATGAAACGGATCCTTAGAAATATCACCGCTGGTTTGGGCTGTTTTGATTGTGCCGAACACCACGGGAGCCGTGGAATGATTTACCCGAGTCGTGGTTCTGAAGATAACCGGTTGCTGGAGTTTTTCTGAAATATCAAACGCATAAGCAACCATATCTTTGGCCTCCTGAACCGAAGACGGTTCCACCACGGGCAGACCTGAAAACTTGCCGTAATACCGGTTGTCCTGTTCGTTCTGACTCGAAAACATATACGGATCATCGGCCGTAACGATAACAAGCCCCCCCTTAACACCGATGTACGCAAGGGTCATAAAAACGTCCGCAGCCACATTCATTCCCACGTGCTTCATGACACACATGCTGCGGACCCCGCAATTTGCCGTAGCGGCAGCCACTTCAAGTGCCACTTTTTCATTGGTGCTGAATTCAAAATAGAGGTTGGTTTCCCGGGATATCTGGAAAAAATTGGTTGATATTTCTGAAGAGGGAGTTCCGGGATATGTTGTTGCAACAGCGACTCCGGCCTCAATCGCCCCCCGGGCAATGGCTTCGTTGCCCAAAAGCAGCATTTTCAGACCGGGATCTTCCGTGAGTAGTTTGTGCATGGTTCCTTCCTTAAACTTAACGGTCTCGTAAAAAGTCAAACTTCTGCGTTGTGCTGCATTTCGCAATCATTCAACGTACGAAAAGTACGCCTCATGATTACAAAATTTGCACGCCTTGAATTTGAACTTTTTACTTTGCCGTCTCAAATTTGACTATTTACGAGTTCATCAAGCGTGATATTACAGTTTTTATTTTCCGTATAAGACTATGAAGGACTCATATATCAGCACCCCTTGACGTGTAAAGAATTTTCTTTAGTCCAACAAGCAATCAGGGTAAACGCATTTGATTTCGGTGCAGCGTAGCGACGGCGTGTTTCTCTTGGAAACCGACTGACTGTTTGAAGGGCTTTAGAACGCGTTAGCCCGAGCCGAATGAAATGATGACTTAAACATTAATGAGATCATTTAGCAGCGAATTGTTCTTAACACCTCCGGCGCGGCTCGGGCTTACGGGTGCTTAAGCACAAGTTTCAGTCGGTTGGAAAGAGATGCATGCCGTCGTGGAGCGCTCTCCGTGTATTGGAATTCAAATGCGTTAACTCTGAACAAACGATTGAAAAAACTTTACAAAAATTTACCCATGATTTATAGTAATAAGCTTCGGTAACACTTATATTTGTTGGTCTTTAAATGGGTTGTGCGATGAAATGAGGTTTGAATGAAAGAATCGATGACGCTGGTTATTGCTACCAGCAACAAAGGCAAAACAGCAGAAATCAAGGATCTTTTAAAGGGGTTTCCGGTTGACATCAAAAATCTGAATGATTTTGGCCCCATCCCCCCACTCAAAGAGGATGGTAACACCTTTGATGAGAATGCGTATCAAAAAGCGAGTTTCGCAGCAAGGATCCTCGGGTTGCCGGCCCTGGCCGATGATTCAGGACTTTTGGTCGAGGCACTGGATGGTGCTCCGGGCATTCATTCCGCACGCTATGCAGGGGAAAATGCAACCGATGAGCAGAGGTATTTGAAACTTCTTGACGAAATGAAAGGAACGTCCAACCGAAATGCCGCCTTTGAATGCGTCATCTCCATAGCGGTTCCCACAGGTCCTGCCCTGACATATGAAGCTCGCTGTCAAGGCCTGATCACGGAACGCCCTGCCGGCTCAAACGGATTCGGATATGACCCGATTTTCTTTTATCCGCCGTTAAATAAAACCTTTGCACAGTTAACCAGAGAAGAAAAGAGCCGTGTCAGCCATAGAGGAAAAGCCTTTGCCGAAATCAAAGATGAGTTTGACAAGGTCTTGATCTGGATCCGTCAAAACATGCCGGTCCAGGAAATAATACACGGGTAATTATTTTTTTATAACTGCCCAACCCGGACAAGCCGGCCTCCGGCTCGGAGAGCCTACAGCTCGGAGAGAACCAAGAAATATTTGCCACCAAGGCACAAAGACACGAAGGATTTTATTTTGTTATTCGTTCTTAGTGTCTTGGTGCCTTTGTGGCGAAAAGAAAAAAGTTTTGCGCAAAAAGCACAAAATTCACAATTAAGAAACTAATAAATGAAGAGTTCATACCGATGATTGCAGATCTGATAAGAAAAAACAGAAGTTGCCGCAGGTTTCACCAGGACCATATCGTAACTCCGGAAACCTTGAAACAGCTGGTGGATCTGGCAAGGCTTTCCTCTTCAGCGGCAAATTTACAGCCCTTAAAATACATCCTTTGCTCGACCCTTAAGAAAAACGCCCAGGTATTTTCATGCCTTGGATGGGCGGCATACCTAAAGGACTGGCCCGGCCCCAAACAAGGAGAACGGCCCGCAGGGTATATTATTATGCTCGGTGATAGCGAAAAGTCCAACCCGTATATTGGATACGATTGTGGTATTGCCGGCCAGAGCATTCTATTAGGTGCCAGAGAAAAGGGGCTTGCCGGATGTATGTTCGGAGCCATAAACCGTCAACAGCTCAGAAAGATACTGAATATAGACACACAGTTGAAAATACTTCTTGTAATTGCCATCGGGAAACCCAAAGAACAAGTTGTGATAGAACCTGTCGGCCCCGATAATAATATCCGGTACTGGCGGGACCATCAGGGGGTCCATCATGTGCCCAAAAGGAATCTGAGCGATATTATTGTCGATTCAATTTAATAAAGGAGAAACCGCATGTTAGAGAAGAAAAAAGGCGTGGACATCGCAACTGAAATCGGAGGCATCACAAGTTTTGAAGCGGCAAGCACGCTTTTTGAAAATAAATTGGACCCAACCAGTCTGTCTCGGCTACAAAAAATAACACATTCCGAAGTTGTTATTAAAATCGCCAATGCAATCGCCATGTGTGAGCCGGACGCGGTTTTTATCAATACCGGATCTAAAGAAGATAAACAAAAGATCAGGGAAATGGCGATAAATAAGGGAGAAGAAGCCGACCTCCCCATGGAAAACCATACCATCCATTATGATCTCAAATATGAACAGGGCCGCATCATAGACCGTACGTATTATATCGCCAATCCCGGAGAACATGTCAGTTCTCTGGCCAACAAAATGGACAGGGCCGAAGCGCTCATGGACATCCGGGATAAAATGACGGGGATTATGCATGGGAAAACCATGATCGTGGGGTTTTATATGCGCGGTCCGGTGGGTGCACCTGCATCCAATCCCGCTTTAGAGATTACCAGTTCATTATATGTGTCACACAGCGCGGAAATTCTTTACAGAAATAAGTTTTCCGATTTCGACAATGAGGTTGATCGTCTGGGACATTTTTACACCAATATCCACAGTGAAGGTCTGAACCGGCTTGAAGATCTGCCCAACGCACGGGTATTTATGGATCGAAGTTATCAAACCACCTACAGTTTTAACTGCACGTATGCCGGCAATACGTTGCTGTTGAAAAAAGGAAACCACCGGTTTTCCGTGGACAAGGCCGTGTATGAAAACAGGGGCAATGAGCTGTCGGAACATATGTTTATTACCGGTATAGATGGACCCGGGGATCGGATAACCTGGTGTGCCGGCGCCGCTCCCAGCGGATGCGGGAAAACCACCACGGCCATGGCAGGCAACCATTTTATCGGCGATGATCTGGCACAAATGTGGATTGATGAAACCGGCGCCATCTGCTCAATAAACCCGGAATGCGGTATTTTCGGTATTGTCGAAGATGTAAACTGGGAAGGCGATCCGAATCTTATGGATCTTCTTCGAAAGCCCGGAACAGAAGTTATCTGGTCTAATGTTCTCATCGACGACAACGATGTTCCGCGCTGGACCGGGGATGGTGAAGATCCCCCGATTAAGGGAATAAATTTTCAAGGGCCATGGGAACCGGGGATGACCGATGAAAAGGGAAAACAGATTCCCATATCCCATCCCAATGCAAGATGCACCTTGACCTCGTCGGACCTGGCCAATTATTCTGAAAGGTCGGAAGATCCCAAGGGTGTGGAAACCCGGGTGATTACTTACAGCGGTAGAGACAGCGATACCATGCCGCCGGTCTGGGCCGCTAAAAATTCGGACCACGGTGTGGTGATCGGCGCGTGTATTGTGTCTGCCGCCACCGCCACTGAAGTAGGGGCAACCGGCGTTAAACGGGCGCCTTGGGCCAATGCTCCCTTTATCCCGGGCGCATTGAACGATTATATGGACGCTCAATTTAAGTTTTTTGGGAATGCAAAAATTGCAAAAGACAAAAAACCGGTACTGGCGGGATTGAATTATTTTCTGACCCATGAAGCCAGGGGCGGCACTTCCAAAAAACTGATCGGAGAAAAAAGAGATGTAAAAGTCTGGCTGGCCTGGCTGGAAAGACATGCACACAATGACGTCGATGTCATTAAAACCCCCATCGGCAATCTTCCGAAGTTTAATGATCTGAAAAGCCTTTTTCACTCCATCATCAACAAAGAATATACTAAAGATCTATATATTAAACAGTTTTCTTTGTATATTGACAATATTGTTGCCAGAATAGACATGCAAGCAGAGGCATATGGAAAAGAACCTGATCTCCCGGAAAGGCTGTTCGAAGTTCTTAACAAACAAAAGAAAGGTCTCATGGCGTTAAGAGACAAATATGGTCCGATTGTGACGCCGTCCCAGCTTGAGGAATTATAATATTAATCCCGTTTTTAAGGTAATTTGCAGCGGCCGCATGCTGGTCGCTCTTGTGATGGGTTTTGCCTGCGGTTTGCCGCTTCTTCTGACCATAACCGTATTGCAGGCATGGATGAAAGAGCAAGGGGTGGATCTGACCGTGATCGGAATGATCTCCCTTGTGGGTCTACCCTATACGTTAAAGTTTCTCTGGGCGCCGGTTATGGACCGTTTTACGCTCCCTTTTCTGGGCCGCAGAAGAGGCTGGCTTCTGGTAGCGCAAGCCGCCTTGATGGTGTCGATATCCGGCCTGGGCTTCACTGATCCCGGGAAGAATCCATGGATGATGGCCGTTGCGGCATTTCTGGTAACCTTTTTCAGCGCCTCGCAGGATATTGTCGTTGATGCCTATCGAAGGGAAGATCTCCCGGATCAAGAGCTGGGGATAGGCTCTTCTCTGTATGTCAACGGATACCGGGTCGGAATGCTGCTCGCTTCCGGCGGCGGCCTGATTATGTCAGATCACATGCCGTTTTTCATGGTCTATCAGATCATGGCGGCCTGTATGCTGCCCGGTGTTGTCACCACACTTCTGGCGCCGGAACCCAAAATTAACGAGGGAACTCCGGAGAGCATGAAGCAAGCGGTTGTTGATCCGCTGATCGAATACTTCAGCCGGCGGGGTGCGTTATGGATACTGGCCTTTATTCTTTTTTATAAAATCGGCGACACAATGGCCAGCGCCATGACCATACCGTTTTATCTGGATATAGGGTTTTCAAAAACCCAGATTGGCGCCGTAGTCAAACTGTTCGGCTTCTGGGCGACCATGGCAGGAACTCTGATCGGCGGGGTAATCATGCTCCGCCTTGAAATCAACCGAAGCTTGTGGATTTTTGGGTTTCTCCAGGCCGTATCCACCGCCGGTTTTGCGGTTCTGGCGCGGGTGGGTAACAGTCTTCCCCTATTGTCGACAGTTATCGCTTTTGAGAATCTCAGCAGCGGAATGGGGACCGCCGCTTTTATCGCATTCATGGCAAGCATTACCCACAAAAAGTTTACCGCCACACAATATGCGCTGCTCAGCAGCCTCATGGGAATTCCCAGGGTGATGGCTTCGGCGCCGACCGGCTTTTTTGCCAAGAACATGGGATGGGTAAGTTTTTTTATTGCCTGTACGCTTATCGCTGCTCCCGGCATGCTCCTTCTTTTTAAATGTGCGCCCTGGAATCCCCAAAAGGCGGGATGAAACTATGGAAAATAAAAAAATCATCGCGAGAATCGAAAATCTTCAGCAGATGAGGAAAAAAATTGTTTCCATGTCCCCTGAAAACGCCTTGAACACTATTTTAGATTTGCCCCAACCCGCTGCCCTGATCCATTCCTTCCCTGAAGAGGATTTTTATTTTTTAATCCATGATATCGGGCTCGAAGATTCTCATCCCCTGTTATCCCTTGCGTCCGCCAGGCAGTGGGAATACATCGTAGATCTTGAAGTTTGGCAAAAACATAGAATCGAATTGAAATCGGTTACCCGATGGTTTGACCTGTTGTTTAAAGTAGACCCGAATCGTTTTATCAAGTGGTTCCTTGACCAAAAAACCGAATTCATGGAATTTTATCTGTTCAAAAACATCGAAGTTAAAATCAGAAAGCATGATCAGGATCCATCGGAATTCGGCAATGAGTTTTTCACATACGACGATATGTTTTATGTAAGGTTTCTTGACGATACCTTCGAGATTGAAACCGAAGAAACAGAGTCGGACGACACCATAAAAAAAGATCGCGACGCGTTTCTTTCAAAATTTTTCAAGACCCTTGCCGCCGTTGACCACGTTACATATCAAAAGGTTCTGCTGGAGGCTTACAGCGTAATCCCCGCAGAAACCGAAGAAGAAGCCTATCGACTCCGCAATGTAAGGCTGGCGGAAAAAGGGTTTCTGCCATATGAAGAAGCCATCGGCGTATATCGGCCGTTGAAACCGGAAGATTTTAAAAAGCAGGACACAAAATTTATCACAGAAGATCCTGACCGGAAGCTGTTTTTTCCTGTTCCTTTCTATCATTCCGGAATGCTGGACCAAGAAAATCTTTTTACCGCTGCCTTGAAAAAAATAGAATTAGATGATGTTATTGAACAAATTCAGACCGAATTTGCGGGACTGTGCAATCTTATCATCTCTGCGGATCGGAAAAATATCAGAGAAAAAGACGAACTGAAAACTATTGTCAAAAAGGTCTGCGGATACCTGAATATCGGACTTGAACGGTTATCCCCCGACAATACGACTCCGGATGCCGGACATTGCGCACTATTGATACGCAAATACCCGCTTTCCAATATTTTCAAGGTCGGATACGGCATCGCCCTTGAGCTAAAATGGAAGGCCGAAAAATGGCGAGAAAAAAGCTGGTTTGAAAAACAAGGTCTGCTGCTGAGCTTCTGGGGTGAACAATGGCTGGGGGTACTGGGAGGACTGTTGATTAAAAAACCGCTGTTTTTTGACAACTATAAAACAGGGGTGCTCTACAGGGAATTTATGTCCATGGAAGACATACGGGCTGCGGATAATGTATTGAGTGAAATTATCCTTTTTGACGATCTCTTTTCTTTAATGGCAATAAATTCCGAACCGGTTACAGACCGGTTTCTGACCTATAAAAATTTTATCCTGACCCTCTGGGCAAGAGATTGCCTGGGCCTGTCAGGGGAAATTGAACCGTTACGTCTTGATGAGTTCAAACGCCTATTTGATGATCTCTGGGCAAACAAAAAAAAGCCGTACAAAATAAAACGGTCAATGAAAGAATCGTTTTTGAGCTGGCTTTCAGACCGGACCGGTTTCGCGAATTACGAAATTTCCCGAAAACTGGGGCATACCCTGGAAAATCTTTTTAGCGAAATCCAAAGCGAATACGGTGAGGTATCAAGTAAAGATTTTGACCCCAGATATATTGACCTGTTTCTGATACAAAGAAAAAAATAGGCAATAGCTCGGCCACTAAGGCACAAAGTCACAAAAAATGGGTATGAATTATAAACCGTTATCAAAAAGAGAAGAATCTATTTATTAAAAATGGCATCAAAAGAATTATATCATAATCTTTGGTGTCTTCGTGTCTGGTGGCTGAACGTTTACAAAAATAGAAATAAAAAGTGACGAAAATGAACAACAACTTATCAAATGTTGAAATTTCGGTCCAGGAACTAAAACTTCTGGTGAACACGTTAACAAAATCCGTGGCACTGTCTCTGCGGAAGCGATACACTTGGCTGGGAGTGGTCGCCGGATTGTTGATCGGCAGCTGCCTCACCCTTGCAATTATCAGTCTGACAGCGAAGAATACGGATAAGATTACGGAGACCACACAAACGCTTCTGGAAAACAGCCGGGAAACCCTATCCGAGTTGAAGCAGATAAATTCAAAAATTTCACGATTCGCTCCTGCGACCCATGGGGTGAATGAAAAAAAACAGACACATAACAAGATGTCGGTATCAACGGAGGTTAAGGAGGTTGTGGAAAAAAAAATAAGTGCGCCACAGGACGAAGTTCAACCCGGAATCTACACAGTATATGTGCATTATACCAATAAAAAAAATGAAAAATTAATGGAAAGACTTTCTGTTTTTTTAAATCAAAACGGTTTTCGGGTAGAAGGAATTCAAAAGGTTAATTATCATCATCGAGACGTTCGATATTTCCACGATGAAGACAAACAAGGCGCGCTTCTGTTACAAAATCAGTTAACCGAGTTTATCACTCCTTTTACGGATATCAAAAATAACAATATTAGAATCATAAACTTGAGTTCCAAATTTCCCAACGCACAAAAAAAAGCACTTGAACTTTGGGTAAATTTTTAATCAGTTGAAAAAACTTGCCGTTCTGAAAAATATAAATGGATAATCACGCAGCAAAAAATGCCCTGGAGTTCGCCACTTTTTTCGACGGCTATATGTTTCTTATCCTTGGCATCATGATAATATCGGGAATACTGGGCGGTTTGGTGAATTTTTTTCTATCGGAATATCACAAACCATCTGTCTGGAAAGCCGTGATTGGCGATTGCCTTCTGGGAATTGTTTCAGCGTTAACCGTACCGCTGTTTTTGAACATGATCTCCAGTAATTTGCTCACGGTTGCGCACAAAAAGCCGGTCAATCTCTTCATCTTTAATGGCATCTGCCTGTTATTTGCCTTGTTTTCTTGCAGATTAAAAGAAAATGTTTTACATAAGCGGTTCCAAGCAACCGGCAGTATAACCAGAGACCCTGGTAACGCCGATCCGGTCGAAACAGACGATGATGTAATCATCGGCGGCCGGAAAGTTTCAAAGAACCGGCTTTACCGGGCCGGCATTTCGGAAACTGAATTAAAAATTTTGCAGGTAATGGCGTCCGGAAACCCTGTCCATCATAGTCTGGTCGGTCTGCTGAAAGATCCGGAACTTGAAAAAGAGCCGGTCAATGAAACCCTTTCTTTTCTGATGGCCAAAGGTTTGGTTGAGCAAAAATTAAACAAGGAAAACAAACTTCGTTTATATTTGACGCCAAAAGCAAAACAAATTCTTGATAAAATAAACAAAAATAGTACATTTTCATAATTGCTGTTTAAAAAACTTATACATGGAGATTAAGTTATGCAAGATATGGCTGACACCTGGGTAAAAAATTTTCATCCCGTTGTGATTAAGCTTAAGGACGGAACAACGATTACCGGCAAATTGAATATCGGCGATTTTCCGAGAGTATCAGATTTTTTCAAGAAATCACCGGATCAGTATTTGGTTTTGTCCGACGCGGAACACAGAGGCATGTCCGGTAAGGTCGTTATTATTAACAAACATGAGATTATGTGGGCCGAACCGGAAGACAGTTAAACGTCTCGGAATTTCTTCAACCTATCATAAACACAAGCTTTTTAACGGCCCTTTGTTTTTGCCATGGGTATGGGAAAATCGCATGTTGGAATATTTTATCAATTCGAATCATGATCAAAAATATAGCCCACTGATCGAAGGCTTTTAAAATAGAACGGTTTTTTAGGATTGTCCTCAAAATACTTCCGAAACCTAACTATAAAATTGTCCACTGTCCGTGTGGTCATACTCCCTGTATACCCCCAGCCGATTCCCAACAGCTTGCTCCTTGAAATGGGTTTTCCCTTATTGGCGATAAACAGCTTCAAAAGCTTGACCTCCTGTTCAGTGAGACATATTTCACCGCATTTGCAATAGGCAACAGACAATTCAAAATCGATCCGGTTTCCGCCAAACATATAGGTCTTTGTCAATGAAGAAGGATAGGTTTCGTCCGGGTCGCCATCCTTGCGATACCAGGATGCGTGGGTCAAAAGACGCTCTATCCTCAGCAAAAGCTCCTCAAGGTCGAACGGCTTTGCAAGATAATCATCCACACCGTACGAAAGCCCTTTAACCTTATCATCTAAAGCGCTTTTGGCAGACAATATCAAAATCGGAACCTGTTCATCTTCAAGACGTATGCTTTGAAGTACCGAAAATCCATCAATACCGGGAAGCATTATATCGAGTATGATCAGGTCGGGCTGCCATTTCTTCCATTGATTAAGGCCTGAAACCCCGTCCGGAGCTATCATTGCATCATACCCTTGAAGCGACAGGTTCAGTTTCAGGCCTTCGGCAATATGATTCTCATCTTCTATGACCAAAATGCGCTTTTTTTCAATATGTTTCACAAGCACCTTCTTTTATCATAATTTTTAAACCTAAGTTTAACGATTTTTTGCGAAGAGATGTGCTGAGATCTTGATGCATAAAGGTTCGCGAAAACCGCAGGCATACCCGTGGATATGTCGAGGATTTTCGAGGATCCTTGATGTGCAAGAGATCGGTGCAGATCGAGTAAAAAATCGCTCAATTTAGGTTAAAGTTTGATGGTATCGTAAAAATTCAAGGCGCGCAAATCCTGTAGTACGCCGCAGTGCCGAGGAATGCAGCGCAACGCAGAAGTTGGACTTTTTACGAAGCCGTCAAGATTTAAAAGGAAGCATCACGGTAAACACCGACCCTTTTCCGCGTCCTTTGCTTTGAGCAAAGGCTTTCCCTTTATGAATCCGTGCAATATTCTGCACCAGATACAACCCGAGTCCGCTCCCCCTGGCTGTCATATCATCCGCCCGGCCTGACTGATAAAATTTCTTGAAAATTTTTTTGATCTCCGTTTTTTCAATTCCCATCCCGTTGTCTTCAAATCGTATATGCAATCTGCGATGATATAACTTAAAGGTAATATCTATTCTTGGGTTTTCCGATTCATTATACTTAACCGCATTGGTCATAAGATTCATCAAGAGCATTTCAAATAAAAACAAATTAATACCATATGCAAAAGAGCGTCCTGAAGAATTATGAATATTGATTTTGCAATTGCGAAAAAGGTGGTCATTATCTGTAATAAATTCCTCAACCGTGGCCACAAGATCCGCTACAACGAATTTTTCACCGTAAATCCTACTCTCAATTCTGGCAAGATTCAGGATGCGGTTGATATTTTCCGAAAGCCGCTCCACATCATGAATCATGTAATCAAGATACGTTAACTGCTTATCACGGGAAAGTTCGTATTTTGTGAATGTTTCCAGATAAAGTTTCAACGAGGTGACGGGAGTTTTAAGCTCATGGGTAAAATTATTTATAAAGTTGTGTTGCAATCGGTAGAGCTGTATTATTTTTTGATTGTACACAAAAATAATAAAAATCCCTACCAGAATGATTCCAACAAGAATCGAGAGGATCAGAATAACTACCCATGTTTCAGATTCCAATAACTGCCCAGGGTCCAGGTTGAATTTTCGCGCAACCTCCTTTAGCCCTGAGCTGACCTCTATATACCAGTAAATATACAATACAAGAGACATGGCCAACGCCACGATGGAAAAGATAAAAATAAAGATGGGGTGTAAAAACCATTTTGTTCGAGTTATTGCCCGTTCCATTGAGTCACTAACCGTGTTTTAATGAAAATATTTTTGGGGAAATCAAGATACAATTTTCTCAACATCATAGATGAGTCTGTTGATTAATGGTCTTTTCGCACAATCTCTGCGTTATGCTCAAAAAATAATCCTCGGAATATCAAATATATGCCTGTGGTTATTTTTTTCGCATGCCTTGATCTTGAACGAAAATCCTCATTAATCAACAGACTCATAGATACCTTTAGGAATAAAACTTTCCCCGGTTATTTATTAAAAAACTTATATAACAAATTTATCTACGTTTTGTAAAACTTTTGTAAAACCAAAAAAGACCTCTGTAATTTTTCTACCATCCTTATTATAAAATACTATTCAATAAGACCCGTGAAAAATGACGATTTTTGGTCATACCCCTCTAAAATTCAGGAAATAGATTATGAATACTGAACCATCTGTCCATCCACTCGGGACCCAAGCTAACGTTTTACTATCCAGCGTGTTTGGGCCATATGCCCAAAACGACAAATACGGAAGCCGGGAAATCAATCCCATGGAACTTTATCATAACCAGGTCACAAGGGTTCAGGGCACTTTTTCCCTTCGAATGTTTCATCGCAGCTTCGGGTTGATGTTAATTCAGAGCAATATTGAATCTCCTTGCACCCTTCTCGATTTTCCATCCCTGGACCGTTTTATTCACGAAATCGAGCATCATTCCTACGACATCATCGGCATCAGCTCAATTATACCCAATATCGGAAAGCTGAAAAAAATGTGTGAACTGGTCAGGAAATACCTGCCAAAAGCAACGATTGTCGTTGGAGGACATGTGGCAAATAAAGGCGGCATTCATGAAATCATTGACGCGGATCATATCGTCAAGGGAGAGGGTGTTCAATGGTTTCGCACCTTTCTGGGACAAAAGACAACGGACGCCATAAGGCATCCGCTGGTCTATTCTGGATTCGGCACCAGAATCCTTGGGATTACGCTTCGGGAAAAGCCCGGCGATACCGCCGCTGTCCTACTCCCTTCCGTGGGGTGTCCCGTGGGCTGTAATTTTTGTTCGACTTCTGCATTATTCGGCGGCAAGGGCAAATTTATCAATTTTTACCCAACCGGCGATGAGCTTTTTTCCATTATGTGTCAACTGGAAGAAAAACTCAACGTTCGATCTTTTTTTACCATGGATGAAAATTTTCTCCTTCATCGAGAAAGGGCGCTGCGACTTCTTGAGTTGATGCAAAAAAGCAATAAAAGCTGGGCACTATATGTTTTCAGCTCGGCCAGGGTATTAAAATCTTATACCATTGAGCAACTGGTGGGTCTGGGAATATCCTGGGTATGGATGGGACTGGAAGGCGAACAAAGCCAATATTCCAAGCTCAACAATGTAGAGACGTTGCCTCTGGTTCGATCTCTTCAATCCAATGGAATTCGCGTTCTGGGGTCATCGATTATCGGCCTGGAAAACCATACCCCCGATAACATTCATCGCATTATAGACTACGCCGTCAGCCATGATACGGATTTTCATCAATTTATGCTGTACACCCCGATTCCCGGAACGCCGCTGTATGAAGAGCATCAAAAACGCGGAACCCTTTTGGCCGAATCGGAATTCCCGTTAGCGGACACCCATGGGCAGTATCGCTTTAATTACCGGCATCAACATATTCCAAACGGTCGGGAAGAACAATTTATCCTTGACGCTTTTCAGCGTGATTTTGAGGTCAACGGCCCCAGTCTTGCCCGATTGATCAGAACCTTATTGAAGGGCTGGAAAAAATACGAACATTACCCGGATAAGCGTATTCGAGACCGTTTTGCATGGGAAGTCAAGCCGCTCCGAACAACTTATGCCGCTGCTGTCTGGGCAATGAAGAAACGATTCCGGACAAATAAACCAATGGCCGCGAAAATGAATTCTCTGCTCCAGGAAATTTACGAAACCTTCGGCTGGAAGACAAGGATTATCGCTCCCCTGGCAGGAAGATACGTTTATGCTGTTCTTAAAAAAGAAGAAAGACGGCTGGCAAACGGATGGACGTATGAGCCCGATTGTTTTTATGAAAAAAATGCTGCGGCCTTGACCCTGGAAAATGCCTCACCGCCCTGCTCCGAACCGCTATCCCCAAAAATTAGATACGTCTCGTGTAAGGCTTCCCTCGTCCCTGGCAGATAATCTAACGTATCGTAAATTCTATAAATTATTGAAAATATTTTTTTTAATGGCAGCCCGTTTATGCCATCAAAATGGAAGAATGGAATGCTGGAATCTGGTTGCCTAAAATGCCGCGCATGGCCAAGTAAAGATACAGAAATCAAGCCATGTCTCGAAATGTCTATAGGATCAATATACTGACTGAATATCTATGTAGGGTTGTTAGTCCATATGCAGGGGGGATCACATTATAAGAGTTTAATTAGTTTCCATCCAGATATGAGGATTTATTTGACATAACAGGCTTATTTTTCTATATTCCCTGACAAAAAAAGACTTTTTTTCGCTGAATTGGGATCATGCTTACTTCCATGCCTGAAAAACAGTATAGGGAAAAACTGCAATATGAAACAGCGATACCGATATGTAGCGGGAGGCACCATTTTTTTACTGGTACTTTGCACCCTTACTACCGCCGGATATGCGGCAGAACGCGGTATCAACGTTGTCAAGATAATCGATATCCAGGGGCAAGAAGTGGGTTTATATCACCAGAGCCATGCTTTGGTGATCGGTGTCAGTGACTATAGTGAAGGATGGCCTCGCCTGCCGGGTGTACAGCAGGATGTCAAGGCCGTACGCGCTGCGTTAAAGGAACATGGATTTAATGTAGAAACGGTCACCAATCCCACAAGAGCCCAGTTGTACCAGGCGTTTTCAAATTTCATTAATCGCTACGGGCAAACCGTGGAAAATCGTTTATTGTTCTATTTTGCCGGTCATGGTCATACGCACAAGCTGGCTTACGGCGAAGAGATGGGCTATATTCTGCCCGTGGATGCGCCGAACCCCAAACGTGATCTTCAGGGCTTCACCCGCAAGGCCATGGATATGCAGCAAATTGAGGTGTTTGCCAAACTCATCCAATCAAAACATGCCTTGTTCATATTCGACAGTTGTTTTTCCGGTTCCATTTTCTCGCTATCACGGGCGGCCCCCGCCAACATCACTTACAAAACGGCAAAGCCCGTACGCCAATTCATCACCTCCGGCAGCGCTGAGGAGAATGTACCGGATAAGAGTGTTTTTCGCCGGCAATTCATCGCGGCCTTAAAGGGCAATGCCGACGTGGATAAGGATGGTTACGTCACCGGCACGGAGCTTGGAGAATTCTTACAAAAAAACGTCGTTAATTATTCCCGTAGCTGCCAACATCCGCAATATGGTAAAATTCGAAACCCTCATTTGGATAAAGGAGACTTTGTATTTGCCTTACCAAAGCCACGCTCCCGGACCGTCCAAAAGCCGTCCACTGACGGTTCAACGGCTAAATCTGTCAGCCCGGACGTCGTTGAACTTACCTACTGGAACTCTATTAAAGACAGTTCCAACCCGAAACTTTACCACGCCTATCTAAAAAAGTATCCCAACGGTCGTTTTGCTGATTTGGCCGAAATCAAAGCAAAGCCGTCCCCACAGGTAAAAGCACCTTCAGATACAAGCGTATCTCGGCAACAAATAGACACCTGGTTACGGCAGGCCAAAGGGCATCTGGCCGCCTATCGGTTGACCAACCCCAAGGGGAATAATGCGCTGGAATTATATCAGAAAGTGCTAAACACAAATCCGGACAACCCGGACGCCCAAAATGGTGTGCACCGGATAGCCGACAAATATTTGGATCTGGCAATGGAAGCTCTTGATGAGGACAAGTTTGCTAAAGCCCAAACCTATGTGAAACGGGGTTTGGAAGTCGTAAAAGATCATGAGGAGTTGTTGGACTTACAGATGGAATTAGCAACAGAGCAAACAGACTCTGATGGGCTATTCTTGAACCCTGATCAAAACTACCCTATACCTGACGGCACATCTCAGGCCAATCTGAGCGGTGTGTGGCAGAGCCAAGATGGGACCATTGTGGTCATGGATGGTAATAGTTATAGAATCTCCTTAGGCAACGCTGTAATGGATATGGGCAATTACGCATTACAGGGAAATCAGATCGCCGTCTATAGCATGATGGGCTTAAACAGAATCGTTAGTTACTCTTTGCAGGGAAATACATTAACCTTCGTTGATCATTCGAGTGGTTATCCCCTGACCACTGTCTATTATCGTATGAAATAAAGGAACAAAACTTGACCGGGAAAATACCTTTAGTTTTTTATCGCCTCCCTTTTACCCACCACCTACAGGGTAAACGCATTTGATTTCAGCCCAGTATAGCGACGGCGCGTTTCTATTAACAAAATCCGCTGTTCCTGATTCCATTGAATAAGGAGTTAAGCGTGCAATCCCTTAACACTAATCGTAAACTGACATTATTACTCTTCTTGCTATGCCTGATCTTCTCGGGTTGTGTTCACTCCATCAAGGCTTTACCTGAAGGCATTGATTACCGAAGCAAAGGATATTGTGTTGGTGCCGGGGATATAGAATTCCTTGTGGATTTAACGTATAAGAATACTGATGGAGAGACCGTACATGAACAGGAAATTTTTGACACGATTTTTACTCTGATTGATAACGCCCGAAAATACATTCTCATTGACATGTTTCTCTTCAATTCCTATCAAGGAAAGGCAGAAAAAGCTTACCGCAGACTTTGTTTTGAACTCATGACCAGACTGGTAGAGAAGAAAAAGTGGATTCCGTCGATAAAAATAGACTTTATCACCGATCCGGTAAATAATGTGTATGGCGGGGTAAAATCCAAAGAAATCGAATTAATGAGGAAGGCGGAAATTAATGTTATTTACACGGATCTTAAGAAATTGCGTGACAGCAACCTGTTGTATTCTCCCATTTGGAGAATATTCATACAATGGTTTGGCAACTCCGACAGGGGCGGTATTTTCAAACACCCTTTCAGCGAGGATGAGCCGGGGGTTACGTTAAGATCATACTTGTCCCTTTTAAATTACAAGGCAAATCACCGGAAGGTTGTTTTGGCGGATAACAGAGGACAATGGACAACGGTTATTACTTCCGCCAATCCCCACGACGGAAGCTCAGCACACTCCAATATTGCCTTGAAGATTACCGGCGACTTTTGTCGGGAGGTTTATATTGCCGAGAAATCGGTTGCCGCATTCTCCCGGGGAAAACTTCATGATATTGTCTTTGAATATGCGAATCGTGCAAATTCCGGTCAAACAAATTGTGTGTCTTTATCTCTGGTTACCGAAAAAAAGATCCAAGACGAACTGATCCGTCAGCTTAAGGGTCTGGGACCGGGTGACCGTGTTCTCATGGCAGTGTTTTACCTCTCCGACAGAGACATCATAAAAGCGCTGTTGAGGGCTGCCCAAGCCGGAGCGGAGGTAAAAATCATTCTTGACCCGAGCAAGGATGCGTTCGGCCGTGAAAAAAACGGCATTCCCAATCAGCCTGTGGCTTATGAACTGATGAAAAAATCACACGGCAAGATAAAAATCAGGTGGTACCATACCCATGGGGAGCAGTTTCACACCAAACTTACCCTGGTTGAAAAACAAAACGGTACTGCTGTTGCTGTATTAGGGTCGGCGAATCTGACGAGAAAGAACATCGAAAATTTCAATCTGGAATTAAACGTCAAGGTCCTCGGCACTTCGTCTTCAGAAGTTATCCGAGAGATAAAACAATATCATGATAGAGTGTGGCACAACAAAGGGGGACATTATACCGTAGATTATGAGTTCTATGAAGATAGATCCTTGAGCAAGACCTTCTTGTACAGATTGTATGAATCCACGGGGATCTCCACTTTCTGAAGATTAAGTACTATCACCGTGAATAATCCAAGTGGCTGAAGATACCTATACAACCGGCCACTGTCAAGGGTGTGAATCACGGCTGTTGGCAATATGAAAATTCATGTTCGTCTGCACTACGTATTTAGCTTTGGGGAAAAGGTGTCAGGTTTCAGGTGTCAGGGTCGAGAAACTTGAAGAGCTGAAACCTGAACACTGACACCTTACGATTGAACTCAATAACCAACAATCTTGATTTACACCCCACTGTCAAGGGGCACTGCATGTTTTTCCAGGGTCGACACATTTGAATTGCAATATAGGGAGAACGCTCCACGACGGCGTATATCTCTTTACAACCGACTGAAACTTGTGCTTAAAGCACCCGTAAGCCCGAGCCGCGCCGGAGTTGTTAAGAACAATTCGTCGTTAAATTATCCTATTGATTCTTTTGTCATAATTTCATTCGGCTCGGGCTAACGCGTTCTAAAGCCCTTCAAACAGTCAGTCGGTTTCCAGGAGATACACGCCGTCGCTACGCTACACCGAAATCAAATGCGTCTGCCCTGCATGTTTTTTTACAGGAGGCAATAATGATAAACTCTTTACGAAAAAATTTGTCTTTCCTAGTAAGTAACCCCATGTTTAAGGGGTTGTCGGATAAGCAGCTTGAAGAGGTCATCCAAGTGCTTGTTGAAGTGCATGTCAAGGCAGGGGAAATAATAGCTGTGGAGGGAGAGCCGGCCTCAGAACTCTATTTCATAAAAAGTGGCACCGCAGAAGTTCTTAAGAAAGAACCCGATATTGATTATGAACATCGACTGTCAACGCTGTCAACGGGTGACAGCATCGGTGAAATGGCAGTTCTGGATTGCAAACCCCGTTCGGCTTCTGTCCGGGCGGTGTCGGATTGTTCCCTGTTGATGCTTAAAAATGATAAACTGCAGTCCCTCTCAGCGGCTGAAGAATCTGCCTATTCCAAGATCAAAAGCAATCTGAGTTGTGAGATGAGCGAGCATTTACGCCAGACCAACGAAATGACGGTACGTTCCTTACGAATGCAACTGGCCGAGGAAAAATCCAGAGTCTCTATGGGAATTCTCATTTGTATGCTACTAGTGGGAATATGTTTGTATGTGTTTTCTTTACAGGTTATTGCATCTTGGGCCAGGACCGCGTCGACAACCACGGTGGTTAGCGTAAGCATTATCTTCCTGTTTGCGGCGATGTCTTTTTTTGTTATTAAAAAAGGCGGTTATCCGTTTAGTATGTACGGTCTCACTATTGAGAACTGGCGCCAATCGATGATTGAATCCATTTTATTGCTGGTACCTATTCTGATGCTCTTATGTGTGCTAAAATGGCTTTACCTGAAATGGGTTCCCGGCATTCAGGAATATCCGTTGTTATCGTTGGGACAACATCTAACACTTAGTAAAAGCGGCCTAATTCTCACTTGTCTTGCCTATTCCGTATTTGCCCCGGTGCAGGAGTTTATCGCCAGGGGATGCTTTCAGTCTTCCTTTCAAAACTTCCTGGTAGGCAAATACAGGACTCTGACGGCCATTGTTATTTCCAATCTTATGTTCAGCATGACCCATCTTCACATATCCATCAGTTTTGCCATGGTAGCCTTTATTCCCGGACTTTTTTGGGGATGGCAATATGCACGTCATAAGACGCTCATCGGAATTTCAATTTCACATATTATCATCGGTCTTTCCGCCTCTATTTTTATTGGTTTCCCGGGAGTTTTATCATAAAGGAATCCATTGGGAGCATTACCGATTTGTTAAAATGGTTTTCACCCATTAACTTATTCATTTTTTGAGCGAAAGCCTTGCAATCAGGTTTCAGGTGTCAGGAGTAAGAAACGAATTAGCTGATACCTGACACCTGAAACCAAAAAGTCTTGGATAGCAATTAACAAACTGGTAATGCACCCCCCCAGAATCTTTTGTTTGATTATTGATTATAAAGAAAGGTTTTTTGTGTGTCAAATAATAAGGATCTACAAGCCATATTGATTAGAGCCGATCTGTTTGTGCTGAAGGTTTAGCAGATCTATAATGTTTTCTTCATTGACCTTTAAATATAAGATGAGGTAAGTTATTTTCGTAATTCGGATCTTTTGAAAAAATATGCACCTGTTTTATACTTCCTTAAAGAAAAGATCTATCCTCGGGGGATCAACAGAATGATATATCGTGCTGACCTAAAAAAGCTAAAAAATAAACGGGGGGCATGCTGTGTTTGATACTGTTTTTTGGCAAATTCTTATCGCTATCGTTTTACTCAGCGGATACGTTATTATATCCAAGCGGTTGCAGCGAATACCTGCCATCCCTATCGGGCTTTTAATCCTTTATCTGATTACACGCACCATCGCATCGATTACCCGTGATCTAAGTTGGGCGGCCGAGTGGGCGTCATGGATTCAAGTTGCGTCTGTTGTTATTCTATCCTGGGCGGTCGCCCGATTGACTTTTTTTCTTTTAATAGAGCTACCACTTCGCTTGAGAAAGAAAAAAGAGCTTCCCAGTATCACACGCGATCTTGTACTGATTATCTGTTATGCAATCCTCTTTGTTATTGTGCTTCGCTTAAAGAGTAATATTAATCTTACCGGCATACTTACAACCTCAGCGGTTTTAACCGTTGTCGTGGGTTTTGCTGCTCAGACAACATTGAGCAGCCTTATTTCCGGTCTTATACTGCAAATCGAACGTCCTTTCGGGCTGGGCGACTGGATAAAACTTGGGGAAAACCGAGGCCGGGTGATTGGCATTACCTGGAAATCTACGCGGTTGCTTACCCGTGAAGATGTTTTGGTTTATATCCCCAATGCGGAAATAACCAATAAAAGCTTTTTGAATTATTCGAAACCCAATCGAAGGCTTATCTGTCGAACTAAGATCGGAATAGAATATGGAGCGCCCCCCAACACGCTTCGGAGAGTTGTTTTAGAAGTCATAAACCAGCATCCTCAGGTTTTGCAAACACCCCCACCGGAAATTTATCTTGTTAATTTCGGTGATTTTGCCATTACCTATGAAATTCGGTTTTACCATAACAACTTTGCTGATCAACGTAGAATCAAGTCTGATATCAATACTCAACTCTGGTATGCGCTCCGTCGCAATCATATCAAAATTCCCTTTCCAATTCGCGATGTTCAACATAGCCATATAGAAAGGCGTTTTCGGGAAAAAGAACTGGCAGCCCGGAAAAGTTCTGCCGATGTTGAAGGATTGCTTGAGCGTGTCTCGGTCTTTTCAGCCCTGTCAGAAGAAGTCCGGACTCAGATTGCAGAACGTTCGAAAATTATTGAATACGGTTCCGGAGAATTCATTGTGCGTCAGGGGGATCAAGGAAATTCCCTTTATATCATCCGCACGGGGTTATGCGGAATTTACATTAAAGGAAATGGGACCCAAGAAAAAAGGATTGCAACCATTGACAGTGGCGGATTTTTTGGTGAGATGAGCCTGTTGACCGGCGAACCGCATACTGCAACCGTACGGGCAATGGAGGATACCTCGGTTATTATTATCGACAAGGAAAATTTCTCTAATATTTTAACCGACAATCCCTCTATTTCTGTCCAGCTGGGCGAAATCCTGGCCGAACGTCAAAAGGAATTGGCCGAGGAAGCCGGCCGGATCGTCGCAGGCACCCCTTCCTCCAGCCGTATGATTGCCAAAATCAAATCGTTTTTTCGAATCGACTGAGCAGTAAATGTTACGTTCGGTTAACATTATCCGGCCAAGCCTGCCTGGGAGCATTACCGATTTGTTAAAGTGGTTTTCACCCATTAACTTATTCATTTTTTGAGCGAAAGCTTGCAATCAGGTGTCAGGAACGAATTAGCTGATACCTGATACCTGAAACCTGACACCAAAAAGTCTTGTATAGCAATTAACAAACTGGTAATGAACCCGCCTGCCTCCGGTTCAGTTCCAGTCCGAAAGACTTACGGACCGAAGAACGGCTCGGAAAAAAAAAAGATTCTTCATCACGAAAGTAGGAAAAAATGATCCACTTTTATTCTAAATTGTGGCGAGGTGAAATGAAGCTGGTCCATACGTTCTGGATAGCAGATGTTGCTGTCTGGCTGGTCTGCATGTTTTTCTTTCATCTGTTGTCGAACGTGCTCAGTATGAGTTCAGGTCCTGTGGTGGGCATGCCTCTTGGCCTGATATTTGTTATCTATAATACAGTAGCCCTGTTCGGAGTGATACGCAGTTCTCGTAAAGGCGACACAAAAAAAATATTTGGTTTTTTTGCAATTGTCATCTCATTTCTGCTTTTAATACTCTCTTTGTGGGTCCCGATTTATTTTTATGGAAAGCCGCTGATTCGTCTTTAGCCCGCCGAAAACAGCGTTCGCCGTTAACTTCCCGCTTCAGCGACTTATCCGGTTTTACTTACTTTCCTCCGGATAACCAGCCCAACAGGGATAAGTACAATTAATATGAGTTCAACCACCAGAATCACATGGATGATACGAGCCAACAGGCTGTCTTCTTCCAGGCGAGCCAGCAACAGGTCAAAAGGAGCGACGCATGCGAAAGCAATCAAAGTTGCGGCGGTAATGGCCAGTATCCAGGTGAACAAGAACGAATAGATGAATCGGATACGAAACTGCTGCTGGTCTTTGGCAAAAAAAGCATTGAGGATAAAGAAAATAACCATGAGCAGGCAGAAACCGACCATGATCTCCTGTGGAAGAAATCTGTGGCCTGCCATGTACTCATAGACCCACTGCGAGATGATGGGCAGGGCTGTCTTTCCATTCTCGACATGGGCATAGAAGTGAGTGAGAAGGATATCCAGGAGCGAGCCCATGAAAAAAAGAGGGATGAAAGAAACCAGAATAAGAACTACTGATACAAGCTCTTGTTTTAAAAAATAGAATAATGCTTTCATTTCGTCCTTAAAACTTTCGTATTTATTTTATGGACAATGGAAAATCCATTCCCCTGGAATAGACGACCGGATACCGGGCTTCCAGTTTGTATTTTTTGGACACCTCATGCAGCCTTTCCTCTATAAATGCCAGAAGCCTCCTCACCGTGATAGAAAGTTTTCAGCAATATTCGTAAGGCAATTTTTTTATTTAATATAACCCTAAATGAGCGAAAGTCGAGGATGCCCCAAATTCGAGGCATCAAGGGCGAAGCCGTAGTCGTCTACTGCAAGCCCTTGATAACGAAGAAGATGGGGCATCATCGGCTTTCCTGACTTGTTGGGTCGTAGCTGAAAGCGAAGCCCAAAAGGTAAACAAAATGGGATTTTTTAATAAATTTATATCTCATTCAGAGAAGAGTTATGAAATTGCACCTGAATCTACTAAAATGAATAATAAATCAAACACATAAAATATTTTTCTCATTTTGTTTACGATCATTTAGGGTATAATAAATGGATGAATAAAATACAAGAGTCATTATTTTGTTGGAAGATCTTGTGAAAATCTGTTAAAGAAAATATGTAGAAGTCGGGCAATCGCCCTCAAACAGCCACAAATTTTGCGTTCCGCTTCGCTAAGCGCTTTTTGGAAAAAGACTCAAAAATCACTCTTTCGAATCCGGAAGGGCGATAACGAAGCGGAAAAGGAAACAATTCTTAAAAAAAATTGTCTTGTTGCAATTAGTGTCCATCCAGAAATGGTAGGTTTTGGTTTTCGGCAAGGCCCGAGCAAGTTTTCAACCGCAGACATAGCACGCTATTTCGAGGATTGAAAACGAGCGAGAACGACGCCGAGGGCCAAAAGATGCCGTTTATGGATGGACACTAATTAGGTTTTTACATCTGCTATACAAGATATAAAGGAGACGGTAATATATAATAAATAGCTCTGTTTTTTCAAAATTTCACCCCTTTTTCCTCCACTTCGACCGCATCAGCTGAATCGCCCACCAGCTCATCGGGGGTGAACAAAATAAAACCCATTACCGAAATCACCTTATTTTATAATATCTGTAATTCAGACGTTCTAAAAATATGGCAAGAAATATCAGGTTTTGAAAAGCCTGGTTTTTACGGGATACTCTCAATTAAAGCGTAAATATTAGAAGTCGAAAATATTTGTGATATCGTTTTTTCACAAGGGCGAATCCATTTTACAGGGTTTGCCTTTTTGCTTTTTTATGAAAATTACGATATATGTATTTGTAGGATGTGTATGAAAAAGATATTTTCTGTTTTTACCTCATTGGTATTGGTTAGTCTCCTGATTTACCCTTGCGGAGCTTCTGACCGCGCCATACAGGTAGCAAAAAGGCGTCTTGCCCTGGTGATCGGGAACAGCAGCTATAAAGCATCTCCGTTGAAGAATCCGGTAAATGATGCGCGCGATATGGCAGCAGTATTGAAGAGATTGGGATTTGCGGTTTTGTTAAAGACGGATGCGGACCAGAAGACCATGGAAAGGTCCATCCGTGATTTCGGGAACCAATTGAAATCCGGCGGGGTCGGGTTGTTTTACTTTTCAGGCCATGGTCTGCAAGTCTATGGTCGAAATTACCTGGTACCCGTTGATGCCAAAATAGAATCACCTTCGGATGTGAAATTCGAAGGGGTGGACGCAGGCCGCGTGCTGGGCAAGATGCAGGATGCCGGAAACGGACTGAACATCATTATTCTTGATGCATGCAGGGACAATCCCTTTGCGCGTAGCTTCAGATCCAGTGAGCAGGGGCTGGCAAAAATGGATGCTCCAACCGGCTCCATACTGGCCTATTCAACAGCGCCCGGTTCGTTGGCGGCCGATGGTTCGGGAAGAAACGGGCTTTACACCTCAAAGCTTTTAAAGCACATGATGACGCCGGGATTGCTCATTGAGCGGGTTTTTAAAAACGTGCGCATAGAGGTTATGAACGAGTCAAAAAAGCGGCAGGTCCCCTGGGAATCATCTTCTTTAACAGGGGATTTTTATTTTAAAAAAGTTTACCCGTTATCAGATAAAATATCAACGCAGCCGGCCTTGGCTCCGGTAAAGACAAAAGAAGAGCGTATTCAAAGAAGAAAAATCAGGGTTAAAGTCAAACAAGGGTATTGGAAAAAAACGATCTTGGGAGAAAAATACGTTCCGCCTGTTTATGAGGAGCGCTGGATAGAGATCAAAGAATAAAATCGTTGCTTTGTTATCAATCACGCTACGGAAAAATAATGGGAGTACAAAATGATAAAAAGGTTTAGCGCCCTGTTTTTTTACTGAATTATTTTGTGTGTGGTGACAGGATGCGCTACACCCCCCAAAATCGAAGAAACGGACGCTTATGAAGATTTCAGTCATCGTAGCCGGCAAGAGCTGATCGATGATTTTAAAGAACAGTTTGAAGGCAGGTGCCTCCATAAAAACATCATTCCCACCATATGCGAATGCAAGATTTTAGGTGTGACCTCTAAGGGTATTTTGCTGCACGGTACCGGCGGCAACTTTACGCACAAATTCTATTTGAAGCCGGAATTTTCAACGGGTTTGGCCTGGTATATCATCAAATCGGGTAAGAATATCGGCGGTATTCAGGTTTCGGACAAAACCATGGCGTTGGAAATATATCATCTTTTAGAGGCGATATATCAGAAAACACCAAAGGAACAGAAATCAACTTATATCCCGAGACTCAATGCAAAAGTTGTTTCATTAAGGTTTTTTGAGGCCGGATCAAGTGCACCCCCTAAAAAAGAGAGAAAATACAGGACAAAATTTATAAAAGGCGACATCAGATTAATTTATTGGGAATTAAATCTTACATATCCGCAGCGAACACAACGGATAAACTTTCCCATCCATGTAATTTATCACGATCCTCTTGGCAGGATTTTATGCGTACAGGACCGAAAAGGATGGATTGAACCGGGATGGCGTGCGTCCTATAACATCGGCGGTTATGGTAAAAAATTTCAATGGACTTGGGATCGGGGTGAATACAGGGTGGATGTCTATATAGGTGATGATGAAGTGGCTAGCGAAACATTTATCATAGATAAGAAGTAGATTCCAACGGGCTTACGTCTATGGGAATCTGCTTGAGGTGCACTTTGAATTTATTAGAGAAGCGTCTTTTGGAGGATATTCACAATGGCATGATTTAAGGTGCTGAAAAATTAGTAAACAGAATTCGAAAGCAGTTTTTGCCGGATATCCTCCATAATGATTTGCTCCTAACGTTGTAAAAATCGATGATGCCATAGATCATAACCGTCACCCTGCTATCAGTCATCGTGTGGGGATATTAAAAGAGAAGATAGTAATTGATAAAAAAGTGAAAAAAGGTGAAAACATGCTACAAAAATTGAGAAGAAACAATCGAAAAGGTTTTACGCTTATTGAGATTATGATTGTTATTGCGATTATTGGTATTCTGGCAGCCATTGCCATTCCCAATTATTTAGCCTATCGAACCAAAGGACAGGATTCCGTAGCCATTGCTTCAGTTAAAAACTTTTGGAATGCGACTATGGCCTATTTTGCAGACGAGGAATCAGTTGGTACCCAAATTACCAGAAGCCAGCTGCAGGCCACGGGTAAACTTGCAATCGAGCCTGATGTTACAGGCAATCCGACTATCACTGATAATAACGGTTTAATTACACTGGTCAATCCAACTTTTACTTACACCGGTTCGGGGAGAGTACATACGCTAAATACCGATGGTACCATTACCAGTCCGTAATTCGATTGTGTAAAATAGTCGAATACCCATCTGACACCAGAAAAATTTGATATCTGTAAATCAATTGTTGTTGTGAATGGTTTAGAGACGGCAAGAAATCACAGGTTATTGCAAACCCGATTTTCGTGACATAATCTCAAGGTATCTGCAACTTTTAAAGTTTGAGGAAACCACAGTATGTGGGATTTTCCATTCTTGCCATTTCGATATTTTTTCTATATGACTGGGTAAGTTATTCGTCCTTAAGCGCAATATTTGCAATTTTGTTTTGGATGCACATCTCGCAAATGTTTTCTAACCCTTTTATTTGCATCTTCTCATTTCAGACTTAACCGTGGAGGGACCCACATGAGACGCTTTCTACCGTTTCTTCTCATCATTATTGTCGTTAACCACGGATGCACAAAAAGATCTGCTGAAGAACCGATCCTCACCATCGACACCGGCGGACACAAGGCATTAATACGTGATGTCATTTTCACCAGTGACGGGAAATACCTTGTTTCTGCATCTGATGATAAAACCATTCGTGTGTGGGACACCTCTACCGGTGAGTTGGTGCGTATGCTTAGTGGTCAAATCGGGACAGTACATGAAGGCAAGATTTATGCAGCTGCTCTTTCTCCAGATGACCGACTTCTGGCGACAGGAGGAATACTATCTGGTTCACGTGAAGAAAAATGTGCAATTCGTCTTATAAACTTCCAGACCGGCGAAGTTAAAACGCTTCTCAAAGGACACCCCAATGTAGTTTTGAAACTTGCATTCTCCCCGGATGGAAACCGGTTGATTTCTGGAAGCTCTGATAAAACCGCACGCATCTGGAACGTTCGCACTCAAAAGACTCTCCACGTACTCAAAGGTCATACGGACCATATCTATGCGGTGGCATTTTCACCTGATGGTAAATTGGCAGTTACAGGGAGTGATGACGATTCGCTAAAGCTATGGAACGCAAAAAGCGGTGCTTTGATTAAAACCCTAAAAGGACATACATATAATGTTAGATCAGTTGCTTTTACACCCAACGGAAAGTACCTTCTGTCAGGAAGTTATGATAAAACCATTCGCATGTGGGACGGAAGAACTGGAAAATTTATCAAAGTGCTGGCGAGTCAAAACAGAACCGTAGATGGTCTTTCAATATCGCCTGATGGAACAAAGGTATTAACTGGATTTGCAAATGTTTTTTCCATCCCATTCGGTAAAAAAATAACCACTTTCACAAAACACGATAACACAGTCATAGCAACAGACATCTCTCCTAATGGAAGAATCGCAGCTACCGGAGGCGGAGATAATAATGAAATTAATCTCTGGGACCTAACCACTGGAAAAGCGAAGCAAAAGATGGTGGGAAAAGGAAAGCGGATCTGGAGCGTGGGGTTTGCAAAAGACGGCCAGTCTATTGGATGGGGAAAGAAATATAAAAGTAGAAACTTGTTTGCATATGGGTCTTTGAAACAATCTTTCCAGATCAAGTCAGACAATAGAACCTATGAGTTGTCCAAGGGATCTGAAATCAGGTCTGACTATGTTTTCATAAGAGGGATTAAATCTGTGGGGTCTTGGTCAATTAAAACCAAAACCGGAAAACCTCACAAAACCCTTGAAATCCTGAAAAACGGTCGCGTGGTTCATGAAATCACAAGGGAATCAACCAGTGGTTATAGGCACCAAAGTTTGACCCTTACCCCTGATGGAAAAACCGTCATCAGCGGAGGAGGCAATGGATTTCTAACATCCTATAACCCTCAAACCGGGAAAAAGATCCACGATTTTATTGGACACATCACTGATGTGTTGGGAGTTGCTGTATCCCCTGACAGCCGATTTCTGGTTTCAGGATCAAGTGATCAAACCGTAAAACTTTGGGAAATCGATTCAGGAAGACTTCTTTTGACCATCTTTCAGGGAACCGACAACGAATGGGTGGCCTGGACCCCTGAAGGGTATTACACGGCGTCTTTAAACGGGGATAAATATGTGGGGTGGCATATCAATCAGGGTGAAGACAGATCAGCACTTTACTATCCGGCATCCCGGTTTGCAAAACAGTTTTACTCTCCTAAGATCGTGGCAAAATACCTTGAAATCGGCGGCGATATTAAAGAGGCGATCCGGCTGGTCAACTTGGAAAGACCACAACGAAAAAAGATCAAGGAGACCACCGTATCTGACATCGGCAATATTCTACCGCCTGCGGTATTTTTCCAAATTCCCGACAAAAGAGATGTTGCCGTTCAACAAAACAATATCCGAATAAAGGCAGGAGCAAAAGCAATAAATAATGAGCCAATCACCGATATCTGGCTTTTAGTCAACGGCAGACCCATCAGTGAAAGTCGAGGAATCGGGGTCAAAGCACAAGCAAGTAAAAAGATAGACAGGTTAAGGGCGGAAATAGATGTTATGGTACCCTTGACCCAAACCGACAACAGAATATCTGTCATTGCATCAAATAGACACACCCAGTCAGAACCTGAAATCATTAATGTCAAATGGAAATCAAAGACCATCAGGACGGTTCCAGGAATCGGAAATATTTACAAACCTGATCTTTATCTTCTTTCCATCGGTGTATCGAAATATGAGCAATCCGGATACAGTCTGGATTATGCCCACAAGGATGCAGAGGGAATCGCATCTGTTTTAAATCGCCAGACCGGAAAACTTTATCGAAAGATTCATAAACGGGTGCTTATTGATCATAAAGCGACACAGGATGATATTCTTGACGGACTTGACTGGATTTTAAAAGAGTCCACTCAAAAGGATCTGTCTGTCATTTTTGTTGCAGGTCACGGTTTAAAGGATGATAGAGGTAATTATTATTTCCTTCCATATGACGGTGATCCTGACAAGCTTAGAAGAACCGGCGTCAAGTGGTTTGATTTTCAGGATGTGTTATCGAGTCTTCCATCCAAGGTTATCTTCCTTGTGGACACCTGTCACAGTGGAGATGTTACCGGGAAACGAAGGGGGGTTGAAGATATGACAAGTGCCCTTCGGGAACTGGTAAATACGGAAAGCGGGGTTGTTGTGATGACCGCATCAACCGGGAAAGAAAGCAGTCAGGAAAGACCGGGATGGAGACATGGTGCATTTACAAAAGCGCTTATTGAAGGACTTGAAGGAAAAGCTGACTATGATAGGGACAACACGGTGGACATAAAAGAGATAGATCTTTTCATCACCAAACGTGTAAAAGCACTTACTAACGGTTCCCAGCACCCGACAACTGAGATCCCGAAAACCATGCCGAATTTCCCACTGGTTTATAAATAGTTTTCGGCAACAGCACTATTATTAAAACGGCTATCTTTGTACATTCAAACCTATGAATAAGAAAGCGTGAATCGATGATAAAAATTCACGCTTTTCTTGTTTGTATGGACACACAAGATATTGTGGTAATGATATTTGGTGTGAAACTTGTGATATCTCAAATAAAGATGAAAATATCGTGCCCATAAAATTTGTGTGATATCGTTTTTCAATAAGGGTGAATCCTTTTTACGGGGTTTGCTCTTTTTCGATTTTTGAGGCAAACTTCATCATCTGCTCACAACTAACTCCTATAGTTATATCAATAAAAACATAGCTTTTTACCACTATATATTGCATTATTTTTTACTTGACATACAATATATATTATCTTATGCAATTTTATAGGGGTGGTTAGTGAAGCTCGACCTAAGAGATATGCTATAATAAATATAATGTATATCTTCCTTGATCCAGTCAGGTGACCACAATCAAAATCTTTCTTCCTGTCGGTGATAAAGCTATAGATATTTATAAAAAGAAAGTTGAATTTGAAGATATATACAGGACGTCCGGCGTAGGCAAACCAAGCAATAAAAATAAGGGCACAAATTTAGGTAAGCAAGAAGCGTTTGTCGCTGCATTCGCATTTGCCTTGGGGAATTGTTCTGATTTGTTGCCATTTTCGAAAATAGACAATTTAATGTATCAATTTGCAAATTTAAAAACAGGCGATTTAGTGTATCATTCCAATTATTTTAATTATATTTTTGATATGAAAAAAGGGGCAGTGATACAAAAATCCTATTTATTTAGATTTGTCTATTACAAAAATAAAATGATTTTCAAGTTCATAGAACCATTCATGAAGAGCCCTGAAATTACTCCTGGAAAATTCCCCTCCTGGCATGATTTGCCCTTTAGCATTTCAGGTATCAAAATCGTTGACGTCACTTTTTCTTCGGATTCGGATGATATTATTTCGATTCCAAAGGGCGGTGCTAAAGTTTCAATTGAAGTTCCTATTACCACCTTAGAACTGATAAAATATCAAAAACAAGATTGGAAACAAGTCTATAAGAATGATAGTTTTAAAGACATGATGATCTGGAAGGAACTCGAAAAAGAACTCGACCAACTGGATTTTACAAATGAAGGAGATAATGCTAAAAGGTCTAACCCTAAATGATCGTAAACAAAATGGAAAAAATATTTTATGTGTTTGATTTATTATTCATTTTAGTAGATTCAGATGCATTTTTATAACTCTTCTATAAATGAGATATAAATTTATTAAAAAATCCCATTTTGTTTACCTTTTGGGCTTCGCTTTCAGCTACGACCCAACAAGTCAGGAAAGCCGATGATGCTCCATCTTCTTCGTTATCAAGGGCTCGCAGTAGATGACTACGGCGTCGCCCTTGATGCCTTGAATCTGGGGGCATCCTCGACTTTCGATCAATTAGGGTCTAAGTAAAGGATATATTGATAACCAAAACTGAGCGTCTGTCTCTTAAATGAATATTAACGCATCAATCATCCGGACAAAAACATTTGACGTGTAAAACAAAGGGGATTGGGGTTTCTCCAACACCATGAAAAACCGGCCATGAATAAAATAGGGTTTCCTCATGGCTTATTTCTTCAAACGTGTTTAGAAATAGAGTTTAGATAGTAAGGTTTTATTCCTAAAAATTCAGGTTATGGATTACCTGTTTTGCCCGGTCAATTTCGTCAACCTCACGCTGTCGAGCATCAGGCTTTGAAAATCGCCGCCTTGGTGCCGAAATACCAGTCGGGCTGTTGAAAGTTTTGCCACAACAATATCCCGTTTATATGTCCTAACCATTTCGTCAGTTCCCAGCGTAACCTCATCGTCATGGATATCTCCCACACTGAAATGAACTCTTCGGAGCGCCCCCAAGGGATCACCGACCAGGCTGAATTCGATCCGATATTTACCCGGCCGCAGTTCAAAAGCTTTCTTGGAAGTCAGTATTCCTGTATCACCGGAACTGCTTTCCATGTCAATATACAGAGGATGCCCGGGAAAAAAATCCCTGACTACTTCAACTGTCTGATCACCGGTTTTTTTGCCTAATCGGTAAGTTTTCTGATCGTCCTTGTCGGGTTTAGGTTTGATAACATCATCTTTGGTCTCATCCTCCAGAAACATAACCGGCCTCAATGGATAAAGGGTACTATCATCGAAAAATACAAACATATTTTCCGATTCTGGATTATTTTTTCCGGATCGATCCCGAATGATGGCCCTAAATTTATCAGGAGACATTTTCATAACGACCAGATGAGGCTTTTCCGGTACGATGGGTTCTTTTTCGGGACACAAGACATAATCTGATTTCTCGTCGATTTCGTTCTTTTCGAGGATACCGATGGGTTTGGATGGAGAAGAAAACAGGCTCAAATCCTTTACATAGGCCTGGTTATACAATGCGGACAGGGTTGGCGGCATTTGGCCGTTGTGATCTTGCATGTACTTAAGGCAGGTCTGTCCAAGTTTTTTCAACCGCTCTATATTTTGATTTTCCTCAGTCGTAACTGCGTTGGACAGCGATGTCGAAACGAGAAGGATTAACGCAAAAAAGCCGACAATACGAATTGTTTTCATACTCCTGTCTCCTCTTCACTCATTTCTTTAGACTCGATATAAAAGGCCCGGTCCTCGGGACTCGAGGTCTCATGCAGATCGGGTACACGTCGCAGAGCATCTCTATGCGGCCATAGGAAGCGATTCCACCGCCTGCCATTGCCGGCGCGGCGGCCAAAGAACTGCCTCAAAACTTAGGGACTTACTTTCGGGTGATAATAAAACAGGTGTCCGAAACATAAGATCCTGTGTCATCCGTAGAAATCTTTCCGATACACTTTGCCACTCCAATCCCTCTTGATCGGATAACATCGCCCACATTTCTGGTGACGTTATGATAGTACTGGCCACTGGCGACAGCCTTACGAAGACTTTCCTGGATATCGGTAAACTGGCTTTGCGAGGCAACAACCGTGACAATGTCTTTGCCATAGGGGGTTTGTGCCACAAGCTCTCCCATTTTCCCAATAATTACTCTCTCCCCGCCTCTAATGAAGTTGTTTGGATCATGAGGATTGGGAAAAAGCAGGGTATTCATCCGAGTCTCGCCGGTGCCTTCATCACTGATGGAAGAAAGATATATGACCTTAACATAGCAATCTCCGGATGCTTGGACACGGAACCGGATGCTCTCCCCATCATAATAATCTGCACCCTGGCCCTTTAGGGGAGTAATTATAACGGTGAATGCCGGATTCTTGCTTTGGTTCTTCACATCATCCTGGGTCAGAGCCAGAAAATGATCTCCATGTAAATTATTAGAAACCTTAGCAAATAGTTCATGAAGGGCTTTGTTTTGAGACATTAGAGCTTCCATCTGAGCACTGCTGGCAGATTGCTTGAGAAGATCTTGCAGCGCTTCGTTCTCGCTAATTATCACTTCTATCTTTTTATTCTGATCCCGGAGCATCTGTTCCTGCTTATTCCACTGATCTCCGAGCTTTGTGATTTCACTTTTTATACCAACATACTCCGCTTTGGTCTGATCACTTCCTGAACCCACCTTATAGTCAATGGTTTTCAATAGTTTTTCAAAATTATTCATACGCTTTTTATAGAACTGCATCTGCTGGGTGAGAACGGCGGTCATTTTCTTTATTCCGGCAACAATTTCCCGTTGATTATTTGCCAGCCGATTAACCACTTCATTGACAAAATCTTGCTGTTTAACCTGCGTATCCGCTTTTGCCTTGTCAATCACTACCATTACCCAATAGACGCTGTTTTGGGGGTCGGCCCAATTTTGCTGTTCCCGGATACCGGAAAAAACTTTGCGTGATTCCACAAAAAGGGACGATGCCACCTGCTGTTCCGAATACTGCCCCTTCTGGACCAGATTTTCCTTTAATTCGGATTTAACGGACACCGAAAGCTGATAACAAAGCTCATCCAGGGCGCGGTCTTTGGATAGTCTCCGGCTATCATGATCAGGCAAATCCCCGATAAAATCTGCTGAGCCGACGCCGTAATAAACTCCGGTCAAATTAATGGTTCCATCATGATAAGCCTGTAGCCATTGAGGATAAGTTGAAGAATACCCCATACCCGGAATTACCAGCAAAAGCCATAGTGCCACTGTCATCCAAAATATCCGGGCATTTTCTTTTTTTATCATGCAGCCTCCTCATCTTTATATTTGTACGATGGGTGCATTACCAGTTTGTTAATTGCTATCCAAGACTTTTTTGGTGTCAGGTTTCAGGTTTCAGGTATCAGCTAATTCGTTTCTTACTCCTGAAACCTGACACCTGACACCTGATTGCAAAGCTTTCGCTCAAAAAATGAATAAGTTAATGGGTAAAAACCATTTTAACAAATCGGTAATGCTCCCCTGTACGATTCGTAACGGGTTAGCCCTTTGAAACCCATTATTTTCTACTATTTTTCTGATTTTCGTGAAGCAGGTTTAGAAACTGCCGGGCATCTTTATTGTCCGGCTCACGATGCAGAACCTCTTTATATATGATTTCCGCCTCTGAGGCCCGACCGGACAGATAGAAAGCAGAGCCCAAATGTAAAAGATATTGTGAGTTATCAGGATCCAGTTTCGTGGCCTGGTGATAGTTGAAAATAGCCTTTTTCAGCAGGCCGGTTTCAAGATAACAAAATCCAAGCCAGAAGCGTGCTTCGGCCTCACGCGATTTCTCTTTCTTTGCGATGTTCAAAAATCGTATTGCTTTGGGATAATCCTTTTTCCGTACTGCCGAAACCCCCTGGATAAAGGCATCCAGAGCAGATTTCGTGTCGGCTGCATGGGTATCCGGTGGAGTTGCGATGGATTTTTGTTCGCCTGTTGCGGTTTTGGCTGTTCTCGAAGCAGAGGTTTCCGCCACACGGGTAGCAATGATCAAGTTTTTCTCATTTTTCGATTCGGATTCAGGAAACGGGGAAATTGAGACCGTCTGATTCTGACCTCGATAATCCTCCGAAGTCAGAACGATGATACGGGCTGTTTTATGGCCCGGATGCGAACTGAAAATACGAACATCTTTGGGATTACCAAAATAGTTCAAATCGATTTTCAATGATGAAAGGTCCATATTCTTTGATACGATTCCATTCTTTAAGTTATCAATGATCCGGTTCCCACCGATCAATGCGGGAGCCTGATCCAAAAAAACGCCATTTTGGTTATAGCTGATGTCATTTTTAAGCACTTTGGCCGCAGAGCGGACAAGTTTTATACCCGTATCTGAGTTATAGGCGATCCGGCACCTTGTGATGCGCGCTTTCGCCATATCCGAAACCTCGATTCCATTGGTTTTGTTTCGGTAAATGGTCAGATCATCCAGAACCGGATCTGAGGTGCTCCCTTTAATTCGTATGCCGGTAATGCACTCTTTTACCGTACCCCCCGCTATTTCCGGAGAGCTTTCGATAATTTGGAAACCGATCTCGGAACCGTTCAGTTCAAAATGAGACAGCCGGCATTTTTCCGAAGACCTTTCGAAAATGATTCCGCCCCAGTTTTGATTTTTATCCGCTGCTAAAAAAAGCACGGGCGCATTTTCCTCTCCCCTAACATCCAATGTTCCCCGGATAATTAAACGGGACTTTGCACCAGCCGTGACCATTACTCCCGGATTGATGGTAAGTACGGAACCTGCCGGGACAATGACATCGCCTTCCAGACAGTAGGGATTGGCGCCGGAATGCCAGACCGAATCCTCAGCAAGAGTTCCTTGAACCGGTGTCGGACCCGGCGGCACAGGGGTGGCCGGAATACCTACAATTGTCTGGCTTTTGTTGCCGGCCCGGTCGGCCGCGATGACCCGGTAAAAATAAGTGGAATAATTTTTTAGGTCTTTATCTTCAAAACGTGTAAATTCAGTGGTATGATTTTTTTTATATCCGGAAAGCGGAGTTATACTCCGCCATATGCTGTAACCTGCCACATCCGTGGCCGTGGATTTGTTCCAGCGAAGAAGTACTTTTTGGCTGCCCGCTATGGTTTGCAGACCCGTAGGGGAGTCCGGAGGGACTCCGTCGATAGTTACGAACCCCAGAGTGTCTTCCCATCTGCAAACATTATTCCATTCGTCTGACAGACGAACCACGATCACTCCGTCGCTGATGGTATCTTTATGCCGGACAAGATAGGAGCCGATATAGGTCCCCGGAGTTTTTTCTTGCATCTCAACAACAGTTTTCCAGGGCTCAATGCGAAACGTGGCTTTTAACCCGGCAGTGCCTTCGATCCCAACCTGCAGGCGCTCTCCTTTTCCAAGAGTTCGGTTCATGCCGTTATGGACCAGGTTGGATATTTTCGGGAAGGATTTGCCCTTAAGGTTAGCAGAAGGCGGAATCGTCTCCACCGCAGCTTGGCAAAGCTTATTGATTGCGGTGATAATATGGTACCTGGACAGATCAAGTGCATTGGAAGCCGCCGCAATAATGGCCCCAATGGGAGTTGTGGGAATGCTGCCGCTTCTTTGAATCTCCTTATGTTTTACCGACCACAACACCCGCCGGGTTTCTGAATCAATCATTTTAACCTCAACCGCAACGATAAAAGAGGAGTAAACCCCCGCATAATAAGATTCAAATTCCGTTATCCGGCCAATGATCAGTGCGTCGGAGGAAAGGAGTTCTCCGGTTTTCGTGGGGTCGATATTTTCAAAAATATTTTGGGAGTTAAAATTTTGCAGGTTGGCATTTATGGTGCCAAGTTCAATATCCTTATAGGCCAGGGAGCTGAAATTATTGTAAAACAGTCGTTGCAGAAGATCAGATGCTTCCTTCTCTTGAGTTAGGTTTTCAAAAGGAAGGATGGCTACAGATAGCGGCCGGTCTTTATTATAATCCGGGGCAACAAAAAGATTTTCGGCAGGAATTTTACGCTCAAATGTCCCCTGAATATGATCTATTTTTTCACTCAACCCGCCCCGGCAGGCAAACAGCAAAAAACAGATACTTAATGAGAATACAACTATCAGAATTGCTTTGCAGAAAGATTTCATCCCATAACCAGTAAATATTAATTGATTTAGACTCGCAACAACGACATCGATACCTGCAAATTTATTCAGTTATCAGCAGTGACTAGTGTGCCGGAGTCGGCATTCGAGCCAGGGCATAAAAACATTTGCCGTCACGGCTATAGGCATGCCGGCAAATAGTGGCACCTGTTAGAACAACTTCAGCCGTGGTCTCAGAAAGGTTTTGAAAGCTTGATCCGGTATTTTTAGAACTTGTTTTTTGAAGGATATTGTATCGGGCCGCAAGTTTAAAAGCCAAATCGGCTCTGGCCTGACGCTCGGCTTCCTGCCAGGCCTCACCCGGTTTAATATAACTTGGAGCAACGCCGATCCCATATACATATTCAGATTGTGATTTTGGTTCTTTTACCCATTCAGGAGGCTCATCAGAGCTTATGTTGACCAGGCGGTCATCCACCTGATTCATCAGCTCCTGCAGAGATGATTCATCCTCACAAATTGCACAAAGTGCGATAACTCCATTTCCCAATCGATATTCACGGACGATCTGCAGATCTTTGGCCAGTTGCGATGCTTGATCCTGCCATGCTTCTTCTATCACATAGGATGCGGTCAAACTATGGCTGTGAGTTTGTGTCCCGGCCCATGCCGCTTTAATCAAAACGTTATGGTTTTTCGCCATATTCGCCGCACCGCTTTGCACAAGCGCTTCTTTCTGACGTTTTTCGTCAAGATATATTCCGCTGTAGCCATAGGCAAGCCGGCAATCATTAACGTTCGGCTGTTCAGCATACCATCTTGGCATCATTAACATTTCAGGTAGATGTAAATTTTCGGCGGGCTGTGAAAGATTCTGCCGGGGACTTTGACAGGAAATTAAGGGTATCATCAACGCAACTGAAAAAAGAACCCACAGAGCAATATAGCGACGGTTTCCTTCAATTTCAACAAATTGACGACAACACCGATATGTTTTGACTGTTAACAGATAGTTAAATGGGTTTGTGTACACGAAGCCGGCCTTCGGAGATTACTCAAATATTAAGTCTGTGAATCCGGAAATCTGCCATTCAGTGTTTTTTGGAAGCAGTACCATAGACAAAATTTTCAGGAATAGAGGAATAGAGTGTCCGTCATTGTCTTGGATTCATCAAACGGACACTCTACCCTGAGAACTATCCTGATAACATTGTGAAAAGAATTCCGGTAATGAGCTTATTCTTCTGTAAAATTGAGTTTGTCCAGTTCTTTTTGTAATCCTTCAAACGCATTATTCGCCTTGAATTCATTGTAAAGGGCTTGCTCATTTTTAACCAGTTTTTTGGTCTGATCATTGATTTCTTTTTTAAGTGCCTCCGCATCCCCTATGGGCCATAGAGCTAAGCTGTGCCAGGTGCCGTCCGGACATACTTCACGCTTTATGATTTTGCAGCCGTAAAGAACATGGGAGGAGACTGCTTTGCTTACCGACTCAGAGAACTGAAGCGCCTGGGCGCCTTCACCAATGCCGGACTGCTGCATAAAGTCTTTCATCATGGTCTGAACTTTGACCCGAATGGCCATAACCACTTCATCCCGTGCCCGCTGGTCGGCCGTCTTCTTGGAAAGTGACTGCATTTGCATTTTGGCAAGTCCACTCCCGTAAAGACCGTCTTCAGCTGAAGGAGGATTTTTTTCCCAGTCCGGGATACACATTGCCTGTTCCGCGGGCCCGGCAGGAGCAGGCCCTGGTGGTGTCGCACAAGCCATGATTAAAAAACAGCCCATAATAATAATTCCCACTAGCAAAAGCCTTTTTTTCCCGTTCATCATTTACGTCTCCTTTCTATCATTTGGTTAACAGTTTAAACTAAAATAAAAATTCATCACATATTTAGAGACCGCGATAGATTTTAGACCTACGGAACACTCTCTGAATATAATCTTGGGTTTCCTTATACGGAAGTTTTTTTCTCAGGGCCTCATGAATATCTTCCGTAGTCATGGTTTGGGCCTTTTTAACTGCCGGTTTTAGACGTGTCTTTCCGGTGAGCGCCCTGGCAACATTGCCGGCGCCAGTGTTGTAGGCTGCAACGGTCAGTAAATAGGCAATACCCGGGTTTTCAATTCCTTTGAAATACACATTTTTCGTCAGGTCCAAATAGCCCACTCCGAGATTGATATTGTTTTCAGGATTATACAGGAATTTGGGTGAAGGTTTTTTATCCTCTTTAAAAACATGTTTATAAGCATCCCGACCGCCTGAGACGGGGACAAGTTGCATTAAGCCATAGGCAGGAACGTGGGAACGGGCCATGGGATTAAAATATGACTCGGTATGAATGAGACCGAATACCACGCTGGGATCTATATTCCGCTGCTTACAATATTTAAGAACCGTGGATTTATATCGTTCGGCACGGATTCTTAAGTGCTCCGGCACCATCTGAACTTCAACGGATACAACTCTCTTGGGTGGCGCAGACTCCTGGGGTATAAGTTTTGAAGATATTTTCAACTTTTGTTTCAGATGCTGAACCACAAATTCATCTACATTTTTTGTGGAAAGGGTTTTCTGGCCGTCAACAGAGACCTGACCTGAAAGCAAATTTTTACCTGTGGGCCATTGGTCCGACATCATGCGTTTAAGCTGGCGTTTAATTTTTTCACTGGCTGCCTGTCTCGGATTTTTTTCGTCCTTTGGGATAAGGACCTCAATGGAAATCTTGCCAGCTTTAAAATCAACCTGGCTTCGACTTTCTTTCTTTTCTCCGTAATCGACCCAAACCTTTTTGCTGGACCCGATAAACTCTCCCCACTTGGCCCTCACTGCCTCCTGATAGGCGGCGTAATCCTTTTCCTGTTCGTCGATGAAAGAGCTGAATTGCTCTTTTTCTTGTTTTACAAAAGACTGGAAATCCTCATCAGCAGCAAAAAGTGGATTTATTACCACCAAAGATAGGAAGCAAAATAGAGTGGTAAGAAGAAAATCTTTTATGTTACGCATTGTGTCCTCTCGGTATTTTTCAATGATTAAATGCGTTATAGGAGGTCAATCCAACTATCAAAACAGCGACCCGGTAAACGGAAATTAAAATTCACATTTCTCGGGCAGTATAACCAAGGTTTTTTCGAAATCAATTGCGGTTACGATTTAACCGTCTTGCATTCAAATTTTCAATATGGTAAGCATACCTATTGTTATTATAGGTGATTCCATTAGTAACTCGATAATATTGATGTATATATTAAGTTCTAATAAAAGATGTCAACACAAATTCATTCTGCCACTTGCTTCTTTTGATTCACACAGATTTGCTAAAACCTAATGGCTTCGACGCAAAAGGCTTTAATTAGTTGCGGTTATGATTTTGTCGAGTCATACGAGATAGGATCGGAAGATTCATGATTTTCCAGAATTTTCTTATTAAATTTAATTCGTCTTTTCATAAGCGATATAAAAAATGGTATTCGGGATTAGTTTGTGCAGTTCTGATCTGCCTTTTGGTTGTACTTGTGCAACAGTTTTCCTTTATGCAAATTCTGGACGCAAAAACGCTTGATGCCAGATTCTCAATCATTGAACCTCCGGATAAGGCATCCGAGGATATTATCCTGGTGGGGATAGATGATTCAAGTCTAAAATATTTTTCTGACAATGGCATTTCCTGGCCCTGGCCAAGACATTTTTATGCACACCTTTTGGGCTATTTGACGGATTCGGGGGCCAAATCTGTAATTTTTGATCTGTTGTTTTATCAGCCGGATATCGATCGTGGTGAGTCTGATGCAACCGAAACGGATGAAGCTTTTGCCGGTGCCATTCGAACCAATGGCAACGTCATCCTGGCAAGCCAACTCACCCGAGAGAACCTTGGATCTCGCTTGGATCTTTCAAGATTCTATCTGGATCTTAACAAAAAAGACAACATTACCTTAAGCCCCTTTAACGGCATTCTTGCTCCAATAGACCCCTTGCTTCGTGAGACTCGGCAGTTAGGTATTGTGAATGTGGAACCGGACGCCGACGGTATCATTCGACGCGTCCCGCTGATTTATCCGTTCAATGGCCGTTTTCTGCCGCAGATAGCGGTTAGCGCCTTTCTGTCTTCCAAAAATGAGCCGGCGCCTTTGCAACTGTCATCAAAATATATGGATATCGGCAAAACACAGGTCCCCCTCGACACTGCCGGCAACTATCTTATTCACTGGTATGGTCGCCAAACCACTTGTCAATTCATCCAATGTGTTCCTTTCTCGGCAGTGATTCGGTCAGCCTCTGCCGTTCAGTCGGATGTAACGCCAGAGCTTTTACCGAATGTTTTCAAGGACAAATTTGTTATTATCGGTGTGACCGCTGCAGGACTTATGGATTTAAAGTCCACACCTGTCTCAGACATTCAGCCCGGTATGGAAATATGGGCCACAATTCTTCTCAACCTGATAAGGAATGATTTTGTTAAACACAGCAGCTTACTCCTGAACTCATTACGGGTGACCATCGTCGCTTTTGTCGTATTTTTGATTATCACACAAGTTCCCGGTATTGCGTCGCATTTCCTGGTCCTTTTCATGACGGTCCTGGTCGGTGTTGAAACCTTTTGCGCCTGGCGGTTTCATCGGCTGGCCTTGAGCTTCACCATGCCCATGTGCGGTTTAATGGTGTCCTACTTAGTCCATACTTCTCTGGGTTATGTCATTGAAGGACAGGCAAAAAGAAAAATAAGCAAAGCCATGGCTCGATATCTTCACCCGGATCTTGTGCAACAAATTGCACGGGATCCCGAACAGGTTAAAATGGGTGGACAGGAGGTGGACGCGACCGTTTTATTTTCGGATATATACGATTTTACAACTATCTCAGAGACCTTTTCGCCACATGAGCTTGTTGCCCACTTGAACTGCTATTTTTCCGACATCAGCAGCTTTATTCTTGATCACGGCGGCATGCTGGATAAATATACGGGTGACGGCATTATGGCTATTTTCGGAGCACCGCTTCCGCTGGATGATCATGCCCTTCTGGCATGCCGCGCAGCATTGGCCCATAGGGATTTTAGCAGTAAACTGGGTAGCGGAAAGGAATTGTCCGTCGCAGATCAATTCCACAGTCGCACTCGACTTGGAATCCATTCCGGCAACATCGTTGCCGGCAATATTGGATCCGAACGACGAATGGATTATACTGCAATCGGAGATACCGTAAACCTGTCCGCCCGGCTGGAAGGAGTTAACAAAATTTACAAGACCAAGATCATTCTCAGCCATGCCACCTACAACCGGATTAAAAATGAATTTATTTGCAGGGAATTAGATTTTTTGAGGGTAAAAGGAAAAAAAACACCCACCCGGATTTACGAATTAATCGCAAATCGGGAATTTGCGGACCCTGAGCGGTATCAATGGATCGAAAAATATCACGAGGCCCTGTCCGCCTATCGCCAGGGAAATTGGGAAAAAGCCGGCGCCCTTTTTGAAGCACTCGCCCATGGATCTCACCCCGACCCGGCAAGTGTGGTAATGTTGGAGCGTTGCGGGCATTTAATTAAAAATCCGCCCCTGCACTGGGACGGCATTATAAAGCTTGAGGTGAAATAAAATGAGACGGTTTTTATCCATAGTTATTCTGTTCGTATGTTTCAGTCCTTGCATTGGAATTGCCGAGGAATCAATAATTAATGTAAAGCAGAACCGGGCAGTTATACGCAACGGCCCGGGATCATTTTATGAGGTGCTTGCTACCGTGCCCAAAGGCGCCACTTTAAACTCTTTAGAGGCTGTCGGTGGTTGGTTCAAAGTCCGTTTCCGGGATAAGGTCGGATTTATGTCTGCAAAAGTTACTCGAGAGGCCGCACCTCACAAAGATGTTTTTTCTCAAATGGCATTTCGTCCGGCCTCGCTCAAGCTCTCGCGTCATGGCATGGCAGCCGGCGCCAAGGGATTTGCCTTAAGATTTGCAAAGCGGATTAATGGAAACCCTAAGCTGATTGATCCGCTTGGCGCTTACCGGTTGGACCCCGCAGCCTATAACTCCTTTAAGAAGGCAACCTATGAAAATCAAAATTTACAGGAAATGCGGAGACAATTCCCCATACCCAAACTGGAAGTTCGCAGCGAATTCTCGGTGATCGAACAAGGAATCGGCCTGGGGATTGCCTCTAAAATCGGAACCCTGAACCTGTATAACAATAAAACGGTCACGGAGTATATCAATCTTGTCGGAAATCTTCTCGTTGAAGCGACTTGCGGCTATGACCTTTCATTTAAGTTTTTCGTGATCGACCAACCTTTTGCAAACGCCTATGCCTGCCCAAGCGGGTATATTTTTATCAGCCGGGGAATGATTAACTCAATAAAAAACGAGGGCGAGCTTGCTGCCGTTCTGGGGCACGAAATCGCCCATGTTCTCTGTCAACATGGCATGCAGGAGTTGGAAAAAAGAAAACCGATTATTATAGCGGAAGACGCCTTTTCCCGGCTTGATGAAGAGTTGCCTCAGGAAAAGGAAGATGAGTTTAAACAACTGGAATCAGAACTGGATGACTTTGCCCTAACCGTTTATGAAACCATATTTTCCGGGCGACTTTCTCAATATGAGCGGGAGGCGGATCATCTGGGAATGATCTTTGCAGCCCGTTGCGGCTATCCGCCCGGGCTAATGGCCGATTTGCTTGAACGAATGGTTCGATCCGGAACGTCATCAACCAATGAACATTATACCCGGAAGCAAATTGAAAAACGTTTGGCTAAAATTAAAAACGATTTGACTTCCGGCCAGTGGAAAGGAAAGTTTAACAATTTTGAAAAAAGATGGAAAACATACATGACAGCAGCTTCTCAATAAATTATGGAAGCATTAAACGGGAAAATGGATCAAATTACAGGACACATAGGCAGAAAAACCTTAGAGTTTGTCAACCATATCCTTAACACGTTCGCCTTTACTTACAGGATACTGAGGCTTATTTTCAAAAGACCTGTGACCGGCCGGGTTCTTGTAAGAAGGATTACTCTTGAACAAATATATTTTACCTGTGTGGAGTCGCTCCCGATAATTATCCCCATTGCGCTGATTATCGGGTGCATTCTTATTATTCAGTTTGCCAAAGTATCGGGGCAATATGACCTTGGCAAAACAACCGTCCTTTTAATTGTGAGGGAACTCGGACCCATCATTACCGCTTTTCTGGTCATACTGCGATCCGCCACTGCCGTTACCATTGAGATCGGTTACATGAATACGCTGCATGAAATAGAGGCCATTGAAATGGCGGGTATCGATCCCATGCTGATAATATGCGTTCCCAGGCTTGTGGGAATCGTATCAGCAGTGCTATGTCTTTTCATTGTTTTTGATCTGGTGTCGATCATCGGCGGATACGTTCTTATATGGACCTTCACTTACATCCCGATTGAAAATTTTCTTACACAGATCGCAAAATCTATTTCCGGCGCCGATATCGCTGTGGGAATCGTAAAAGCCATATGCTTTGGAATTATTATTACGGTAACAAGCCTAAATCACGGATTCGGAATAAAAAAACAGGTCACCGAGATTCCCTTGGGAACTTCCAGGGCAGCGCTTGAGAGTGCTTTCTATTGCCTGGTGAGCAATATCATTATATCCGCAATTTTTTATATGTAAGAGATAACATGTATTTAATAGAACTTTCCGATTATTGCCTGAATCCCATAGGCACCGGCAACGGTCTTAACAATTCCTATTTTGCACTGTCAAGCGGCGATGCATGTTCCATGCAGACAGACTCAACAGATGACGCTCATATTTTTCTCAAGGCCCTTGCAACGCTTGTGCGACCCATAAGCGGTACATACCGTTTCACCGGCAAAACCATAGATTTTTCAGACTACCGCGAACTTCTTCCCTTCAAAAAGAAAATAGGCTATATCGGACAAGACTCGGCGATGATAAGCAACAGAACCGTTAGGGAAAATCTCCTTTTAATGAGATTCTATTTCGAAAATTCCGTTTCAATATCTTTGGATGAAAATGTTTTGAAATTTTTCAAAATGTTTGACCTTGAGGACAAGCTCGACCTTCGGCCCGGAGAGCTTCGGCCTGTGGATCTGCGAACCGCCATTGCAATCCGCGAACTTACAAAATCTTTTGATGTGCTGCTGCTCGATCGTCCGGAACATTATTTCGGGTTTAAGAGTTTTTATATTTTCAACGAAATTCTTGAGAACACTTTAGAGGCCGGACATGCCGTGGTATTTTTCTCCCGTGACCGGAGTTTTATAGAAACATTTTCCAACAGGAAGATATTGATTGCCGGAAGAACGTTAACAAAGGTTCCCCTATAACCCATACAGGCACAAGTTTGGGGCTTCGCCCCAATTGGAATGGTGGAATGCTGGAATAATGGGTTTTAGGATAATGTAATATTGGGTTAATGGTAATATTTGTATTGACGATAAAATTAAAAATCACTAGTATCCTTTCAAAAATCAATCTTCCAGTATTCCATTATTCCATGGTTCCATTTTTGAGGCAAGCGTTGAAGCCTCAAAAAATACCGTATATTTTCATTAAGTTATATAAATTCCGGGACGTTAAATTATGGAACTCGATTTTAGTAAAAAAGAAAAAGCCGTGGGCACATTTCTTATCAGCGTCGCCGTTCTTCTCCTGGTAACAGTCGTCATCATCGGCCGCGGCAAAGACTGGTTCAAAAAATACATCACGTATTATACGGTTTTTGATCAAGGGTATAACCTTCAGCCCGATACATCCGTAAAACTGTTTAGTGCCGACATCGGAAAAGTAAAAGATATCACCCTTGTCGGAGATAAAGTAAGAGTCAAGCTGAAGATTTTAGACGATTTTAGATCAAGAATCCGAACAGATTCCATCGCCACGGTTAAAAGCCCTACGTTAATAGGATCAGAGTATATTTCAATCATACCCGGCAGTAAAAGTTCGCCGCTGATCCCTGTGGAGGGTGAAATCCCTTCCAGGCCGGGAAAATCCATAACCAATTACCTGGAAGAATTTCAGGTTGAAAAGACCGCCAAAATGATTGTTGAGGCGGCCCAGGAAATTTCAAAAATCATCAAAATCATGCGAGATCCCAAAGGACCTCTTTTTGTAGCATTTGACCATACCAATAAAACTCTGGCCCATATTGAAATAATTACCGGTGATATTGCGTCCGGCAAGGGTACGGTTGGCGGGATAATAAAATCCAGAGCTCTGCTGGATCATATACACCAAAATCTTGACAAAGTGGGGGACGATTTAGCGGCTCTGGAAAAAATTGAAAACGGCGTGCTGGAGAATATCCCGAGCATTAAAAAAATAGTTAAGGACGTTGAAGAATCGGTTGAAACCCTTAAGCTCATCCTTGCCAACATAGAAAAAGGGAGTCATGATATACCCAGAGTCACGCGGTCTTCGGCCCAGGGAATTCATGAAATCCGTGACGCCGTTGATAATATCGACAAAGTTGTCAAATCTCTCCAGAAAAATTTTTTAATAAAGCCGAACCTTCCACCGGAACCCGAAGCCAAAAACGTTGATGCGGGGCTACGACCCTAAATAAAAGAAATATTCACATGGAAATTATCAATAACGTTCAAGCCTTTATCTGGAAATCAATATCAGCCAACAACTGCAACACATATTTGATTGACGGACCCACCCGTGTCTTAATCGATCCGGGTCACAGCAATCTGTTTGATCACGTACGGGAAGGGCTTATGAAATTAGGTCTGACGCTCGAAGATATCGGATTGATCATATGCACCCATGCCCACCCTGACCACATTGAGGCTGTTCAATTATTTAAAGAAACTCCGGCCCTTATGACCCTTCATCATAAGGAATGGAATTTTTTAAAAACCATCGATAAATATGTCAGCGCCTCCATTGGTATCAATCCGGATTTAATCACCCCCGATTTTTTTCTCAAAGAAGGCGACATTTCTGTAAATGGCCTTAACCTAAAAGTGCTTCACACCCCGGGTCATTCACCTGGATCTGTCTCACTTTACTGGCCGGACCAAAAGCTAATGTTCACAGGCGATCTGGTTTTTAAAGAGGGTATCGGACGTACGGATCTTCCCGGCGGCAATGGTTCAGTGCTTAAAGAAAGCATCAAAAAGCTCGCAAAACTTGAGATCGAATGGCTATTGCCGGGTCATGGTGATATTATTAGCGGGGCAAGGGATGTCGAGAAAAACTTCGCTCATTTGCAACAATTTTGGTTAACCCACATCTAACCCGCATTTCTCACGAGCCGAGTTTGCAGTATCTACGAGATGCGGTCATACAGGTGGGTCTTTTCCCGAACTAGAATCTGATCAAATTTATCCTTAATCTCCTTAACGGTTAATATCAATTCATTGTCGGTCTCCAAATTAGGCACAACAGCGGAACCTGAAATAAAACGCTTTTCTGCCAGATCTGCTTTTACCTCTTTTATCCTTTTTTCAGACG
>Ga0222626_1000065_pt1 | contig 79834 bp, 71 predicted proteins | sample AntAcemetageno91_FD_179862 | JGI IMG/M metagenome (GOLD analysis project Ga0222626, IMG submission 179862) | Saline water microbial communities from Ace Lake, Antarctica - #91 | ecosystem: Environmental > Aquatic > Non-marine Saline and Alkaline > Saline | place: Antarctica: Ace Lake | collected...
GCGAAATGAAGCGAGAAGGTCGCAAACATTACGAGGAGCAGGGTCGTCGTGACTACAAAAAACGTTCGGATTACTACGAGCATCGTGGATACAGAGAACGTCCCTATGACAACCGTCGTCATTACGGACGCTACGATCATAAAGGGCACCGGTATGCTTATCAGGGCCATTGGCGCTCCTGGGATCAATGGGACATGTATGCAAAAAAACATCCAAGCATATACAAACATGGAACATATTACCGCGAAAATGCACATTTAATGTTCAGATTTTGCGAACCCGGGACCGGTAACTGTTTATTTTTTTCAATCGGGAGGTAGTAGTTTAGCCAATTATATAAAACAATTGGACTCATTATTAATTTAAAGGTATAATATTTTGGCATCGTTTTTACCGAGCCACGGCAAGCGATATTTTATCCTTTCAACGGGTGTGAATCACGGCTGTTGGCAATATGAAAATTCATGTTCGTCTGCGCTACGTATTTAGCTTTGGGGAAAAGGTGTCAGGTTTCAGGTGTCAGGGTCGAGAAACTTGAAGAACTGAAACCTGAAACCTGAACACTGACACTTTACGATTGAACTCAATAACCAACAATCTTGATTTATACCCCCTTTCAACGTCTAATGGATTAAGAAAATTTGTATGAAATAGGAGGACAGGAATGAAAAAATTTAAAAGAGCAAGTTCGCTGGTATTGGTATTTTTTTTAGTCGCTTGTGCCGCACCTCAAACAAAAACTCAAAAAGGGGCAACATATGGGGCTGCCGGTGGTGCTGTGGCAGGGGCGATCATCGGACAGGTGATTGGCGGGCATACTGAAAGTACCCTGTGGGGAGCAGCGATTGGTGCTGCTGTCGGCGGTCTTGGAGGCGCCGGGGTTGGTAAAATGATGGACAACCAAGAAAAAGAAATGCGAGACGCTTTGGCCGCTTCTGAAGCTGCCGCTGTACGCAGAGAAGGCAACCTCCTTGCGGTAACTTTCAAAGGTGATGTTACTTTTGACACAAACTCCACAGTTGTCAATCCCGGACTTTATACTGAGATTGAGCGCGTAGCAGGTATTCTTACCCGGTATCCGGAAACCCTGATAAGGGTTGAAGGGCATACGGATAGCGTTGGTACAGATGAATACAATATGGACCTTTCATTTCGACGCGCAAACTCGGTAAGAGATCTTCTGGTCCAGAGAGGGGTCAACATCAGTCGTATTCAACCCGTGGGTTTTGGTGAAACAATGCCGGTAGCAACAAACGACACGGAAGCGGGCCGCCAGCGAAACCGAAGGGTGGAAATAAAGGTAGCACCGCAAGTGCAATAACAGTGCTAATGTGATTACTTATTGCAAATGCTTTATAACGGTCAAAAAAGGTAATAAAATCAGGCAAAATACGCTTTAAATCGCTCTCTCATGCCGGTAACCGGGGTTCGATTCCCCCTGGGATCACCAAATAAAAAAAGGGAGTTATGTTAAATCATAACTCCCTTTTTTATTTCTGTTTTTTCGATACCCAACCTGCAAAGTCAGGGGAGTTGCCCCTAACCTTGCTGTATTAATGGAACATTTTTTTTAGATATTCATTAGAAACGCTACAGGGAATCCTAAAGATCAGTCCCCTACTTTAAAAAAATTACTTGTGTAACTCTTGGATTTTATACGCTCTCCGGATATTTGTAAACGTTCAAACCGATTACAGCATCCGTACCCTCGATCTTCTGGTTACCCCGTGTACTGGCGATGGTTATTGTTTTACCGGATTTAGAGGCACCGAAGTCCTTTGTCAAATCTATCTCAATAATTAGTTTATCGTCTTTAATCTCCCATTCTACGTTCTCCATTTCTTCACCTTCTTTCGTGTTTTAGTCTATACCAATCTGAATTGTTACTTCTAAAAGGTAGGATATCATACCAACATAACTACATTTATTTCCCATTGATATTATTCGCATTCCATATTTTAAGCATTTTTAAATCCACATGGTTCTATGCAGTGGTGCATAATTTTCTGTGCAAAAGAGATCAATCCTATTTTTTTGAAGGAGTGATCTACCCGGAGGGAAAGTCATGGGTGTGTCCCACACACACTTCAATTATCGTCAGTTCGGTTTTGCAAGGTGGGTTTTGTTACGAATCTTTGTTTTCTTCAATCTTGTCAGGTTCTTTTTTTTCAGGTTCTGAGGTGGCGCCTTTGAAATTTTTTATGGCTTTACCCATGCCCGCCCCTATTTCCGGAAGCTTGCCGGCGCCAAAAATAATCAGGATAATAACGAGTATTATAATAAGTTCCGGCATTCCGATTCCAAACATACAATCCTCCTAATTTTTGGGCCTCGTGTCTTTGAGTTCCTCCAAAAGCCGCCTAAACTCTTTTGATTTCAAATAACGATCCATAACCTTCTGATAATCTATCCATTTATTCCAGACTTCGATCCAGTCCTGATTGTGCCAGTAATATTCAGAAGTAACCTTGCCTTGTAGCCGTTTGATGTAATCGGCATATTCTTCAGAGCAGCTTTCGCAAAATCGGTAGGGAACCTTGAGATCTCCGGCGGGTCCTACCTTGCTTTCTTGATCATGGCCGACCTGTGTACCACATTTTTCACATTTGAAAATGCACTGGGTGCACTGAAACATCTTTTGAACCGCCAAAATCTTTTGCTTTCTGATGATTTCAGCTTTTTTTTCTTTGGTATGCTGTAGCTTGCCGTCAAGTTGAATGATTTTAGTCACGGTAACCCTTTTAGAAATAATCGGATTAAAAAACTATGTGTTGCAAGCTCTGAAAACTACAACAGGCATCCGCTTTTCAGTTCTTTATAGTGAATTGTTTATTATAATAACACCGGTAAATTAACGTGTCAATCTATTCCGAAAAGGTGCAACCTTTACGCTTTTATTTTTTCTATAAGGTTGAAAAGTGATATGACTCGTGATACTCATTTCCATAGTAAATGTCCGTCCAGAAATGGTAGATTTTGGTTTCCGGCAAGGCCCGAGCGAGTTTTCAACCGCAGGCATAGCGCGCTATTTCAAGGATTGAAAACGAGCGAGAACGCCGCCGGGGACCGAAAGATGCCGTTTATGGATGGACACTAACCGGTAACGAATAAAAGGAGCCCTATTAATGGCAGCAAACTTCCATCCCAGATGTCTTCCGGTTCTAATCGGCAGCCTTCCCTTGTACGATCACGCGGAAGGGGTTAAGTTGGTTTTCGAGTATACCCCTGAAATTCCTTTATGGGTTCAGCTCCCGGCGTATAAGGAAGAAGGCATGATCGTCCAATTTCAACCGGGTCTTCCTGGCCTTAAACTAGAAAAGGACAAATCCTTTATTGATATCTCTGATCCTTGTTTTGATGATGATCTCCTTGAATTTTACGAAGAGTATATGGCGGTAAAGGACGGGGAGACCGATCTTGAAAATTCGAGATTTGCCCTGGCCGCAGATACGGCCAAAGGTTTTTTTTCTTTTGCAGATCAGCTGAAGGCGCTTTCCGATCCCCCGGTAGCGGTTAAAGGTCAAATAACCGGTCCCATAACTTTCGGGCTGGGGTTAACCGACCAGAACGGAAAGGCGGTTTTTTATAACGAGCAATTAAGAGATGCTGCGGTAAAGCTTCTGGCTCAAAAAGCCCGGTGGCAGGTCAAAAATCTTTCCAGATTCGGATGCCCGGTCATCATTTTTTTCGATGAACCCGCGCTGGCAGGATTCGGCTCATCCTCATTTATAACCATATCCCGTGATGAAGTGGTAACCTGTTTTGAGGAAGTCATTGAGGCGGTCCATGATGAAGGGGGTCTTGCCGGAATCCATGTCTGCGCCAATGCCGACTGGTCCCTGCTTTTGGAGTCTGCCACAGACATCATCAGCTTTGATGCCTATTCCTATTTTGACAAGCTGATCCTCTATCCGGATCTCGTTAAGCGCTTTATCCAATCCGGAGGCATCCTGGCCTGGGGAATTGTTCCTACGCTAAACAGCGACCACATTGAAAAAGAAACCGCCGATTCACTGGTAGCTGCTTGGGAAGAACAGGCCCGGGCGATTCAAGCAATCGGTATTGATAAGTCCGCAATACTGGATCAGACGTTGATAACGCCAAGCTGCGGCACAGGTTCCTTAAGCCTTGATCATGCGAAAAAGGTGCTGGTTTTAACCAGACAGGTTTCGGATATCATCAGAAAAAAATATTTATAGCAATTGCCGAAAAAGGTCTTATCACATATCGGATTTAAAAAACTGTTCCGGCTCTGTCATGGAATTCGGCTCTTTGGTATATTCGGTGGGCACGGATCCTTCTTTGAAGCATTCAAATATGGTCTTTTTAGATTCGGGTATGGGTAACAGACCGGTTTCAGCATCGATTTTGGAAAAGACCACGCCTTCGGGGACCTGAAAAACTCTAGTGGGCTTGCCCTCCAGTACGTTATGGACAAATCCGAGCCATATGGGGCTTGCCGCCCTGGAACCGGTTTCGCTTTTTCCAAGAGGACTCTCATCATCAAAACCCACCCATGTTCCCGTGGTATAGCGCGGCGTGTATCCTACAAACCAGGCATCATGAAGATTGTTCGTTGTACCGGTCTTGCCTGCCACCGGCCGGTTCAATGCTTTGACCCTGTGTCCGGTTCCGTGTTTGACCACACCCTCAAGAAGATTGGTCATGATATAGGCTGTATTTTTTTCGATGACCTTTTCTCTGACAGGACTCGATTCCTCAATTACATTTCCGTCTCTGTCCTCAATCTTTGTTATAAAGACAGGGCTGATAAGATAACCGAGATTGTTAAAAACCGAATAGGCCTTGACAAGCTCCAGCAAAGATACACCCGAAGATCCCAAAGCTATTGAAAGATCTCTGTTCAGGTTTGATGTGATTCCAAGTTTTCCGGCATAATCTATAGCGTAATCAATGCCGATATCTTTTAAAATTTTAATGGTTACAACATTGCGTGATTTTACAATGGCATCGCGAAAAAGTGTGGGACCAAAAAATTTTTCCTTGTAATTTCTGGGTTTCCACGTAAAGTCATGTTCCGTATCCTGATACACAATCGGTGAATCGATGATTATGGTTGCAGGGGTATATCCCTTGTCAAGGGCTGCTGCATATATTATGGGTTTAAACGCGGAGCCGGGCTGCCGCCTTGACTGAACGGCCCTGTTGAACTGGCTCTCTCTGAAATCCAATCCACCGACCATTACCTTCACGTAACCGGTTTCCGACTCTATGCACAAAAGAGCGGCCTGAGCCTTTGGAACCTGTTCAAGATCAAGCCACCACCGGTCTGTATTAAACAGTTTATTTTTAACCTTAACAAGTATAACATCACCCACGGACAAAACTTCTCCGGGATGTTGAACCCTGGCCTGAAAATAGGCAATCTCCGGATCAGGCTTTCTGGCCCAGCGCATATCCTCAACTCTTATGATTCCCAGAGTATTACCGATTCGAACCACTACCGTATCATTTTTGTTGTTTACCTTTATCACGACGCCTTGTGTGATCTTTCCCTCATCAAGAGGCGCTTTTTCCAACTCCGTCTGAAGCTCCTTTGAAAACGATTCGATTTCTTCCTGCCGTAAATGCTTTATCGGACCCCGGTACCCCTGGCGTTTGTCCAGGGCATATAGCCCCTTTTCTATTTCTTCCCGCGCAATCTTTTGCATTTCAATATTTACCGCGGCATAAATTTTGAGCCCCTCCTTGTATAAAATATCGTCACCATATTTAGTTGAGATATAACGCCTGATGTGTTCGGTATAAACCGGGACTTCTTCTATATACCAGTTTTTCCTGGGTTTAATATCAAGCTCTTTATTAATCGCTTCGGTCGCTTGAATGTTGGTTATAAATCCTTCTTCAACCATTCTGTTTAACACATATATCTGACGCTGCTTTGCCCTTTCCGGATATCTGAAGGGAGAGTATCTGCTTGGCGCCTGGGGCAGGCCGGCCAGGATAGAACATTCTGCCAGGTTCAATTCCTGAACGGATTTTCCGAAATAATTCTCGGAAGCCGCTTCCACCCCATATGCGCCATGGCCCAAATAAATCTGGCTTAAATACAAAAATAGAATTTCATTTTTGGCAAACTTCTTATCAATACGGTATGCAAGAATAGCTTCTTTTATTTTGCGGGAATAACTTCTTTCCGGTGTCAAAAAAAACGATTTTGTAACCTGTTGGGTAATTGTACTACCGCCCTGAACGATGGCTCCGGCCTCGATGTTCTTGAAAAACGCCCTGATAATACTTAAAATATCTATTCCTTTGTGTTTATAAAATCTTGCATCCTCCGTCGCTATGAAAGCTTTCTTTAGCATTTCAGGCATTTGGGATAAAGGGATCACAATTCTCCGTTCTTTGAAAAATTCACCGATCTTTCGGGTATCGTCTGAATACACGGTGGTGATGATAGAAGGCCGGTAATCGTTTAGCGAAGCTATTTTGGGAAGATTTCTGCCCAGATAAAAATAAACCCCGAAAGCCCCAACCATACCGAACACCACCATAAAAACACAAACCCAAATAAACCATCGGGCGATTTTTACAAAAATTACCCCTTTATCTCGCCGGACTCGCTTTTTAAGTATCTGAGAAGTTTTTTTGCGTTTTAGCATAATTTAAAGTCTCTGAATTTCTACAACTTTTCCAAATAACAAGTATTTTAATGGTAACCTGTTTATTCCAATGGGGGCGAAGCCCCTAAGTTCTGTACGTGAAACGGATCAAATTCGTAGGTGTTAGCCGTGTTTTTTCTTAACCTTATTTTTTTTAATATCAAAAATCGATCTGTTACGCAAGGTGCTTGACAGCCCCAAAATTTATCGCCTGTTTTACTCATTATAGCAATTGTCAAAATTCAATAAATCTCTTTACATGGTTGCTTATTTGCAATACATGATAACAATCGAATTTGACCGGATCGGAATTAAACAGGAATATGCGAGTAGCTGTTAATGAAATCAAGCTTAACTCAATTCAAGTAAATTGTATATTGAAAATGAACATAACACCTTATCCGGCATTGTCCCGCCAAGGTTCCTCAGCGGACCTCATGATGATGTCGCTCAACGCCCAAAGGAGGAAAAGTGATGAATGCTAATTTGCCTGTTTCCTTAAACGCAGTGGACCGTGTTGAAATTCTAACCCTTATAGACAATTACATTGATTTGTTGCTGCCGCCTTCGGAAATTATCAGCCGTCCTCCGCTGGCAAAGGAGGGCAATATTCTGGATGATACCCTTCTGGCAGAACATGGGCTGTCCCTTTTGATTACTGTAACTCAAGGAGAGACCAAACATACCGTGCTTTTCGATACGGGTTACACCAAGATCGGCGTACTCCATAATATCGAACAACTTGGGGTAAATGTTGAGGAGATAGAATCCATTGTCATCAGCCACGGCCACATGGACCACACCGGCTCTCTTTACGGCATTCTTGACAAAATACCCGGGACGATTCCCCTGGTAGTTCATCCCGGTGCATTTGAATATCCTCGTTATACCCGCACCCCGGACGGAAGCACGCGCCTTTTTCCCCGAACCTTGGTAAAAGATGAACTTGAACGAAAAAATGTTGAAATCGTGGAAAGCAAAGCACCAACCCTGATCGCCGATGATATGATCATGGTAACCGGAGAGGTGGAAAGAACAACGGAATTTGAAAAAGGAATGCCCAATGCGCTTAAAGAAAAAGATGGAGAATTAGTGTTTGATCCCTTTGATGACGATCAATCCATTGTTGTTAAACTCAACGGAAAAGGTTTGGTTGTGATTTCCGGATGCGCCCATGCAGGTATTATTAATACCATTATGTTTGCACAGAAAACAACCGGGGAAAAGAATATTCAGGCAGTAATGGGAGGGTTCCATCTTTCCGGACTGTTTTTTGAAAAAATTCATGACAAGACCATCGCGGAATTTAAAAAATTAAATCCTGAAGTGTTAATCCCCATGCATTGTACCGGCTGGAAAGCTATCGGGCGATTACAAAAAGAGTTTCCGTCAAGTTTTGCGCTCAACAGTGTAGGGTCCAAGGTAACGCTTTCGTGATTCAGCATCCCTTTACAGGGAAGTTAATATAGAATTTTCAAGCCGTTGCGATTTGGATATTTTGCCATAAAGTTTCACCTTGGCGGTTCCACGTTAAAATTCGAAATGGTTTCCATGAAAAAATTATCGAAAAACCATCAAAACTTTTTTTTATCGTTTATCAGATACGGTTGCATCATTTTATGCATTTGGTTCCTTGCGTTCCCGAGCAACACAAGTTCCGCCACAACCATTAAAATCGGCGAGATCAACCCTCTTTCCGGCGGCCTGGCAAAAAATGGCATTGAGATCCATCAAGGGATCGAGGTTGCTGTGGCAGAGGCCAACGAGGCCGGAGGTATCGGCGGAAAGCAGCTGCAGCTTATCTCACGAGATGATCAAAGCCGGCCGGATGTGGCCATTTCCAGGGCTGAAGAATTATGCTCCTGGGAAAAGGTGGCTGCGCTTACCGGCGGTTATGTCGATTCCCTGGTAGGGCCTATCGCCGCAGTGGCTAAAAAACACCGGATTCCCTATGTGGCCAGTGCCAGTTTGCAAAAGGAGCTGGTACAGCATAAAAATGAATACTTTTTCAGGGTTTCCTGCCTTCAGGGCTTTGTTGAACCGCTCTGCGGAATCCTGGCCCAACGTTTTAAGCCCCAACATCTGGCCATTTTACACGCCGCCACACCCGGATCTGTAGAACTGGCCCGTGACCTTGAACGTTGTCTTAAGACTCATGGTCTTAATGTACAACTGATTGAAAAATTCCGTCCGGGCACACCTGATTTCACACCGCTTATCGCAAAACTGGCTAACATGAATGTTGACGTAATCGTTTCAGGCGGCTTTACGCCGGACCATATTCTTTTTGTACGCCAGCTAAAAGAAAACAGAATATCACCCAAAGCATATATCGGCCCATTCGGCATTGCATATGAAAGCTTTATAAAAACAATGGGTAAAGATGCCGACTACCTCTACAGCACCTGTGCCTGGAATCCGGGAATTACCGAACCCGGTACGGAAGCGGCCTCTAAAGCCTTTATTCAAAGATTTAGCCGCATGTTCAATCAGCAGCCAAACACCACCAATATGCACGGGTATACTTCTGCCCGAGCTCTGATTGCGGCCATGCAGGCAGTGTTGCATAACGGGCTGCCTTTTACCGGTGATAATATTCGCATGGCATTGACAAAACTTGACCTGGTTTTGCCCATGGAGCATCTTGCTTTTGACAAAACCGGGGACCCTCTCCATTACAACCATACGGTTGTCCAAATTCAGAAAGAAAAACTCGTGGTTGTGTATCCATCCGATCGAGCCGCCGAACCGGCGATTTATCCAATGCCCCCATGGGATCAAAGATAACGTATGTGGACGACGGTTCTGGTTTCGGGCATAACCATAGGGTCCTTTTATATCCTGATAGCCCTTGGTTTCTCCCTGATATTCGGAGTCACTCGAAATTTTAATCTGGCCCATGGTGAGTTGGTGGTATTAGCGGGCTATGTGGCCTATTGGCTCTGGGACGGTTATGGATTGTCCTTTGTATTAACATTTCCGGTCGCCATTCTGGTAATGCTTTTGATATGCCTGGGGCTCAAACGTCTATTTGCCAGGCTCAGTGAGCCGTTGGAGTTAAATTCCATTGTCCTTAGTTTCGGAATAGCCATCGTATTCCAGAACAGCATGCTTTTTCTGTTTTCCGGTAATTATCGACTCATCCGAATTCCATTCCTGAATAATAGTTTCCAATTCCATGGCGTTTATATGAGTTATGGCCAGCTTACCCTGTTTCTATTGTCCCTGATTGTAATTTTTTTGCTTTACCTGGTTATGTACCGAACATATCTGGGAAAAGCGCTGAGAGCCACGATCCAGGATAAGGAAACGGCCGCTCTGTCAGGCATTAACGTAACGGTCATGGGAACACTCGCTTTCTGTCTGGGTGCCGTGCTTATCGGTCTGGCAGGCCCCCTTTACGGCTGCACACACTATCTTTATCCGTCAAGTGGAGGTGAAGTCACGTTACTGGCCATTACCATTACAATTTTTGCCGGTGTGGGCCGTCTTAGCGGGATCATCCTGGCAGGTTGGATTCTGGGACTGGCTGAATCTTTTACCGTAATTCTCTTTGGATCCAGCTGGCGTGAGATGGTTATTGCCCTTTTGTTACTCACCCTGCTGGCATTCAAGCCTTACGGCATTGTTGGAAAAGGAGAATCATAGCCTATTATCGGAAATATAATGAATGACGGCTTCGTAAAAAGTCCAATTTCTGCGTTGCGCTTCATTTCGTGTTCACTGCGGCGTACATAACTACTCCTCATTCCACGAAATTCGCGACGCCTTGAACTTGAACTTTTTACTTTGCCGTCTCAATTTTGACTTTTTACGAATGCATCATGAATAGTTCAATGACAAAATCTCGATACGTCCGAAATAAGGATTCAAAAACATATACCGTGGGTCTTTGGACGGCGTTATTCCTCTTGTTGTTGCTTCCGGTTCTGGTTCGGCACAATGATTATATTCTTCAGGTCGTTACCCATGCCCTGCTCCTGGCTACCCTGGCACTTGCCTGGAATATTTTGGGCGTAAGCGGTTCGATTTCCCTTGGCCACGCCGCTTTTTTCGGTTCCGGCGCCTATGCTTCAGCCCTTTTAAGTCTGAATTTGGGTGTATCTCTCTGGATCACCATTCCCTTAGCCGGATTTATCGCCACGGGTCTGGGTTTTATTATGGGTCTGATCTGCATGCGCTTAAGAGGTGCTTATTTTGCCTTGGCAACTCTGGCCTTTATAGAACTTCCCAGAGTTATTACGGATAACTGGGATGAACTGACCCGAGGCTCCCTCGGACTGGTAGGGGTGCCGGGATTTCCCTCACTGAAGCTGGGTCCATGGCATATGGATTTCGGTTCTAGTATGACGGCCTCTTATTATCTTATGATTATTTATTTTCTGGTATTGCTGGCCCTGGTGGGGTTTATATTTCGTTCCAATCTTGGTCTGGCACTTCAGGCCATCCGTGAAGAGGAAATCGCTTCCCAAGCCATCGGCATTCAGGCGGACAGCCTTCGGATGCTCTCTATGCTGCTCAGCGCCTTTTTCACCGGAATCAGCGGTGCCTGTTATGCACATCTGGTCGGATATATCAACCCGGCCCTGGTCTATGGGCTTCATTTCTCCGCCATACCCATGATCTTTGCTATTTGCGGGGGCCGGTTCACCATTATAGGACCTGCTCTGGCTGCGCTAATTATTTATCCTTTGGATCAGTTCATTTTTCACCCTCTGATTCCGGCAGGCCACGAGTTTTTGTATGGAGCGGTACTCATCTTTGCTGTTCTATTCATGCCGGCAGGGTTATGGGGAACTATACATAGAACAACGAATTGAACCCTCCGTGCCAAAGAACCCCTTTTGCAAAGGTCTCTAAGTACATGTATTCGTAAATACGGTAACGTATTTATAACTTGGTTTATTCATTCTATTTATGCAAAAGTTTAAAGTGCCTAAAGTGAACTAAAGTGCCTAAAGTTAAGGTATTCTATCAATTTTAATTATAATTGATCACGCTGAAAGCGCGTTCCTCAACTTTAGCTCACTTTAGGCACTTTAAACTTCAAACTTTTGGACTTCACCTTATACGGGATAGTGTCCACATAAAAATACGTCATCGTATTTATGAATTAGAGCACTAAGTTTGATGAACTCGTAAAAAGTCCAATTTAGACGGTTTCGTAAAAAGTTCAAATTCAAGGCGTGCAAATTTTGTAATCATGAGGCGTACTTTTCGTACGTTGAATGATTGCGAAATGCAGCACAACGCAGAAGTTGGACTTTTTACGAGACCGTCAAGCTTTGCTCTTTAGATAATTCCCTACCCATGCCAGAGCCTCTGACCTGCTTTTAATTGTACCTGTTAATTTTTCTTCCTGCACAAGGTTTAGAATTGTTTTGAATAGCGGTGAAGGAATAAGCCCGAATTCATGTATAAGGTCACGGCCTGTAATCAGCGGCGGTTCTTTGATTTTACAGTTATAATCACAAAAAAAATTGCGGATCATGTCTGTTACAAAGCATATGAAGGCCTTGTTTGCTTGATCGGTTGTGTCTCGTTTTGCCAGGGTATCCGCAAGGGTATGTAACAGCAGGGCAGGCGCGTTGTCTTGGCATTTTATAAAAAAACGGGTGACCCCTTTATGGGTTAACGTTTTTTTCTGCAGGGCCGTAAAAAGAAAAAGCGGATTTAAATGATTGCGGATAATAAAATCGACAAACCGCTTTTCAAAATTGGAAAATTTCAGTTTTTGGCTGATTTTTTGAGCCAAATCGGCACTTTTTCGGGGATGACCGTAGAAATGGATTTTTCCCCTGCTGTCTATGGTTTTGGCCCAGGGCTTTCCAATGTCATGCAGCAAAATTGCATATTTAAGAAGCACGGTTTTTTCTTCATCAAAATATTGCCGGATCCGGATGGAAGTATCCGGCAGAGTCTTGGCCGGATCGTTGAGTATGGTTTCAATATGCTGATAAGCTTTCATGGTATGTTCAAACACGTCATACATATGATGGTTGTTTTGAAGGCATTCTTTTAACCGGTCAAGATCGGGAAAGATGGCAGTTAAAAGACCGGCATCATCCATTTGGGAGAGATAATGATAGGATTTTGGCGTGCCCAGCAATTTGAAAATTTCGCTCCGTATGCGTTCACCCGCTGAATTTTCTATCAGTTTTGCACAAGCGCTTATAACCGAAGCCGTCTGTGATTCGATTTGGAAATCCAAGCATGCAGCGATTCTATAGGCCCGTATTAAACGGATCGGATCTTTTTTAAAAACATCTGCTGAAACCATACGAATTTTTTTATCCACCAGATCCCCAAGCCCCCCCAGGCAATCGATAATTTCTCCCGAAGAAAGATCATATGCCATGGCGTTGATGGTAAAATCCCTTTTTCTAAGGTCGTCTTCTATGAAAGAGCCGTTTAACGAATTGATATCAATAATATTATCATTGGATACCACCCGAATGATCATCTGACCCGGTTTACCCATCTTAACCAGGCGGCCCGATATGTTTTTGGCGATCTTTTCCGCATTTTTTTTTGGATCTCCCGTGACGGCAATGTCATAGTCGGTTGGAATTCGATTCAAAAGCAGATCCCTGATCGAGCCCCCGATGATATATGCGCCTTTTATCTGAGAAAACATATTTGAATTAAAGCGAATCATTGATTTCTTTACTTTTCTTGACGTTACATTTTTTTTTGATTATCATAACTTTTGATGAACTCGTAAAAAGTCCGATTTAGACGGTTTCGTAAAAAGTTCAAATTCAAGGCGTGCAAATTTTGTAATCATGAGGCGTACTTTTTGTACGTTGAATGATTGCGAAATGCAGCACAACGCAGAAGTTGGACTTTTTACGAGACCGTCACTTTTATTTATATCATTATTTCCAGGTTGTGTCTATTCGGATGGCATATGGTCAAAACCATAAATAAAGTGTTTAAAGTTGCGGTTACCGGAGGGGCCGGATCCGGCAAGAGTTCTGTTTGCAACCGATTGAAAGAGTTGGGTATAACAATTATTAGTTCCGATGCGCTGGCAAGGGAAGCTGTGGCTCCGTGCTCCACGGCTCATAAGAAAATTTTAAACTATTTTGGTGAAAAGGTAGTGTTAAGCGACGGCAAACTGAACCGTCAAATGCTAAGACGTATTATTGTAAACGATGGTGCTGCCCGGCGTTCTCTGGAGCAATTCATACATCCGGAAATAACCAAGCTCATGCAGCGAAAGATGGCTCAAGCGGAACAGAACGGTGATCGTGTGGTAGCGGTAGAGGTTCCCCTTCTTTTTGAACTCGGCATGGAAAAACAGTTCGATATAGTCGTTATAGTCAGCGCTGACCCTAAAGTGAGGGTTAAACGGCTGATGGACCGCGATAACGTCTTCCGTGAAGATGCTGAAGAACTTTTAAATGTTCAGATGCCGGATCAAGAAAAGGTGAAACGTGGTGGATTCGTATTATCGAATAACGGTTCAGCTAAGCAACTCATAAGCTCAGTAGATCGGTTTTATGAAAAATTTTTAAAAAATACGGAAAAAGGATTGAAAATTCTTGACAGCCAAGATATCATGTTTTAGGTAATATAAAAGATCATTTATAATAATACTCCCGTTTGGATCCCGCCATTTGGAGAGAATGTCTAATTTTTCAATATTAATTCACTGAACATATATTCTTTCATAAAAATCGATTTGGATCCGCTTGACAATTTATAATATAATATCAGGTTGTTATAGAATGCGGCCCGGCCGCTCTCAAAAAGGAATCCCGTTATCATGAACATTGTTCAACTTAAAGAAAAGAAAATCAGTGAGTTGGCCCTTCTGGCCAAAGATTTCAAGATTGATGGGGCTGCAGGGATGAGAAAACAAGATCTTATTTTTGCCCTGTTACAAGCAGAGATTGAAAAGATCGGTTTAATATTCGGGGAAGGGACACTTGAAATACTGCCGGACGGATTCGGATTTCTGCGGGCGCCGAATTACAATTACCTGCCGGGGCCGGATGATATTTATGTGTCACCTTCGCAGATACGCCGTTTCAATTTAAGAACCGGGGATACGGTGTCCGGACAGATTCGTCAGCCCAAGGAGACGGAACGTTATTTTGCTCTGTTAAAGGTCGAGGCGGTTAACTATGAAGATCCCGAGGTTTCCAGGGAAAAAATTCTTTTTGACAATCTGACGCCCCTTTATCCTGACAGAAAGATACTGCTCGAATGCGATTCCGATAATTACTCCACGAGAATAATGGATCTTTTAACTCCCATCGGTTTCGGCCAAAGAGGTTTGATTGTCTCACCCCCCAGGTCCGGCAAAACCATGCTCTTGCAGTCCATTGCCAACAGTATCAGTACAAATCATAAAGATATTGTTTTGTTTGTACTGCTTATCGACGAGCGCCCCGAAGAGGTCACGGACATGATGCGATCCGTAAACGGCGAAGTGATCAGTTCCACGTTTGACGAGCCTGCAGAACGGCATGTTCAGGTTGCTGAAATGGTTATTGAGAAATCCAAGCGTCTTGTGGAACATAAAAAAGATGTGGTTATCCTTCTGGATAGTGTCACCCGACTCGCCCGGGCATACAATTCTGTTATCCCCCCAAGCGGAAAGATACTTTCCGGAGGCGTTGATTCCAATGCACTTCAACGCCCAAAACGTTTTTTCGGCGCCGCCAGAAACATTGAAGAGGGAGGAAGCCTCACCATTATGGCAACTGCGCTGGTGGATACCGGAAGCCGTATGGACGAAGTGATTTTTGAAGAGTTCAAGGGTACCGGCAATATGGAAATTCAGCTGGATCGAAGGCTTGCCGATAAACGGGTGTTCCCTGCAATTGATATCAAGAAATCGGGGACTCGCAAGGAAGAGCTCCTTCTGGATCAGGAAACCCTGACGCGTGTCTGGATTTTAAGAAAACTTCTATCTTCCTTAAATCCGGTTGATAGCTTGGAATTTTTGCTCGATAAAATGAATGGAACAAAGAATAATCAAGATTTTATGAATTCAATGAATACGTAAAAAAACAGGAGGTTGAGAATATATGAAAAAGGATATTCATCCCGAATATAAAAAAACAACCATAAGGTGCGCATGCGGAAATGAATTGGAGGTGGGTTCGACAAAATCGGATATCCGTGTTGAAATCTGCTCAAAATGCCATCCTTTTTTTACAGGCAAACAAAAACTTGTGGATACCGCCGGACGAATTGAGCGTTTCCGCAAGAAATATGAAAAATTTCAGAACCAATAAACCGCCCATTCACCGATACGGCTCAGCCCTGATAACCCTATGCAACAGGTGACGGGCCGTTTTTTTTGGGCGTCACTTTTTTTTAATGGAACGATCCGAATAAGATAAATGTTTGATAAATTGACAGGTGTTGAAAATCGATTCTTAGAAGTCGAAAAGCGTTTGAGCGATCCCGGGATTGTCCAGGATCGGGATGCATACCAGAGGTATAGCCGGGAACATTCCGAGTTAAACAAAATTGTATCGGTTTTTAGAAAGTATAAGCGGATCTTAGAAGAGCTTAATGACAGTATGGAGCTTTTAAAAGACAAGGACCCGGATATAAAAGAGATGGCCCGCAATGAAGTCGGAGCCCTTACTCTTAGCAAAGAAAACCTCGAAAACGATCTTAAAAATCTCCTTTTGCCCAAGGATCCTAATGATAATAAGAATGTTATTGTTGAAATAAGGGCGGGAACCGGCGGCGAAGAGGCCGGGCTGTTTGCAAGTGATCTTTTCAGAATGTACACCCGGTATACTGAAAACAAAAATTGGAAAGTCGAGGTCATGACCCATCATCCCACAGGTGTTGGCGGTTTAAAAGAGATCATCGTCATGATCCACGGCAAGGGGGCATACAGCCGTCTTAAATATGAAAGCGGCATACATCGTGTCCAGCGGGTTCCGGAAACCGAAGCTCAGGGACGGATACATACCTCTGCAGTGACGGTTGCGGTTTTGCCGGAAGCCGAGGATGTCGAACTCCATATTGATCCCGGTGAGATTAAAGTCGATGTGTTCCGATCAACCGGCCCGGGAGGTCAAAGTGTGAATACAACCGATTCAGCGGTACGTATCACCCACCTGCCCACAGGCATAGTGGTAACCTGCCAGGATGAAAAATCCCAGTTGAAAAATAAGAACAAGGGCATGAAAGTCCTGCGTGCCCGTATTCTTGATCGTATGATCATGGCACAGGATGAAAAAAGATCCAAAGAGCGGAAAAGCCAGATAGGAAACGGAGACAGAAGCGGAAGAATCAGAACGTATAACTTTCCCCAGGGAAGGGTTACCGATCACCGGATCGGACTTACCCTTTACAGGCTTGAAAACATTATGCAGGGGGAAATAGACGAAATCATAGAAAAGCTTGCCACTTTTTATCAGACCCAGGCATTACAGAATGATGAATCAGCCGAAGTCCAGGGATCCTGAATGGACCATAATAAAACTTCTCGAATGGACCACTTCTTATTTTAAATCCCGCGATATAGACAGCCCAAGATCTTCAGCAGAAATACTTCTCGCACATGTCTTAAAATTAAAAAGAATCGATCTGTATTTACAATACGACCAGCCGCTTTGCATAAATGAGCTTTCAAAATTTAAAGTGTTAATAAAACGGAGGGTTGAGCGGGAACCGGTTGCATATATTGTGGGTGTCAAAGAATTCTGGTCCATGGATTTTGCCGTCACGAAAGATGTCTTGATCCCTAGGCCTGAGACCGAGTGCCTGGTTGAAGCCGCACTGAGTCTTTTGCCCCAGGACAACGCTTCTGATATTAACCCGTCTCCAAAAAGTATATTAGAGCTCGGCACAGGATCCGGGGCCGTAATTCTCGCCATTGCATCCATGCAACCCAAACATATTTATTTTGCATCTGACCGTTCCGTTAAAGCCATCAGGCTGGCCAGACAAAATTCAAATCGCCATGGCCTGGATACCGCCGTTAGTTTTTTTTGTGCGGACTGGTTTACACCCTTAAACTGGCAAAAAAAACGATTTGATATGATCATCTCAAATCCGCCTTACATTCCAACCCGGGTTATTGGGAGTCTTATGCCTGAAATTTACAAGTATGAACCGATTTCGGCCCTTGACGGTGACAAAAACGGACTTTTCTGTTTAAGACATATTATCAATACTGCTCATGGATATCTGAACCCGGAGGGAAGCTTGTTGCTGGAGATCGGTCATGATCAGAAAAATGATGTCCGGAGTATTATCGACCAATGTGGAAGTTATGAACATGTGGTATTCACAAAAGATTATAGTGGATATGATCGTGTCGTCCGGATGAAAAAGAAAAAGGAATAAAAAATTGTTGCGAATCGATATTTAATTTGTTAGATAAATTTGTTTAACCTAAGTCGATCAAAAATTGCTCGATTTAAGTTTAATTAATTCGCACGCCGTTGGACCTGTTTCCCGGTGCCCCGCATGGCGAGACCTTTGAAAAACGTTCAATTTTGTTCAAGGCCAAGGAAGGCGAAAATTTTAACCACAGGAATACATGGAGTATTTTGAGGATTAAAATTTGAGACTGACACAGGGATTGGGCAAAAGAGGACGTTTTTCAAAGGTCTCATGGCGGGGTCGGATTTAGGAGTGATATCGGCGGTGGAAAAACCATTTAAAAAGGAGAAAATAATGGCTTATATTACAATGAAAGAACTGCTTGAATCCGGAGTGCATTTTGGTCATCAGACAAAACGATGGAACCCCAAGATGAAGCAATATATCTTTGGGGCCAGGAACGGCATTTATATCATCGACCTTCAGAAAACGGTTCGAATGTTCAGGAGAGTATATGATTTTGTCATAGATACCGTTGTCAGCGGCAAGATGGTCCTTTTTGTAGGCACCAAAAAGCAAGCTCGGGACGCCATCTATGAAGAAGCCAATCGATGTGAAATGTTTTACGTTCATAACCGATGGCTGGGCGGGATGCTGACAAATTTTCAAACCATAAAAAAAAGTATAGAACGTCTTAACTATTTAAATACAATTTCAAATGACGAATCGATCAATCTTTTTCCCAAAAAAGAAAGGCTGAAGCTTGAAAAGGAACGGGTAAAACTCGACAACAATCTTGGCGGAATACGAACCATGAATGATCTTCCCGGCGCTATTTTTGTGGTTGATCCCAAGAACGAGGCCATTGCAGTACATGAGGGAAAACGACTGGGAATTCCGATTATTGCTATTGTTGATACCAATTGTAATCCTGATGATATTGACTATATCATACCCGGTAATGATGATGCCATCCGTGCAATACGGCTAATCACATCCAGAATCGCTGAGGCTTGCATTGAAGGTAAAGAGCGTCTGGCTGAAAAACAGCAGGCTGAAACCGACAAAGAAGTGGTGGAGGAAGTATCTGAAGTTGCGACAGTGAGTGCGGAATTAAAACCGGGTGAAAGAAAGATTATTTCAGATGGCACAAAAGGGCCTGTCGTGGAAATAATAAAAAGAACAACATCTGAAACCGAAAATGATGCAAAACTTCCTGAAAACGATGAGAATCAGGAACCGGTAGAAACAACTGATGCTAAAGAGACAGGAGAATAATGATGGCGACAATTAGTGCTGCAACGGTCAAACAGCTCCGTGAAAAGACCGGAGCAGGAATCATGGATTGTAAAGAGGCACTTTCCGAGTGCAATGGAGATATAAGCAACGCGGTCGATTTTCTAAGGAAAAAAGGCCTGGCTACCGCGGCGAAACGAGCCGGCAGGGCCACGACTGAAGGGATAATCGAGTCTTATATTCATATGGACAGCAAGCTTGGTGTTCTGGTTGAAATTAACTGCGAAACTGATTTTGTTGCAAAAAATGATGATTTTAAAGAATTTGCAAAAAATATTGCAATGCATATTACAGCGACCAATCCTGTAAGTATACGGCCGGAAGATGTCCCCAAAGAAACCATTGACAAAGAAAAAGAAATTTATCGTGCACAGGTCCTGGACATGGGCAAACCTGAACAAATAGCAGACAAGATCGTAGACGGCAAGCTGAAAAAATATTTCAAGGAAAACTGCCTGATGAATCAGGACTATGTTCGTGATTCCAATATAACCATTGAAGATCTTTTAAATGAAATGGTTGCAAAAATCGGCGAGAACATTACGATTAAACGTTTCGCAAGGTTCAAAATAGGTGAGGAATAGGATTTGACATTACCTCGATTTAAAAGGGTTCTATTGAAGCTAAGCGGTGAAGCGCTCATGGGCGACCAGAGTTTTGGAATAAGCCCAGATGTCATAAGATATGTGGCCGAAGAAATCCGTTCGGCATTTGACCTGGGCGTTCAAATCGCCATAGTTGTGGGCGGTGGTAATATTTTCAGGGGAGTTGCCGCCGCTTCATATGGCATAGACAGAGTTTCTGCAGACCGCATGGGCATGTTGGCCACGGTGATTAACAGTCTGGCGTTACAGGACGCTCTGGAAGAAAACGGGATTATAACTCGTGTTCAGAGCGCTATTTCAATGCATGAGGTGGCCGAACCGTTCATCATCCGGAAGGCTGTCCGCCATCTTGAAAAAGGGCGGGTGGTAATATTTGCGGCCGGCACCGGCAATCCTTACTTTACCACCGATACTGCTGCGGTGCTCAGGGCACAGGAAATACGTGCCGATATCCTTTTAAAGGCAACAAAGGTTGACGGCCTTTACGATTCAGATCCGGTTGTCAATAAGAATGCTAAATTTATAAAAAAAACCAACTACATGCATGTCATTGAACAACAGCTCCAGGTAATGGATATGACGGCTATTTCTCTGGCCATGGATAATAACCTTCCCCTTGTTATTTTTAATTTGGCAAACAAGGGAAATATAAAAAGAGTTATATGTGGAGAAGATATAGGAACCCGGATAAGCACTTAGAGGGGGTGTAAATCGCAACCGTTGGTGAAAGAGGTGTCAGGTGTCAGGTGCCAGCGCCTCTGTTCATCATTCCTGAAACCTGACACCTGAAACCTGACACCAAATAGCCATGGCAATCTCAGCAACCGACAGTCTTGATTTACACCCACTTAGAGTGGCTTCGCCCCAATCGAAACAGGAGAAATCCATGATTGAATCGATATATCAGGAAACAACTCAGAATATGGAAAAATCCATAGACTCTCTTAAAAATGAATTTAAAAGAATCCGGACGGGACGTGCTTCCCTGTCCATTCTTGACGGGATTCGGGTTGAATATTACGGAACAACCACACCGCTTAATCAGATGGCATCTCTGTCTGTTCCTGAAAGCAGACTTATTAGCATTCAGCCATGGGATGTTTCCGTAATCAAGGATATAGAAAAGGCGATATTGAAATCTGACTTAGGGTTAACGCCTTCAAACGATGGCAAGATCATACGCATATCCATTCCGCCGCTTACCGAAGATAGAAGAAAAGAGCTTGTCAAGACTCTATATAAAAAAAGCGAGGAGCATCGGGTAGCCATTCGCAATATCAGACGTGATTCCAACGAGCTGTTAAAAGGATTGAAAAAGGATGGTGATATTTCGGAAGATGATGCCTTTAAAGCTCAGGACCAGGTCCAGAAAATAACGGATAAGCATATTAAGCTTATCGATGATGTTTGTAAAGAAAAAGAGAAAGAGATCCTTGAGTTCTAATACGTCATCCTCCAGCTACAATAATCTCGATCCTGCAAAGTTACCCTCACATGTTGCCATTATTATGGACGGTAATGGCCGGTGGGCTAAAAAACGGCTCTTAAATCGGATTCAAGGACATGAAAAGGGCTCGCAAACCGTTCGAACCATTGTGCGAGCCTGCCGCAAAATCGGAATTCCCTATCTGACCCTGTATGCTTTTTCCACTGAAAACTGGCAGCGCCCCAAATCCGAAGTCTTTGCTCTGATGACCCTTCTTAAAAAATTTCTCGACTCGGAACAAAAAGAGATGCTGGATAAAAATATCCGTTTGTATGCAATCGGACAGATAGAACGATTGCCGGAAAATGTCCGGCAAGCATTACATAAGGTTATGGAATTAACAAAAAAAAATGACGGCATGACCCTAAGTCTGGCCTTGAGCTACGGCGGGCGGGCGGAACTTGTCAAGATGGTTAAAGAAATTGCAATTAAAGTCAAAGATGGCGGTATGGATCCGGATTCTATAACACCTGAAATTATATCCGAACACTTGTATACCTCTCAAATGCCTGACCCGGATCTTTTAATTAGAACCAGCGGGGAAATGCGCATCAGCAATTTTCTCCTGTGGCAGATCGCTTACTCGGAAATTTATATTACAGATACCTTATGGCCCGATTTTGGAAAAGATGAATTCGTTCGAATTCTCAAAGACTACCAGCAACGTGAACGGAGATTCGGTAAGGTTGGGAATAAAATGTCTTATTAATTCTGACGGTTTCGTAAAAAGTCCAACTTCTGCGTTGTGCTGCATTTCGCAATCATTCAACGTACGAAAAGTACGCCTCATGATTATAAAATTTGCACGCCTTGAATTTGAACTTTTTACGAAACCGTCTAAATCGGACTTTTTACGAGTTCATCAATTCTATAATTCATTGAAGACAAAGGAATATTTAGGCTTATATTTTTAACTCGGATTAATTTTTTCGCAACTTGCAACCGGCAACCCAGTCAACATGCACTTGAAACGATGGATTACAGCTTTTGCGGCCATTCCCCTTCTTGCTTTGCTAATCGCCAGCGGGGGAACATTGATGTTTGCCGGGGTTATCGGCTTTGTATGCCTCATCGCCCTTTGGGAATTTTTTCATATAATTGTTGGCAAAACCGAACGCTCAAATCCATTTTGCTTTAAGCTGTTAGCTTTTATCGTAGGTCCGGCGATCATCTGGGCGGCATATATGAATTCATTCAAAAGTATGTTGGGCCTTATCGCGTTAAATCTTATTGTCTCCGCCCTGATTTCTCTTCCAAAGTTTAAATTTGATGCATCCGTGTCGGGAATTGTTCTCAAACAGCTTCTGGCTGTTATATATATACCTTTGTTTCTATCGTATCTTGTTATGATCCGAAATGGGAATGACGGAATTTCCTGGATTTTTTTTCTATTAATCGTGGTTTTTTCGGGGGATACCGGCGCATTCTACGCCGGGTCTTATTTGGGGAAACATAAGCTTTGCACTTCCGTAAGTCCGAATAAAACCATAGAGGGCTCTGTTGGCGGACTTGCCGCAAATGTATGCTCGGGTGCTTTGTTCAAAATCTTTTTTTTCCCCCTGTTGCAGTGGAACTTAAGCATCCTGTTTTTCATTTGCATCGGTGTTGCGGGACAGGTGGGCGATTTGTTTGAATCTAAGCTGAAGAGAGTCGCAAATATAAAGGATTCCGGTTCATTACTTCCCGGTCATGGTGGTTTTCTGGATCGGATTGATGCGTTGCTTTTTGCCGCTCCGGTCGCTTACCTTTTTAAAGAATATATATTATAAAATGAAAAATCTTTCCATACTTGGATCCACGGGATCCATCGGGTGCAATGCACTTGAAATTGTGGCAATGTTTCCCGAGCGATTTACCGTAAGGGCGCTTGCAGCTAAAAATAATACAAGGTTGTTGGCCCGTCAGGTAGAGAGATTCGCCCCTGAACTCGCCGTGGTTTTTGATGAAACCCGTGCCATTGAATTAAAACGCATGCTTTCGTCAGGACCAAAGGTTGAAATTATGTATGGGCAAGAGGGCTACAGGACTGCGGCTAACTATGATTCTGTTGATATGGTTGTTACCGCAGTTGTGGGATCGGCCGGACTCATACCGACCATAGCTGCCATTGATGCGGGAAAAAACATTGCTCTGGCAAATAAGGAAACCCTTGTAATGGCCGGCGAAATCGTTGTAAAAAGAGCGAAACAAAATCATGTAAAAATAATTCCAATAGATAGTGAACACAGTGCCATTTTTCAATGTATTTCGGGCAACCGCAGGCAGGATCTGGATAAAATCCTTCTCACCGCTTCCGGTGGTCCGTTTTTGAACCGGCCTGAAAATGAATTTGCGAAAATTAAACCTCAAGATGCACTCAACCATCCAACCTGGCAGATGGGAAAAAAGGTTAGTGTGGATTCGGCGACCCTAATGAACAAGGGACTTGAGGTTATAGAAGCAAAATGTCTGTTCGGTGTTTCACAGGAAAGGATTGAAGTTCTGATTCATCCCCAAAGCGTGATCCACTCCATGGTTTCTTTTAGAGACGGCGCGGTAATGGCCCAGCTGGGGATTCCGGATATGAAGGGAGCAATTGCATATGCCCTGTCGTATCCCGAACGTCTTGCACTGGAGCAGCCGTTGCCTGATTTTGCCGGGATCGGGGCGCTTACTTTTGAGCGGCCTGATCTAAATAAATTTCCATGCCTTGATCTGGCGTATACGGCATGCCAAACCGGAGGGACACTGCCGGCAGTGTTAAATGCCGCAAATGAGATGTCGGTCCAGGCTTTTTTAAAGCAGCGCATTCCATTTGTTAAAATACCTGAAATCATTGAAAAAACAATGGAGAAACACTCTCTTGTTACAAATCCGGCCTTTGATGATATTCTCGAATCTGACAGATGGGCCCGGGAGCACGCCCGGAATTTGATCCACAGGATATAATATTCAGATATAGATATTTCGTTAAGAATTGCACCATTTTTTTGACAAAAACATCGTGTAAATAAAACATGACTGTCTCGTAAAAAGTCAAATTTTGATGGCAAAGTAAAAAGCTCCAAATTCAAGGCGTGCAAATTTTGTAATCATGAGGCGTACTTTTCGTACGTTGAATGATTACGAAATGCAGCACAACGCAGAAGTTGGACTTTTTACGAAGCCATCATTTTTTAGCAGGAACTATTACCCTAATGAGCATTAATATATTTGCATTAGTCATTGTTTTGGGCGTACTGATATTTTTTCATGAGCTGGGTCATTTTTTGGTCGCCAGGTTATTCGGCGTGGGGGTTGAAAAATTTTCACTGGGTTTTGGCCCCAGATTAATCGGTAAAAAGATCGGCATTACGGATTATATCATTTCCGCCATCCCCTTAGGCGGATATGTTAAAATGGTTGGCGAGCAACCCGATGCCGATTTGGATCCCGCCGACATTCCGATCTCATTTACCCACAAAAATGTCTGGAAAAGGATACTTATCGTTGCTGCAGGTCCTTTTTTTAATTTTCTTTTGGCGGTAATAATATTCTTTGGTATTTTTCAACTTTCCGGCATGTTTATATTAAAACCTTCCATAGGAGAGGTACAGGAGGATACGCCTGCATACCGGGGAGGTCTGGAAAAAAATGACTTGATTACATCCATAAATGGCGTCGAATTATCAACCTGGGAGGAAATGGCAAAGATTATTACCGAAAGCAGAGGCACGCCGCTTTCGGTGTCCGTGCGTCGAGGTGATTCTACACGGACTGTAACGATTACCCCGGAATCGAAAATATTTAAAAATATATTTAACGAAGATGTAGATCGGTATGTCATCGGAATTACCGCTTCAGGTGACGGAGTTTCAAAAGATTTGAATGTGTTTCAGGCCCTTGGGGAGAGTATTATACAAACCTATCATATCAGCGTCCTGACCCTAAAGGGTGTCATAAAAATTTTGCAGGGCGCTATTTCCCCAAAAACACTGAGCGGACCGATTATGATCGCTCAGATGGCCGGGGATCAGGCCAGGGAAGGGGCGACGAATTTAATCTTTTTCATTGCACTGATCAGTATAAACCTTGCCATTCTCAATTTTCTTCCCATCCCGGTTCTGGACGGCGGACATCTGCTTTTCTTTTTTATTGAGGCGGCCACGGGAAATCCGGTAAGTATAAGAATACGCGAAATTGCCCAGCAGGCGGGTATATTTTTGTTGATACTGCTGATGATCTATGTTTTCTATAACGATATTGCGCGGGTCTTTTTCAGTCAATCTTAAACTCTGTAATTGTTAGTACGGTAGCGGTAATTCGACTATGCCATATCGACTTGAGATAGCGCTAAAATCCGAACTGTTTGATGCTGAAGGAAACGGTATACGCCGGAAGGCAAAGAATTATTTTGGTATCGAGCTCGTCAGCGTTCGCTGCGTTTATGTTGTCACCATTGACGCCGACCTTTCCAAGGATCAGCTGAAAACCATCCAAACAGAAATCTTTACCAATCCTGTGACACAGGTCTCCTCCTTCGACCCTCTTGATTTGGAATTTGACTGGACCATCTGGGTCGGCTATAGACCGGGCGTCAGAGATAATCCCGGAAGTACCGCTCTTGAGGCGGTGGAAGATATTCTGGGGATAACGTTCGGCCCGGATCAAGCCATCTATACTTCAAAGCGGTATTGCCTGAAAGGTAAAGGCCTGACCGTTATAGATATGAATAAGATTGCCGCCGAACTTCTTGCCAATGATATCATCCAGCAATGGAAAATTTTTCCGGTCGACAAATGGAATCCTGCCCAGGGAACCGGTATTATCATCCCCAAAGTCATCCTTGACCATACCCCCACGGTGTCAACAATATCCGTAGACAGCGATTCGACTCTAAAAAAGATTAGTGACGAGCGAGGCCTGGCATTGAGCCCTGCGGATATACCGTTTATAAGGTCCTATTTTCTGGATGCCCGGGTGCAAGCCTCACGGGCTGCCGTAGACCTTTCAGATCCCACGGATATTGAACTTGAATATATTTCCCAGGCCAGAAGCGATCATTGTAACCATAATACATTTCGAGGGCTGTTCCGTTATCTGGATCTTGAAACCGGTGAGACCGAGGTTATAAACAATCTTTTTAAAACCTTTATCGAGACGCCGACGCTGACCCTGAAAGAGAAACATCCGTGGGTGGTATCGGTGTTGTGGGATAATGCCGGCGTGGGACGATTTGACAGCAACCATTATTACGTTATTACCGGAGAAACCCACAATTCTCCGTCCAATATGGAGGCATACGGCGGTGCCATTACCGGTATTGTCGGGGTGTACCGTGATCCTTTGGGAACCGGGAAAGGGTCAAAGCTGGTAATGGGCAGTTACGGGTATTGTGTCGGACCCAGGGATTATAACGGGGACCTTAAGCCGCATCTCCATCCCAGGCGACTTCTGGATGGTGTTATTGAAGGGGTAAGAGACGGCGGTAACAAGAGCGGAATTCCCACAACCTTCGGGCAGGTGCTTTTTCATCCCGGATATATGGGAAAGTGCCTTGTTTTCGTGAGCGCCTTAGGAATTATGCCGGCGGTTATCCAAGAAGAACCGTCGGAAACAAAGAAAACATCTCCCGGAGAGCTGCTTATCATGTGCGGCGGACGGGTCGGAAAAGACGGAATTCACGGGGTTACCGCTTCGTCAGAGACGTTTTCCGAGCATACCCCTGCCGGGCATGTTCAAATCGGTGATCCCTATACCCAGAAAAAAATGCACGATTTTTTGTTGGAAGCCAGGGATCAGGGCCTGATAAGATTTATTACGGATAACGGCGGGGGAGGACTCTCATCATCGGTGGGCGAATCGGCACGGTTCAGCAACGGCTGCGAGGTCCGGCTTGAAAAAGTTCCCTTAAAATATCAAGGACTTGACCAGTGGGAAATATGGGTTTCCGAATCCCAGGAACGAATGACCGTGGCGGTTGATCCTGCGCATCTTGAACGTTTTATGGAGCTTTCCGGAATGCATGCCGTAGAAAGCACGGTCATCGGCAGTTATACCGATACGGGAAAACTTCATATTACCTATAACGGCCGGACTTGTGCTTATATAGATATGGACCTTTTAACGTCGGGCTTCCCACAGTGGGAATTTGATGCCCAATGGCAATCACCGGAAACACGGGGTCTGTTTGAGCCGGTTCTAAAAGAGCCCGGTGACTATGATGGATTACTAAAGAACTTGCTTGCACGCCCCAATATTTGCTCCAAGGAATGGATAAGCAGACAGTATGATCATGAAGTGCAAGGCACCAGCGTGATTAAGCCGCTCGTGGGTGCGGAGCGTGATGTGAATAGTGACGCGGTGGTCATAAGGCCGGTGCTGGATTCCAAAAAGGGTCTGGTATTTTCCCAGGCACTGCTGCCCGCCTATTCGGCCATCGATGCCTATCACATGACAACCTGTACAATTGATGAGGCGGTGCGCAGAGTCATTGCTGTGGGTGCTGCTATTGATCGTATCGGCGGCGTTGATAATTTCTGCTGGCCCGGTATTCAATTTCACCCTCAGGATAACCCGGACGGAAAATTCAAGGCCGCACAGCTGGTGCGGTCATGCCGGGCATTACGGGATATCTGTCTGTCCTATGAAATACCGTTGCTCTCCGGCAAGGACAGTATGTACGTTGACGGTCACCTTACCGGGCCATACGGCGAAACCCACAAAGTATCCGCGCCGGAGACCCTCCAGTTTTCCGTCACGTCCGTTATCGACGATATCGCAAAATGTGTCACCATGGACAGTAAAATGCCCGGAGACCTGGTTTACATCCTGGGAACCACGAGAAACGAACTCGGCGGATCAGAATATTACGAGCATTTGGGGTATGTGGGACGGAATGTGCCTCATGTGTTTCCGGAAACGTTCGCCGATCTGTACCGGGCTTTGAGCCGTGTGATTTACAAAGAACGGGTCGCCTCAGTTCACGGTATATATCGTGGCGGTCTTGGGGTACACCTTGCCATGGTGACGATGGGCGGGAATATAGGGATGACGGTTGATCTTAGTCTTGTTCCGTCTGATCTACTTGATCGAAATGATGTTATTTTGTTTTCGGAATCTGCCGGTCGATTCATTGTAACCATCGATGCTGAAAACCGAAAGAGTTTCGAAGAAGTGTTTAAAGGACTCCCCTGTGCCTGTATCGGGACCGTAACCCATGAATCCGACTTCATCATAACGGGGATGGATAAAAGGCCGATTGTTAACATTCCTGTTCAGGAACTCAAAGACGCCTGGAAAAAGCCCTTTGGAAAATTGATTTAGCCGGGTATTGAATATTAGTTTCTAATCTCTGAAATTTGTGCTTCTTGTGTCAAAGAAATGTTTAACCAATTAAGTGTAAAGTGTCTAAAGTGATCTAAAGTGCCTAAAATTAAGGAATACTGCCAATTTGTATAAAAGCTGGAGCGAAGCGACTCCTTAACTTTAGTCACTTCAAACTTTAGTTCATTTTAGTCACTTTTTCGACTTAGCCGGGTCAGGAGTTCTGAAATGAATACCGTAAAAGCCCTTGTCCTTACCGGATACGGCTTGAACTGCGACAATGAAACAGCGTATGCCCTGACCCTTGCCGGCGCCCACGCCCACAGGGTTCATATAAACGCGCTTATCCACGGATCGGTGAAGTTAACCGATTTTCAGATTATGGTGTTCGGAGGAGGATTCAGCTGGGGAGACGATCACGGTGCAGGGGTAATCCAGGCGGTTCGAATGAAGACAAATCTGGGGGATAAGATTTTAGAGTTTATCGATGCCGGAAACCTTGTCATAGGAATATGTAACGGATTCCAGACACTCGTCAATCTTGGCCTTTTGCCCGGTTTCGATCATGACTACACCCGGCGATCGGTTGCGCTTACATTTAATGACTGTGGGAATTTCAGAGACGACTGGGTGGCATTAACGGTTGTCCCCGAATCTCCCTGTATATTTACCCGTGGAATAGACCGGTTGGAACTTCCCGTAAGGCATGGAGAGGGAAAATTTTATGCCCATCCCACCACCATCCGTCGTCTGATTGATGATAACCAAGTGGTGCTCAAGTATGCAATGCCCGACGGCGGGCCCGCAGACCTGAGGTTTCCTTTCAACCCCAACGGATCGGTCCATGATATCGCCGGGATATGTGACCCCAGCGGCAGGATTTTCGGTCTGATGCCCCATCCCGAAGCTTTCAACCACCGGACCAATCATCCCGATTGGACACGAATCAAGGAAAAGAAAAAACGCCGGCAAAGCAAACTAGAGTCCAGCCCCACCGTGGGCATACAAATGTTTAAAAACGCGACAAAATATGTCAGTAACAGAGCGCAACTATAAAAATATTTAATAGTAGTATTAAATATTTTAATAGTTTTTCTATCAATCATATTGCATTTCAGCACGGTGTTTTTCAATTCCAAAACCTTCAATATTGCCATTCTGCCGATAAATATATAAATTTTTACTAATTAATTCATATATATATTAACAGAAACCTGTTTCGTACAAATTCTATTTTTAAAATATTTTTTAATAAACAAACGTTGTGGCATGGAATTTGTATAATTATTAAGCTTAGGAGTTGCATGCATGCGAAAAAGATCCGGATTCACGGTGATAGAGCTTATCGTGGTTATTGCTGTATTGGGTATATTGACGGCTGTGGGCGTGCCTAATTTTTTAAGCTGGCTGCCGAAATATCGCTTGAAAAGTGCGGCCCGTGATCTTTATTCAAACATGCAGCTTGTAAAGCTGTCCGCAATAAAAAACAACGCGGATTGGGCCATTGTTTTTAATTTAGCAACGGATCAATATCAGGTATGTTCCGGTCAGGGGCCTGATACCAGCTGGGGCGGTACAGATAATATCGTCGTAAAAACCGTTATTCTGAATAATTACGGAAGCGGCGTGGGGTATGGTCATGGGAATGGCAGCACTTCTGGAGACGAAATTACGTTTGCCAATAACGTGGCGGTAATGAACTCAAGAGGAACCGGTAACGCAGGCTATGTTTATTTGGAAAATTCGAGCGCTGCCGCCAGTTACCGTATTGGTAAACGGACCAACGGCCTTACCGTTTTACAACGCTGGACCGGGGCCAACTGGGAATAGTAAGGAACGATTGCATGAAAATGATAAAAAAAGAACGATTAAACACGCAAGGATTTACCCTGGTCGAGCTTCTGGTGGCCATGGCCGTATCTTTGCTTGCTCTTGGAGCGATCTATTCGACTTTTTTGACCCAGTTTAAATCATATCAGGTACAGGAAGAGGTTGCTGCCATGCAGCAGAATATCAGGAGTGCAATGTACCATATGCAAAGAGAATTTCGAATGGCAGGATGTGATCCCACTACTTTTGCCGATACCGGAATCATCACAGCAAACGCAGATTCTATCAGATTCACGGAAGATATCAGGGGCGATTCGGCAGGTAGTGACCCGGATGGGGATATTGATGATCCTAATGAAGACATAACTTATAAACTCGATGACCCAGACGGAGACGGAGTTGATGATGAACTGGACAGGAATAATCAGACCGTAGCTCAAAACATCGATGCCCTTGATTTTGTTTATTTGGACGCATCTTCTCCTCCGGTTGTGCTGAACCCCGGAGGCACAGACGTTGCATCCGGAGATCTATCTAAAATCAGATCGGTGGAAATAACCATTGTGGCACGGACAGGCAGGGGTTTGTCGCCGTCTAAAAATAATGTTGTTTATAAAAATCAACAAGGGACAACGATTTTAGACGCGCAGAATGATAACTTCAGCCGCAGGCGACTGACAACGTTTATCAAATGCCGCAATTTAGGCTTATAGGATGATACCATGAGAGAAGATAAAACACATAAAAAAAATAAGCTAACTGCCATCGGAGAGCCACAAAGAGATGGAGGTTTCACACTCATAGAAGTATTGATCGCCATTTCTATTTTTGCCGTGGGTCTGCTTGCCGTTGGCACCATGCAACTCTCGGCCATTAATGTGAATTCCACTGCTAATCAGATTACAACTCGCACCACCTGGGCCCAGGACAAGCTCGAAGAACTCATGGCCCTGCCATACTCTGATCACCTGTTATCGGAAGATGAAGCGCATCAAACAACTTCTGATGGTTATACTATATCCTGGACTGTAACCGATGATGATCCGGTTGCCAATACCAAGCTTATTACCGTATCGGCCACCGGCAGGGGAAAGACAACCCGGCTTTCCTGTGTAAAAACTCAATTGTAACTTTGTTCGTTAAAACAATGCATCGAGGATAATGTTATGGGAGAAAAATATATATTGGAGAATGAGAAAGGGTCTGTCATTGTTTTAGCCGTGGTTCTTTTGATGTTGCTGACGCTCCTGGGTATCTCCGCAACAACAACATCGAGCATCGAGGTACAGATTGCCGGAAATGAGCATAGATACAAGAGAGACTTATACCTGGCTGAAGGCGCAGCCATGCAATGTGCTCAGATTTTAGACGACGAGAACGACGCCCAAGAGCTTCATCCCACATCGACAACAAATAGCTGGCTGAAAGATAACAGTGTGGAAATGTCCGACCCCGCTATTATGCTTTTGAATTCACAACAATCGACCATAGACCCCGATAGTAATACCTGGTATGGGGCGGTTTGCATTGGAGTCGGCTCCGGTGATTCCCTTGATATGACGACTCCGTCTTCAATGCATGAATATGCAATTTATGGACTTTACTCAGGCGCAGGGCAGCACCAGATCCGGGTTGGGTATAAAAAAAGGTTTTAATAAATTATGAATTTCTACTTAGGAAAAATAAAATGACTGCAAACACTCTTTCTAAAAAAACATCAATACTTTTGATAATTTTTATAACCGTTTTTGCGATAGCTCCTTCAGCTGTATTAGCAATTGTTCCGGATGCAGCTTTTACCGCCACTCCGGTCAGTGGTGACGAACCGCTAACAGTCAGTTTTACAAAGACGACTCCGCTCGGCGATTTCGACACCTGGACCTGGAATTATGGAGATGGCGCCACAAGCTCCGAACATCAAAATCCGAGCCATATTTACACGCAAAATGGAGATTACACGGTAATGCTAACCGTGACAAACGCTGATGGTACCGGCAGCACGACGGGAACGATCACGGTCAACGACACCGACCCTGCTCCGGCCTTTAGCGCCAACCCGACCAGCGGGGATGAGCCGCTCACAGTCAGTTTTACGGATAACTCGAGTTCCTACGACGACATTGTTTCCTGGAGTTGGGATTTTGGAGACGGCAGTGCGGCCAGCACAGACCAGAATCCGGACCATACCTATGCTCAGGATGGAACTTACACGGTAACGTTTACCGTGAAAGAAGGCGATGGTGATACCGTCTTCACCACGGGAACGATTGCTGTCACCGATCCCGGCCCCACGACTGTGATTCATCCTGATCCGGATGCCGGTGGAACGGTCAATGATGATGAGGACCAGTTCAAGCTCATTCAACTCACGGTGTCCTGGAATGACGGCGCCGATGCAAGGTCTTTTAACATGGAGATGATGCGCGTGGCGGATGGCTGACACTAATCATGAGTCGATAATCGTTTAAAACAACCGTCATTGATGGCCGGCGATATTTTAAACCGCCGCCATGGTTCATAAGGAATATCCAATGGGAAAAAGAAACTGGCCCATTGAAAATCAGAAAGGATCGGCTATTTTGATCTCAGTGGTGGTATTGCTGATGCTGAGTGTTATCGGTATTTCTGCTATTCATAATACCGGAACGGAACTGCAGATAGCTGCCAACAATAAAATTTACCAGCGAAATCTGTATGCGGCAGACGGGGCCGCCCGGGAACCCGGCCAGAAAATAACCGTCTTCAAAAGAACCGATCCGGATCAGCTGGAAAACCTGACGCCGGCATGGCTGCAGGATCATAATACGGATATTACCGATCCGACGCAGTGGGATAATACCAATTCCGATACGGCCCAATTTGTTGACAGTACCGGAAACACCAGCTTTGCCGTCACCGATAATGGCGTGGCCCCGGGATCATCCTTGAGCTTAAGTGACCAGACCAATCTGCATGCCTTTTGCGTTTATAGTGTTTCCCAACAAAATAACGCGGAAGCCGTTGTTGAGACAGGGTATCTGGAGCGGTTTTGAGTTTGACAGTGATGGCAAGGGTACGGTGCTTTTAGCGAGACAGGTTATCGTAAAAGGTTATAACAAAGGAGAATCACCATGAGTTTTATTGCCAAGAATACAAGGGCCCTTTTTCATCTCAACAGTTGGAAAAGTTCCCGGATATGGTTCTATTTTATGTCTGCGATAATCGGATTTATTTTTATCTCTATTGCTATTCCGGATGAAGCTTGTGCGGCCAGAAATGATGTTACTGTGACTATCGTTCCACAGGATGCGATAGATGCCGGGGCCCAGTGGCGTATCAGATATAGGGTCCGAGTAAATAACAGCTGGGGTTCTTGGAGCGCTTATAGCGCTTGGTTTGACAGTGGACATGAATGGCGCCATTGGTGTGCTAATAATGTGCAAAGGCTGAGGGTGAGAATTAAGTTCAGTGATGCAGGTACTTGCTCCATACCTGATAAGGAAACAAAAACGCTTAATAACGGAGAGGATTACGATACCGCGGGAGTATACACAGGGTGTAACACCACAACCACCACAAGCACCACAAGCACATCGACTACTGTAACCACTACTAGTAGCACAACCACGACGACCCTGCCCGGCAGTGAGTGCGTCGATATCTCTGACGCCCCTTTGGATACCCAGCTCCAGGCAGCACCGGCAACGATTATGTTTGTTGTCGATGATTCCGGGAGTATGGACTGGAGTTGCATGACCCAGAACGGAGATGGTGGGCGGATGCTGATAGACAATACCAATTACGCCTATATATGGGATATGAGTGACAATAACGATATATCTACCGGTGGAATCGCACTCGAGGGCTCAGACAAGGAAAATTACTGGAAATCCCAGTGGGCGGGCTGGAATAGAATGTATTACAATCCCCAGGTGACCTATGATCCCTGGCCTACGTATTTGGATGCCATTACCACTGCGCCCCGATCCAATCCACTAAATTCCAGCCCGACACTGGCGTTGGATAACACCTTTATCACGATAGAAAGATCGCTAATTATAGATAATGGAGATGGGGCTCCCGGGTTCAGTCAAACCGGGAGTTGGAATTCCTATGATTATTCTTCTGCCCATAACAGGTCGTATCTCTACACTGATGATACCTCGGCAACAGCTACCTGGACAGCTCAAAATTTGACAAGTGGCCGATATGATGTATACGCCATGTGGTTTTCTTCTACGGATAGAGACACAGCGGCCAGATTTGTCATAACGCACCAATCCGGGACACAAACCGTTGTTACCAGAGATCAAAGCGATCACCTGGAAGAATGGGTGAGCCTGGGGGATTATGATTTCAGTGGGACCGGAAGCGTAAGACTTGAAAGTGACTGTACCAGTAGCGATTGCAGACGGTGTGCCGATGCGGTTAAATTTGTGTTGCAGGGTTCCGATATTGATGTTAAAAACTCCCACTATTATACATTTAATGATATAAACGAGAATGGTATAGTTGATACGGGTGAGAATGTTTATCTGGTCAACCTTGATGGCACCGCACGGTCATATTACCTGTTTGTTGACAGCGATAACGATAGTTACGTTGATGGAGGGGAATTGACCGGCGTCTCCGAATCCAGTGTGCCCGATTACGTAAAGCCCGAATCCGCTGCAGATGACCTCAAGAATTTTGCCAACTGGTTTTCCTATTACCGGCGTCGGGAGTTGACGGCCAAAAATGCCATTGCAAATGTAATTTCCAGTCTTTCCGGGGTCCGGGTTGGTATTCACGGCATTAATCATTCGGTACGCCAGCCGGTGCTCGAGGTGAATGTTACCCAGACAGGCGGATCAGTTGTCGATAATACAAGTACGTTGTTAACTAAGGTGTACGGCATCAATTCAAATGGAGGGACGCCCCTGCGATCGGGCCTGAAGACAATCGGGGAATATCTGGCAGGAAACGAAGGTTCTCCGTATGGTACATCGCCATATTATTCGGCGGCTGATGGCGGTGAATGCCAGCAGTCTTTTGCCATTGTGATGACGGACGGCAATTGGAACGGCTCTACACCCAGTGATATCGATCACCAGGATAGAAACATGGGCGATCCCTATGAAGACGATTATGATGATACCCTGGCGGACGTGGCCATGAAGTATTATAAAAATGATCTTTCCACCTCGTTGGATGATTTGGTTCCTGAAAATTATCCCGATACGGCAACATGGCAACATCTGGTGACCTATGGGCTTGCCTTTGGACTGAATGGTACTTTGGACCCGGAGGATTATGATTTTTATAATTCCGATCCCGACCAGCAAATCTATGCCTCCTGGCCTGATCCTGTCGCAGAGGGTGGGGCGACAACGATAGATGATTTGTGGCACGCAGCCGTTAATGGCAGGGGGCAATATTTGAGTGCGGCAGATCCTGAGGAATTGACCGTGGCCCTTGAATCATTAATGATGAACATTGAATCCAGGATCGGGTCGGGGGCTTCTGTGTCAATCAACGGTGAGGAGATCTCAGCGGGATCAACGATCTTCCAGTCCAGTTATTCTTCCGACGGTTGGACCGGCGATGTCAAGGCATTTGGCATCGATATAGATTCCGGTATTGTAAACAGCAGCCCGGAATGGTCTGCTAAGATTATTAACGACGGTTTGGTGTATACTGCTCGAAAAATCGGTACTTATAATGGAACGGCAGGTGTTGCTTTTCGATACAATTATTTGTCGGCCACACAACAAGGGGAATTGAGTCAGGATCAACTAAACTATATCCGCGGCGATGAATCCCTTGAGGAGGATCAGGGGGGGGCATTTAGAAATCGCACATACAAGCTGGGCGATATTGTTCATTCCATGCCGGTGTATCATGACGGCCATATTTTTGTTGGCGGCAATGACGGCATGCTTCATGTATTTGAAGAATCATATGGTCAGGAAGTTCTTGCCTATGTCCCCAATTTAGTGTTCCCCAATCTTCAGTATCTGACGGAACCCGCTTATAATCATAAATTTTATGTTGATAAATCTCCCTACATCAGGGATACGGGATCAGAGACCCTCCTGGTCTGTGGGCTGGGCCGCGGCGGGAAAGGGTATTTTTGCCTGGATGTAACCGATCCGTCTGCCAATACGGAAGCTAATGTCGGCAATTGGGTCAAGTGGGAATTCACAGACAGTACTGACCTGGGTTATACTTACAGCCGTGCGTTTATCGTGAATTCCAATGACGGCTGGGTGGTGATTTTTGGCAACGGGTACAACAGTGCAGATGAAAAAGGCGTGCTGTTTATAGTGAACGCATCCGACGGCAGTCTGGTCAAAAAAATTGATGTGGGCGGCACTTGCAACGGCCTTTCCACACCGGCCATTATCGATGTGAACAATGATGGTATTGTGGATTATGTTTATGCCGGGGACCTGAATGGCAACATGTGGAAATTTGATTTGACCGCCGAAGATTCCAGTGATTGGGATGTGGCGTATAAAAGCGGTTCAACGCCCATGCCGCTGTTTACAGCCAGGGGCCCGTCAGGAACTACTCAGCCCATCACTACAAAACCGGACGTTATGCGGCATTGTGTGAAAAATGGATATATGGTGTTGTTTGGTACCGGTCAATACCTGGGTGACCCGGATTTTATCAATACCGAGACACAGACTATTTACGGGATCTGGGATTATGGCGATGATGCCGACGACAGTGAGTATCTCGGGACGTTTGATCGGGGATCGACCCCTGAACTTTCCAACCAGGAAAACACAGTGAGCCTTCTGGAGCAGACGGAGATATTTTTTGGTCTGGATCCAGGTGGCGCCTTAACCTATGACTTGAGGGTTCTTTCTGATAATAATCCCTCCTGGGTGACCGTTGCGGATATAAACGGAACAGGGGCCGGGCAAGATCCCTCGGATACGGTGGCAAATCATGTCGGATGGTTTTTTGACCTGCCGATTTCAAAGGAAAGGGTGGTGCGAAATGTTATTATCAGGGATGGTAAATTAATCGTGGTGTCATCCATTCCCAAGAGCTCCCCGTGCGCCGCCGGCGGTGATTCCATACTCCATGAAATGGATGCCTGCTCAGGATCGAGACTTACCGAGCCCCAGTTTGATATCAATGACGATGGTGTCATCAATGACGACGATCTGATTGTCATTGATGACCCGTATTCAGATGACCCTGATGATACGCTTACGGTGGCGCCCACGGGTATCAAATATCCGGCCATGATTTACGAACCGATCATATTAAGGGATGACGACATTGAAATGAAATATTTCAGTACCGCCGCCGGTAATATCATTATGCTCAAGGAAGAATCGGAAAAAAGAGGCATGTTTTACTGGCGTGAGGTCAGGTGATGTGACAAGTTCAAAGGATGGCCATCGTTATATTTTTTAACCCCATAGACGATGGCTCCTTTTTATATCAGAAAGGAAACGTTATGAAACAGCTATTGAGAATTTTAATGCCCTGTTTGACGGTGATTTTTTTAATTTCGGTGCCGGTAATATACGGGGGCCTGGCTGCGGCTGAAGAGGCGATAGAAATATTGCCCATATCAGCGGTACCGGAAATCTCGTTTTATCCATCGGATGAATCTGGCCGGGTCGAGTCAGGGACCATCGACCGCATCGATAAAGATGGGGTTGTTGTGGGGGATTCATGGATGTTTTTTTCATCATCGGTGGTTTTCCTTTCTGCCTCCCAGAAACCCACATCTTCATCCCGTTTTAAACCCGGAACGGCTGTGGGGGTTCGGTTGAACTCGAAAAATAAAATTGTCGCCATGTGGATTGATACGGGGAAAAAACCGTGACGCGGATGTCATTTTAAAATACCACAGTGTATTCGTGAAAGGCTTTTTAATGCGATTAAAATATTTATTGTTCATGCTGATTACAATTGTCCTGTCGGTACCGGTATTTGCAGAGTTCTACCAGTACACCGATCAAAGCGGTGTGCTCAGGTTTACCGATGATCTGACACAGGTGCCTGAAGATCAGCGGCCCAATGTCAAAAAATACCTGGAACCCGATGATTCACTGACGCCTGAACAGCGCGCTCAAAAGGCCCTGGAAGCCAGGCAGGAGTCTGTTGCACAAGAAAAGATGGAGATTTCAGAAAGTAAATATCAGGTTGAATTTGGCAGGCTTGACAAGAAAAAAACCGGCTTGGATCAACGATACACTGAGCTTACAAAAGAAAGAAATGACTTAGCCAAGGTGAAAGAGGCGATCTCTTCTGAAGCAGAATTAAAGGTTTATAATGAAAAAATCAACAGCCTGAACAAACAGATTACAGCCTTTGAAGCGGAACGAGAGGCATTTTCAAAGGAAGTGGATGCTTTCAATACACGGTTTACGGAATGACGAAGGTGTAAAGCATCTGGAAGCACCCTTTGCTGCCTGCTTTGTATGGATTTCAGCTACTTCATCCGGGGGTGAATTGGGTTGTTTTTACCCATTCAAAATAGAACGGAATTTTTTTATTATTCTATCGCATCGATTATCTGCTTGTATTTCAAGGTCACCAGTCCCCTGTATTTGCTCACCGCTTCCCGCCATAAATTAAATCGGCTTTCCCTGCGGTCATCACAGGCGATGGGAATTTCTATCAGCGGTATTTTTTTAATGGTCGCAATGTAGGTCAGGTTCAGCACAAAGCTGGTGTAGTCATCAATGTAAGTAAAGTACTTTTTTAAAAAATTTTTATGATATGCCTTGGCGCCGGGGGCGTAATCCACATATTTCATCCCCATTATAAATCGGACGGACAAGTAAAAAACCAGGCTCCCGAATTTGCGAAACAGGCTTCTATTCTGCAAGCCCTTGATTTTGGTGCCAAGGACAAGGGCATTTTCAGCCAAGTGCTGGTTGGCCAGTTTGATAAACGTGAGATCGGCAGACAGATCTGCATCGATAAATATGATGTGGTCATATCGCGACGCCTTGATTCCTTTTTTAAACGCCCTCCCCACACCTTTTTCAGGAATGCTGTAATATTTGACCTGGGCATGTTGCCGGACCAGGGCCTTTCCGATCACGTCACTTGCATCAGTTGACCCGTTGCTGACGACGATGATCTCATACCGCGAATCCAAGCTATCCGCATACTGAATTAGGGTTTGAATGCTCCGGCGTAAAATAGCCTCTTCATTGTAAACAGGTACAATAATGGAAAATGGCGTCATTGGTTTAATCCTTTCAGCCTTTTTTTTGAGTATTTTGCCCAGGTAGTCGTCGGAAACGTCGTCATGATCCGGAGGTAGAGGGATACAGCCTTTTGCCGGTTGCCCAACATGGTCTGGCAGTGGGCCAGATCAAAGGTTGCCTGGGGGGTCCAGAAAGAACTCGAATAGGTATTGATAAAGGTGTTGAATTCCTTGGCCGCCGTCTTGAATCTGTTTTCCCGCACCAAAGCGGTCGCATGAAATATCATGGCCTCACAGCGGGGGCCCGAACTTTTTTTGGATATCTGAATGACTTCTTTAAACTTATCTCTGGCCAGGTCGTAGCGGCCTTGATCGAAATCCATCCTTGCTTTTTTTAAAACAGCCGAAGGGGGTGAACTGAATGCACCGGGTTCGAAAAAGGAAACCATTCCGGCTGTGGTCAGTCCGAAAAGGACGATCCAGATGTATTTTTTATGACCGGCATCCATTTGGGTCTGTGCCGGAAAGTATTTTTTCAGCCAGAAGGGCGTGGACAAGGCAAGCATGATGCCCAGCAGTGTCAGTATGGTGCCTGCTCTGGCGGGAAGGCCCGGTTCAAAACTCAGGTGGACCTTATGCTGCGTCGGAAAGATCAGCATAAAAGAAGGCGACACCGGATAAACCCTGTCGGCACCGCAAACCGTCCAGTTGGGGTGGTAAGACACCTTGATCAGCAGGGGGTGCCCGATTTTAGAGGTCTCGATATCGATGGATTCCGGATGGATTTCGCTTTTTACGGTAACATCTGTATCTGGAAAGGGGATGGGCTTGACTTGCTCCAGACGTCCAGTGCGCTGTTGGAATCGAAGGGTGTCTTCAGACGAGGCCTTGCTTTTAAAAACCAGAAACGTATTTTTTACGCTTTCTTTTGTAAACCACTGGTAAGCTATATCCCGCCAATCATCGGTAATGAATAGAACCGGCATATTTTTAAGCGGTGTAACATACACATAGTCGTCTGCAAGCACCCTGTAGATATTATAGCCGGCAACCACTTTTTCAAGGCGCAGCTGCGGATACTGTTCGGCAAGGGCCTTTAGTTGGGGTGATCGGGCTACAAAATGTTCTACATTAAAGAGTCTGAAATGATCGATACCGCTTTTCAGGTTGAGGGTCGAATAAAAATAGTCGGGAATGGGATTGCACGGTTGGAAAGAGGTCTCCGACTCCATGTAGAAAACAAAAGGAGCGGTCTGCGTTCCCAGCATATGAATGCCTTCAAGGGTCTGTCTTTTGGCGAAGTGCGGCAGGGTTTCCGAAGTTCGGATCGATCCTAATGACTCATCCAGTGGTGTATGCTCCCAGACCACCCGGCCGGATCCTGCGTTTTTAAGATAATTGTTGATTTCGTTAAACGTAGGCCATGTTTTTTTTTGTTCGTAGCCAGTGTAATTCCATTTTACCCAGTCTTTGATATAGGTCGTATGGCTATCGGTCCAGAGGACTACCAGGCCGAACAGAATAAACGGCAAAAGTGTTGAAAACCTTATTTTTTTTAAAATCGGTTTTATAACAACAGCCCCCCAGACACACAGCAACATCTGGACAAAGGGAATAAAGCGGATATCCAGGATGCCGATGTGCGGGCCGATGGCATAGACTGCGGCACAAAACAGGATCAGGTAAAAAAAATAGAAGGTCCGATTGTCCTTTAGATTCAGTCCAAAGGCGATGATCGCCAATCCTGCAAAAGGCAGCATCACAACAGGAAAGACTTCAAGGACGGAATGAATGGTCCATCGAAAAACAAACGAGGTGGTGTAGGGCAGGTTGGCCAGGAGTGGAAATGTCCAGAATGCCAGTAATAAAAAAGCCAGCCCATATACGCCGGCAAGGTATTTCAGGTTTCGCTTCGGGTTTGCCAGGAAGAAGAAAGAGCCCGGGATCAGGCAAAAGATAAAGGTATAGGCATGGCTTGTCGCGATCAGAAATATCAAGGCAGCATTTAAAACCAGATACCTGTTGTCGGATATGCCGCGATACAACGTGCCGGTAAACAAAAGTGCCAGAGCAAATCCCAGGCTGTAGCAAAATTCACCGGCCAGGGTGCTGGCGATATTTCCGCCCCACATGGAGTTGCCCTGGTTAAACAGAAACGGCAGGGTAAATACTGCGGCTAAAATGGGAGTTGGAAATCTGTATTTTAAACAGCGGAAAGAAAAGTAGGCACACACGGGGAGCAGGAAAATGCCCAGAACAGTGATCAGCTTGAATGCAATCTGCATCGATAGAATTGTACTCAGGCCTGCCGCAAGAATGAAAGGCAGGGGAAAGTAATGATAAAACAGCGGCAGGCCCGCGTAATTGCCCTGCATCCATCCCATGATTTTACCTTGGGGAAGCAGGACATTTTTTAAATACACGGCACAGGAATAGTGTGAACCGGTATCGCCACCGTTAATGGTCGTTTTTAAAAGCAGTAAATCCGGCGGGAAAGCGGTAAACAGGTAGGCAAAGAGGAGAAACAATACAATGCCATCAATAAGATTATGTTTATTATCATCAAAAAAATTCATTTTATGATGTTTTTTTCTTTTTTTTAAACTGGGCCGCGAAGAAAACTACGGCCAGAAGGATCAGGATGAGGATTAATGTCCGGTACTCTAATCCGATAAATTTTTTAGATGCGATGACCATGATTGTTCCGGGGGTAATGCTGGTTTGGTGGATGCCGTTTTTTTCGTACTCGGAAATTGCATAAATTTGGTATTGACTGCCGGTTAAAGCGGAGAAATTTTCGACGGCAAAGCTCAGCTTTTTAAATGCTTTTGACAAAACCGCAGTTTGTTGTTTTTCCTGGCTGATTTTAAATTCTTTGGGTGCAATAAGCGTCGTTGACGTCTTGATTTCTGATTTTCCTGTATTTTTAAGGGTGAGTTTTATCTTCCCCTTTTTCGAAAGGTTTACTGGGGCCATTTCGCCGAAAATTTCGGCTACTGGGGCATTCTGATTGTGGGAAAAGGTTCGGCAAAGCAGGGCTGAAAAAGGATAACCGTTGGCATCGCTGTAATGAATTATTACAACAACGGGATAAACCCCCTGTTTTTCGATTTTTGCCGGATAGAGCTGGTCAAAGTGAATGGTCCGTGCGACTTCAAGTGTCGGTTGCTTATGAGAGAAATAGATCTCCTGGCCGATAACGATCTCTGCCTGAACGGCATGGGCGGGTTCATCGCCTTTATTTGACACTGATATCTTCAGGCCCAGGGAGTTCTTATCGATGTCGGTGGCCACACTGGTGTCCAGACGAATAAAAGAAGCCGATGCTGCATGGGCGAAAAAAATCAAAAGAATGATGAATAAATAAAGACCGGTGTGGCGCATAGTTTGCGAGTGTCCCTGTTATTTGAATCATCAGAAGGGTAGATAGCTTTGAATTATTAATAATTACATGATTGTGTTGATTTATCAAGTACAGATGTCCTTTAAAAATAGTCGTTTGGTAAAATCGGTAAATTGTGTCAACATGAATCCCAGTTTTCATTATTTTCATAATATATTCCATATGATATTCCTGATTGACACCCGAGCACCATTCCTTTATAGTTTTTTAAAACAGCTGTTCAAGATCAACGTGAAGATAGTACATATAATGAGATTTTTCGAGAATTGGCATTTGCACGGATGATAGATCGCGGTATGAAAGATTCTCGTGCCGGCAATATTTTTTCGAATGAAGCAATGGATCGTCGAATTAAAACATGGCAAAAATAAATTGAACGTTGGAAGCGGGGCTTTGACTAACAGCCATGCCTTGGCGGGCACAACAAAAAACGAAAGATCACCATGAAGTTCATGAAGAACATGAAGAAAAAAATGTTGGTTTTTCAATGTAAACCTTCAAGTTCTTCAGTAACTTCATGGTAAAAATCGTTATTCTTTCATATAAAAAAAGTAAAGGTATCGGCGTTTAAAATGGCAAACAATGATATAATGTCGGATGCGGATGTTGAGCGGTTGTTTTCAGAGCTTAAACGCATTGATTCGGACAAAACGGCTGATGAGTATGGTTTTGAAGCAGAGGCAAGTGCCCGGAATTTAGACGAAGAAAAGGCTCTGGACCTCTGGCGCATATTTTGCGGTTATCCCTGTTCTTTGAATCATCAGAAGGGTAGATAAGTTCGAATTGTTAATAATTACATGATTATGCCGATTTATCAAGTACTGATGCGTTCGGGCGTTCGGAATAACTATCCGATTGCTTTTGGACGGTAAAAATGGTACATTAAAATTATGAACAGGAAACACACAGCCATATACCGAATGTCTGACAGCTGGAACGACGACTTTGTTCCCGGCAAGCCGGAAGACCGCATTAAACTCGTCTGGATTCTGACCAGAGAAATCATGTCCCTGAGCAAAAATCACGATGCTGAACGAAGACTACAAAGACATGCTACACGCCTTATCCGACGAGAAGGTTAAATTTCTCCTCATCGGTGCCTATGCACTGGCAGCTCACGGTTATCCTCGGGCTACCATGGACATAGACATTTGGGTCATGCCATCACCTCAGAACGCTGATGCCGTGATACGAGCACTGCGCCGCTTTGGCGCTCCTCTACACAATTTGACCAAGGAAGACCTCCAGAAGGATGGGACCATTTTTCAGATCGGAGTTGCTCCAAGACGAATCGACATTATCACTGCGGCATCCGGACTTCAGTTTGAGGAGGTATATGGAAGGTCCATGTCGGTGAACATCGAGGGAATCGAAGTACATATTCCACTAATTGACGACCTGATTTTAAACAAGAGGGCATCAGGAAGAACCAAGGATTTGGCTGATGCAGAAGCATTGGAATCCCTGAAGAACTCCGAGCAACCGCATTAACTCGGACTGGTAATCCCTCTGCGTTCCATTACCAGCCGGTTACCCGAGGCGTTCGAAATTTTATGTCATATAATTGGTGAGCATAATGAAAGAAACTCAATGGAACATGAAACCCAATACAGCAAAAGCAATAATGCTTGCCAGGCGTCAGCTATCTGAATTTGTATGTGATGCAGTGAACTTGGAAGGGATTAATTTTACCCTACCGGAAATCCAAACACTATTGGATGGGGTTACAGTTGGCGGACATAAAGTAACTGACCAGCAAATAGCCCTGAATCAAGCTGATACATGGCGGACGTTATTTAAATTAATAGAAAAAAATTAGTTTGAGATCACCGTTGAAAAAGTCTGTGCGCTTCATCTGATAGCTGCTAAGGATGACGCTTTGGAATGGGGAACATTTAGATCTGGCGGGGTTGTAATTGCGGGAACAGGCTATATGCCGCCACAGGCAGATTCGTTACCGGGGTTGTTTGAAAAAATGGTGGATGAAGCAAACAAGATATCAGACATTTATGATCGCACCATCCATTTTTTTCTTACAATGGCCAGATGTCAATTTTTTTATGATGTCAATAAGCGTATGGGGCGTTTTATCATGAATGGGCTTTTGCTAAGTTGTGGATACCCGGCTATTAATCTTCCCGTGAAGAGACAACTATCGTTTAATTAATTGATGCTCACTTTTTATGAAACTGGTGATCAGAAACAGATGAATACCTTTCTGCGTTCTTGCCTGGATGAAAAAATTATAAAAATCATGAAAGAATAATAAGGATTATGGCAAACAATGAAAGATCACCATGAAGTTCATGAAGAGCATGAAGAAAAAAAGTTGGTTTTTCAATGTAAACCTTCAAGTTCTTCAGTAACTTCATGGTAAAAATCGTTATTCTTTCATATAAAAAAAGTGAAGGTGTCGGCGTTTAAAATGGCAAACAATGAAATCATGTCGGATGCGGATGTTAAGCGGCTGTTTTCAGAGCTTAAACGCATTGACTCGGACAAAACGGCTGATGAGTATGGCTTTGAAGCAGAGGCAAATACCCGGAATATAGATGAAGAAAAGGCTCTGGACCTCTGGCGGTCGCGCCTGATCGATATGGTGCGGTTTTTAAGTACTTATTTCATGGATGTTCGATACTGGGAGGGCATCGATGCGGAAAAGGACACGTTCGAGCAGCTGTCGCAAACCCTGGGAGAACTGGCTGAACTGCCCGACCAGGAAGGGCCGGTTCTGATTCGCTATCGGGGGCTTCCCACGGCATCCAGGGGGTCCGCCAGTACCGATTATGTGGTCTCATTGGGCGATGTGATGGTGGATGCGTCTGTGCCACCGGGCATGATCAAGCGTATGGGGATTCGTATGTCCCACCTTGCCGGCAGTTTGGACAAGGCCTTTTCTGTTTTCTCCGAACAGGGGATACGAACCCTGTGTGTTCATCTGCCGGGGCAGACAGCCGATGAATTAAATCGGATGCGTCTTTGTTTGAACATTGTTTCCCGGTATGCCCATGCCATTAAAACCAATTCGCCTATTGTTTTTGAAATTAAAGGAAGACCGTTTTCGATTCAGCCGATTTTAGATGAGAAAAAGCAGCCCGATCCGAACCTGACCCTTGTGGCTGGTATCAACAATTTAAATTCTGAGCAGATGCAGGCTTTGATTTCAAAGGTTGATTCCTGGATGAAACAGGCTGTAAAGGGCGGAGACAGCCAACCGTTTGCCAGTGTCTACAACGCCTTTTTCGGCGTCAATAGCTTGAAAGATAAGCTGATCAGGCCGTCTTTGGAAATCAACAATGTCCAGTGGTTGATGATCGATGGTGATAAGCCCACGAATCTGGTTCCAAAAGATCAAAGCAGCGGGCCAGGTTCAGGGGGAAAGGGCATGTCCCGGAAAACGGAAAAGGTGTTGACAGGGGTTTACGGCCAAGCACTCGGGAAAATGGGCGCAAAAAAAATTGAAGAAAAGCTTGGCCTGGCCATGAAACTGCTGGAAGCCGTGGAATCTCCGGAAAAAATTAATGAAATAATGAAAAATATCTATGGAGATGATTTTGCAAATATAGATTCTAAAAAACTGGGGCAGAAAATCGGCATTGTCAGCAATCTGCTGGCAGCAGTTGAAAAAACGCCCAGGGGTATGGATATTCTTGAAAAAGTGTTTGGTAATTTTCAAGATCGCCTCGAACAGGTTCAGGATAATGTGTATGATGAGATTGTTGTTGAAAAAGATGCCGTCAAAATCGCGGATGGCGATGCGGTCACTGTAATAGAAGGGGTTCACAATGGCCTTTTACAGAAGATTGAGTTTTATAAATCCCGGGCACTGGTCCGCAAGAAGATAAAGGCCCTGGCGAGTGGGAGTGGGGACGCTGATTTTGATGCGGGGGATTATGATATTATTGCCGCCGAATTTGATGTGTCGGTGGAAGACACAAAGGATATTATTAATCTGCTCAAGAGTTGTTTTGATGATAACGGGCATTTTCTCAGGGGAACGTTTGAACGGAATATCCCTGAATTTATCCGCTATGAAAAAAAAATATTCGAATTTTTATGGCAGTATCTCAAGGAAATCCGGTACCGTAGTGACCGGGTGGCTTTTTTAAACGCTTTGCAGATGCTGATTGCCAAAATTCATCAGCCCAAACGGGCCATAAAGGTCTTGATAGCAGATTTTTGCAGCGATCCGGGGGCCATCGAATTTCCGGACCGTAATGCACTGATGCTGGCGAATTTGTTGATACGCAAGTACAACAAGGAACTTAATCTTGATATCGAACTGACACCTGAAGAAGTGCTGCTGGTTAAAGAAGGCCTGGATCGGGAAATGGTTACCTATTCTGCCTGGCGTATAGAGAGCATTCGGGAAAAATTCATCGTCAAGACCCGAACCATTCATCAGGCCGTCGTAAACTCTTTGAAGGCGCCCGGGGTCGGATCTCAGGCCATGTCGTTTCGTTTTCTGACAGGCCTTGAAAGGGAGTTGTTTATATTTCTTGCCCTGGTGGGGGGGAAGACCGCTCGGACCATATTGCGCAGCGCTCTAAAAATTTACGGTGATCCCCGTTCGAAAATTTTTACCCAATTTGAAAACCGGGACTATTTTGAAGCCCTGATGCAGCATCTGATTGTTCCGATTCGGGGATTGGGACGAATCGGAAATTCGTCTGATTTGACATTATTTCAAAAGATAAAAGATAACAGGCAGCGGTTTCAGAATCTGGGAGAAACTGTCCGGCATGAAATGCTGGTGAAACGTATCGTCGGATGGACCGAAATCGCTGAAAGAAATATTGGTCGTCATACAATGCCATTAATTTAGTACAAACGATGTCTGTTCTTTTACCATGAAGTTACTGAAGCATGAAGGGTAAGATTGAATAATGTATTGATTTTTCGTGTGTCCTTCATGTCCTTCGTGTCCTTCATTGTGAAAATAGTTTCTGTTTATTCCAAAGTAACCGAAAATAGAATCAAACTGCATGGTGACTCATACGGCTGCTGCTAAAGATAATGACATTGGGTCGTCATAGCTGAATTGAATACTGAGATTGAGAATTTAGATAAATGGCTATTCCCCAAAAGTCAACCCAGGCGTTTTCTGCAAAAAATATTTTTCATGTATTGATCAAGAATAAACTGATCGGTAAGCCCAAGGCCCTGGAGATTTTAGCGAAAAAAGATGCGATCGGGCAACGTCTTGAAAAAACCCAGCGGAAACCGATTACCATCATCGATATTATTGCATCCCTTAAGTTGGGCCGGGCAGACGGTTTGCCCGGTCACCTGGATGAAGATACGATTTTCCAGACCCTGGCCGCCCAGTGGCAGGTCCCCTATACTAAAATCGATCCGTTGAAACTGGATCTCAATCTGGTGACCACCACTATCCCCCGCAGCTTTGCCATGAAACACATGGTACTGCCCATCGGCATTAAAGACGGATATCTGATCGTGGCAACGCCGAATCCTTTTAATGTGGAGGTCATTGAAGATATTGCTCAGGCCAGCCAACTCAAAGTCAAGATGGTTGTCAGTACAAAATCCGACATTGTTAAGCTGATCAATGAATTCTTCGGTTTCAAACGCTCCATTACCGCAGCGGAAAATCAGTTCTCCGGCCTTTCCGTGGATCTGGGTAATCTCGAACAGTATGTCCGATTGAAGTCCGATGAACTTCCCGACACGGATCAGCACGTTGTCAATGCGGTAAACCACCTCTTTACCTATGCATTTGATCAAAGGGCCAGCGACATCCATATTGAGCCCAAAAGGAATGTAAGCCTGATCCGGATGCGAATCGACGGAGTTCTGCACACCGTGTATCAACTTCCAAAAAATGTTCATTCCGCTATTATAAGCAGGATAAAAAACCTGTCCAGGCTTGACATGGCAGAAAAAAGAAAACCCCAGGACGGAAGAATTAAAATCGAAAAGGAAGGGGTCGAGGTTGAGATACGGGTCTCGACCATACCCGTGGCTTTTGGTGAGAAGGTGGTCATGCGAGTCATGGATCCGAACATACTTTTTCAGGACCTGGAAAAGCTGGGGTTTTCCTCCACGGATTTAATTCGCTATAATAAATTTATCAATATGCCCCATGGCATTGTGATTGTTTGTGGTCCCACGGGAAGCGGGAAATCCACCACCCTTTATTCAACTCTCCGGGATCTCTACACACCTGAAATAAATATCACTACCGTAGAAGACCCCATCGAGATGGTACATGAGAATTTCAACCAGATCGCAGTTCAGCCGGTTATAGGAATCACTTTTGCCACGATTTTGAGGAATATTCTGAGGCAGGACCCTGATATCATCATGATCGGGGAGATGAGAGATCTGGAAACGGCTGAAAATGCCGTTCAGGCCGCATTGACCGGACACCTGGTTTTATCTACCCTGCATACAAATGACGCCGCTTCATCCATTATCCGGCTCCTGAATCTTGGAGTTCCTTCATTTCTAATCCAAAGCACTCTGATAGGCATAATGGCTCAGCGTCTGGTTAGAAAAATCTGCAATCACTGCACGGAATCCTTTGAAATGGAAACTGCGGAACTGAAAGCCATGGGTTTGGATGTGGAACAACAAAACGGCCTGATAACACTAAAACGCGGCAGGGGCTGCCAGAGATGCCGAGGAACCGGTTATTACGGCAGGACCGGCATTTTTGAAGTCATCCAATACTCGGAGTCATTAAAAGAGATGACGACCGCCGACGCCGATTTCAAAGCCATTGCCACCCAGGCCAAAAAAGAGGGAATGATCACGCTGCGGGAAAACGCTTTGATTAAACTGCTGGCAGGAGAAACCACCTACCAGGAGGTCATCAGGGTTACGTGGGGACAATATTGACGGCAAAGTAAAAAGCCCAATTTCTGCGTTGCGCTTGATTTCGTGTTCACTGCGGCGTACATAAGTACGCCTCATTCCACGAAATTCGCGACGCCTTGAAATTGAACTTTTTACTTTGCCGTCTCAATTCTGACTTTTTACGAGTTCATCAATATTAAACCAAAAAAATCAATAGTTGCGTGATGACCATACGAAAGCAGATGATTGAACTTTTGGATAACAAAGAGATGAGTGCCAGAGATCTCTCGCAAGCCCTGAGTATTCGGGAAAAAGAAGTCTATACGCATCTTTCTCATATTGCGCGTTCTGTAACTGCTCAGAAAAGAAAACTGATAATCATACCTGCCGAGTGTCTGGAGTGCGGATTCGTTTTTGAACAACGAAAGCGATTTACCCGCCCGAGCCGGTGCCCGCACTGCAAAAGCGAACACATCCAAAACCCCGGATACCGAATCGGATAGCAAGGGTAAACGCATTTGATTTCCGTGCAGCGTAGCGACGGCGTGTTTCTCTTGGAAACCGACTGACTGCTTGAAGGGCGTTAGCACGCGTTAGTCCGAGCCGAATGAAATTATGAGTTAAAAGATCAATAGGATAATTCAGCGACGAATTGTTCTTAACACCTCTGGCGCGGCTCGGGCTTACGGGTGCTTAAGCACAAGTTTCAGTCGGTTGGAAAAAGATATACGCCGTCGCGGAGCGTTCTCTGGGTATTGGGATTCAAATGCGTTTGCCCTAATCGGGTAGCCCGACTCATTATACAGGCATACAAGCGAATCATACGTTAAAACGAAAAGTTATAATATCTCCGTCCCGAACCTCATAAGTTTTTCCCTCAAGCCTTACACTTCCTTTCTTTCTGGCTTCATGATAAGTGCCTGCGCTCATAAGGTCTTCATAGGAAACCACCTCTGCACGTATGAACCCTTTTTGCATATCTGTATGGATTTCTCCTGCCGCGTCAACGGCCTGGGTCTGTTTTTTTACGGTCCAGGCTTTTATTTCATCATTAACCACGGTGAAAAAAGAAACAAGACCAAGCAGTTCATAGGATTGTTTGATGACCCTGTCCATGGCAGACGCGGTAATATTGAACTCAGACAAAAACTCCTCTGCTTCTTCAACGGACATCTGTGCAATTTCCTGTTCGAGTTTACCCCTTATCACCGTGCAATTTTCCGTGGACGTCAACTCTTTTGCTTCAGGAATCGCGTCATCCTCATCTTCGTTATTAAACATAACCAGCATGGGTTTTGCGGATAAGAACGCATAGCCCCTTAACTCATGGGCGGATGCAAAATCCGGGGACTTTCTTAAAGGCGTCTCATTTTCAAGATTTTTAAGGCATTGGTTTAAAAGAGATATTTCCTGAGGAGCTGTCTTTTTGTCCCGTCTTCTGTCCAGTTCGATATTTTCCAGTTTTTTTTCAACTACAACAAGATCAGCAAATATCAATTCCTGATCCATGCCTTGAAAATCATGATAGAGTCTGGGTTTTTCAAAACCATAACCACCGAAATTTCGCATCACATGAATCAGAGCATCACAGTCCCTTACCTGATTCCAAATTTTCCGATCCTTTTTTTGCCCCAGCATTCCCGGGAGAAAATATTCCACCCGGGCATAAACGGTCCTTTTGGGAGTATACATTTTACTCAAGGCGACCAAGCGTTTGTCGGGAACCGATATGGTCCCGATACGATCTTCTCCCTTATGGCCTTCAGGAAGAATGCTTTGGGTTAATGCCTCGAATATCGTGGATTTGCCTGATCCGGGAAGACCGATAATCCCGAGTTTCATTTTATTTGCCTGCTTTGTTTGGGTGGGTTAGTGCCCGAAAAAAACCAACTCGGTGCTGTCATAGTACCGGTCGAACCTGGAAATTTCTTTTTCCCATATGAACCAGGAGAGAACGCCTTGTGCCTCAAGTTCCTTATCCGGGGGTTTCTTGATCTCTATTTTCACAGAGTACTCCTTTTCACCGCTAACCATTTTAAATCGATTGAAAATTTCACAAATAAAGTATAATAAAGTCGTTCGGTGTTGTCAAGGATGCCGATCTTTTTAAACAGGGTGAACGCATTTGATTTCGGTGCAGCGTAACGCCGTCTTTGAGACATTTCCGCTTTTCTTTCCCTAATATTTAGCAAAAATAATTTAAAACCTGACGAAGAATAGCACTTTCTTTGACATAAATTGTCAAACACTATCGATATGCAATCTGAACCTTATGATAACTATTTGGATTTTAATGATTTTAGCAATTGTCAAATAGAAATGTTAAATTGTGCACGTTTTTTGCATATTATACGATAAATTTGTAAAAAATATATACATTCAAAACTAAAGAGGAATTATTTATTTGATTTAAATTAACTATAAACTCATCAATCAATCCTGGATACATCTATGTAGTGAAAGGGCAAACCCGTTGAAAAGCGGGAACGCAAAGCCACGGGTCTAAATCCCGATCTATCGGGACATGACGGCCGGGTTGCCAAATACCTTTAGAATTCATTTCGCTCGAAGTAGAAGGCATTGTGCCTTGAGCCATTTGTCGGCGCCTTTCTCTCTAGAGGTTATCCCATACAGAGAAAGGCGTCTATTATGGCCAAAATAATAACTACATATCGATTCAATTATTCTTTTCTTTTTTGGTTTATTTTCTCAACGCTGACCTTTATATTGTTCCCCGCTTATAATTCTTTCGCGTCGACTCATGTGATTTTGGAGTGGACGTCTAACAATGAACCGGATTTGGCCGGCTACAGAGTATTTTTACGCGAGGACGGTCAATCATACGATTACACCAATCCGTCCTGGGAAGGTACAGAAGCGACGGCGATAGTTTATAATATTGATGACACCAAGACTTACTATTTTGTTGCAAGAGCATTTGACTCCGAAGAATTCGAGAGTGGCAATTCCAACGAAGTCTGTCTTGCGCAAACATCTGGGTCTGGTGGAGAGAAAACCATTGAAGCGGAAGACATGCCGATCAAGACCACTGGTGGATCGACAACAGACGGATGGAACATCTGGTCAAACGGGTATATCGCAGATGATGTTAATTTCCAAACGGAAGGGACTTATACGTTCGATGTGACAGCCAAGGGTAGTTTTGCTGGAGGAGCTTGGCCAATAATGGAGGTGCGGATAGATCAGACAAATGTGGGAACTGTCACTGTGGACTCCTCGAATTGGACTGTATACACGATCGAAGCATACGTTACGTCAGGGACGCATGAGGTCGCGATCGCCTTTACAAACGACTATTATAATTCACCTGAAGACAGAAACCTTTTAATAGATAAGATAATCGTAACGGAATCTGGGAACAATGAACCGCCGATTGCAAATGCGGGCCCGGATCAGACAACTGATGCCGGCCAGCTCGTCACCCTGAACGGATCAAATTCAACAGATCCGGATGACGATATTGCCTCGTATTATTGGGACCAAACCGGCGGATCTCCGGTGACCCTTTCGGATCCCAATGGCCAGCAGGCAACGTTTACAGCGCCTGATGTTGAAACAACGGGCGCTTCTTTGACCTTTGAACTAACCGTTGTCGATCATAGCGGACTTGAGAACACGGATTCGTGTGTTGTAAATGTTACCTTGCTGAACGAGCCGCCCCAGGCTGACGCAGGGACTGACAAGACTGTAAATGAGGGGGGTGTTGTTACCCTGGACGGATCTTCTTCTTTGGATATTGATGACGGCATTGCCGTTTACTCGTGGACTCAAATCAGCGGACCAACGGTTACCCTTTCAAACCCGACGTCATCCCAGCCGACGTTTACGGCGCCGAACGTTGGGTCGGATGGTGCTTCACTTACCTTTAATCTTACCGTAACCGATGCCGGCGGCTTGCAGGATACCGACTCGTGTATCGTCAATATCAGTTGGCAAAACCAACCGCCAACTGCAGTTGTTATTCCGGACTATATGGAGACTACAGAGGGGTCTTTAGTTAGATTGGATGGATCAGCCTCAAAGGACTCTGATGATGGTATTGCCTCATATCTTTGGACCCAGGTCGATGGAGACCCTGTCTCCTTGTCTGACCCCACATCAGCCGTAACGACTATTACTGCGCCGAAAACAGACTCGCTTGATAAGAATCTAAAATTCAAATTGACGGTAAAAGACCATGGGGGGCTTCAAAGTTCAGCCGATAGTTTTATTTACATCAGGCAAAAAGAGCTTTCGAATAATCCACCTGCTTCTGATTTCAGCTATGCCACAATGTGGAGAAAAACAGTTAGATTCACCGATCGCAGCACTGACAGTGACGGAACCATTGTGTCATGGTTTTGGAATTTTGGCGACGGCAAGACCAGGACTCGGAAAAATCCCTGGCATAGATACCGCAAGATCGGAAATTACTCCGTCACCCTCACTGTTACCGATGATGGAGGGGTAAGCAAATCAACATCGAAAACTGTATTTGTCGCCAAATAACGAATAAACCAGGACTGCTGTGCGGTCTTGCTGTATGATATTCTTGTTTAATTTTACTCTTTTTAGTTGACACACACCGAAAGCTAACTATAAAATGACAAGGCGATGTGCCATAAAAGATACCTTTTTTTCACAATTATAGAGACAATCTGTAACATTGTTCAGCAAAATCTTTTAGTATGAAGTTGATAGATGTGTACTATAATAAAAATTTCTTACCATATAACAGATTGTTTTTTATGATTATTAGGGGCTATTGATAGGGAAAAACGAGAATCTCAAAGCTTCCGGTTTGCTAATATTATAGCCATGGCATATTTTTTGCGTGAAGAATGAAAGGGCTACACGTTGAATGCTCTTATCTTAAGAACTAAAGAAAACAGCGGATAATTATCGTTCCCGAAAAAGGACGTCTCATGATAAATAGAAATGAAAAAGGTAGCTCTGCCCTTGAGTTTGCACTCGTGGCGGTCTTATTTTTTACCGTGCTTTTTTCCATATTTGAGTATGCCATCATGAGCTATATAAACCTGACCATGCAACATGCTGTGAGGGAAGGCACGCGTTATGCCGTGACAGGCCGGCAAGACATGGACGAGCCTTACGCTTTCGATGTGAATGACCCAGAAACGCATTGGCTGGAGGATAAGCGTTTTAACGCGATGGTTGAAAAGATTAAGAGCCAATCCATGGGCTTTTTTGACAGAGTTTTAGATCCTGAGGACATTGTGATTACTGATGCAGATGAGGATGATACTCCATATCAAAACCATAATTGGAATGATACCAATGGAAATGGACTAGAAGATGAGGGGGAAGAAGGATGGGATTATTACTATCCCGGTGATGCCGATAATATAATAGTGGTAAAACTTAATTGCACCTGGCCGGTGATAACCCCTCTGCTTCGGCCTTTTTTTTCTGGCGGTGAATATAATTTTACAGTAGCTTCCACCATGAAGAATGAGCTTTTTGAATAAACATGAAAAAACAAAGCCTGAACATGTTAAAAAAATCGGACGGTGCGGCAATAGTAGAGTTGGCTATCATCTTGCCTTTATTACTCCTTTTGGCATTCGGTGTATTCGAATTGGGTCGAGCTCTCCAGGCTAAAAATATTATCACCAATATGAGCCGGGAAGGCGCCAACCTGGCCGCCAGGAACCATAATGATTATTCAAATCAGGAAATAATGAATTCAATAGCTACTACTTCCGCGCCTTTGGATATGTCCGCTAACGGCATGATATTCATTACTGAGGTTATGGGCGTTGACGACGCAGGCACGGTAAATCCCATAGTCCAGGGGCAATACAGATATGTTGGAGGCGGCTATGCGGCGAACAGTGTAGTGTGGGACGACTGCGGCGAATGGACTGCTGGGGAGTGTACGACTTTTAACGAAGATCTAATTGCTGATCTGGAGGGTGACGGCAATCCGTCTGATGGTCATCCTTATTCGGGAATGGAGACGGTTGAAGATGGGGGCATTAAAAATGGAGAAACAGTTTATGCGGTGGAAGTTTTCTACGACTATGCCCCAATAATTAGTTATGTAATAGATCACAATCTTAAAATTTATTCGCGCAACGTCTTTTAGCCTTGAAGGAGGTCGTATGAGAATATTTAAATCAACAAATTGCAAGGGCCAGGTACTGGTAATTGTGGCCCTCTCGATAATTACTCTGGTGACTCTCGTGGGGCTTGCCATAGATTCGGGCCGGGCATACAGCGTAAAGGCCAAGTTAAATGCTGCTCTTGATGCATCTGCCCTTGCTGCGGCACGGGCCATTTCTGGAGATGATCAAGAAGCCTGGAATGCTGGAGAAACCTTTTTTGCTACAAACTATCCCACGGATTACATGAATAATAGTACTCCTGCTTTCTGCTCTTATGATTATAACAATCCTTCAACATGGCCTCCCAGTCAGGCTATACTTGATAGATTTCGAACCTACCATGACTCTGGGCAGGTAACTATTAATGTCTGGGCTATAGCCCACATGCCCACTATGTTTATGCGAATCGTCGGCCGAGATTTCATTGACGTATATGCTGAAGCCACGGTTACCAAGAAGGACGTTGATGTCGCTTTCGTAGTTGACAACACTACATCATTGATTACTGGATCGCTGGGTGATGTAACTGATGATGTGAAAGACCAGTCTAAAAATTTTGTTATGAGATTTGACGCAATCAATGACAGGCTATCGCTGATAAAATTTGCATTCGGTGCTGAAGTACCAGTCCCTTTTACCCCCCCGGATAGGGGATTCGATATAGATGTTGTTGAATGGGAAATAAATCACTTCACTTTTGGCTCCACATCCAACCAACAATATACGAACTGTGCGGAGGGGTTCTGGAGGGCTTTGAAAGAGCTTGACGACATACCGGTAGCTGAGCGCTCCAGCTTAAGGGTCATTGTCTTTTTCACCGACGGTGCCCCCAATACGTTTTCTTCAAAATTCCAATTTAGGGACGACACAGAAGATACGGGCTCTTTAAGGACCAGTTCAGGAAGTTCAGGAACTCCGTACGGTCTTTGGGAACATGACGTTATAGGTGAAAGACACGATGACCATTATCATGGCAGTCATATAGATTGGAATCTCCGTAACAGGGTTGTTGATGGAGAAACCTTGCTTGCCTTGCCCACCTATTATAATGCGTGGGATACTCAGCCATATGGCTATAATTTTCATGTGATAAACACAGGCAACCCAAACTCTGATGATGACGTGGAAGGTCCTAGGAGAGTAGTAACTCCGTATGTGCCTACTGCTGGATCTTATGATAATTGGGGCACTAGAAATAATCCGGATTGGGGCACTAGAAATTATGACAGAGCGGAGCTTTATGAAAAAGCAAACCGGGCTTCGAGAAATCTGGTAGAAGAAATGGCAAAAGTAGCGCGTCAGCATGGCATTCATGTGTTCACACTTGGTTTGGGATCCAGATTAAGTGATGATCCAAGCGGGGTTGACCAAGAGTATGGTATAGATATTCTTAGGCGGATGGCTAACGATCAGTACTCTGACGAGTACAATCCTACTCCATATGATCTGGATTGCCAAGATCCAGATGATCCAGATTGCGAGTGGGGGGGGGAAACCCGGGGGGTATTTTGTCACGCTTTGACAGAAGATGATTTGAACTTATGTTTCGATAAGCTATATTCGTCAATACTTCGCCTGACCATGTAAATAAGCGTCGTGACCCACTTTAAAACCCCGTTCGTTTTCCAATATTCAATGACCGAAACTTGTTTAGACATAATGATTGAGTATCGTTCAAAAGGTACGGCATTTAAAATTTGTTATAATTTTAGGATACCCCATTCGCTTGCGATGGTTTCATTAATTTTCCCCTTTCCCTTGGGTGGATAACAAACAAGCCTGAGGGCGGGGCAATTATCTTTAAATCACCTCCAAGCTTTCGGGTTCAGGTGGCGGATTGGTTTCGGTATATTCTTTCTCAGATTTAATTACCACGTACGCTAGCAAAGTTTTGTGTTACTTTAAAACAAGGCATGTTATGAAAATTTTTCTCCTCAAAGTATGCCGCGCCAACTCCCAAATATTTGAATTTTTTGTTTAGAATATTTTTTCTATGCATTGGCGAATCCATCCATTGTTTTAACACAGCTTTTGCTGCGCTCATATATGTGCAATTACCGATAGGTTCGCCCCGGTAAGTATAACTGAAATACCCCCCATTTTGCGATGGAGCAAACACCGGTTTGCCTGGTTGATATTCTATAGCGCTAAAATTGGCAATATTTTCTGCGGTATAAGCATTTTTTATGCCCACCTCGGCAAGCCTCTTAGATATCGTCTCTTTTCCCTTAATCACGCTAGTATGTGAAAAGAAATTATATGCCACCATGTCAATACTATGTTCATGTGCCGCCTTTTCTAAAGACGGGGAATGTATAAATGGGGATAATGCGCTTAAAACTCTCTGACGATTTGTTTCATAAAAAATTGCTGCGTGAAGTAAGGGGTAGTCAATATCGTCAAATTTGATTTTTTGCCTGGCATAACGGCTATCAAAAAAAGATTTATAATCATAATCTTTATATTTGGAATAATCCCACTTCAAGCGGTCTGTGGCGTAGATCTTAGATGTTGTAATTAACAATAATAAAATACTTATCCTTAACACAAATTTTAACACCGTTGACCTGCCCCCATTTTTTGTACCACTTTTTAAGTTAAACCTAGGCCGAGCGATTAATAAAATAAAAAAACATTCCGGAAAGCCAAACCCAGCAGGTAGAAGACTCTATGAATTACAATAGCAAAAATTATCGTTAAGATATTCCCTTTTTATAATTTATAATTTCGTAAGATCTATCGTTAATTTATAGTCACTTTCTCCTGTAACCTTTTTGGCGTTAAAACCCAACTTTCGCCCCAATGCCAGCATTTGTGTGTTTTCAGGCAAAACTATATCCGTCACTTTTTCAATCCCGCGGTCTCTGGAAATTGACAGACACCGCTTGAGCAGCTCCGCACCAATACCTTTGCCCTGCCAGGGATCTCCGACAATAACGGAAAATTCCGCGTGTTTTCGGTTGTAAACATCGGTGATAATGTGGACAACGCCTAACATTTTTTCATTGAGTTCCGGACCGCAAAGCGCCACCAGCGCAATTTCCCTGGCATAGTCGATTTGAGTAAAGCGCGCGAGCATACGATGCGGAAGCATCTTTAAGGGGCTGAAAAATTTTATCCGGATTAATAGCGCTCATGATCCAAAAACCTTCTATCTAACCCGGACAAGCCGGAACCAAACAGGTTAATCTACTTGAAGCAGATATTTGGGGTAATAACGTTTTTGAATATCGAATATCGAATAACAAATAATGAATGACGAAGGATGGAATCGCTTCGCTCTGGTTTTTTTATATTAATCAAAATGCTTAAATACCTTACTTCGAAATTCGAAATTCGATAATTAAAAATGGATAGAATACCTTAACTTTAGGCACTTTAGATCACTTTAGGCACTTTAAACTTTTGCATAAATAGAATGAATAAGCCAAGTTATAAATACGTGACCGTAATTACGAATACATGTACTAAGTCACCACCCACACCGCTCTATTTCTAATGGTCTGAATTACCTTCTTGCTGACCCTTCCCATAAAAAATTCCTCCACCCTGGATAACCCTCTTCTGCCTAAAACGATGGTTCCGTAATCTCCATCTCTGGCTTCTTTGACAATAGCTTCTGCGCGACTATAGACGTCCGAAATTACTTTGGTGTATATCTGATTCGATTTGAATCCTGCGTCTGTCAAACAACGTTTTGCTTTATCAAATGCGGAACTTATCTCTTTTTCAGCAGCTTCAATGTGAACTTTGGGTAAAAAAAGATCCGGGATTTCTGCCTGAAAATACCTGACCCCTCGAATAACATGGAGCAAGGTTATGTTGAAATCAAAACCACCCAATGTTGTTGCCACATACTCTACAGCTCGCATGGCATTCTCCGAGCTATCGAATGATAGCAAAATGTTTTCATCAAGGGGAATTCTGCCGATCATCAAAACAGGAAGGAAAGACAGTTTCTCAATGATTTTTGTGGCCACGCTCCCCACAACAATCTCTTTATAGGTGCTCATGCCTTTTCGCCCCACCACCACGCAACTGTACCCCTCTTTGGCTTCCTGTATGATGTCTCGCGCAATTCCTTTTTTTCTATTATGGATATTTATGGTCACCGCATCCTGTGGAGCGCCGGAACGGAGAAGGATCTGTTGCGCCTTATCCATGTATTCCTGAATCACTTTTCTTTTTTGCATCTCCCAGGCTTCGACTTCCCTGGCAGACTGAGCGAATAGAGGATCTTTGGCAAGATCCCGATAAGACTCCGGTATGCTGCTAAAAACATTAAATAGAACTATCTTCATGTTATGAAACGGGGCCAGCTTGCTGACATACCGTACCGCACATAAGGCATCCTCAGATCCGTCAACCGCCAATAATATTTTCTTTTGATTCTGATTTTTCATCACTGAACCTCCCTTTTTCACCCACACCCTGCCCGCTTGTGCCCCAGGGCGCCTCGCCTTGCTTGACAGGCAAGGTTTCTCGTAACGGCAGACGATCACCCGCCCGTTTTTCAAAGCGAAAGGCGGCGTGGATGGGGGTTAATTTGAGCTTTTTTAAAAAAATTACTTAATACCGCTTACAAAATGGCTTTTTACGCTTTTGCGCGTTGATCAATACTAAAGCAACAGTTGTGCCATAAATGAAAAGAATACTTGAGATGTTCTAACAGATAGTAAATATTAGAAATTAACTTGTATTCCCGAATGCTTTTTCTAAAGAAATGGTATCCCTTCCTGTCAGGTATTTTTACAAATTGTAAAAGAAAAAATGGATTTTTAATTCCATATTACAATAACCCGACCTAAGGTCCTTTACACTCTGTAAAAAATACTGACATATCTATTCCCCATATTTTTAATGAAGCATCTCTAAAATTTAAAATACGCTTTTAAGCCAAATAGTTAGCAAGTTTTAACCGTCCATTCCCACATGGTACAATTTTTGCTTCTTTAGAAGATTGTTTTATTTCTGGTTATAACGGATTTTGGGGAGTATCAAATTTATAGCTTAAAATCAGACTGATATCTGGATAATGCAATGAACAAGTGTAAAGTGCCTAAAGTGATCTAAAGTGCCTAAAGTTGAGGAGTCGCTTCGCTCCACCATTTTATAAAATTGGTAGAATTCAACAACTTTAGCTCACTTTAGATCACTTCAAACTTTAGTTCACTTTACTATCGCGACTAATTAGATACGATAAAAACAGACGATTCGTAATAGCCTCCCCAAAATTCGATATAATCAGTTTTATTTGCATCACGGTTCAAAGGATATTAAGGAGGATTGTCATGGGCAGATATATGAATGATATTGAATACGTTCCAGGGCTTTATACGCATAAAAAGCCGAGTACCGCTGAATTGACGGACCGCTATGTCCGCGAGTGGGATAAAGACCATCAAAAAATAGACACCGAGGACACTCCGCCGTCAAAATTATTTCCCACCATTTGTTTTTCCCGTATCATTGGTGTCGGAGCGGTTGAGATCGCAGATATTCTGGCAAAGAAAATCGGCTATCGAGTCGTTGATCGACAAATATTGGAGCATATCACCAACGAAATAAGATTGAGTAATATAACAAGTGCTTCTTTTGATAGACGGTATCCGGGGAGAATAAGTGAATATTTGTTGCGCCTTTTCAATGAAAAACCTTTCCCTGACAATGAATATAACAGACATCTGTTCGCTACAATGTTTGCTATTGCAGGTTTAGGGCCTACGGTTTTTATCGGTTGGGGAACACACCTTGTATTGCCTCGTGATCGGGTACTGGCTGTCAGATTGGTTTGTTCAAAAGAATTTCGGACCCGGCGTTGGGCTACGATACTCAAAGTTGGTGAGCAAGAAATCCAAAGGAAGTTGGAAGAACTTAATTTAAAACAAAGTTATTTTTATAAAGAAGTGTATAATCTTGAGAAAGCTTCAACCCAGGAATTCGATTTGGTGATCAATTGTGATTGCGTCAAAAAGCCGGAATGGGTGGCTGATATTGTCTTTTCATTCTTTAATAAAAAATTTCCCTCAGAACCGGTAACCATTGGCTCAGTCGCAAGAAAAGGGTGACACCACCCTTCTATGGATTTGCTTTGTTGAAAGTTCATTGCCTTATTGAAATTCCAAATATCAAATAACAAACAAATCCCAATGACCGAATTTCGAAAATCCAAATAATATCTCGTCCTGGAAGGTTTTGGTCACGCGCAGCGCAAGCGCTTGCGCCGCGTGTTGGGATTTGTATTTTTTATATTGTTTTTATTTGAGTATTGTGGTTTTAGTGCGTTTCCGGTAAGGCAAATCGTTTCTATGTGAATCAGTTAGAGTTGATTTTAGGAATCCCTAACCTCGGGATTCTTTACTATTCCATTGGGAGGTATGGGTATGTCCAAAAAGTGGGTCTATCTTTTTGACGAAGTTGAACAAGCGGAACAACATGCCGCGTCGATCCATTCGGATGTCCGTGGGCTTCTCGGAGGAAAGGGGGCAAATCTGGCTGAAATGACGCGGATTAATATACCGGTGCCTCCCGGTTTCACCATAACCACCCAAGCCTGCAACGCCTATTTGAGTTCAAAAGAAGTTTTTCCGAAAAACATGTGGGAACAGGTAATAGAAGCCCTCCGTTCCGTGGAAGCGGCCAGCGGTAAGAATTTTGGAGATCCCAAGAACCCTCTGCTGGTTTCCTGCCGATCCGGTGCAAAGTTTTCCATGCCGGGAATGATGGATACCGTGCTCAACATTGGATTGAATGACCAAACCGTGCAAAAAATGATTGCTTTGACCGGAGATGAACGTTTTGTGTTTGATGCATACCGTCGCCTGATCCAGATGTTCGGCAATGTTGTAATAGGAATACCTGATGAAGTGTTTGAAAGAAAAATTTCCGAGGCTCGCATGAAAGCCGGAGTTAAGACCGATGCCCAATTGACAGCTGATCACTGGAAGTCTTTAACCGACGAATTCAAAACTATTTTCAAACATCATACCAATCAAACTTTCCCAACAGATCCTTATACCCAATTAGAAATGGCAATCCAAGCGGTTTTCAAAAGTTGGGATGGAAAGCGGGCTGTGGATTACCGTAATGCTGCAGGCATATCCCACGATCTTGGTACGGCGGTAACTATCATGGCTATGGTATTTGGAAACATGGGTGATGACAGCGCTACCGGCGTTGCCATGACGCGCAACAGTTCCACCGGAGAAAATTGTATTGAAGGCGATTATTTGACAAACGCACAGGGAGAAGATGTGGTGGCCGGCATCCGTTTGACCAAAGATATCTCGGAATTAAAAACCGAGATGCCGGAAACTTATACAAAATTTGAAAGCATTGCCCGGCGGATGGAAGACCATTATGGTGAAATGCAGGATATCGAATTCACTATTGAAAAAAATAAACTCTGGATACTTCAAACGCGTGATGGAAAGCGCACTGCACAATCGGCCGTCCGCATTGCAGTTGAAATGGTTGAACAAGGACTGATTACCCGTGAACAAGCCGTAATGCGTATCACTCCGGAACAGGTGGATTTTTTTCTACATCCTCAGTTTGATCTCCATGCCAAAGCGGCAGCAAAAGCCAAAGGCGATTTTTTAGCATACGGACTGAACGTTTCCCCCGGCTCAGCCTGCGGCATGGTTGCGTTTGACGCCGACCTGGCCGAAACATGGGCTAAAGAAGAGGGCAAAGATGTCATCATGGTGAGACCCGAAACCAGACCGGATGATGTCCATGGCATGCTGGCATCCAAGGGAATTCTCACCAGTCGTGGTGGACGGACAAGTCATGCGGCCTTGGTGGCGCGTCAATTCGGAAAGCCGGCGGTCGTCGGTGTATCAGCCCTGGATATCGATATGAATAAACGCGAGATGACCATAAAAAAAGAAATTATAAAAGAGGGCGACTGGATATCCATTGACGGCACTTTCGGTGAAGTCTATGCAGGCAAACTGAAAACAACGGTCCCGAATATCAAAGATCCCTGGTTGATAACACTGCTGGATTGGGCGGATGGATTCCGCCGTTTGGGGGTCTGGACCAATGCCGATTACCCTTCAGATGCAAAACGCGCCCGTTCCTATGGTGCAGAAGGAATTGGGTTGTGTCGGACAGAACACATGTTTTTTGAGGCCAAGCGACTTCCGTATTTACACAAAATGATTATGGCTGATTTGCCGATTGAGAGACAAGAAGCTCTCGATGCTCTATTGCCCTTTCAACGGGAGGATTTCGCAGGCCTGTTCCGGGCTATGGACGGCTTGCCGGTGATTACCCGTTTGATCGATCCGCCGCTGCATGAGTTCTTGCCCAATCACGAAGACCTGGTGAATGACTTGACGGATTTAAAGATACGCCTGAGGGATGCAGATACACTTGAGACCGTTGATACGCTGCTCATGCAAATTAAAAACAAGAATCGTATCCTAAAACAGGTAGAAAAACTCAGGGAAACCAATCCCATGCTCGGAATGCGGGGAGTACGATTAGGAATTCAGATCCCGGAGCTAACGACCATGCAGGTTCGAGCCATTTTTGAAGCCGCATGTATGGTGGCCAAGGATGGAATAGAGGTTCATCCGAAAATTATGATCCCTTTGACCAGCCATGTCAATGAACTGAAAGTCCAACGCGAAATGCTCGAGAAAGAAGCCCGCAAGGTCATGGAAGAGCAGCACATCGAGATTGATTATAAGTTCGGAACCATGATTGAAATACCCCGTGCAGCGTTAACTGCCGATGAACTGGCCCAATACGCCGAGTTTTTCTCGTTCGGCACCAATGACCTCACCCAAACAACATTCGGTATTTCCAGAGATGATGCGGAATCGGGTTTTTTGATGAAGTACCTCAGCGCGGAAATACTGGCTAAAAATCCCTTCGCCACCATTGATCGGAACGGAGTGGGAGAATTAATGGACATTGCCATTAGAAAAGGACGTTCAGTGAGACCGGATCTGGAATGCGGGATCTGCGGAGAACACGGCGGCGACCCCGAGTCCATCCGAATTTGTCATGAGCTCGGTCTGACATATGTATCGTGTTCGCCATTTCGGGTGCCCGTTGCTCGCCTGGCCGCTGCGCATGCGGCCTTGCTTGATCGCGAAACCAACTAGTTTCCATCCAGAAATGGCCCTTTTCCGCAATCTCTGCGCCTGCCCCGTGGAATGCGTAGCCTATTCCTCTGGGGTCAATCTGCGGAATCACTTGTGCGGCGTACGACTTGTACGCCTCCGCGTAATTCCTTGATTTTCTTGACCTTGCGAAAAATTGCTCATTTCTGACTTGGAAACTTAATATTTGTCTAATATAGATTTATGGATGGACACTAACTCGTATTTTTCTTCTTACTAAAAACTCGAATTAATCTATCCGTGTCCGTTTCCGTGTGTATTTTTTCGGTTAAGCTGTCTTCCCATGGTAACAAAACTTCAGGATCGGTCACCACAACCACTGCACACTTGGATCGGAAACCGACGCGTTCCACCACACTTCCCGCATACCATTTCCCGGTTTTTTCTTTGGTATGAGATCCCATAGCAATGAGATCCGCATCTTTTTTTTCGGCATATTTTAATATTTCCAGATGGGGCAAGGCACCTCCCCGAACACTATATTCATGATCTGTATTTTCAAGAAACTCCCGGCAAAATTCCTGGAGTCTTTGCATTGCGGCACTCCTATCCGCTTCATAATCGGTTTTAGAGTATTTGGGAATCGGAGGAACGGGTATCATATGAAACGGGAACAGCGTTGAGCCATATTTTCGAGATAATTCCACTGCCAAACATAATGCACATTCACAGGATTTCGAAAAGTCGATACCCACCAGAATTTTTTTAAACTCCAGTCCCTCCTTTTGAATGGACGGATTAACAATCATTACCGGACAATTTTCACGCATGATAACGCCTTCTACGGTACTCCCGATCTTTCCGACCACTCTGACCACGCCTTTTTCCTCAGCCCTGGTGGAATGGGGGCCTAATACAATCAGATCTGTACCCATTTGCCGTGCCCATCTCAAAATCTCCTCCCAGGGAAAGCCGGGGATTACCCTGATTTCATAATTTTCACAAGATTTCAAAACGTCATCATATACTTTCTTTATTTCTTCCGTCACCGCTTTTTCGTATGCTGCTCCGGTTACAATCTCCTCTCCGGTCTTAAAATGTTTTATTAAACGACGATTCTTCCTGGAAGCGGATTCCAGTACATGAATAATGTGCAATTTCCCATTGTTTTGTTCAGCAATTCTGGCGGCGATTAAAACCGGTGCATCAAGAACGCTCACCCTGTCAATTGCCGCTAATACGTTAGTGAACATTTCCTCCCCCCCCCTTTCTGATCTTTCGGTTTTATACGCCGGATGTCCTTCCTTGTAACGGGATGTTCTCCCATAAGCGATAAGTTATTTTGTGAACATTCACCGGTTACATTTATGCCGTAGAGGGTTGTTTTGAAGATGAACGTCCAACATCGAACATTGAACATCTAACAGATCGAACATCGAACATCGAACGTCCAACGTTGAACATCGAATAATGATGTCGCTTCGCTCCTCAAATTATTCTAAAATCGAATGAAAAACAAACAAATACTTTGAGTCCTCCACGTCTGGTGATTATAACTTATCAAATTCTAATACGATACCGTATTTAAGAATATGTATACTTAGTTTATTTACGGAAACTCCTGTCCTTGTTTTTGTATTTCATTCAACATTGGATCCGCCGGAGGCGGACAAGTGCTTGCTCGCCTGTGGCGAGTTGGACGTTCGATGTTGGACGTTCATTTTTTTTCAGTAAACCTTCCACAGTCCTTCCGGCTCAAAAAATAACTTAGCGCTTATGGGCTGTTCTCCGGAATTCGGGATGAGCTTCCCGCCCGAATATTCTTTCTATCCGATAGCATATTATCCTGCGATAATATCTTCTGTACGCACGCTTCCAAAGGTCTTTCGGTATATACAGGGATGTGTATCTCATCAGGAATCTCATCCAATGGCTCAAACCGACTTTTAAACTGTTCAAAGTGCCGAAGACGGGCATCGGAAATGGAAGTTCCGGTCCGGCGCTTCATGAGACGTGCTTTAGATAAATTTACCGGTGATAAACATTCCACAAAGACAATGTTCGCATCCGTGTCGCGGGCCAGGCGTAAGGCCTCACCCCGTTGATGGGGATTATTGAAAGTCGCATCTAATATGACCGAATCCCCTTTTTCAATTTCCTCCTGGGCAAGCAACAGGAGCTTGCCATAGGTCAGAGAACCGGCCCCTTTGGAATAAATACCTTTTCCAAACGGTACATCCATACCGTCATGAGGTTCCAGGCCGAACAATTCTTTTCGGACCAAATCCGAACAAAAGACCTCGATGTCAAGAATTCTGGATAATTCGTTAGAAACTGTACTTTTCCCCGATGCAGGCAATCCGCAGACAATCCAGAGTGTCGGCCGGGTAAACTGTAAGGCATATCCGTACGCAAGGTCCATGTATCGGTCAATATCCCTGCGAATACGTGATCTTCCCCAATCCCCGATATTTGAATTTTCCAGGCGCAAACAATTCACCTTGCTACGGATAAGCGCTCGATAGCACTTGTAGAAATTAATTAAAACAAAGAGATCGGGGTCATTTGCACATTGGGCAAAGAAATTAATCAGGTATTCCCCCATCTCCGGAAAACCTTCGAAATCCAGGTCCATGGCCAGAAAAGCCAAATCAGATGCCATATCCGAGTACCGGTAACGTTCATTAAATTCAATACAATCAATGACCTGAATCCCATCATCAAAATAAATATGCCCGGACCTTAAATCACCGTGACAATCGCAGATTTTTCCATTTTCTGTCCGATGCTGAAAAAGGGGCCGTCTCCGGATCAAAAATGAGCGTGTTGCGGCACGTATGACGTAAAATATCCGATCGTTCAACCTCTCTCCTGCAAATCTTTCCATTTGCCCGAAGTTTTCTTCGCAGTTGGCACGTATGGTTTCCCATGAACCAAAAACAGTTATTTTTCCGCCCGTTGCGGAACTTTGGTAAAAATCAGCAAGCATTCGGGCCAACTGCTCAATTTCCGTATAATGAACTTCTCCGTTTTTAAGCATCCGAATCAGTGAACGATTTTCGGGTAGCTGGCGCATTTTTACCGCATATTCAACAGGTTCTCCCGTTCCGGAAAGATAATATCGACCTTCTTTACAAGTTATGGGAACTACCCCTAAATAGATATTATGTGACAGGCGACGATTCAAAGTGGTTTCCTGATGGCAATAATAGTTGCGCTTTTCCAATGTGGTATAATCCAGAAATTCCAGATTAACCGATTTCTTAATTTTATAGACATAGGTGCCGGTCAGGAAAACTTTGGAGATGTGGGTTTCACGTTGCTCTATCTTGGAAACAGGATGAGGATAAAAATCGGATGCTTCCATGAATTGAAAAATTTTTTCTTGATGATTCATTTTTATTTGTGTTTTGTAATTTGAATTTTTGACATCAAAATACAAGAAATAACCGGTCTATTCGTCTCTTCGTGAACGAATGAGAAGCAAGGGGCGGTCTATACGTTGCAACACCCCGGCTGCAACGCTTCCATAAAATGTCCTTAGCAAACCGCCGTGGCCGTGACTGGCCATGGCCACCAGCTTCGCGTTTTCTTGTTCGGCAGCATCGATGATTGCTTTGACCACCGGACCATGGCCGATGAGAATTTGAACCTCAACACCCTTTGCACGGATTTTTTCTTGAAGAGAAGCAAGATAAGACTCTGCATCTTTCTTCTGCTTATCGGATTTTTCCAAGTACATTGACATATCAATCACTTCATCATATTCCAGCACAAGCGACGGTTCCGCAACTTCAAATAAAATCACTTTGGCGTTTAAAGAAAGCGCGAGGTTTTCCACATGAGGCAATATTGCCTCAGCTCGTTTCGAGCCGTCCAACGGAACCAATATCGTTTTATACATGTCTGCCTCCTTTATATCTTATCTATCCCGAACTTTTCTTTTACTAGATTATAAAATTGATGATATATTTCATTGCAAGAAAAAGAATTGTTAATCCCAATATAAGCTTTATTGCTCTGGCGGGAAAATATTTTTGTAACCTGGCACCGCAGTACATCCCGAAAAACCCGCCGGCACCAAAGAGCGCACCCAGCATCCAATCAGGAGCGATGGATAGGCCTGTATCGGCGTATATTGGAGCAATTATGGTATAAAAGGCAACACCGGCAATGGATGTTAAAAATGTTCCCAGCAATGCAGCACCGGCAATGGTATAAACCGGCAGTCCGAAAATTGTCATCAAAAACGGCGCAATAATTGCCCCGCCGCCGATGCCGTATGTGCCGCCGACGATTCCCACAATAAACGTCAACGTAAAAAGAACAATGGTATTAAATGAAAAGGTTTCTCCGTAAAATTCATATGTATAATTTGTAAAAGAAAATCTTACGGTCCTCACCGCGGCTTTTATTTCCAACCCTGCTTGTTTCCCGGAGCGAATTTGATTTGACCTTTCCTTAAATTTTTCCTCAAGTTCCCTGGTTTTTTTCTTTTTTAAGCCGGCTCGCCCGGTCAGGTCATAAAGCAGTCGAATAGCGATGTAAAGCAAGACACACCCCACAAAAAATTTGAAGTTTTTCGGATCCGGAAGGTATTTGATCCTAAAAACAGCGCCGATAAATACACCCGGTAATGTGCCTACGATGATAACCCAGGCCAGAGGCCATGCCATTCTTCCTTCCTTGATATATCGATAAACTCCGCTGGGTATGGCAACGATGTTGTAAACCAGATTTGTCGGACTCACCGCAGGGCTGGTGAACCCTAAGATGCTGATTTGAAACGGGAGAAGTAAAAAGGCCCCGGATACCCCGCCCATTGAGGTAAAAAAAGAAACAATAAATGCGACAATAAACGGAAATAAAGGAAAAACTTCAACCCCGGATACCGGAAAAACCATGATTGCACCTCTTTTCGTTCGGAGAGTTTATTATAACGCCTCATTTATCAGCGGAATGGATGATATTATTTTTAAGGCTCATGGTGTTTGAGTGTATCAGGAATCATTTAAAATAACAAATGAATACCCAAATACTTTGTAACTTTTCGATAGGTTCTAGTGGGTTAACTGACCATACTCACCCGCCAACCGATAATAGTCCGAAACTCCCATTTATCCGAATCCGGCATGATTGCACGGTGTGAAACAATGCATTTTTAATATGTTTCTCTTTTGGCATCGCTGCGGTCTACCATGTAAAGAAGTGTTGCTTTTTCTCTAAGCGATTCCTTGAGCTTATTGAGCTTGAAGCGATCAATGCCATACATGCGAATATACATCCGGCGAAATCCTTCGGGAGCCATATCGTAAGACGTCAGGATACTTGCCATACGGCCGCCGTATTCTCGAATTATGTCCGCTATTTCTTTGATGGAACCCGGCAGATCTTCTACCTCCAGGCCAAATTGAATGCCTTTTCTTTCAACACCGGTTAGAGAAATTATAATTCTGAAAAGGTCGTTTTGAGTGATTGTTCCGACGATATCACCGTAAGGGTCGACCACAGGCACCCCGGATATTTTATGCTTTAAAAGGACCTCGGCGGTCTCTTCTATAGTGTAATCTTCCGGAACGGTGATGGGATTTTTGGTCATGATCTCTTTTATTTTTATTTTAGAAATTAAATATAAAAGTTCATGAATATCCAGACTGGTCGCCTCAGAAGCAGACGCCTTTTTTAGATCCCGATCCGTAACAATTCCAACAAGCTTGCCCTTTTCCATAACCGGCAGCATCTTGATATCATGTTTTTTTAACAAGTCCATGGCATCATTCATGGAATCATTTGAATCGATGGTAATAACCTGTTTGCTCATCCAGCGCTTGACTAACATAACAATTATCCTTTCAAAAGCATATTTCTTTATCCCGGCGCCTCGGTACATTTCGAAAAAACCGCTAACATCAAAAAGCGCACCAAGAATGCAATCAGGAATCAAAGTAAAAAGGGGTGGAACCTATAATATTTCTTATGTGGTTTCCACCCCTATCTGCTCGTTATTCCTTTTCATATTTGAAGGAAAGGTTTACCCTTGCACGATAAGCAGTCACTTTACCATTTTCGATCTTTAGGTCTAACTTGGTAATTTCCGCAACTCTAAGATCTTTAAGGCTTTTGGATGCTGTTTCTACAGCATTTGTTGCGGCCTTCTCCCAAGAAGAACTGCTTGTTCCCACTAACTCAATGATTTTATAAGTACTATTGCTCATGGCGGATCTCCTTTACTGTGGATTCAAAAACATTCACCTTAATCAAACGTATAGAACTTTTTTCCAACTACTTGTTTTTTTTAAACAATCTTCTTTCAGACCCTTGCTCACCTGGTTAACAAAATTTTTTATCCCGGCAGCGCGGTTATAATGGTAGGTGCCTTGACCATTGCATGAATTTGCCGTTTGGCGATTTTATAGCGTTCAAAATAGATTTTTGCGACCTCTTTCATAAACTTATACCCTATTTCAGGATGTTGTTGAAAAAGATCAAACAATTTATCCGCATCGATCGCCATGACTTCAGAATCTTCCATACATTCGGAATTTAATGTATATTCCTGTGGTTTCATGAAACAGGCAGTACCAAACAGATCGCCTTTCTCTCTGGATTCAAAGGAAATACCATAGGTATCTCCCGGAGCTATCTTTCTCATGCTGACGAGTCCCTTGGTAACCAGAAAAATATGGTTGGCTCGATCCCCTTCCTGATAGACCTGGGCTCCCTTTTTGAACGTTTGTTTCTCCGTAATTTTCGCAATCTCTGCCAATTGATCTTCCGAAAGCAAACTAAATTTATCGAATTTCTTCAAATCGCTAATCTCTACCATGGTTATCCTCCTTTTTTTAAGAAAGTTATTAAAAATTATTTCCATTTAAAGTTCGACAATAACCTATCTGTTCCTTTTAAAAGCAACAACCATACCAAAATAAATCTTCCGTGAGACATATGCTTAACCTGCTGATATGATGTAACTATTTCGTTTTAAAAGAAATATGGCGATTAAAATTTGAAATGAACGGGTGTCAGCGTTTTTTACAGGTTGTAAAATGATGGTGGTGGGAATCAAGACCGTTGGTAAACGCTGATGCCTTTCTATTGACAAACCGTAGCTCCGAAGCTTTTTTCAGGTTTCAGGTTTCAGGTGTCAGGGTTAAGGATTAAGGGGGAAACGAAGTGACCAATAGAAATTTTATGGGCGTGGAGGATCTTGAGGTCTATAAAAAAGTAGTATCGATTACACATCGATGTCTGTGACTTGACGCACAAGTGGCCCAAAGAAGAGAAATACGAGTTAGGAAACCAAGCCAGGCGCTCCTCAAACAGCGCACCCGCACAACTCGCCGAGAAAAATGATGACCGGCATATCCGTAACAAAATCGAAGGCGTGAATCGTGGTGGGGGAGAAGCAAGTGAGACCATTCACCATCTATTCATGGTGAAACTCAAAGGTTATATCACGGAAAAGGTGTATTTAGAAATTCGGGGTCGTTACAAAGAATGCATTCGTATGTTGAATGGATTAGAGAAAACATTGGAACGGGAAGTCCCAGAGATAGAGCGCCGCTGGCAGTTAGCTGAGGAAACGGCAGTGTATGGCGTAAAAAATGAATCGTTCCCTCAGGGCTGGCCCATTACTACTGAACATGTTTCCTGACACCTGACACCTGAAACCTGACAACTGACAACTGACGACTGAAACCAAATAGCCATGACAATCTTAGCAAACAACAGTTTTGATTTACACCCAAATGATGGTAAGACACACCTGGAAATGATATTGATGACGCCTTTATGGTTTGTGACTTAAAATGAGTATAAGCTTTTTTTTCAATTTGTAAAAAAAGCAGACAGGTATTTTTACCATCTATTATTTGGCTTTTTATCCTTTCAGTAAATAAGTATATAATTTCAGCAAGATAGCCTTCATCTTTCTTTCAGCCTTCTATGGCACAATAGTTGCAGCATATAATTAGCAAAAAGAGATCTTTGAAAAATGTACAATTTTGCCCGCCCAGTAAATCCGTATTTTATAGTTAAACTGGGTTCAGGATCTGGAAAATTCATTTATTGAAAGGTATACACAAAGAATTTAAAATAAATAACTTTTAAAAAGACATCTCATGCCTAAAAAAAGGAGGAATACCATGGTACAAATTGGGGGTATAAAATATGCACCGGGAATGTACACGCACAAAAGACCAACCGGCACTCAATCGGCAGATAAATATTTTCAAGATCTGGAGAAAAATTTCATTGAAAAGAAAAGGAAAGAAAAAAGACCGGAGATTTTCCCCACGATCTGTTGTTCTCGAAAAATTGGGGTCGGAGCCCTGGAGATTGCCGATATTATAGCAAAAAATATAAACTATAAGGTGGTGGACAGGGAACTTCTGGAATACATCGCCCAAGAGGCAAAATTGAGCCAGAAAACAGTTGCCTATTTTGACGAACGGTATCCGGGTTATTTAAAGGAATTTGCAGCCCTTCTCTTTGGTGAGAAATCCTTTATTAAAAGTGATTACAACAGGCATTTGATTAATACAGTGATTTCTCTTGCCGGTTTGGAGCCTACGATTTTTGTGGGCAGGGGCACACATTTAATAATTCCGCGAGACCGGGTTCTGGCGGTTCGGTTTATCTGTTCGGACGATCACCGGATTAAGCGCTTGTCCAAAATTTTAAAAGTGACCGAAAAAGAAGCCGCCGACAAATTGCCCCAATTCGATAAGGAGCAACGCAGCTTTTTCAAAAAGATTTTCGGCAAAAAAGATGCTCTGCCGTATGAGTTTGATATGGTTATCAACTGCGATTATATCAAAGATATGAAAGTTGCTGCAAAGATCGTCGAAGAGGCCTTTAAGAATAAGTTTGCCCAAGAACTTTCATAGATCGGAAAATCCGATCTCCGGCTCAGAGAGAAAAGGAAAAGTTTTCTTACCACAAAAATACAAAAAAGAATGTAAAGATCCGGGTTCTTTGAACCCGGATCTTTGCTATTATCAACTAATGCGTTTGCCCTGGGATGACACATCTCATGACTTGACACCCGCGCCTATTTTCATTAATTTTTTAGTTTTTGGATTCATCTCCAATATCTATACAGTTCAGTCACTTTTTCCTAATGTAAGGTCGAAATGACAACATCTGTCTCTCAGGATAAACTCAGACAAATGGCTTCCCGGTGGATGCCCATCTCCCGGGACTCCCATAAGTTTCGAATTCATACGGATACTACGGATTATTTTCGTGTGGAATATGGTGATGTGGTTCTTCTTGGCGGCAAACCTTATCTGATTCGTCATAATGCCAAAGAAGGGCGGTTCGGGCTTGATGACGAGGTTAAGTTTTGGGTAAAACGCGCCATTGATCTCAACAGCGGAATCCTGAAGATCATCAAGCTCGTTTTTTACGAAAAGTTTATGGCGCATATCGGAGGCATCACGTTCGAGTGTTTCCGTAGCCCCCGAAAAGAGGCCCGCATCCTGAACCTGGTGACCGATCATAAAAATTTCATGCATGGATATTCCATCGAGGATGTAAAAGGCAATCTGGTTCGCGTTCTCGATTTTATTAAAGGCAAACCCCTGTCTCACCATGTAACGTATATGGATATGGATCATCAGACCTATTTTTACGATCGATTTCCTGGAATTTTAAATAATTTTATGGAATGTATTGACGCCATCCGCTTTCTTCACAACCACGGTGAAAAACACGGGGATATTCGGCGCGACCATATATTGATTGACCGCGATAGCGAGACCTACCGATGGATTGATTATGATTTTAACTATCACCATCGGGAAAACATATACGGTTACGATCTTTTTGGGCTGGGTAATATTCTGGTATTTTTGGCGGGTATGGGAGATGTGCTGCTGCCGGACCTGAGAAAACAGTCTCATCCTGCTTTGGACACGATAGAGGAAAAAGATCTGAATATCGTGTTTAACCACCGCGTGGCCAATCTCAAAAAAATTTACCCTTACATCCCCGAATCCCTCAACCGTGTGTTGATGCATTTTTCTAAAGGTGCCAACTGGTTTTATGAGAACACAACACAATTGCTGGATGATTTGGAAGAATTCCAAACGGTGACCGGAATGCTTTCGTAAATATATCCTTAAAGAGGCCTACACATGACCCGAAGTGTAAAGACTTTTAACAAAAATATTTTAATTGCTGTGGACGATTCAGAAAACGCCCGACGGGCCGTCTCCTATGTGAGCCAGCTCCTGGCAGGTGTAAAAGGCTTCAAGATCTTAATCCTGCATATCATCAGTCAACCGGAAGAAGATTATTTTCCCACATCCGTTGAAAAAGAAAACTGGCTCAGCTCGAACCAGTTGAAAGTTAACGTCATGTTGGAGGATTATCGTCAAATATTGATACGCGAAGGTTTTGACCCGAATGATATACGGGTGCAATCCACCCTTCGATACTGTCCATCCCTGTCGGAATGTATTCTGACAGAACAAGACAAAACGCAATATAGCACCATTGTGGTTGGCCGGCAGGGGATTTCACGCAGTGAAGAGTTCCTCTTTGGCAGTATTTCGAGCAAAATTGTCACCCACGCACGTAACTGTACGGTCTGGGTCGTTGAATGATGAGCGTGAGTTCTTTCAGAAAGGACAGGTATTATTGTTGCCGTGAAACAACTGCGAACTGGATCATCGTAACATACTCCCATGAGGCGCTAACCTGCCCCCATATTCACCGGTAAATGTAAGAACACGCGATAGCTTTTTTACAGCACAATTCTTTTGAAACACATCCAGGCCAAAAGAATGAACCGACGAAAGAGAGCATGTGTGAATAAAAACTCTTTTGGCAATGTCGCTATATCTTTTTAGGGTATCGATTAACTCATAAGCTGATGAACCGTCAAAGTCTCCTGTAAGCTTAAGATGAAGGTTATCACTGTTTTGATGACAAAAAATTCTGAAATTTGATGCCATTGTTCTCCTCCTTACGTTATCGCACTTCTTTATTTTTAATCGTACGGATAGTTAGTTTCCGTCTGGTACAAGCATTCTTCAATCAACTTTCAGCTACTATTCCACACAACTACTGTAATGCTCTATGAAATACTGAATCTTCCTAATTTGGGCGGGTGTCAGCCGCTCAAACCGCACATGGTGTCGCCTCATTTTTATAGGGTCCATAGAAAAATCGGCGTCGACGATAACATCGCTAATGCTTTTAAACGTCAAATTTGCAAGGTAAAAACCACGATCAGCCAATAAAATGTCCAGGACAAGCGGCTGACTCAATTGCTCCCGGCCGGGAATATAATCAAACGAAAGCCCGTCCATACTGATGGTGTTAATTCTGCCGAACTTTGCCGGTTTGGATCGGTATACGGCACAGGCGATCTCTCCCATGCTTCTATCTGCGACGCGTAGCTGGGTAACGGAAACGGGCCGGATCAACGCAACGGCTCGTTTTTTAACCTGAAATCGTTTGCGTGCTCTCCTATCCCCCCTTTTTACCGTGTTTTTATCAATCACTGTAAGAAACGGTGACCGGTTCATAATCGCAACATCATGATCAGCTTTGGATAATTCATTGGCAGAATACATCCGGTCTGTTTGATTATCGTCAAAAAGATAATTTTTATCCATTTCACCTCCTATTTTTGCGTGTCTATCGCTCATCCGAAGCCATTATTGAGACCTAAGAGATCACTCAACAACCGCCCGGATAGTCGACGTTTTGTGTAATAAATGGAAGTTATCGGCAATTTATTTGTTTGATTATATTACCGATTTTTTATTTTTGTCCATAGGGAGAGAGCTTCATTTTATCTGAGGAAATTTCCCGGAAGGGAATTTCCCCCATACCAAAGGGGGAATATTCCCGATAGGATAGCACATGAATGAGAAGTTTAGATAATATCAAATACTCCATCTATGATGCCAGAACACCGGTAATGGTAAACTTCCTAAATTTTTGGCTCGAACCTCGGAACAGAAAGTCTCAAAGCTGAACGGCAAATCGGGATATAAACAGTGTGATGCTGTCAACCAGCCTGGCCCCCGACGGCTATTTAGAATTATAGACGCTCTTGAATTAGCGATTTTCAATGGCACTCTGATTATCCGGCCATAAACAAGATCATAAAACTTCAGAAGAAAAAGCCTTATAAAAACTGCCTACAGTTACCTCCCCATATCCGGTTTTTCATCCAGAAAGTGACACACCGCTGTTCCATAACGTTGTTCACATAAAATGCGCTTGTCTTTTTCCTTAATGTATCCCTTTTCTCCGATGATGGGATGAAATTTCAATTGAGGCGAATATTTACTATTGGGAACACTTCGGCCCAAAGCTTCGGCCATGGCCCGCAGATGATGCGGAGCCGTTCCGCAGCAACCGCCAATGTAATTGATGCCCATCGCCTGAGCCTTGCAGGCATAGTCAGCCATCTCGATTCGGGTGAGAACAAAGGGGTCCATTTCCAAAGGAAAAGCAAGACGCCCCTGGTATTTTTGGATTTGAAAATAAGGAGCTTCCTCGGAACATCGATAGGCCACAGGTTGTGTCGCCACGAAACATGATACAGTTTGGCGTACTCTGGCGGAAAGGGGAAGCATGCGCTCTGGATCTCGAAAACAATTAAGGCCAACAATTTCTGCCCCGGCTTCTTCAAGCTCTTTGAAGGCATCTTCCAAAATCACGCCATCTTTTGTGCTGTCTTGATATTTAAACCCAAGGGTGATCATTGCAGGCTTTCCGATTGCCTGAATGGCTTCCAGAGCAATTTTGGCTTCACCCAAATATTCAAGAGTTTCAGCAATGAAAAAATCGATGCCATACGGCAACTGATATTCAATTTGCTGATCGAATTGACGACGGGTTTCTTTATGGGTCCCCGGATCGATAGGATCATAGACCCAGGTGTTGCCCAAATTTCCGGCCACCAAACAACCGTATTCGTCCGCCACCTCGTGGGCAATGTGTACGGCGGCCGAGTTAATCTCAGCCAACATTCCCTGCTTGCCGATCTGTTTTAACTTGTCTTCATGGGCATAGTAAGTCAAGGCTTGGAGCACCTGTGCTCCGGACCGCGCAAAATCCGTCTGGAGCTGTTTCAGGGCTTCCGGATGCTCGATGGAAACCTCCGGCGTGAATGGTCCGGCGCTCACATATCCCCTGCGCTCCAACTCAAACAAAGCTCCCCCATCCCCCAGAACAATATTTTCTTTTAGCCATTGTAAAATCATTGGTCGTCCCATCCTTCACTCTGATACTCCTCGGCCAGACAGCGGTCCCGAATTGTCGCTGGTGCGAATGCCCCGGTAATATCATGCTGACTTGTTTGGTTTTCACCTATGCTAATTTTTCTTTTCCTGCTGCTCTATTCAACAGGCTCTATCCATGGCGAAGTAAAATCAGTTTCAACATTTATCCACCTAATTTGAGCGATAAATCTTAAGAGCCTCCTTCACGTCCACATTTTCCACGGTAATCGCATAGATGGCATCACACATAGCTATTGCATCTTTAAGGGATTTCTGATGAACATTTCTTCCTGTAGCATTCCCCGAAGCTCCGCTCACATGAATCTGATCATGAAGTCTTTTCAGAAAGACCTCCACATCATCGCTTGAACCTCCGGCGCAAACCACCTTGGTTAGACCGGCTGCCCGGATGGCCTCCTTGAATATCTCTTTTGATTCACAACCTTCCTTTTTGGGATAATTCACCTTAACAAAATCACTGCCCAGACATGCGGCCACACCGGTGGCGCCGGCAATCAAATGAGCATCTTTTTCGTCGGCCACCGCCTTACCTCGGGGATAGACCCATAATACGGTTATCAACCCATGATGGTGCGCATTGTAGACAACTTGGGCTGCCTGATGCAACATCTCGGACTCATACTCACTCCCCAAATAGACCGTATAGCCCACTGCCAAGATATTTAGTCCGCTGTTATCACGAAAATCCACTACCTGCTGAACATCCAGCCACTGATTATTGAATGGGTCGGACTGGGATGTTTTGACAAGATTTGTTTTGGAATTCAGCTTTACCAGATATGGTATATCAGGATAAGAACTACCGTATCTGGCAATTAGACCAAGCTGGGTAGCAAAAACACCTATTTTTGCCTGATTTGCAATCTTGAAGAGATGTTCCGGATCACTGTCATCCGGGTGAATCCCTTGGCCATAAAAATCGTTATTTAAATGCTCAACTTTTTGATCGCCTGCAAACAGCATCAATCGTCCGCTTTTTTGGGTTATCGTCAAATAATTGTTGATATAATTTTCTCTTTCCGCCTTTGGAACATCCAATGGTATCAAAATATCATCCTCTTTAAAATTCATAGGTTTATCCTCCTTATTCACGCCTTTCGATCAACCAAGACAGAGATTTCTCAATAGTCTTGTTTGTGAAGATTCTCACAAAAGTACTGAATCCCAATATTTATGATTTCAAATATTTCAGATTAATCAAAATCTTTCTATATTTTTTTCCGTGCGACAATTAAAAGCCGACTGCTCAACCCAAGAACGTCGGGGGCCTCAGCGAAGACTCTAAAGGCTTCCTGAATAGCCTTGAACATCTCATCATCATCCAGGGAATTTACTCAATGAACTGCCAGGTTATAATTTTTTACTGTTATCCGAACTTTTTCAATTCAACTGTTATCGCCTGCCATCAACCCAGCCAGCGCTCCAACAATCCCTTTGACCCGGTTTTCGACGTCAAGTAGATCCTTATCGTTGGGGCGGCCTAAAATATTACCCATACGTCCGTGAGTATTTTCATCTTTCTTATTGTGGAATTCACCAACCATATGCCATTGATCC
>Ga0222626_1000068_pt1 | contig 78001 bp, 76 predicted proteins | sample AntAcemetageno91_FD_179862 | JGI IMG/M metagenome (GOLD analysis project Ga0222626, IMG submission 179862) | Saline water microbial communities from Ace Lake, Antarctica - #91 | ecosystem: Environmental > Aquatic > Non-marine Saline and Alkaline > Saline | place: Antarctica: Ace Lake | collected...
CCTCGATGAAGAAAAGACAGTCGATCTTTCCGCCGCGATCGCCACGGTTTCGGGAGGAAATAGAGATGTGAGTGTTGGAGGAACAACCTTCAACCTCGAGGCGTATACCGCGGGATCACTCAGTGGAGCAAACGTGAAAGAGACGGCTGGAATAAGTGTCAGGCAGGCAACACGAATCAGCACCTCTCAAGATAATCTTATTCTCACACACACGGAAACCCCTGGTGTAGAACTCCAAATCCCAGATCAAACCGTCGTCTTTGGAGATAGTGATGCCGACTTTTCTATTACTCCACCAGTCGACATCGAGACCACGGATGTTACAAGTGTTCCTTCTAACTTTACTGTACAAAAAGCAATCTCTGTCGGAAGTACGACGGAAACCTATGTTTTTGATACCCCCGTTGTGGTTGTTTTCAGCGGTGCCTACGATCGTATGTTAATGCGTCAGACGGGAGCTTCTGCCTGGACAAACCTCTCTCAGTGTTCTGGAACTTTTGCTTCCCCGACAATGCCTTCTTTCCCCGAAGCTTGTTGGATTGCGGACAAGTCCGTCGGACAGACCCGTGTTTACACGTTCCACTTAACTGAATTTGGCGGACTCCTTGAAAATAATTCCGGAAGCGGGAAACAAGCATTGTTTCACGAAGGCATGAAAAGATCTGAAATACGGCAATCTGGATATGGGACCGATAAAAAAACATTTGCTGCTAGTTATAAACTCTCTCTTGCGCAGGCGGAAACACTCAACCAAGGAAAAGCTGGGATCGCGCAATTTATTACCACCACGTGGAAAAATAATAAGTTTCTCCGATATATATCAGGGCGCACATCCGTTGCTTCTCAACGCGCCAGGGCACTCCAGCAGGTGAAATATCGTATATCAAATAAACACGACTTACGATCTGATATACAACTTGTAATGCGGCAACGAAACAAAAACACTCTCCTCGCTTCTGCTCCCAAGAAAAATTCCCTCCAAGAGAAGTTCAACCGAATCGCAAAGATATTTCGGCCAAAAGGAGTCCGCCGAAAACGAGCTTCTCAGCGCAAAACACGGGCAAGTAGCCGAATAGCAACCTCTAATATGACACTCCGAACACGGGCTCTTGTTGAGAGGCAGAAAAGAAGAAAACAAGAAGCCTCTAAGAACTACTTCTCCAGTGCTCCAAAAATAGAAAAACCTCTTTCTCGCATTCAGCTGTACCAGAAAGCGCGATTTGAACGAAGTCAGCTTCGCATTAAACGACCGAAAAGTAAGGGTGTTCTCCGACATCTTCAAAACAATCTGTTCCTCTTTTCTGATTTCCTCAAAACCTCTCTCTTTGAGATGTCTGACATGCTTTCTACGAATCTCTTTAAGGCCTTGCAATAAAAGACGCAACTTCCTTTTGCAATTGTCCAAAAACCTCTACAATGTCGCGGCAATGCTTCCCAAAAGGCCCGATTTCAAGACGAATAAACTCGCATTCATGCGAAAGAATTTCAAGGACTTATCCTTTGAAATGCGAGTCATCTTTTTGGCGCATTCGGCTACCGTGTTGTTCTGCTTTTTCCCATGGATTTCAGTCGAACCACTTTATGATAGTCCGTACTGGAACTCTGGATTCTTTGGACCAAGTGGTCTCATTGGACTCTTTATCTTTCTTTTCTCTGTTGTTGTCGTCGGGGTTTTTCTCGACAAACTCTGGGAAACGAAACGCATAAAATTACCATTCCCGGAGCAACAATTCTTTGTTGGTGTGGGCGCACAACAAGTACTTCTTATTGTATTGGCCTGGTCTGTGTTGATTTCGGTGAGTCGAGACTTTGAAGTTTCCGCGGTTCGATTTGGAATCTTCATTGCCCTGCTTTCTCAAATCATTGGACTCGTTGCTGCCTATCTCCACGCACAGAAAAACAAAAAACAACGCGCGATGGATTTTTTCCAACAACCACATCACGCACAAGCAAAGAAGCCAGCAAAAACAGAGAAACTCGGGGGGCTCTTTGAGGCTGACGAAGGGGAAGATAACGCACTTGAAGAATGACAAAAGATACAAAAAAAGATGCTTCGTTTTTGGCAGAAACCCAGCAAGAAGGGCGGGCTTCGGGAAAGGTGAAAATATCTGACCTTGATGCAGCCATTAATTCTGTGAACGCAATTATGCACGAAGATGTAGCTCAGAATGTTCGCGACACAAAAGAAGAAGAACTCCCGACAACAAAGATTGTTGTGTATTGTCACGATTGTAGAGAACTAGTCCCGGCAGGATTTGGAAAAACGCTTCGCGGGAACGCGCGAACTATATGTGGCACGTGCAATTCAAAGAAAATTTCTATGGGTCGAGAGGAAGCGCTCACACGTTTTTATCACCTCAATGATCGGAAAAAAGACGAACCAAAGAAGGAGAGAAAACCAAGACCAGTAAAGAAGTAATCGATTTCTCAAGGACTAAAGATGAAGGCTTTTTAAAAATGTTTTCATGTTCTTCGTCAATTCATTTTTCTTGCTCGTGTATACACATGTATACATAATGTATGCAGAAATAAAAAATACACATGAACGCACAGTTTACACCGAAGGAGCTCGCCACGGTAAAAGTGATCCGAAATGAGATGATGCGAAGTGGAAAAGTTCCCTCCATCCGACAAGTGATGGAATCCATGGGATACCGATCACCTCAGTCGATCTCTCGAATTTTTGACGAACTCACAAAGAAGGGCGTTCTTTCTCGAACGATAGATGGAAAGTGTTTGTTTAACGAAGGCGTAACAACCAGTTCCACAAATCCGGGAACGGTGGATGTTCCCCTTGTGGGAACAGCGAGTTGTGGGGCACCGGTATTTGCCGAAGAGAATATCGAGGGGTATTTCCCAATTTCAGAACGCATAGCACCGCCCTCAAAAAAGCATTTCCTTCTTCGGGCGCACGGAGACTCAATGAATAAAAAGGAAATTTATGACGGAGATTTGGTTCTGGTACAGAAGCAAAATGTCGCTCACAACGGAGATCTTGTTGTCGCTCTTATTGATGACGAAGCGACGATCAAAGAATTTCAAAAACACGGCGATATGGTGGCGCTTCGCCCTCATTCTACAAATCCGATACACAAACCGATTATTCTCAGCGAAGAATTTCAAATTCAAGGAGTGGTTATCAAAGCTCTTCCGGCTTCTTTCTTTAATCCCTAATTCTTAAATTTATATGAAACACGAATTTGCTTTCAAACAAACTTAACCACACACTCAACCCCTCACTATAAACCCTAAACTATTAACTCTTAACTAATTACTATCATGGCAGAAGACATCAAAAAATCAGCACTCGCGTCAGCTCTCGCTCAAATTGAAAAAGACTTTGGAAAGGGCTCAATTATGCGACTTGGAGATCACGAAAAAACCAAGATCGAAACGGTTAGTTCTGGATCTATTTCTATAGATCTTGCCCTTGGTGGCGGATATCCAAAGGGAAGAATTATCGAGGTCTACGGCCCAGAAAGTTCTGGAAAAACAACACTGTGTTTACACGCAGTAGCCGAATTCCAAAAGGCCGGAGGAACGGTCGCCTTTATCGATGCAGAACACGCACTCGACCCAAGTTATGCCGAAAAAGTCGGCGTTAATACGGACGACCTTCTTCTTTCTCAACCTGATTCTGGAGAACAGGCATTGGAAATTGTTGAAGCTTTGGTTCGCTCTGGAGGGGTAGATCTTATCGTTGTCGACTCGGTCGCAGCGTTGACTCCTCGGGCAGAAATCGAAGGAGCAATGGGAGATGCACAAATGGGACTCCAGGCTCGACTCATGAGTCAGGCGTTGCGGAAACTAACGGCAGTGTCTTCTAAAATGGGAACAACGATTATCTTTGTAAATCAAATCCGAATGAAGATCGGGGTGATGTTCGGAAATCCTGAAACCACCACTGGTGGAAATGCATTGAAGTTTTACTCCTCTCTTCGGGTGGAAGTCCGGAAAGGAGCAAAGATCGAATCGGGAACCGGCGATGCCAAGGAGGCAAATGGAAATGAGGCCCGCGTTAAAATCGTGAAGAACAAAGTTGCGCCACCATTCCGAACGGCGATTGTTGATATCATGTTTAACAAGGGGATTTCTTGGGCAGCAGACCTTCTGGAAACGGCTGTAAAATTAGAAATTGTCGAAAAGGCAGGCGCCTTTTATTCCTACAGGGCAGGGAAGGATGAACCCGTTAAACTCGGTCAAGGGAAGGCAAAGGCTGTCGAATTCTTCGAAGATCCAAAGAATAAAAAACTCGTCACTGGTATTGATAAAATCGTCCGAGAAAAAGCGACACTCAATTAACATTGTGCTGACGAAAAAATTTCATAGAATACAAGGTCCTCGCTCGAACGGAGCGGGGACAATTTCTAACCCCTTATTATGACCTTCCGATTACCAACTCTAAAATATGATTACTCTGCTCTTGAGCCTCATGTGGATACACAAACAATGGAAACCCATCACTCCAAGCATCACCAAGGATATGTAAACAAAGCCAATATCGCACTCGAAGGAACTGAGTGGGCCGAGAAAACAACCGCTGAAATCCTCACACACCTCGACGATTTGCCTGCCGACATTCGTGTCGCTGCAAAAAATAATGTTGGAGGGGTGTGCAACCACTCTTTCTTTTGGAACTGCATGAGCCCCGATGGTGGAGGCGAACCAACAGGTGTTTTAGCAGAGAAGATGAACGAAGCCTTTGGTTCGTTTGAGCAATTCAAAGAACAATTTGCTGCCGCCGCCGCTGGCCAATTTGGAAGTGGGTGGGCGTGGCTCGTTGAAAAAGACGGGAATCTGGAAATTATTACCACGGCCAATCAAGATTCTCCTCTCACGCTTGGATATCTCCGGCTGTTAACAATTGATGTCTGGGAACACGCGTACTATCTCCACTATCAAAACCGACGCCCTGATTATATCGATGCGTTTTGGAATGTGGTTGATTGGAGCTTTGTAGCCGCTCAACGCTAACGCGTTTTCAAGAACTCGGCCATCGCGTGCGCCGACCATCCACGATGAGAAACCGCGTTTTTCGATTCTTTTGTCATGGCTGAATACACGATGTCATGCCCGTCGGGAATAAAGACTGCGGAAACGGGGATACCGGGTTCCATCTCTGTTTCTGGTTTTTCTGTAATAACTCCTGAACATTCCCCAAGGCACGTGTATGTTTTTGCCGTTTCAGGGTCGAAATAGGCCATGGAGGAATAGAATGTCGCCTTTCTGTTTGTCTCGCCTTCTAGGAGCTTTAGAAACGCGCCTAGCCATGCTCCATCTTCTTTCTCCCCTATCTCTCGACGTGTCCGTAAACCAAACTTCTCTGGGCACGCATCCAAAATCAATCCTGAATCTTCTCCGATCGAAGGAAGTCCAGTGAGGCCGGCAAAAAACTTCGCCTTCAGAAGGGCATTTTCTTCAAATGTCGCTCCTGTTTCTTCTGGGTCTTCTGTTCGTCCAAGATCTTTGAGTGATGCGAATTCAATATCTTCGCCGAGTCCGTGCACACGAAAAGCTTCGACCATTTCATTCCTCTTCCCCTCGTTTCCTGTGGCGAGCAATATTTTCATGATAATAAATCTCTTATCTTCCCTGTTGCTTGTGCTGATTTGTCGAGTTTGAATCGAAGCTTCATTGGCCGTCGGAGCTGAACCTGTTGGGATACTTCGTATTCCATCTTCGGTCCTACTTTTTGAATCGATTTGATAAAGCCTTTTGGCCCCCCGATGCTTCGCACGTAGACGTCGGCTATTCCGAGGTCTCCTGCCACCTCAATTTCGGTTACGGTCACAAACCCAACCTGGTTGGGAGAAAGAAATTGCTGAAAGAGTGGAGGAATTTTTTCCTTCAAGACACTGGCCACTCGTTTGCTTCGTTCCGACATTTTCATCGACCGCATAGTGTCTGTTTTCCTTGAAAAATCAAGGTTTTTCCACGATACTGCCCCCAATGAAATACTGCTTTTTAGACCTCGAAACAACGGGCTTGGATCACGAAAAAGATTCGATTCTTGAGATAGCCTTTTTCCTGCAAGACGAAGATGGAACGAAGGGCGAACTCATGGACGAGGTCGTTATCCCCACAAAGACCCCGCTCACCCCATATGTGACCCATCTCACGGGAATCACTCCCGAAGAGGTTCGAATAAAAGGGGTCGAGCTTTCTTCGATTACCGCAAAGGCAGCTGAACTCATCGGAGATGCGGTCATCGTGGGACACAATATTGATTTTGATATTCGTTTTCTCGTCGAGAACGGCATCGATGTCTCGAAAAACAAACGGATCGACACGCATGAGTTGGCGCGAATTGCGCTGCTGAATGAGGAAAGCTATGCGCTTGAAATCTTGGCAGAAAAATATGGATTCGCTCATCACTCCGCTCACCGAGCGATGTCTGACGTAGAAGCGTCTGCGGAACTCTTTGTGTTTTTGAAAGAAAAAATTGAAGAACTGCCGACTGGATTTTTTGAAGAAGTGAAATCATTTCTCGAAACCAAAACCAAGTGGGCGGCAAAAGATCTTTTTCTCCCGACCAAGGGAAATGCCTCTTTCGCGCTGGCGAAGAATGAAGTGAAAACGATTGCCGACTTCCCGATTCCTGAAGATTTTTGGGGCTCGTTTGATGTGAATAAAGACGGGGAAACGCTCTTTGTACAACAGGGAGAATCTGTTCCTTCTTCGGAATTTCTTCACGCTGTCGCACAGAAGCTGGATAAACCTTCGCTCATTATCTCGCCAAAGCTCAACTTCTTTCCAGGCGTTATGCAATTCCCAACCCCCGAGGTTTTGTTTGCGCCGGACCAGTTTGAAAAATTTATTGCGAGTAAGGAAGAATTTAATAACTCTGAAACCGCGTTCATCGTGAAATGCTTCTTGCGACACTCATTACAATTCCGAGGCGTTGATACGTATCACCTCTTTGCTGGCGAACGAAATTTATGGACGAATGTTTCGGTTCCGAACGAAGAGCATTCTGTGTTTCAAGATATTCTCGCGGAACGAGCCAAAGAAAAAATTGTTTCCCTTACACCAGATGCCTACTTTCGATTCCGACACACGGACTGTTTGGCGAACCGGGTTTTGTTAGTAGATGAAACAGAAGTCTTTGCTGAAAAACTCCTCTTTGCGCCTTCGCAAAATTTTTCTCTTTTCTCTGCTCTTCATGATGAGATGACGAGTGTAGCCGCACAATTTTTGGTGACAGGAGTCTGTAAAGATATTATCGAACCAACCCTTCAACACGGTCTCTCTACCTTCCCTCAAAAAGTACTCCTCCCTTCACGAACAAAGTTCCCAACATTCTCGAGCGGGCTTCGTGAACTGTCTGCTGATTTTGAACCACTCGCCCTTGCCCTTGAAAATCCAGAAGCAGGGCTTGAGCGTTGGGTAAATTACTTCCCTCAAAGCGGGGGCCTATCTTTCGGGCTCTGGCATCCGGACCTCTGGCGAGACGCGAAGAAAGAACTGCAAGCCTCTTCTGCTCTCTTCCTCTACCGTCATCCGCAATTGCGAACAAACAACTTTGCACGGATATTTCTGGCGCGCGACAAAGATCAACAATACAAAATTGAATCCCTGTTGCTCGACAAAGAACTCACAATTCCTGAAAAACTCGAATCGGCGAACTCGCCCGAGTTCAATAGTTTCTGCGCGGGAAAGGTTGAAGAACTTTTGGGGGATGTCGACGAAGAACACAACCTGCTCGTAAATATCTCCAGTCAGGAGACACTCAAGAAAGTGTTTTCGGAGGTCTCCGAACACACTGATTCAAAAGACATGAAACTCATCGGGGAAAGTGCCTCTGGCGGTTTGGGGAAAGTGTTTCAGTTTATTAAGCAAAATAAATCAAAGGTATTTTTCTCTCAAAAATTTATCACGCCCGATCTGGCGAAAGAACCCTTTACCAAAATCGTGGTGCTGAAGTTTCCATTCTCGCCACCGCATCCATTGTTCGACGCACTCAAAACAATGCTTGATGCTTCAAATATTGGGACCTGGGATGCCTGGACCGTGCCGCAAGTAACAGCCAACCTTTCTCGGAGACTTTCTACGTTCCCAAAAGCCAAAGAAATTATCTGGCTCGACCCTCGACAAAACGCCCCGTGGGGGCGAGGAATATTGCAAGTTTTGTTTGAGAAGAAGTAGTTTTTCGTGGTTTTAGGGAAACACCCCTCTATAGGTATTGCTTTTAGGGCCTTTTTATGGTAGAATATTCTGATTTACTCAAAAAAAATGAATCAATCTCCCGATTTGCCAACACTTCGTCAATGGATTTCTCGTTCTGTGTTTCTCGACTCTCAAAAGAGGGCCGCGCTTCTTGAAAAGATTGAAACTATTCCTCAGGGAAGTCTTGAGCGACTTTTTAAGTCTTTCGAGGCCGCTGACCAACATCAACACGACCTTCTCATAAAAACATTGAAAGATCGTCCTGAGTTTTGGGAAGAGTTCCAACAAATTGTTCGAGGTGGGAGGAAAGACTCTCTCGTCAGAAAAGAAGCCACTTCTGTGGAGGCTGACCAAGCAATTCTTTCTGATCTTGAAAAAGAGCTCGCCGAAATCATTCCAACAAATAAATAATGAAAAAATTATTCAACCAGCCCCGGAAAAAAATTACTCGATTTCTATTCCAAGAAGGCCCTTCTGCTGATCCTTTTTCGGCTGACGATTTTGTTGGACTTTCGGAAACACAAGAAAAGAAAGAGGTGCCACTCGAAAAGGACGGAGGAATTATGGGGGAAAAGATAGTGGATCGAGAACAAGCGGCTGTCGATGCGGAGGCTAAAGACCGAGCCAAGACTCTCAATGATATTGTAAAGAATTATGGAGACCCAGCAGAAAGAGAGCTTGTTGTTTCTGCCCTCAAGGAGTCCTTGGAAAATCGAACAGAAAGTCATGATATAAACAAAGATGGACCAGAGGCTGGGTTGGATAAAAATGAATTTGAGAGCTGGAAAGAAACACTGGGACTAGAGGTGGAAGCGGCTCTTTTTATGTCAGACCCCGATCATGGAGAATTTACACTTATGGCCTTGCGACAAATTGTAGACAAACTACAAGAAAACAAAGGGAAGATTAACTGGAGTGTGTTTAATGCCCGGGACTTCAAAGTTTCACAAGGGACCCTCTGTATTCAGAAACGGACCGAGGGGGATCTAACTCTCTTTTCTTTGGATGATGTTGGCTCCCTTGAAAACAGTGCAGGAGTAAAGATTGCCGACAAGGAGCAACAGGAAGATTTCCTTGATTCTCTAGAATCGAGCCTTGATGAGCATGTTGCTGCCTTAGAGTTTTGCACCAATAATAAGGTTAATTTCCCTGACCCAAAGAAAGAGGTTAAAGCTCCTCCAACAGAGGCTCCAAAACCAACCGAAACGAAAGCGCCTAGCCAGACCGAGGCACTCGAACCGACTGGGCCTCCTGCCAATGAAAACGACGGCGATACAAAAAAGGGGGACGGCGGAGAAGTGGTGAAAAATGATGAAGAAAAAGAGGGGGGGAAAGTAGCAGAAGAAGTTGCTGAAAAACTCCAGCAAGAGAGACAAGACAATATTGACACGGCTTATAACATCCCCGGAAAGGACTTCTTGAAGAAGCTCGAGGCAAAAGAACTAGCCGAAATGGGGATAAAGGAAGCGGATTTTGGGAAGAAAATTCAAAGCCCTATCGCTGGGAAAGATTTTAAGGTGCTTGAGTCAATTGTTAAATATCAAGAATTTATCAACAAACAACACGAAGTGATTCTTCTTGCGGAGGATGGACTAAAGGGACCAAAAACAGACGTTACGCTCGAACAATGGAGAGCTCGACAAGAAGAGGTAACTACTACGGGGCTTCAAGGAGGTGTTGATATTCTAGACATGGAAATTCCTAAAAACAGCCTCTCCTCAGCACAAAAGATAGAACACAAGGCCGATACGAATGACATTGAGAAACAAGGAACTCCTTTTCAAAAGGCCTCCGCAGGACCTGTGAATGACGAGCTTATTTCTGGACCATTTATAGGAGATCTTGATGTAAAGGATAAACCTAAAACCAATAATGATGGTGCCAAGGAAACCGAAAAGGCTTCTCCCGAAGCACAAGCTTATTTCATAGCAAGGGACACTCTCCCGAAGCAGCTTCTCGACGATCGCCTTGTGAATCGAGCAAAAAGACAGGCTGAAAAGGGTAATTTTGAAAAAGCATCTGACCTTCTTGCAAGACTAGAAAAGCGTAATCCAGAAGAGTTTTCTGCTGATGCGGAGGCTAAAGCCGAAAAAAAACGCACAGAGGCCGTAAATTATTTAACCAAAATAGACTCTTTCGAGGAGCTTCTCCCTGGGAAATTAGAAATTAATCCAGGTTATGATAAAGAGAGTGCGTCTTCTTTAAATTTCATGAACGATCATGAGATCGATCCTGAGTTTTCACTAGGTTTGGCACATGATTTTAAAGACTTTAAAGAGGCCCAAGGAAAAATTCTAACACTTCGGGCTGATTTAAATAAAGAGATTCAAAAGGGCGACCCTAATTCTTCTTCTGTGAGAAGTCTTGAACGAGACATCGCACGGGGAGAAGCGAGTCAGGGGAGGGCTGCTGTTCATCTTCTTTTCCGCAAAACAACAGAAGAAAATTTCCGAAAAGGAGTGAAAGCTGGAACGTACTCTGGAACGTATATGTTAAATAATCAATTGTTTGTAACAAAACGAGCCTCTGACGTTTCTGAAAAAGATCTCGCGAACAACAAGACAAACAAGGCAAACAAATATGACGCAATGAAGGGGGTTTAGTTTTTATCCCTTCCTAGTAACGTGCCAAGTGAGCAAACGCTTTGTTGGCTTGTGCCATCTTGTGCGCTTCTTTTTTCTTATTCACTGCTGACCCCGATTCTTTCGAAGCCTCAAGCAATTCTTGCGCGAGTCGTTTGTACATAGGTTGTCCTTTTCGAGCACGAGCTCCTGCCAAGATCCAACGAATAGCCAAACTTGCTTGTCGTTTTGGTTTTACTTCTGATGGGATTTGGTACACCGCTCCTCCGATTCGTTTTGCGGTTACTTCAACTGTTGGTGTTGCATTTTGAAAGGCCGTGTTGAAAGTCTTCAACGCGTCTTTTTCTCCGAGTCGGTGCAATTCATCAAACGTTGCTTTCAATATTTTTTGAGCCGTTGTCTTTTTCCCTTTTTTCATAATTGAATTCACCACCCTAACTTGCAAAGGGTCTGTGAAAGAAAACGGATTTACTTGTTTCACCTTCTTTTCCGTCTTTCCTCCGATTTTTTTCTCCTCCTTTCCTGAAACAGCTTTCACTGGTTCTCCTTTTTTTGCTGGTGCTGTGTCTGAATTTTGAGAGGCGGCTTTCCCGCTCTGCGGGACTACTTTTGTGTCTGCCATGGTATTAAATTATTTTTTAGCTTTTTTAGTTCCGTATCGAGAACGGGCTTGTCCTCGGTCAGTTACTCCTTGAGTATCAAGTGTTCCCCTGACAATGTGGTATCGCACTCCAATCAAATCTTTCACTCGTCCTCCTCGCAAAAGAACAACTGAGTGCTCTTGCAAGTTGTGTCCTTCCCCCATGATGTACGCATTTACTTCGTGACCATTGGTCAAACGCACACGCGCAATCTTTCGAAGCGCTGAATTTGGTTTCTTTGGAGTCATTGTTGTTACCTTCACACACACGCCTCGTTTTTGTGGAGACGAAATCTTCACTGATTTGTTCTTCAGTGTGTTGAACGTTGATTGCAACGCAGGAGACTTAGACTTTACAGCCTTGTCTTTTCTTGGTTTTCGAATGAGTTGATTAATTGTTGGCATATTTGTTGTATTTGGTGCTTATCTTTTGACCTTCTCACGGGCTCCGAACCCTGTTCCAGCTGGGATAAGCCGGCCGATGATAACGTTTTCCTTTAACCCGTCAAGGTAATCTATCTTTTTGGTCGTAGCTGCCTCCACAAGCACTCTTGTTGTCTCTTGGAAGGATGCCGCAGAGAGCCATGAATCAGTCCAGAGTGAAACTCGAGTAAGCCCCAATAGAAGACGCTCAACTTGTACTTCATTCTTTTTCTTCTTTGCGAGCTCTGCATTCTTTTTTTCTACTTCAACAACGTCTTTGATCTCTCCTGGAAGCCATTTGCTGTCTCCTGCTTCCAAAATACGAACCTTGGAAACCATTTGTTTCGCGATAATCTCAATATGTTTTTCGTTAATGTCTTGTCCTTGTGAGGCGTAAATACTCTGCACTTCGAAGAGAATGTATTCTTGCACCTTCTCAACGGTTGTAAGTTCCATAAGTTCTCGGAGGTCGAGATGTCCCTCTGTAAGCGAATGTCCTTTCTCAATGAGTTCTCCGCTCTTTACTTTCAAGTTCAATCGAGCCGAGACAACATATTCTCGTTGTGCCGCTTCGCTTTGTTTAATCACAATTGCGTCCGCTCGAACCTCTGCCACTTTCCCTGCAGAACGAGCTTTGATTGTTGATCGACTTTCTGTTGATCGCGCAATAATTTGTTTTTCTTTCACCATGTCTCCTTTTTTCACCGCGGATTCGAATTCTATTCCGAGGTGGTGAACATCGTTTTCTGGTTTTTCTGCTTCAACAACAATTTTTACTTCTCCGTCTTTCTTTCGGATAGAAACCTTCCCTGAAATCTCGGCCAAAGATGCACATCCGTTTGGTTTTCGTGCCTCGAAGAGTTCTTCCACTCGGCTCAAACCTTGTGTAATAGAAGCTCCCTCGGTCGCGACTCCTCCCATGTGGAATGTCCGCATGGTCAACTGCGTTCCCGGCTCCCCAATGGATTGTGCTGCGATAATTCCCACTGGTGTCCCTTTTTCCACTACCTTGTTATTTCCAAGGTCGTATCCGTAACACTCCTGACAAACTCCGCCAAGCGTTTTACAGAACATCACTGATCGCACTGAAATTCCCTCCAGTTGGTGCTCTCGGATAAGTTCGATTCCCGCTTCGTCGATAACCTGTCCTTTTTCAAAAATTACTTTTCGTCCTTTTTTCACATCTTCCGCAACGGTTCGACCGTAAAGTCGTCGTTCGAAATCTTGTCCAACTTCTTCTGAATTTTCCCGAGTTACGAGTTTTGATCGTTCTGTTTTACAGTCTTTTTCGTGAACCACAACATCTTGCACTGAGTCAACAAGACGACGGGTAAGGTATCCCGCTTCGGCAGTTTTAAGCGCCGTATCTGATTTTCCTTTTCGTCCTCCGTGTGTCGCATTGAAGTATTCAAGAATGGTAAATCCTTCTTTTAAGTTTGATCGAATCGGAAGCTCAATAGTTCGTCCTGATGGACTGGCAACCAACCCCTTCATTCCCGCCATTTGCGTAATCTGTCCCCAGTTCCCTCGGGCTCCTGAGTCGATTTGGTAGAAAATATCATTCTCTCGGTCGTACTCTTTAATCATTTCTTGCGTGATATCTCCTTTCACTCGTGACCAAATCTTAATCGTGTGATTGTATCGTTCTTCGTTTGTAATAAGTCCTTGTCCGTATTGCGCACTAATCTTCTCAACGATTGAGTTCGCTTTTTCGATGATTTCTTTTTTACTCGCTGGCACCTTGAGGTCAAACACTGAGATAGAAATTCCTGATTTCGTTGCGAACTTAAATCCTAAGTCTTTAATATCATCGGCCAATTTTGCCGTCGCTTCTTCTCCAACTTCCGCATAAACCCGTGCCAAAATCTTACTAAGTTCTTTCTTGCTGAAAGAATTGTTTTGGAATTCGATTCCTTCTGGGATTACTTCGTTAAAGAATACTCGCCCTATTGTTGTGTCTAGGATTTCTCCATCAATCCTCATTTTGATTTTCGCTTGAAGGTGGATGTGTCCGCATTCGTATGCGTAGATTCCTTCATCTACAGAACCAACTCCCATTCCTTCTCCTTTTTTCCCATCAAACATCTGTGTGAGGAAGTAACACCCAAGCACCATATCCTGTGAAGGATTAATAATTGGATCTCCGCTCGAAGGTTTAAGAATATTTGTTGAAGCCAGCATAATTTCTTTCGCTTCTTTTTGTGCTTTCGCTGACAACGGCAAGTGAACCGCCATCTGGTCTCCATCGAAGTCGGCATTAAACGCCGCACACACTAATGGGTGAATTTGGATCGCTTTTCCTTCTATGAGTCGTGGCTGGAACGCTTGAATACCAAGTCGGTGAAGCGTCGGCGCACGATTAAGGAGCACGTATTTGTCTTTAATTACTTCTTCTAAAATATCCCACACAATCTTTTCTCCGATTTTAATAATCTTTTCTGCGCTCTTCACGTTGTACGCAAATTCGTATTCAATAAGTTTTGAAATAACAAATGACTTAAAGAGTTCAAGCGTGATGTATTTCGGAAGTCCGCATTCGTGAAGCTTCAGCCGTGGTCCCACCACAATCACTGAACGTCCGGAGTAATCCACTCGTTTTCCGAGCAAGTTCTGTCGGAATCGCCCTTGTTTCCCTTTCAGCATGTCTGAAAGTGATTTTAATTTCCGTTTTTGAACATAGTTCATTCCGGCTCGAGAGTTTCGAGACTGGTTTGAAATAAGAATATCAACCGCTTCTTGAAGCATTCGTTTCTCGTTTCGGCAGATAATCTCTGGCGCCCCAAGTTGAATAAGTTTCTTTAGTCGTTGATTTCTGTTAATCACTCGTCGGTACAAGTCATTAAGATCTGATGTCGCAAAACGACCACCATCAAGTTGCACCATTGGTCGAAGGTCTGGTGGGATTACAGGAATAACAGTAAGCACCATCCATTCTGGTTTAATATCACTTCGCAAGAGAGATCCTGCAAGTTTCATTCGTTTTATAATCTTCTTTTGTTTCTGTCCTGAAGATTTTTTATAGTCTTTTTCTGATTCTTTTAAGAAGTCTTTCAGATCAATTCTTTGAATAATTTCTCGGATTGCATCCGCTCCGATTCCCGCTCGGAACACGTGTCCGAACTTCATTGATACGTTTCGGTATTCTGTTTCCGTAAGAACAGCACTTGTTGTAATTAATTTTAATTCTTCTCGAGCCTCTTTAAAGTTCTCATTTACTCCCTCAATCTTTTCAACAAGTTCTCCTTCAAGTTTTGTAAGATCTTTTTCTTCCATATCCCCACCCTTCACGGCTTTCTTCGCCGCTTTTAAACTCGCATCATTTTCTTCTTTTACCTGTGTAATTACTTTCTTATATTCATCTTCTAATTTCTTTTGTTCTTCCTCTTTTGCCTTCTGATCAACTTCAACAACGATATAGGAAGCAAAATAAACCACTTGTTCTAATTTCTTTACAGGAAGATCAAGTAAGAGTCCTACTTTTGATGGTGTTGATCGGAGAAACCACGTGTGGGTTACGGGAACCGCAAGTTTAATATGTCCCATTCGTTCTCGACGAACAATAGAACGGGTAACTTCTACACCACATTTTTCACAAACAATGCCTCTATATCGAATTCGTTTGTATTTACCACACGCACATTCCCAGTTCTTTACAGGACCGAAAATCCGCTCACAAAAAAGACCATCTCTTTCTGGTTTTTGTGTCCGGTAATTAATAGTTTCTGGTTTTGTCACCTCTCCTTTCGACCAACTTAAAATCTCCTCAGGGGAGGCTATCGAGAGAGAAATGGCGTTAAAATCCTTTAGTTTCTTGATGTGCTTTGGATTTGCCATGAATGAGAGTTAAAATGGTATTTCATCGGAAAAATAACTGTTTTCCGACCAAAAAGCCTCGCGAGTCTATGAATTTTTATTGTTTCGTCAAGCTCTTTTTTAAGGTTTTTTTATATTGTAATTTCTTTCTGTTTTTTTAGTAAATAAATAATATATATAACTAGTTATTAATAGAAAAAAAGAGGTGTAAAAAAGGGAGTTGTTTTTATAAGGGAAGAAATTAATAAAACGCAGTTCGTTGGTGTTTTTGTGGGGAAAATATTTTATCAAAAGGAAGTGGGATTTGGTAAAAAAAGTATTCATTTCTAAACCCCCTGGTGGAGTGGGTTTTTGTGACGAAAAAAAATATCCTGAAAAACGTGTGGAAAATGTGGAAAACTATTGTAAAAAATGTGCACCATATTTTTGCAAAAGAGTGTGGATTTTTGGGATTATTTTTGAACCTCTCCAGGAGGGCAAAGTTTTGCACATTCAATACGTACTCCAGGCATAAGCATTGCATGAGTTCCGATCTGTGCACCCTTTCCAATAATAGCCCCGAGTTTCTCATGAAGAGAGTCTATTTTTTCATCTTTGATTTGCACACGCACTGTTTTCTTATCAAGTCGAAGGTTTGCCGTACAAGAGAAAGCCCCAAAATTCACGTCGCGATCAGCGATAGTATCTCCTACATACGCAATATGAGTGGCTACGTTCGGAGAAAGAAAACTTCGTGCGATTTCAGTGTTATATCCGGCAACGCATTTTGATCCGAGAATTGAATTTCGTACCAACGCGTTATTTCCGACGATGGCATTTTTTCCAATATAACAAGGCCCTTGGATAACGGCATTTTCAAAAACACGAACGCCATCTTCAATAAACACCCCCTCCCCCTTAATTATGGCGCTGTCGGCAATTTCCGCGACAGGAGAGATACTTGTTTTTTGTTGGGCGAGAAGAATTTCTCCAAGCTCGAGCACATGCCATGGGTATTTTACCGCCTGCCAGATACCTTCGTACTCTACGGCGACAAAGTTTTTTGTTTCAAAGAGAGCCTGAAGCGCCACCTCATAAACGTCGTCATTTTGTGATTGAGCACTCTTTAGTGCGGACTTAAGATCCCCAGCGGACGCGAAATAGTGCGCCACAATATTTACCATATCCGACGGCTCATTTCCCTCTCCGGGTTTCTCTATGATTGAGGTTATTTTGTTTTCACTAGCCACTTGCAAATATCCCCCTGGGAAATATTTTTGGGTTTTCTTTGCCAAAAGCCCTCCATCTTTCCCTTCTACTTCTTCGAGAATTTTTTTATAGGCAGAAGTTTCGACGTAGTCATTTCCTCCAAGAATAAATACCGCCTCGTCGTCATTTGTAAACTCAAGACCATCAATAACTCCACCGGCCATTCCGTCATCCAAGTTTTTCTGGACAGCAATTTCAGCTGGGAAATTATTAGATTCCAAAATGGTTGTAATCGCATCGGTATTTTCTCCGTTCGTTACCACCACAAAATTCTCAAGGCCTCCTTCTTGTGCGCCTTTTAATAACTTCAACACCAGCGGCTCTCCACAGAACTCGAGTAAGTTCTTATCAGACAGTGGCTCCATTCGGGAGCTTCGACCCGAAGCCAAAAAAATAGTTTTCATTTATTGAAGAAGTCCTAAGTCTTCTGCCGCCTCGTTTAGGTCCCGCAGGATATATTCTACATCACTTTCGTCAAATCCATGCCCCAAAATACCATCGTTGAGCGACTCGTTTGCGCCGTGCGCGCACCCTGCACAGCCCAAACCGTGGGCATGTAAAATTTCCCCCGCCTCTGGCATGAGGTGTAGAATTTCTTCGATAGGTTCGGAACCATCGAAAGAAAGAGGTGCTTTTTTTGGGGTTGTCATCGCGCGCAGTTTAGTACAAAATAGAACTAATGAAAAACGAATTTGATGAACAATATAAACGCCTTCTCAAGACGATTTTAGATCACGGTATCGAAGAAAAGAACGAACGCACGGGCCACGTCTGTAAGAGCCTTCCGGGGATGACGATGAAGTTTGATGTGGGGCAAGGATTTCCTCTTTTAACACTGCGAAAAATTCCTTTGAAAGTATTTATTGCCGAACAAATGTGGTTTTTGATGGGACAAAAAAACCTCGCATTCCTTCAGCGGTTCACCAAGATTTGGGATGAGTTTGCCGAAGAAAACAACTGCGTCGAATCTGCCTACGGGTATCGGTGGCGAAAACATTTCGGGCGGGATCAGATTGACGGACTCGTTCAACTTCTCGAAAAAGACCCAAGCTCTAGACACGGAGTAATCCTCATGTGGGATCCAGCGGATGACGGGTTGGCGAATGGAATTAAAAAGAAAAACGTTCCGTGTCCTTACACCTTTACGGTGCAGATTATGGGCGGACGACTCTGTCTTCACTTAATAATTAGATCAAACGATATGATGCTCGGGAATCCGCACGACGTGTCGGGGTTTGCGTTCCTCATGCACATGTTGGCACAGAGACTCAATGTTGGACTCGGGTCACTGACGATTTCAATATCAAACGCGCACATTTACGACATTCATTTCGACCAAGCACGGGAACTCGTGAAAAGAGAAGTAACCCACGAAGCGATTCAATTCAAATGCCCAGAGAATGCGTTCAGCCGAGCAGAAGATGGAGACGAAACACTCGTGGAAGAGGTGTTCGCAGAACTTAAAAGCCACATCGATCCACAAGAAAGCGTGGGGAAGATGAAGATTGTGTTGTAATTAAATAGCTATCCCCGGCTACAAATCCTCTATTACATTGATTCTAAAACGAACCAAGAGAAGTTTATAAGTCGGTTGTTCTTTGGGTTTTTTAAAAAAGAGTAAGACTTTTATTTCAATTTTTTATGACAAAGCCACCAGTCATAACATTCAAACTCCCCGCTTTTTGACTTAGCGATTCTTTCTTTTGCGGTTTTTACATCAGTAGCAGGGGGAATTATTACACGGTCTTTTAGTATCTCATTATTCGGCCAATTGGCGGGGATAGCAACTTTGTTTTTATCAGAAATTTGTAGGGCTTCGACGATTCTTAATATTTCATCCATATTTCGACCGAGTTCTTGTGGATAGTAGAGTATCGTCCTAATTTTGGAGTTTTCATCAACTATAAAAACAGCTCTTACGGTATTTGTTCCTTTCCCTGGGTGAATTATTCCAAGAGTTTCTGCTACTTTTCCAGTGTCGGCAATGATTGGGAATTCAATTTCTATGTTCATATTTTCTTTTATCCACTCTTCCCATTTTATATGTGAAAACACTTGGTCAACACTGAGTCCAAGAAGTTCACAATTTAATGCTTTAAATTTTTCATATCTTTGCTGAAAGGCAATGAACTCGGTGGTGCATACCGGAGTGAAATCTGCTGGATGACTAAATAAGATAAACCATTTTCCTTTGTAGACCAAGGGGAGGGTTAAGATTCCCCGAGTTGTTTGAACCGTCATTTCTGGAAAAAGATCTCCCAACACGGGGATTCCTTTGTTTTCATGGTTAGCGTGTTGTGAGTTGTTCATAATATTAATGTTAAAAATTAAAAGTGTTTTGGTTTTTTATGATAGCAGATTGTTTTTTTATGAATATTTTTTCTAATGTTTTTTTCAATCTTTCATTCGAATTGTAATAATAATTTGCGAAACCCCTTGTTTTTTATATCTCCAACCCCAACCACAATCGCACCGCCACTCCAATAAAGAAACTAATTGCGGCGACTCCAAAACTTATCAGTGCCATTTCCCAGAATCGAGTCTTGAATGATTCGTTTTTTGCGACAGAGATGTAGAAATTAAACCCAGCGATAATAAGAAGTACCACCACGAGCATCGCGATCAGTGCGTGGACATAGTCATTGAAGAGGAAATACGGCAGGACAAGAAGCACCACCGTCGAGACATACGCAATCCCTGTGTAAAGAGAAGACATGAGAGCGTTTTCTTTCCCCTCTTCTTTTGAAGAAAGATACTCACTGGCTGCCATAGAGAGAGAGGCGGCGACTCCTGTAATAATTCCCAGAAGGGCAATAACACGGGTGTTTTGAAGAGCGAAGGAGAACCCAGCGAGCGCACCAGACAATTCAACCAAAGCATCGTTGAGCCCCAAAACCACCGATCCCACATATTCCAACTTCTTCTCGTTCAATAGCTCAATGAGTGCCTGCTCATGTTGCTCCTCATCCTTCATAATCTGCTCTGCTTCGGGGAAATGCGGAATGATTTCTTTGTAGGTTTTTTGTGCCTGTTCCTCTCCTCGCTCCATAAATCGCGCCCCAAATGTCAGTCCAAAAACACACGTAATCGTCACCCATTTCCACACACGGAGTCGATTTGGGCCGATGTATTCACCAGCAAGCTGTTCCCAGATTTTAGCATGTCCTCGTTCCTCGTCAGCGATCTTTTGCAAGACATCACGATTGTGTGCGGTTTTTGTCATCTTTGCCAGCTGGTCGTAGACCAGGGCCTCGGTTCGCTCGCTTTGCTGGAAACGAAGCAATGTTTTTTTAAGTTCCGGAGAAAGGTTTGCCATCGACACAATGGTACTATTCAGAAAAAGAAGAGCAACCTTGTCATTCCGACCCCCCGATTTCTCGAGGGCAGGCTCCGCGGAGGAATCCCTTCTTTTATCGATGGTTGATATCGGGAAGACTGTTCTTTTTATAACCAAAAAGAACCAAAAAGTTTTGGGGAGAAAAAACTCGCTCGTGCGCAGTCAAAAAGTTTCCGAGTCCCACTGATGCTCAAACACGGTTTCTCCCCAAACCCCGCTTGGATAGCAATTGGGGCTTGAAAAAAAAATTGGAAAAAAGAAAACTTGCTCCCCTGTGGCAATCTGGGGTACATTCCTCCCACGATGAAACTTACTCTCCTCATGGCACAGACGCTGGACGGACGAATCGCAAAGGATTCGGCTCACTTTCCCGATTGGACGGAGAAAGCCGACAAGAAGTTTTTTATGAACTATACCAAGGAAGCGGGCGTCATGATTATGGGACGAACGACCTTTGAAACGCTTCCAGGAATTTTGCCTGGGCGACTCTCAGTAGTGCTTTCTCGTTCCGCAGGCGAGTGGGAACAGCGAGAAGAAAACCTTGTGTTTACCTCTTTCGCGCCAGCAGACATCTTAAAAAAACTAGAAACAACCTACGATCATGCCGTGCTCACGGGAGGCACAACCATTAATACCCTCTTCGCGAAAGAAGGGCTCATTGACGAAGTTATCCTGACCGTTTCACCCGTTATCTTTGGGGACGGAATGGGCGTGTTTGCGCCGGAAATTTCACTCGACCTGACCCTTGAAAAATCAGAGAAATTAGGGGATAATTCGCGCACTTTGTACTACACAGTGAACAAATGATTCTTACTCGAAAAGAAATATCAGCGGCCATTGCGGACGGAACGTTAGTGTTCTCGCCCGCACTCGATGCATTTCAAAACCAACCACACGCCGTTGATCTTCGTCTCGGGACGGTGTTTTATCTGCCAAAGATTTGGAAGCTGACAAGCCAAGGACGTGAAGTCTTGAATGTTGATGTCACACAAACGGCAGGTGACAACCTTGAAAAAATCGAACTGAAACCCGGCCAGTACTTTGAACTTGCACCAGGAGAATCAATCATTGCTTCGACATTTGAAAAAATTTCCCTTAAGTCAGACAACCTGATGGGGATTCTCTACCCACGAAGCTCGATTAATCGTCGAGGACTTTCGGTAGATCTTACGGGGATCGTGGACGCGCATTACTGCGGGCATTTGATGATTCCTATTTTAAATAAAACCTCATCACAAGTGATTCGTATTTATCCAGGAGAACGAATTTGTCAGATTGTTTTTCAGACACTTGTGAGTGATATTGCGAAAGAAGATGCGAAACGACACGGAAAGGGCGATGCGAAATATGACGGATGTGGAGCGGATAACCTTGCTTCACGAAAAGACACGGACGAAGAAATGGACCTAATCCGCAAAGGCGACTTCGAGTCACTTAAAAAATATCCCTTTTAAAATGAGCACTCTTCCATACTTACCAGAAGGACGAGAGATTTTATACGTCGATCCGGACGATAAGTTTATGATGGCGGCAGAAAAAGCAGCCGAAGACCTTTCTTCAGACAATGCACACCCCACCGGAGTGGTGATTGTTCAAGACGGAGTTGTTATCGGACGGGGCGCAAACGTTTCCACCTATCACGAAGACCAGGGATGCCGACGAAAAGAATTAAATATCCCCACGGGCGAACAATACGAACTCTGCGAAGGCTGTGATCCGGCAAACCACGCGGAACAGGTGGCGATTTTTCGATTGCAAGAGAGTTGCAAAAACGCAGATATTTATCTCTGGGGGCACTGGTGGTGTTGCGAAAGCTGCTGGACAACAATGATCGACGCGAATATTAAAAATGTATATCTCGTGGAAGGGGCGGAAGCAAAATTCAAGAAATAATTAGATCTTGAAGAAGTCAGACCAACTCATAATGTGTTTCCCTTCTTTTTTGAAGGCGCGCGTTTGCGTTTCTGTTGGCATCGTAAGGAGCTGACTAATTTTTTTGAGAAGAAAGGATCGAGATCGTTTTTTCTGAATCTTCACAAGTGCCTTTATAAGCAGGTTCCCTCCGAGCTTTGCCGCTTTTTCATCAACAGAATGAATGCTATCGGAACGCCGAATAAAGAAGTTTCGCTGAAGAATGATTTTCCCATTGTCGATCTTCTCATCCATAAAGTGAACCGTCGCGCCAGACTGTCGACGGTTTCGCAAAAGCATCCAGAAACTCGAAAACACGCCGCGGTGTTCTTGGAAAAGAGCCGGGTGAATATTAATTGACCCTTCCTTTGGAATATCGAGGAGTTCTTTTTTTACAATTTGGAGAAGGTGAGCCGATACCAAATAGTCAGGTTTCTTTTCCTTCGCAAAATCGAGTACGCCCACTTCATTCACATTGCGAACAGAAAGAACGGGGACCCCATATCGTCGTGCCAGTTCTTTGAGTAGAAAATATTCCCGTTTTTTATCGGGAACAAAGTTTTTCGCGAAGTTCATTTTGAGACTTTGGATAAAATTTGCCACGATGGATTTACACGCAAACGCAAATCCGGCTCGTTTTATAAATCGGAAAAAAGATTTCCAAGATTTCTTTTCTAACGGAAAAAACATAGAAGTTATCACCATGCCAACGACATCGATGTCATATTTTTGTCGCAGAGTATTTTGCAAGAACGCCTTAACACAGATGTTTGCAGCAATGTTGTGATCAGTCGTCAGAAGAATAACTTTCATTTTCAAGCCGATTTTGTATAATTTTTCGGAAAAGTAAACACATGCCTAAAAAATTCAAACGGATTCTGCTTAAACTTTCAGGAGAAGCCCTTTTGGGAAAAAAGGAATTTGGGATCGATTACTCGATTCTTGACCAGGTCTGCCTAGAGGTTGTCGAGGCTCAAAAAACAGGAGTTGAGATCGTCATCGTCATCGGGGCGGGGAATATTTGGAGAGGAAGAGAGAACGATAAATCAGGAATTGAACGAGTGCCTTCCGACTTTATCGGGATGCTCGGAACAATAATGAATTCAGTGGCGCTTCAAGCAGGACTCGAGAAACTCGGGGTTCACTCTCGGGTGTGCTCAGCGCTCGACATCCCAGCGGTGGCAGAGCCATACATCACGCGGCGAGCGATGCGACATTTGGAAAAAGATAGAATTGTTATCTGCGCGGCAGGAACAGGAAACCCATACTTCACGACAGATTCAGCAGCCGCTCTTCGTTCCTTGGAACTGGGATGTGACGCCGTCTTTAAAGCAACAAACGTCGATGGCGTATACGACAGCGATCCACAAAAAAACAAAAACGCGAAACGATTTGAAAAGATTACTTTTGACGAAGTGCTTGAGAAAGATCTCAAGGTCATGGACGCGACGGCGGTGGCACAATGCCGAGACAACAACATGCCGATTGTGGTCTTTGAACTCCTCAAAAAAGGAAACCTCAAAAGCGTGCTCACCGGGAAAAACGTGGGAACACGAATCACGGCGCACTAATCAAAGATGATGTAATCGAATGCCCCGATGGTGGTTTTTTCAGGAACCTCGGCGGTAATAACCTTTGAAAATTTTCCAAGAGAGACGCCAGACGAAACCGTGTAGGTGCTCATGGGGAGGGAGGCCCCCGCAGAAAGCGTGAAAGGAATTCCTTCAATTTTTATAATATCAGACGGATCTGAGCTATCTGAAAAAGAAAGAAGAGGCTGGAAAGAAAGAACGAATTGTTGTGAGTCAGAATCATTCATAAAAGCGTTTAACGTGCTAGCGGCCCCCCCAGGAAGGATTTCACCATTAATAATTGCGAGAGAGGAAATCACGACTTCATCAATTGCGTTCAAAAATTCACCCTTACAGACAAAGCCAGAAGCGCCATCGCAGGAGTTACTCGTTCCGAGTGTCGGAACAAATGTTTGAAGTCCCGCCGTGTCATGTTCTCGAGAGACAGCCCAATCAATGAGAACGGCAGCCGCTTCTGTGGTTCCAAAATTAAAACCAAAAGGAATGTCCTCATTATTAAACGTAAGCAGAAAATCATCAGAAAGGATCCCCGCCTGGAAACTTCCAATATCAAAATCACCATTTCCATCAACGGGCGGTTCTTTTGTTGGGTCGAGAGAGTTATCCCAAAATAAAGGGATTTGTATTTTTTGTCCTTCCTTCAGCATTCCAGCAATACCGTTGTCTCGTCCTTCGAGCTCCCAACTTACTTCTGCTGAAGAATTAGAGAGTGTGATTGTTTGAGGACCAGAAGTACCAGTAAAATGAACGCCTTGTCCACGAGCATTGTGGTGAAAGAACGCCGATTCAAGCCCAGATTCCGCAGCGAAAAACACCTGTGCTGACCGTCCGAGGTCGGCACTCCTTTGAACAGCACTATTAACGGAAGCAATCACAGAGATCGCAACCCCAAGCGCCAAAAAAGAGATTCCCAAACTAATAAGTAACGAGATGCCAGGATTTTTCCGTTTCATCTTCCCCCACTTTACCTTACAATTTCCACGATGAAAAAAGTTTATTTAATTATTTTAGACGGAGTGGGGTTGGGGAAGGGAGACGCAGGAGATGCTTTCGCACAAGCCAAGACACCATTTCTCGACACACTCTTTAAGACAAAGCCTTTCTCAAAGCTCAAGACACACGGACGAGCAGTGGGTCTGCCGGAGTTCCAGATGGGCGGATCGGAGGTTGGGCACATCACGATTGGAGCGGGGCGACCAGTGAAACAATTGCTCACCATTATCAACGATGAAATCGAATCAGGAGCGTTTATGGAGAAACCAGAACTGACCCCCTTGTTCCAAACAGCGAAACAAAAAGGACGCATTCATTTTGTTGGAATGGTGTCGGACGGGGGGATCCACAGTTTCCAAAACCACCTCTATGGACTTCAAGATATGGCAAAGAACTTTGGGATTGAAGATGTTTTTATTCACGCATTTCTTGACGGGAGAGACGTGCCAGAGCGGACAGCCAAGCATTACCTCAAAGATATTGAAGCAAAAGGACTCGGAAAAATTGCCTCCATCGGGGGACGATTCTTTGGAATGGATCGGGACAAAAACTGGAACAGAACTCAGCAAGCGTACAATGTCCTCTGCGACCCAAATGTCTCAGCGATACGGGAATCATGGGAAGAATATCTCGACAAATTCTACACCACGAACGACGAATCGGACTACTACGTTCCGCCGATACTTCTGGAAAAAGAAGGACAAATTCAGAGTGATGACATTGTGATTTGTTTCAATTTCAGAACCGATCGGATGCGACAAATTACCGCCGCATTCTGCGATAGAGACTTTCCGCAGTTCAGGAGACTGATTCGATTGAACCCAGAAAACGTCGGAATCTTCGGACAATATCACGAGCAGGCACACATCATTTACGCGCTCTCTGCACACAAGATTGAGAACACACTCGGAGAAATTGTTGCGCGCGAAGGACATCGGCAATTGCGAATCGCCGAGACCGAAAAGTTTAACCACGTCACCACCTTCTTTTCAGGAGATCACAAGGAACCCTTCGACAAAGAAGAACGGATTGTGGTCGAGTCGCCCAAATGTGCGACCTATGCGGATGTGCCGGAGATGGCAGCGGTTGAGAATACAAATGCCGCGATAAAAGCGATTGAAAAAAATGAGTATGAACTCGTGGTTCAGAACTTTGCTAACGGGGATCTCGTGGGGCACTCCTCCGATGTTCAGGCAGGGATTGTTGCTATGGAGACTGTCGACAAGTGTCTTGGGAAGCTGGTGCCAAAAGTGCTCAAACAAGGCTACGATATTATAATTACGGCCGATCACGGGAACTGTGAGGAGATGCTCGACGAAGAAGGGAATCACGCACCGAAGCATTCCAAGAATCTCGTGCCGTTCTCGCTTATTTTAAATAATGGCGACGATGTTCAGTTAAGACCGGAGGGAACATTGGCGGATATTGCACCGACTATTCTTAAAATTCTTGAACTTCCGATTCCTGAGGAAATGACGGGAGAGGGGTTGGTTAAATAAAAAGGCGGGAGACAGGATGCTCTCCCAACGCCCCGCAAAGCGGGCCTACTCGAGGGATTTGCAGCTTCGTTGTTTCACTTCCTCAGCGCAAATCGTCGAACCTTGGGCGGTTCTTATCTGCATAACAAAAAAAATCTGTCCTGTCCCCTTTGGGGACAAATCAGATTTTTTGGTTGCGGAGACAGGATTCGAACCTGTGACCTTCGGGTTATGAGCCCGACGAGCTACCGCTGCTCTACTCCGCGTCGTCGTTGGAAGACTTCATTGCTTTCGCAATTGGACAAGGTCCAATGGCTCGGCTTATTTCGTCTTCATTCCTCTTTACTCACAGACCGTTCTCGGACTCTCTTAACGGATTTCGCTTGTTACACTCGCTCAATCCTACTCGTCCTGCGCTCCACTCTGTTCGTAGGGATATCAATTGTTTTCACGAGACTCAATCGTTCTCTTCACGGTTGTAGTCCGAAGGACGAAAACCACGAGCGAAGAAGGACGAAGTCCTGATGAGTCGAGTGGTGCACGAGAGAGGATTTGAACCTCCACGAGAAAATAAATCTCACTAGCCCCTCAAGCTAGCGCGTCTACCATTTCGCCACTCGTGCGTTCGCGCCCCCCGTATTCAAGGGGAGGTGCATGAAAACAAATTTGTTCAAAGAACGGCGAGATTGTAGGAAGAGAAGAGTTTTTGTCAATTCTGGGATTGCGTTTTTTCCAATTTAGAGCTATAAAAAGCGGTGAAATTTTGCAAAAATAAAGCAATGACAAAAGCGAAACAAACAGTGTTACGATTATCGGTGCCAAAAAAAAATGAAAGAGGCCCTTTGGCCTTCGAACAAATTCTAGCGAGTCTCCACGGACTGCTTTCAAAAGAAGCAAAAAAAGGGGGGGGCGAAACTATTAGTTTCGAAATTGTCTGCACGGGGGGGCGGATCCATTTTTATGTGGTGGTGCCGACACACTTGAGAACACTTGTTTCTTCTCAGTTCTACGCGCAGTACAAAGAAGTAGAAATCGAAGAGGTGTCTGATTATTTCACCAAGAATCTTATTGAAAAGAAAAAGGTAATCGCCACAACACTCAAACCCTACAACCCGTGGGTGTTTCCGTTTAAGCGATATCCGCAATTCGACGATTCTAATTCAAGAGAATTCCAAGATCCGCTCGGGGCAATGACCTCAGCGCTCGCGCATCTTCCTCACAAGGATGATACGGCTGTTGTGCAGTTTGTTATCAATCCAGTGGGATCACGATGGCAAGAGGCAGCGGACAATGCATTGAAGCACGTAGTGCGAAGTGGGATCTGGCAATGGAACTGGTTCCGAGATTTTTACCAATGGTCGAGACTCGATACGAGACGATGGGTGCGAATTGCACGAGCCCCGATTTGGAGATTTTTGCATCTTCTCTTTGCATGGAAAAGAGGAGGCCCTAGTGCAGGAGGAGGGAAAGACCTCGACGATGACAGCTTGGAAGTAGATGAGCGAACATCCTCTGGTCGACACGACCGAGAAACGATTTACTCGGCCGCGTTTGATAAAATTTCTAGACTCGCGTTTGCCGTAAATGTACGAGCGCTGTATGTGCATTCTGACAAAGACAATCTTCACGCGGAAGCAAAACTGCGAGAAATCACGGGAACGTTTCATCAGTTTGATGCGCCCCAAATGAACCGATTCTTAGTCGGGAAGTTTGCCCATGGTGATTCATCAAGCCTCTTTCACAGAATTATTCATCGGTCGGTTCATGTGCCGTTTGTTCTTTCACAAGAAGAATTCGCGACCATGTATCACCTGCCAACAATTTCAGTGAGCACGCCAAAAATTGCGTGGGTAGAAAACGCAAAACTCGAACCACCGGCAGAGCTTCCTGACGACAGCGAAGATGATGTGACCTTGATGGGAGAAACAAATTTCCGGGGACATGGAGTGAAATATGGGATCCGTCCAGACGACCGCCGACGGCACGTCTACGTTATCGGGAAAACAGGAATGGGAAAAACAACCCTGCTGGAAAACATGATCTTCTCCGACATCGAAGCCGGGAAAGGGGTAGCGGTTATTGATCCTCATGGGGATTTGGCCGAAGCGGTGCTTCGCTTCGTTCCCAAAAGCCGAACGAATGACGTGATTCTTTTTGATCCCTCTGACCGAGATTTCCCCGTAGCGTTTAACGTGCTGGAAGGAAAAAATCCAGAACAACGAGGACTGATTGCATCGGGATTGATCGGGGTGATTAAGAAATTAAACATTGATTCGTGGGGGCCGAGATTGGAGCACTTCTTGCGAAACACCGTGCTCGCACTTGTTGAAGCACCAGACACAACAATGCTTGGAATCACGCGAATGCTCGTGGATAAAGTCTACAGAGCGAAGATTCTTCACTACGTGGAAGATCCGATGGTGCGGAGTTTTTGGGAGACAGAATTCAGTGCGCTCGCCCCTCAGAAATTAGCCGAAGCCGTCGGACCGATTCAGAACAAAGTCGGACAGTTCCTCTCCACACCAGTGATTAGAAACATTGTCGGGCAACCGAAATCGACCCTTGACCTGCGATTCGCGATGGACACGGGGAAGATTGTGATTGTGAATTTATCGAAAGGAAAAATCGGAGAAGACAATTCTTCCCTTCTTGGATCACTCTTGATAACCAAGTTCCAGCTTGATGCCATGAGCCGAGCGGACATCCCAGAAAAAGACCGAAAAGATTTTTATCTGTACGTGGATGAGTTTCAGAACTTTGCGACGGATTCCTTTGCCACCATCTTGTCTGAAGCTCGGAAATACAAACTCAACCTCACCCTAGCGAATCAGTACGTGGCACAGATGTCAGAGGAAGTGCAGGCGGCGGTGTTCGGAAATGTGGGAAGTTTGGTCTCGTTCCAAATTGGAATCGACGATGCGAAGGTGTTCTCGGAACAATTTGATGAAGAGGTCGTTCTCCCAATTGACCTGGCTTCCTTGCCGAAGTACGAAGTGTACAACCGAATCATGATAGAGGGGATGACGAGTAACGTGTTTTCCGGAGCGACATTGCCACCACCAGTGATTGTCGACGAGGAAGATCCGGAAGTCAGACGAGAGAAGATTGTGAAATTTTCACGACAACGATATGCCAAACCACGATCAGAAGTGGAAAGTAAAATTTCTCGATGGGCACGACCAGAACAGGACAAGCGAAAAGTTCAAAAGGATGGGGAAGCGAAAAAAGAAGAAGCCAAGAAGCCCGCTCCAAAAAAAGAAGAACAGGGAAAAGTTGACAAGCCTACCAAGAAGCAATAAAACTCGTGCACAGATAGAGTATGATTACTTTGTAGATTTCTTTTTAGATTCTTGTTTAAGGGTTTATTAATGGTTGCATCATTGTGAAATTTACAACGAACATTCTATCTTTTTGGCTCCCACAGACCCCCCTCTTCGTGTTTAAGTAAATACAAACAGTGTTATAGGGTAATACAATCAAGAGAGGCACTATGTGGGAGCCTCTTTTTTTATTGCCCAAAACGCCCCATTCCTCAATAATGCGGGCGATGAATTTCTCAGAAAAATTGGAAGCGGCGGTTAAAGAAAAAGGGTCTTTCTTGATGCTCGGACTTGATCCGAATCCAGAGAAGTTCCCAGTAGGGATTTCTAAGGATGCGAAAGGGGCACTTGAATTCTGTACAGAAATTATGAAATCAACCCATGACCTTGTCTGCGGAATCAAAATACAGATGGCGTACTTCGAGCAATTTGGAGCCGAAGGAATCAAAGCCGTAGAAGTCCTTCTCAAGCTCGCAAAGGAGCTAAAGTTGATAACACTCATCGATGGGAAAAGAAACGACATAGGGGCGACTGCAGAGGCATACGCGAAGGCTTACTTCGGCAAGGGATCGCCACTCGAATGTGACGCGATGACCGTGAACCCACTCTTGGGAACGGACGGGATTTTACCCTTCATCAGATATTGCGAAGAAGACGGGAAAGGAATCTTCGTTTTGGTGCGAACATCAAACCCATCAGCCGTAGAATTCCAAGGGGGCGAAGCAGAGATTTCCCTGCGAATTGCGGAGATGGTAGAAGCATGGAACGTCACGACACAATCAGAAAAGAACCTATTCTCCGCCGTTGGAGCGGTTATTGGCGCGACGATCGAACCAGAATTTATGGCGTTCTTCCGAGAAGAGATGCCCCACACGTGGTTCCTCTGTCCAGGAGTTGGAGCGCAGGGAGGTGATATGGATTCAGTGAAAGCCGTTCAAGTCGATGGACTGGGAGTTATCGTTCCCGTGTCCCGATCAGTGCTCTACGCGAGTAGTGGAAAAGACTACGTCAAGGCAGCGCGAGTCGAGATGGAGAAGTTGTGGGAGATGCAGAAGTAGGTCTTCGCGGGATTGTTGACAAAAAGGACAAACGAGTGTATTTATCGTTCGTATTTTTAATATATGTTATGGCAGAAGCAAGAAAATCTTCGGAGGATATGTTGGGAGAATATCACGACAACCTAGATCAAGCATACGAAGAAGAGCAGGCAAGTGTGATTCGCAAGTATTCGGAAACACTTGAAGAGAATCAAAAAACAATCATGGCCGTGGTTGTTAATTATATGAAAAAGGTTTTTGAAACCATAGAGACCGAGGATTTGAAAATTAAGTTTTCTTCGATGGACGAAGACGTAATGAAAATGGCAGGGATTGATTATCTTAAGGGAATAGATAAGACGGCTTTTTTGTGGGGATCAGGAAGAACGGGGTTTTCTGAAACCTACGACGAGGGACATCGAATAAATATGGAATTTTTTCCCTTTGGAAAAGACGGAGGAGTTGATACCAATAAACTAGGGAAGCATCAGGGAATGAGTTTATTCGTACTTACTCTTTTAAAAGATCAAATGCAGAATATTCAATCAGAAAGTTATGAACCAGAGTTTGTTAAACTAATTCAGCGAGGCGGTGAGTTGGGGGTGCTTCGGCAAACAGGAGGCGGGTATTCCGGAGAGGTTATCGCGCAGTCAAATTTAAACTTTATTCCAGATGATGTTCGAGAAACGCTAATGAACGGAAAAGCTGTAAAACGAGAAGAAAAAGAATCTTACGAAAAATATGAACTACTCAGCAAGGCCTAATTCTGAAAAAAGTTTTTCTACACCAAAACAGCCTTAATCCTTCGTACGCCTCGGGAAGAACTTTCTTCTTTCTTGATTTTAAACGTGCCTAAGTCTCCCGTTCGTTTCCAGTGTGGACCTCCGCAGAGTTCACGTGACCAGACCTTTCCGGTTTTATCTTTGAACGAATACACCTTCACGGTGTCGGGATATTTTTCCCAGAACGCACCGACAATAGTCGGATCGTTTTCCGCTTCCGTCTTTGGGACCTCTTCCATGATCTGCTGGGCGTCCGCGGCAATCGCTTCATTTACCCATTTCTCAATAGCTAATTTTTGTTCGTCCGCGAGTTTCTCGTCATGAGAAAAATCAAACCGTAGCCGTTCAGGCGTGATGTTTGATCCCCGCTGACTAATGTGTTCGCCAAGAACCTCTCGCATTGCCGCGACCATGAGATGGGCAGCCGTGTGAAGTTTTACCGTAGCGTCCCCAGTATCTCCGAGTCCTCCTGCGAATTTCTTTTCCGCTCCTGCACGAGATTTCTGTTGGTGCACTTCCTGCGCTTTGTAAAAGCCCTCTTCATCAACCGTCATTTCTTTTTCTTGTGCCAATTCCATTGTCATCTCAAGAGGGAATCCGTAGGTTTCGTAGAGATTGAACGCGCTCTTTCCGCTCACCTCTTTCTTGGGAGAGAATTCCAGGATCTTTTTTGAGAGTTTCTCAAATTCCTTTTCTCCGTTCTCTAATGTTTTACTAAATTGCCCCTCCTCTCGTTCGAGTTCTTCAAAAACAAACGCTTCATGCTTCTTTAATTCCTCATAATGGAGTGACAATTTCTCGATGACAACTTTTGCAACAATATTGCAAAAACCATGTCCTCGCTTGTCGGGGATCAATTGAATCCCGAGTTTGCGACCGTGACGAATGGCGCGTCGGATAATTCTTCGCAAAATGTACCCCTGATCGGTATTCGACGGAACAATTTCTTCGGCGAGCATGACCGTTGCCGCCCGCAAGTGATCAGCGACAATTCGCATTGAGTTTCCATCCTCCGTATCAGCAATCGGGTCGTCAGCGAGTGCTGGATTCCCTGCCGTCTCGGCAATGGTTTTCAAAATGTCGGAAAAAGCGTCGGTCTGATATACGGATTTAAATCCATTAAGAACGGCCACCGTTCGTTCTAGCCCCATTCCTGTATCGATATTTTGCTGTGGAAGCAGATGAAGTGCTCCGCAGTTATCTCGATGAAATGTCATGAACACGTCATTCCAGATTTCAACCCAGAGAGGATTATCAGCGGTGTCTTGGAAGTTCTCTGGAGCCGGTTCATCTCCCGCCCAGTAAAACATTTCACTGTCTGGTCCACATGGACCCACGTCTCCCTTCGCCCACCAGTTGTCTTCTTTTCCTAAATACGCAATTCGTTTTTCATTAATTCCACACTCTTTCCAAGCTTTCGCGGCTTCTTCGTCTCGTGGAGCATCGTTGTCTCCGGCGAAAACCGATACTGCGATTTTATCGAGAGAAAGTTCTAACACGTCCGTCAGAAATTCAAACGACCATTTAATTTGTTCTTCTTTTCCATAGTCTCCAAGCGACCAGTTTCCCAGCATTTCAAAAAATGTCAGATGCGTCCCGTCCCCCACTTCTTCAATGTCGCCGGTTCGTACACACTTCTGTGAATTTACGAGTCGTACGCCTTCAGGATGAACTTCTCCCATGAGATAGGGAACGAGTGGGTGCATTCCAGAGTTGTGAAATAACGCCGTCGGATCGTTGTCAGGAATAACACCGGCGGAGGGGATAATTTTGTGTCCCTTCGCTTCGTAAAAAGCGAGCCATTTTTTTCGTAGGTCATCGGTGGTAATCATTTTTCAATTTAAAATTACAAAGAAGGAATTTAATTTTATCGTAGTTTGTATTTTTCCCATAATCTTAAGTCAATACAGTCATTCTGGCTTGCCCAGAATCTTAAGAATGGAGCAAATATTTGCAGAGCAAAGCGAAAAACAAACATTGGTTCGGCGCTAAGCGCTTACAAAAAAGAGCTTCCCTTATCCGATCCTGGGCAAGCCAGGATGACAAAAAAAGAATTTACTTGTATCGAACCTGAATCGCGCGTGTGAGGCCCTCACCAACAGAGTCAGTTGTAAGATCAGGGTAGTTCTCAGCGATCCACAAGTGAACCAATCGACGAATAAACGGTTTCATCGGAGAGAGTTTCACCTCTGACAATCCTCGTTCTTTCATCATCTCGATCGTTCCTTTTACACGAGCGTAGATCCTTTCGTATTGCTCTTGTTTGTATCCATCGATATCGAGAGTTACAAATGCTTTTTCCTCGTTTTGACTCCAGAGGACATTTTTGAGAACAAGTTGTAATGCGCTTAAAATAGCCCCATTACGACCAATAAGTTTTGCCGGTTCCGGCGTTTCGATACTCGCTCGATAGTGCCCGTTTTCTTCCAAAATAGTAACGCAATCGTACTGGGCTCCGTATTTATCGAGGAGAATTTTCAACGCTTTCTGAATAATTGTCTCCATCGGGAGCGATGGTACAAAATTTCCACGGAGTGTCAACGGTTCTTCTTGTCAGGAATAAAGAGCATAAAGAATAGATCCCCGCTGGAGCCTGTCCTCAACTTGATTGGGGGCGAGGATAAGTTCGACTATCGGCTCATACTTTACCGAGTCTTACTTACTTCTTGGTGACCTTTGTGAATGAACACAATTCAGTCTTTCCATCATAAGAAACCTTCAAGGTGTCGCCCGCCTTAATTGTTCCTCCCAAGAGACCTTCGGCGAGTGGATGTTCCATCTTATCCGCCAAAACTCTTCGTACTTGCCGAGCACCAGACTCGGGATGATACGACGCTTTCGCCAGAGAGTTGATAGCTGAGCCACCAATCCGAAGCGTAATTTTTTTGTCGTTTAATCGTGTTTGAAATTCAGCAACCTGAAGTTTTACAATTTGTTTAATTGCATCTCGGTTCAACGGATGGAAGACTACCACAGAATCGAGTCGGTTCACGAACTCTGGAACAAAGGCTTGTTTCAAGTCCTTCATCACATCGTCAGCCGCCATTTCAAATTCGTGTTCTTTTTGAGAGAGATCTTTTTCGTCATCGGCAAACCCAATCGCATTCGCGGTTGTTTGGAATCGTTGTGCTCCAATGTTCGAAGTCAGGATGATAATCGTGTTTCGGAATGAAATCTGTCGCCCCTTTCCATCGGTTAAATGTCCGTCTTCAAAGATCTGTAAGAGCAGGTTGTGCACGTCTTTGTGCGCTTTTTCAATCTCATCAAACAGCACGATAGAATACGGTTTTCTTCGCACCTTCTCCGTCAATTCTCCACCATCATCATGTCCGATGTATCCAGCAGGCGCCCCGACGAGACGAGATCCAGTATGGCTGGCAGAGAACTCTGACATGTCCATTTTGATCAACGCTTTTTCGTCGTGATATACCTCCTTTGCGAGTTGTTTTACCAATTCTGTTTTCCCAACACCGGTTGGGCCGAGGAACATAAATACTCCCAACGGACGGTTCGGGTTTTGCAGTCCTACTCGTGCTCGACGAATAGCCTGAGAAATCTTTTCAATTCCTTTTTCTTGTCCCACCACCTTGGCTCGCAATGTCTTTTCGAGGTTTTGTAAGTGGACAGATTCACTGTCGAGCATGGCTCCCATTGGAACGCCCGTCATTTGTTCGAGCATTCGAGCGATGTCTTCTTCCGTGATTTTCTTCGGCACTTTTCCGACCGCTGCTTTTGATTTCATCGTTTGAATCGCCAATTGCAATCGTTCTTCTTCTTGGTGGAGCTTGTTCGCTTTTTCATAATTTTGTCCGATCACCGCCGTTTCTTTGTCCTTTTGTGCTTTCGATAATTTCTTTCGCAACTCTCGGATTTCTTTTCCGTTCGCGTTGTTCGTCAACGACTTAGAAGCACAGGCTTCATCGAGCAGATCGAGCGCTTTGTCCGGCAAGAAACGATCATTGATGTATCGGTCTGAAAGTTTCACCGCTGTTGCGATCGCCTTGTCATCTATTTTTACGACATGATATTTTTCATAATGCGGACGCAGTCCTTGCAAGATTTCCACCGCTTCAGCAGGTGTTGGTTCGGGCACATCAATTGGTTGGAATCGACGCGCAAGCGCAGAATCTTTTTCTACATGCTTCCGGTATTCCTCCATTGTTGTCGCTCCAACCATTTGAATCAGTCCTCGTGAAAGGGCCGGTTTTAAAATATTGGCCGCATCCAAAGATCCTTCAGCAGACCCGGCTCCGATAATTGTGTGAAGCTCGTCGATAAACAAAATCACTTCATTTTCTGCAGCCGAGGCTTCATCAATAATCCGCTTCAATCGTTCTTCAAACTCTCCACGGTACTTTGTTCCCGCGACCAAATTTGACATAGACAACGACAAAACTCGCTTATCAACCAAGCTATCAGGAACTGTTCCATCAATAATGTGTTGCGCGAGTCCTTCGATGATCGCCGTTTTCCCAACCCCTGGATCTCCGAGGAGCACAGGGTTATTTTTTGTTTTTCGAGAAAGAATTTGAATCGTTCGTTTGATTTCCTTGTCTCGTCCAATGATTTTATCAAGCTTTCCATCGGCCGCCATTTCTGTGAAATCAGTACAGAAGTAATCCAGGGCGAGCTTTTTCTTTCGTGACATTCTTTGTCCTCCGTGAGCTCCTCCCATTGCGTCTTCTCCTCCTTCGATCTCTCGTGGAGAAAATTGTCCACCACCACCAGTGTCGCCATCCTCATGGAGTCCGACGGTCATACCGACCAAGATCCCATGAAGTCCATTAAGGAAGTTTTCAATCTGTGTTGCATTTGGAGGGGTGCCCGCTTGTCCAGCAGGACCTTGCCCAGCTTCTTTTTGAAAGAGTCCTTGCAGTTGCTCCGCAACGTGCTCAGGTTTTACCAATAAGTTTTCTAAAATATGAATCGCGCCACAATCTTTTTGTTTCACGAGCGCATAGAGAATGTGCTCAGAATCCACCATGGCATGCTTTGAATCGAGTGCGGTTTGCGCAGCAAGTTCGATAATCTTTTGCGAGAAAGCAGAAAAGACATTCTGTTCATCGGGAACAGACGTGCTTTCGGCATCTTTCAGTGTTTCTGCGATTCGAAAAGCGTTTTCATACGTAACCCCGAAATCTCGAAGAACAGCGCCACCAGTAGATTTTGGCTGCCTGAGAATTCCCAAAAGTAAGTGCTGTGTTTGAACTTGTTGTTCACCCAGTCGACGCATTTCTTCTTGAGAAAGGATGAGGGTGTTTTTTGCAAAGTGTGTGAATGAATCAAAGTGTGACATGAAAAAGGGACGTTATTTGTTGTGATAAAAGTCGTGATATTGTACTCCAAGAGAGGGGAAAAGGCAATCAACTCCCCTTGCCTTCCTATGAAAACATGGAAAAAAGATTACTTTGAGGCGGTGAGTGTTTTCTTCACGACGACAAAGTTCTGTCTTCCACGAGCGACCATATTTACAGACTCACTTCGTTTGGCGACATATTCTCTTGTTTCAAATCGCGCTGCGCGCGCATCTAGTTGTTCAATAGTAGACGAAAGTTCGGCATTTTTTTCCGCAAACTTCGTCAAAACATATCCCTGCATGGCAATCCGATTCATCCAAAAAAGATAAATTCCAAAGAGAAAAAGAGCAACGCCTACTAATCCCCAAAACAGAAGTTTTTGTGTTTTTGCCACAAGGAATGAAAGGTGAATTCTTTTTTTTGCCGTTCGCATAGAGGGGGTGTGCAAGGAGAAAGGAAACGCCCTTTCTCTGCGGCGATTTTAGTTCTTTGGTGAGGAGGGTCAAGTTTTAGGGAAGAGAAATACGTCGATCAATCACGGTCCGAGGAGCCATAATTATTTCATTTCCATGAAGATCTTCGATCCCCAAAATCTCTAACGAGAATCGTTCGCCCTCTTGTCGTTCGGTTTGCACGTATCCCAAGAGAAGCGTTTTCTTATCTGTTAAGAGATTCGCGACCACAAGTTCCGGATTTTCCTTTCGCCCCTCTTGTCCGATATTTTTATCAATGAGCTCAGCGGAAAATTCTTCTTGTCGCTGCACCATCTCATTAAAATGAACCTCGACGGTAAGGAATGATTTCTTGGTATCGCCCCATAAATCTTTCCATTTTACGCGTTGATCGACAGAGAGTTGGTCAACAGAGATTATCTCATGAAGTGTTACAAAAGGAGGGAACGCATCTTCGGACTCAACCCATCGGAAGGTCCGCCGAGGGGAAGAAACTTCTCCCAAGAAATGGCCCACGTTTTCATGAGAAGAGAACGTAGATTTTCGAAATGATTTCTGTGGAAAGAGAGAAATCGAAACATTAGCAAAGAGTTCTTGTCCTCGAGAACGGAAGATTGAAAACTCATTTAACGATCCTTCGTAGTCAAAGAGAAACTGTTTTCGGAAAGCGAGGCCAGGTTTAATTTCTGCTTCTGCAAAAAAAGGCTCAACCCCTAAGAATTTTGGAGCCCGAATCTCAAAGACGCCTTTCCAATCCTGAGAGAGTGGTTCATCAACTCCTCCAGCATGCTGTGCTGTGAGCTCAACAAAGATCCCCCAACTATTGGGGCGAACCTCGCGAGCCGTAATGTTGAGTGTTTTTTGTAAAAATCGAGAACTCTTCCCGCCTCCAAGATTCCACTCGGTCACAACGAAGTCATTTCGTTCGGGACGAATTTGAGGAGAAATTTCAGGAGAGTACACCTGCCCTGATTCGAAACTCTTTTCAATGATTCGTGTGAGTTGAGGCAAGATTGCAGGATTAAACAGTGATCGCCATACCATCTTTTTTCCAAGTTTTGAAAGCGGTCCTTTTCGTTCCGCAAGTGCTTCTTCACTATGTCTGTCTACATCAGAAACAAGGCGGGAAAGTGTCGCAAAGAGTGTTCGAGCATTGATGTCTCTTCCATTGAGTTTCATATCTCCAAAGAGCACGAATATTTCCTCAGCGGTTTTGAGATCAAAAAGAATCACATGGTCGATGTTTTTTTCTCGGTAGGATTGGTAGGCCATTCGGAAGTCCTCAGCACAGATTTCTAGATCACTCGAAGTTCCGAGGTCCCAGAAGTTTTGCATTTTCGAAACTCTATTCATTGGGAACGTCGCTTCTCCGAGATCAGTATTTACTTCGTATGCGTTTCGGAATCGGACAACAGGAGGAAAGAGTTGAACCTCCCCAACCGCGGTTACAAATCCTCCACACGGACGAGCCTCAGCTTCGTTCGTAAAGACGATTAATGTTCGCCCACTCAAAAATCCATTTATCGCCAAGTCGCGCAATGGCCAAAGGGAGACAACAACGTAAACGGCAACCAAAAGAAAGAACACTTCTCCCAAATGGAGTCGTCGCTTCTTCGCCTTTGTGGGTTTCGGTTCTTTTCGTTCCCAGAATTTCCAACGAACGTTTTTTACTTTGATAATCGAGTTGTTAAGCCACTGTTTCATAGTGAAATCAAAAAATTTTTCCCCAGTTTAGACACTTTCTATAAATTCGTCGACCGCTTCTTTCCAATCGCGGAGCCCTTCGGGAAGTTTCGTATTCATAAAGACAGAATTCTTTGGACGCTCGGCTTTATATTGTCGTTCGTCTGAGGAAATTATTTTTACTTCCCCATCCCATCTTTTTTTATCCAAAAAATACTGCGCAAATCCAGCCCAGCTCACAGGGTCTCCAGAGTTCTGTAGGTGATAATGTCCAGACTCTTGTTTATTGAGAATGAAATGATTGAATACATACTTCGCCAAATCTTTTGCATACGTCGGTCTCCCAATTTGATCTCCCACAATTTCAAGGACGTCATTTTCTTTTGCCGCGCTCCAGATTTTCGTCAAAAAATTCTCTCGTCCGATTCCAAAAAGCCAGGACGTTCGAATATTCCAAAAATCAACACCCGAAGTTTCTAAAACAATTTCAGACTGCTTTTTTGATTCCCCATAAAAATTCAATGGCTCGCGAGGATAATTTTCCGGAATTGCAATATTACCGGGAGCCGAAAAAACATAGTCCGTTGAAAAGTGAATGACCGACTGTTTATGCGTGAGCAAATTTCGTAAAGCATCGACATTCATGCGCTCACACCCTCCGTGCTCCGTTTCGGCGCCCTCTACATCGGTATACGCCGCACAGTAAATAATGCGGTCAAAGTACTCTCGTGCCAAGAACTGATCTACGGCATTAAAGTCCAAAAGATCCAGATCGTGATGGGTTGGTGCTTGGAAATCAAAATTCTGTTCCTCCATTAATTTGAGGAATTCTGATCCCAACATCCCGTGTTTCCCTAGCAATAGGATTTTCATGACTTTTTTGTACCCCAAAATCCAACCGTTTGCAACGTTTGTATTCTAAGGATGCTCTTTTTGGTAAGCCGAGTTCTGTAAATGCTGTCATTTATCTGATCCTGTTTTTTACAAAACAGTGTCATCGGCGAGACTAAACATTCTCTCAAACGTGAGAAAAACATCACTCAAGAAGTTTAGGCCACTCGCTTCTCCGCCCAGTGGGTTTAGCATTCTAAAGTCTTGCGACGGTAGAAACCGAAAAATCACTTTTCGAATATTTCACTAGGGCCCCGAAGGGATACATAATTTCTGTGCCACTTTCCCTCATCTATCTTTGCAGATAAACGGATTCGCTGTGAGCGATACTAGGTTTTTTCATGCGGCTCGGACTTTCCTCTTTATTTTTATAAATAAAGCGACAACGTTAAAAAGAGCACGTTGTGTGTATCAAATTCAAAAGAAAAGGCAAGAAGTATTAGACCCCTTGGCAATCTTCAGCGTCAATATATTCAGCCATAGGACCGAAACTATCTCCATTGGAACCCGCTGTTAATTTAGCAGATTCGAGAGAAGTTTTGTTTTGTATCGCCAAGACATTAATTCTATTTTCAATTTTTTTAACATCTTCGGCAGAAACATCAGGATGAGCTTTTGCTAATTCGAGAGTCGACTTAAGGTCCTTGATGTCATGAAGTTCTGACAAATCAATTTCGGGATTTCCTTCTGACGGGGCGATAATAATATTGCTGTTCTTTTCCATGTGTTGATAAATAAATAATTATTTAAGTTGTCAATATTTTAACAAGAAAAACACTTTTGTCAAGTGTTTCTAATCAACTTGAAAAAATATCACACTTAAAGTAGGTTCGCCCCGACATATGAACGATAGATTTATTGAAGACCTCAAGAATAGAACCGACATTGTCGAGCTTATTCGAAAGTACGCAGAGCTGAAAAAATCAGGGAAGAATTACATGTGTCGATCTCCGTTTCGGAACGAGCGAACACCGAGTTTTTGTGTGTCTCCCGACAAGCAATTTTGGTATGACTTCGGATCTTCAGAAGGAGGGGACGCTATTTCTTTTTTGGAAAAACTAGAAGGATTTAGTTTCTCAGAGGCGGTAGAGGTGCTGGCTGACAATGCAGGAATGGACGTGCCGAAAGATTTCGAAAAAGAAAAAGGACCGTCTCGAGAGGAGAAAAAAGACATCTTTGCGCTCCACAGAAAGGCAGGGGAATTCTTCCAAACACAACTCGAGAAATCAGATAAAGCGACGAAGTACCTCGAGAACAGAAAGATTACCAACAAAATTGCGAAAGAATGGTGGCTCGGATTTGGGGGAACAGCGAAAGATGGACTGACCAAACACCTACTCAATTCAGGATTCTCACAAGACATGATCGCGCAATCAGGCGTGGCATTTGAACGAGAATTTGGAGGAAAGAAAATGCAGGACCGATTCCACGGACGACTTATGATTCCAATCTTTGAACCGAAGAATGGGGAAATTATCGCCTTCACGGGACGAGACTTATCAGGAGAAAAGAAAGTAGCAAAGTATGTGAACTCGCCAGAAAATCCAGTGTATCACAAGAGCGCAACGCTCTTTGGACTTCATCGGGCACGAAAAATTATCCGTGAAAAAGATTGCGTCATTCTTGTAGAAGGAAACTTCGATGTCATCTCTACGCATTCTGCAGGATTCAAAAACTGTGTAGCAACCTGTGGAACATCGCTCACAGAAGATCACTTGAGATTGATAAAACGACTGACAAAAAATATTTACCTCGCGTTTGATTCCGATCTCGCTGGAAAAAAAGCAACGCTCAGATCAACAGAAATGATTCTCAAGCTAGAGCTAAACCCCTTTATTATCGATATCCCCGGAAAGAAAGATCTCGATGAAATCGCACAAAAGGATCCAGAGAAACTAAAAGATGTTATTGGTGGTGCACAGAATGCGGTGCAATTTCTCCTTGAAAAATTCGCTGACAAGAACTTGGACGGATCAATCGAAGGAGAAAAAAAATTCCTCGATTCAGTTTTTCATTTTCTTCAATTCGTATTTCGACCAATCGAAAAAGACGAGGTTTTGTCTCGTGTTGCTCAAAAAACAAAACGAGCGAAAGGGATTATTGAAGATGAGTTTACAACGTTCCTCAAGAACGTTCGGCGCCCAGTATCTAAAAAAGAGGAAGTGGTCTCGGCTAAAAAGTTTACCGACGGGGAATTTTTTGCCGGATTCATTAGCTCGAATTGGAACTACTTCGAGGAGAAGATTAATGAAAAAGTTCTCGATCTGTTCTCCGGACAAGAGAAGGAAATTCTCGAAAAGAAAATTCTTGGAACAAATCTTACCAAAGAAGAAACAGCAACATTAGGGGGCTGGGAACTTTTCGTAGAAAATCTCTACGGAGAGAGCATTGCAGACGACGTATTAAAACAGGAATTTGCGAAACTGGTCGAAAAACTTCAAAAAGTAAAACAAAAAGAGGAGCGTTTAAAAGATGCGAAAGGCTTCGGAAGAGTCTTGTAAAAAAGAGCCTTTTATGGCATTGTGGGCGCACAATGAAGACCGACCCGATACTCTTGGAAAATAAAAAAATTCGCTTCGACTACGAAGTGATCGATACCTTTGAAGCCGGAATTGCACTCGAGGGATGGGAGGTGAAATCCATTCGTGCGAAACATGGAAATATGAAGGGCGCATGGGTTCGTTTTCGTGACGGCGAAGTCTATTTAGAAAACTTCCAAGTTCCACAGTGGAGATATTCTGTCGAAGTTCAGCCAAAAGATAGACCCAAGAAACTTTTGCTTAATAAAAAAGAAATCGAAAAGATCGCCATTAAATCGAGTGAGAAAGGCCACACCGTGGCACCGACAAAGATTTATATCAAAGGGCGAAACATAAAATGCGAAGTGATTATCGGAAAAGGACGAAAAAAACACGAGAAACGCCAAGTGCTCAAAGATCGATCAAATCAAAAAACGGCCAGACAGACTTTAAAAAATTTTAATGCTCGATGAAAAAACAGAACTTAGAGCTTAGAATTTAGAACTTAGAAAAAAAGAGGAAATCTCAGGGAAATAAAGAAGAACAGAAAGATTGAAAGAGCCTTGTTTTTTAGTACAATCATTCTGTCTAATAACTAAGTACTAAGCTCTAAGAACTCATCATGAAATGTCCCAGTTGCACCTTCGAAGACAGTAAAGTAATCGACTCGAGAACCTCGGATGGAGGTGGGGCGATCAGACGACGACGAGAGTGTCCAAAGTGTTCCTTTCGGTTCACGACCTTTGAGCGCATGCAAACGACAAACCTCATGGTCGAGAAAAAAGACGGAAGTGCGGAAGCCTATGACCGAGAAAAACTCGAACGAGGAATTCTCGTTGCGTGTGGGAAGAGACCCGTTTCAATTGAAAAAATAAGAGAGAAGCTTTCGGAACTCGAAGAAAAATGGGCAGGAGAAAAAATAATCTCATCTCAAACAATCGGAGAAGATATCGTTGAAATGCTTCGGCAACTCGATGACGTGGCCTTTATTCGTTTTGCGTCGGTGTACAAAGAATTCAAAGACGTCGAAACGTTTAAAAAAGAAATTTCTAATATATTTAAACAGAAAGAATGACAGATCTTATACTTGTCGGTATTCAGGGGTCCGGAAAAGGGACGCAGGGCAAAATTCTAGCTGAGAAATTTGGCTACAAGATTTTTGAAACAGGAGGGGCTCTTCGAAAAATTGCAAAAGAAGATTCAGATCTTGGACGAAAGGTGAAAGAAATCACAGAACGTGGAGACCTCGTTCCAAATGAAATCGTAATGGAAATCGTGGAGCATTTTTTTTCACAAATCTCACCAGAAATTGCGGTGATTTTTGATGGAATTCCTCGATCAGAGGAACAGCGCATAAGTCTAGAGAAGCTATTGGTTCAACATAATCGAGAATTCAAGGCACTGGAAGTGTGCTTGTCTGATGAGGAAGCGGTTGCGCGCTTACTCAAACGGGCAGAACTGGAAGGGCGGGCTGATGACAACTTGGAAACTATTCAAAAACGAATTTCAAATTTTTATAATTTTACACAACCCTTACTTGATGCGTGGAAGACATCGGGAAAGTTGATTTCAACAGATGGGGGATTGCCAATTGAAGAAGCACAAAAAGATATCATTGAAAAACTTGGGTTGTAAGGAGCAAATAAGTTGATTTTTTAGAACAGAGTCGGTAGGGTCTTTTTTGCTATGGATATCAAAACAAAGACAGTACGGGAACTCAAAATCATGCGCGAAGCAGGGCAGATTTTACAGTCCGCGCAAAAAGCGATGAAAGCGGAAATTAGAGCGGGTGTTTCGCTTTTAGAATTAGACACCATCGCCGAAAGCGTTATTCGATCGAGCGGAGCGAAACCTGCCTTTAAAGGGTTTCACGGATTCCCGGCGACATTGTGCACAATGATTAATTCGGAAGTGGTGCACGGAATTCCTGACGGAAGATTGCTTCAGGATGGAGATTTGTTGTCGATTGATTGCGGCGTGCTTTGGAAAGGATTGCACTCGGATGCAGCCTTTTCGGTCATCGTAGGAGGAGATGACAAAAATGAAGAACGAACAAAGTTTTCCGCCTGCGTGAAAAAGGCACTGATGGCAGGATGCAAAGCAGCGAAGACGGGAAATCGAGTTGGAGACATAGGAGCCGCGATTCAAGATGTGATTTACAGGGGAGGCTACTCTCTTTGCAAAGAATACACGGGACATGGGCTTGGAAAGGAGCTTCATGAAGATCCCATCGTGTTTAACTATGGAAAAAAAGGAGACGGGATGATACTCAAAGAGGGCATGACGATTGCTATTGAGCCAATTGTGGCGAGCGGAAATCCCAAGGTGAAAATATTATCAGACGATTGGACGGTGGTAACTGCTGACGGGAAAGATGCCTGTCAGTGGGAACATTGCGGGGTGGTGACAAAAAAAGGACTCGAGATTTTTGCGTAAGGAAGTGCTCACAAATAAACAGTAACTAAAAATAATTCTTTTTCCTTCAAATACATTTTTTCTTCAGTCGCTTAGCGAAGGGCTAAGTTCTTTCAGAAGAAAATAAATTTTCTGAAAAAATTTATTATTTTGCAGTAAACCGTTATTTATCAGCATTTCCTTGAAAGAACAGATTGCACGTTCGTTTAAAATATCGATAATGAAGACAATTTATGGAAACGTTACTTGATGCTGTTTTTTGGGGAGGAGGAAGCGCACTCGGTGTCGCGCTCATTATTTTACTCGTTTGGTGGGGACGACGACGAAATGACTTCAAACGGTCTCTTGATTTCGTGTTCCTTCATGTGCTTATTCCCAAAAAAGAATCCAAAGAAGATTACGAACGAGAACGGGATCAGGTTTCAGAAATTCGGAGAGTTGTTGGAATTTCCGATCACTTCTTTCAAACACTGTATGGAATTTACTCTCCAGACGTGAAACACTTTTTCAAAAACCAAGATTTCTTGTCACTCGAATATGTGGCAACAGACAACGAGATTAAATTTTATATTGGATGTCCTCGGCAAATTAAGCCGCTCGTAGAGAAGCAAATCACGAGTTTTTATCCTGAAGCCGTTATCGACGAATCCCCTGCACCGAGTATTTTTCATGAAAAGACATATCAATCAACGGGATATTTAAGAATGGCAAAAAGCTTTCTGTTTCCCCTAAAAACATACGCACACTTCGAGTCCGCGGATCCAATGAACAACATTCTCAATTCGCTTTCCAATGCGAGTGACGAAAACGGGAACTCTGCGGCAATTCAAATAATGATTCGTCCGGTAAAAAACAAATGGCAGAAGAAAGCACGGCGTCTTTCAAAAAAGCTTTCTTCAGGAAAGAAGCCTGTCGTCTGGTGGAACCCTTTGTCGATATTGGGAAGCATCTTTGAAATGCTGGTAAAAGGAAAGACAGAAGAAGACAAAAGTTCAGGAATGGACAACGAGAAAGATACGGAATCACAAGAAACTACAAAGGCCATCGAGGATAAAGCAAACCAATCAGGATTTCGGACAATTATTCGATGTATCACGTCTTCTCCAGATAGACGTACCGCGAATTTGAATATGACATCCGTTCTTAATTCATTCGCACAGTATGGAACACCAAGTCTTAATGGATTCAGGTCTCACAATGCGCACAAATGGCACCACAAAAGAACACTGATCCGAAACTTCTTGATGCGATCATTTCGGAGATCATGGATGCCACAATACAAAATGATTCTTACTGCAGAAGAGCTTACATCGCTCTTTCATTTCCCACACATCAAGTACAACAAGACGCCAGCAGTGAAATGGCAGAACTACAAGATCGTAAAAGCTCCGGCCAATATTCCGAAAGAAGGGCTTCTTCTTGGACACAATATATATCGAGGAGAAAAGACGCCGGTGTGTATTAAAAACGAAGATCGGTTCCGACACTTTTACGTGATTGGGCAGACAGGAACAGGGAAATCTTCCAGTTTTCAGAGTATGATTCGGCAAGATTTGAAAAACGGAAAAGGAATCTGTGTGATCGATCCCCATGGAAGTTTAGTTGAGAGCGTTCTTCCCTTTGTTCCAAAAAGTCGTATCGATGATGTGATTATCTTCGATCCATCAGACACAGAACGACCGATGGGATTGAATCTTTTGGAGGCAAGTTCCCCAGAAGAAATGGATATGGTCGCGCTCGATGCGATGAATATTATGCTTAAGATTTTTGATGAAGAAGTGTTTGGACCTCGTCTTCAGGATTACTTCCGGAATGGAGTATTGACGCTCATGGCCGATCCAAACGGAGGAGCATTGACTGATATCATGCGTCTCTTTACAGATGATGCGTTCCAACGAGCCAAGGTGAAACATGTGACCAATCCCGTTGTGAAAAACTTCTGGACCAATCAAATGGCAAAAACAGGAGCGCGAGAAAAACAAGAAATCATTCCGTACTTTGCCGCGAAGTTTGGACAATTTACGACGAATGGAATGCTCAGAAATATTATCGGACAAACCAAGTCCGCCTTTGATTTTTCAGAAGTAATGGACGACGGAAAAATACTTCTCATGAATCTTTCCAAAGGATCAACGGGAGAAATTAATTCAAAATTACTCGGACTTATTATCGTGTCGAAACTTCAAACAGCGGCACTTCGAAGACAAAAGAAACTCTCACAGGGGACGGCTCCGCAGGACTTCTTTATGTACATCGATGAGTTTCAGAACTACGTGACAGACTCGATTGAATCCATTTTGTCAGAAGCTCGAAAGTACCGACTTTCGCTCAATATCGCTCACCAGTACATCGGACAGATCGATACTTCGCAGACCAAAAAAGGCGGCGTGAACTTGAAAGATGCAGTCTTCGGAAATGTAGGAACAATTATGTCCTACAAGATTGGTGCGCAGGATGCGGAATACATGGCAAAAGAAATGGAACCCGTCTTCACTGACCAGGATCTTATCAATATTGATAAATACAAAGCGGTTATGAAGTTGTCAGTCGACACACAGCCATCGAGACCATTCTCCATCGTTCCTCTCAACCCGTATGATGAAAAAGGAGATCCAGAAATGGCAACAGCGCTCAAGCAAATTTCACGGCTTACCTACGGACGAAGTAAGAAGTTTGTAGAGAAAGAAATCTTCGCGAGACTCGACGTGTAAAGTTGTTTCCATTCCCCCTTGTCATTCCGACCCCCCGATTCCTCGAGGGCAGGCTCCGCGGAGGAATCCCTTCTTTTATCGATGATGGATATCGGTAGGGCTGTTCTTTTTATAACGAAATAAACCAATTCCGATAAGTGGGACAAGAAAACTCGCTTTCATTGGCATAGCACCAAATTTCCGAGTCCCGCTGTCGCTCAAACACTTCTTGTCCCCAGACCCCCAAGGGAGAGCGAATTTGAATGAGGAATTTTAATTACAAGTGCTTCTTCAACGCCCCAACGAGTAATTCTTTTTTAGCGTCTAAACTTTTCGCATTCTTAGCTTCGATTCGTATCGCGATTTTTGGAGACGTATTTGAACATCGCACAATCGCCCACTCCCCATCTCCGAAATCAATTCGGATTCCATCCAAGGGGCTCGCATCGGGAAATTGTTTCAGCAACTCTTCAGCAACTTTCTCAAGGATTTGAAACTTTGTTTCATCGGGGGCTGTAAATTTCTCAGAGAATTCAATCAAACTTGGCCACCCCTTTAACACCTCTTCAATTAACTCTGGTTTGCTCTCAATGGCGCTAATGAAACGGAGAGAGGCGAGCATAGCATCGTCGTGACCGTAGAAGTTCTCTCCAAACATGAAGTGTCCTGACTGTTCTCCCGCAAGTTTGGCACCAACTTCCATCATCTTGTGTTCAATGTGAGAGTGTCCTGTTTTGGAAAATATCGGATCACCGCCTTTCTCTCGAATCTTGTCCACCAATGTAGCCGAACTCATGGCATCGATTACGATTGGACTGTTTGGATTTCGTGTAAGAAAGTCAGAAGCGAGAATAAACAGGATTTTGTCCGCCGAAAGAATCGTTCCGTCTTTTAAAATAACACCGACACGATCGCCATCGCCATCAAAGGCAAATCCAAAATCAGCGGCTTCGGTTTTCACATCTTCCACTAATTGTTCGAGATTTTCTAGTCGTTCGGGATCGGGTTGGTGGTTCGGAAACGAGGGGTCGAGGTCGCAAAAAAGCTCAATAACTTCGTGACCAAAGGATTGGAAAATATTGGGATAGAACATTCCACTGATCGCATTTCCGCAGTCGATAACGACCTTCAAAGGATCTTGTGGTGAAGTAATCGCCTTGAGTTTCTTTTCATAACGAAGGGAGTAATCCACCGGATCACAACCATCAAGACAGTCTCCATAGCCTTCTGATTTCTGACATTCCGTACATTCTGCAATCTTTCGTATCTCTTGAATTTCATCTCCGCACACGGCTCCGTTTTTATCGAGCAACTTCAAACCATTATCGCCCGCAGGGTTGTGCGAAGCAGAGATTTGAAGAGACGCATCAAATCCACCCTCATGAAAGGCAAAGTAATTCACAGGCGTTGGGATAGCCCCTCCCCATGTTACATCGGCGCCGGCTGATTTTAATCCTGCAATTACGGCTGGATAGAGTTCCTGCATTGATAGTCGCGCATCGCCTGATACGAAAATCTTCGGATTCTTTGGTCCCTGTTTTTTTGCAATATACTTGCAAAAAGCGTGAGCGATCACGAAGAAACCATCTTCATCAAAATCAGTGAAGGCTTCACCTCGGATATCATAGGCACGAAATATTTTAGAATTGAGAATCATCGACCGCATTATACTATAAAGGACAGGGTTGGGAATGGGGATAGAAAAAACCTAAAGTTTGTTTGCTATCTCAAAAGCTTTTTGGAGAATTTCTTTGTGTTCAGTGTTTTCCTGTTCGGCATCTTCTCCGCTTACCCAAGAGACTCCTCCAACATTATAACGGACATTGTCTACAACGTCTGATACATTTCCCCGTAGGATAGTATTTGCAAACCATTCGGAGGCAGAGCGTGGAAATCCCAAGAGTAAACCAACTTTTAAATGAAAATCAGGGAACGTTTCAGCTGTATTTTGGCTTACTTCCTCAAACAACTTCCTTATGTCCAATGAATTTTTCCCGAAAACCTTTTTATTTTCATCAACGACTTGTTTTACACAATCCTCGTTGTAGACAAAATCCCCTGCACTCTTTAGTCCATATCGAGTGAAATCAATATTCGAAAGAATCCCTGTCATCAATAAGCTCGGTTTAGCCCCCAAGAAGACAGCTCTTAATTCATTTTCTTTTTCAAGACTTCCTGTGCCTATCCATAAATCCATAGTTCCTTAATGCAGAGATTTCACAGTCTTTAGAGAAGTCTTCCCAGAATTTACGGAAGCGAGCTTCTCCTTCGGTTATGTAGGCACTTGTTTGCTCGATCATCCGGTTATTGTACCACAAAACCACACTGTTTCCTATTGAAAAAACCACCGGAGATAACAAGTATTCTAGTGGTTTTTTGAAATGCGATTATTGAGCTGTTATTCAGCAACAAAGAGAGCAATATTCTCAGCCTTTGGTCCTTTTTCGGACTGTCCCATGTCGAAGGTGACTACATCACCCTCTTTTAGGCTCTCAAAGTCGATACCAGCGAGGTCGTTTGCGTGGAAGAAAACATCTTTGTCTCCGTCTTCGGGAGTGATGAATCCAAATCCATTCAAGACCTTCTTAATTGTACCTTTCATGATAAGAAGAGGTTAGGAAATAAATTTTGCAAGAGTGGCCTTGTAGGAATTCATTTACTAAACTCTCTCTAAAACGACGTATTGCAAAAAGAGGGTAAAGAAGTACTGGAAATAAGCAAGGGGAAAAGGGGGGGAGGGGTTTTTCTAAAGAGACCGAAGAATATTGATGCGTTCCTTGATAGGTGGGTGAGTTGCAAAAACACTGCTCAAAAAGGAGAAAACTCCTTTCTTTTTATTTCGAGGATTCTCAATAAACAATTGTGCAATATCATGTCTCTGAACGGCTTCAATCTGTGGGTCATTGGAAATTTTTGCCAAAGCTGAAGCAAGGGCAAGGGGATTGTGCGTCAGTTCTGCCGAACCGGCATCTGCCAAAAATTCTCTTTTTCGAGACAATCCAAATCGAAACAAAAGAGAGAATACATATCCTACGACAGCCAGAAGAAAGATAATTAATGCGATGCGTCCATCTTTTTTAGAGTTGGATCCAGAAAAACGAGTTGTTCGACCAACTAGCTCTGCAACAAAAGCAAAAATTCCCACAAAAATTATAGAAACAATAAGAAGTCTGACATCTTTATTGCGGATGTGGGACAGCTCATGTGCAATAACCGCCTTTAGTTCCTCATCATTGAGCTTTTTTATAATTCCGCGAGACAAGCTTATCGTATAGGATTTCTTATTGATTCCACTCGCAAATGCATTCAGTGAATTATCATCAATTATGTTTATCTTTGGGGGCGCCATTCCCACTGACATACAAAGATTTTCTACAAGATTGTATATGCGGCCATTTTCTTTTCTACTCAAACGTTTTGAGTTTGTTGCTTTCTTGATCAAGCTTGAATGAGAATAATACGCAACAATAAACCAAATCGTTACCACGCCCATCACCCAAGGAGCGGTCTGTAAAAAACTATTATTAACTTGTTCTATTGCTATTGGTTGATCACTCAGGAAATAAAAGAATACCCAGGTGAGTCCGAGTAAAAGAGAGGGGAAAGCCAATAGATATACCGTAGACAAGGTATTGTTACGCCATATTTGTCCTTGCAATCCCATCTTTTCCAACTAGTTAGAAAAATCTACCTTAGGAGCCTCTTCGTGTTCTTTGCGATCAGCACCGAGTTCAAACATTTCTTCTGTTTTGTATTTGAATGTAGAAGCGACGATATTGCTTGGGAACATTTGAATGTAAGTATTAAGCTCTTTTGTAGCAGAGTTGAAAAATCGTCGAACCGCAGCTAGTTTGTTTTCAACATCAGACATCTCTGTTTGAACCTGCATAAAATTCTGATTTGCTTTTAAATCAGGATAAGCTTCAACAGCTATTTGAAGTCCTGATAGTGCGTGGCTCAATGAAGCTTCTGCCGCAATTTTCCCATTCACTCCTTTTGCCTGTAGGGCATGAGAACGAGCATTTGTAATATCAGTAAGAAGATCCTTTTCGTGCGTCATATATCCTTTTACGGTTTCAATAAGTTGCGGAATAAGATCGTGTCGTTGTTTTAATTGCACATCAATATCAGCAAAAGCATTTTCTCGATTATTTTTTAATGCCACGAGACGGTTGTAAATAACAGCAAAATAGAGGGCCAAAACAATAGCGAGACCGAGGAGGATAAAGAGAGGAATCATATGAAAAGTATTATTAACGCAATTCTAAACAGAGTTGGAGGGGATGTAAATGTTTTAAAAAAGGCGGATGAGACTTCGCTAATTACAATATTCTTCACAAATGTAATTCTTCCAGAGCCTTAATTCCTTTTTCTATATTTGGAGCATTTTTTCTAATAAAAGCCCCTTCTTCTCCTTTCTTGGGGGGGCGTGATTTAAACTTTTTCAACACCTTCTCGCCGTCATAATCAACAAAGGCAATGCGTCCTCCGAAGTTGTCAGGATCAAGCATGCACGCATCTCCAGTGACCATGGCAAAGTGTTGAGGATGCCCAATCAGAAATTCTGCAAGTTGGTTGGAAGTTTTAACCCCCTTTCTTTTGAGATTCTTTTTTACATCATTAAAATCGACAAAAAAGTAAAACCCACCCTTGGGTTTGGTAACGCGCAATCCTTTTATTTTTCCAACCTCCTGACTCATATATTGCCCAATCAATTGATGGAGTTTGCGAGCCGTGTCGAAATACTCTTCAATTTCCTTATTCGGTTTGTACGCCGTAATGGCGGCATACTGTATGGGAGTAGGAATATTAGTGTACATTGTGGCGGCTACTTTTTTGAATTCAGCACGGAGTTCGTCGTGACAATTTGTGGGGAAAATCGTGTATCCCACGCGGTATCCTCCAGCAGAACGATCCTTTGCTATTCCATTCAACGTAAAGGTTCCCTCTGGGTACACCGTTCCCATACTCGTGAAATCAGACATTTTGTAAGTCGTGAGCGCATAGATTTCATCAGCAAGAACGTAGGTATTATATTTCCGGCACACCGTTGCAATCGCCTCGAGTTCCTTCTTTGAATAAACCGCTCCAGTGGGATTGTTTGGGGAATTTATAATGAGCAAATGTTGTTTTGCTTTTGCTTTTTTTAAAAACGTTTCGAGTTGTTTTGCCTCAATTTTGTAATCATTTTTTAGCTCCGTGGGGAGCACATGAACGGGTTTCTCGAGGAGGTTTGCAATCGGGGAATACCCAATCCAAGAAGCCGAAGGAATGATTACGTCTCCCTGTAGGATGTTGAAAATAATGTGAACCACCCCCTTTGTTCCTGGACCTACGAAAATATCATCAGGAGAAACTTTTAGACCAAAGTGTCGTTCATTAAAACCGGCAATGGCTTCTCTCAATTCAAAAACACCGTTGGCATCGGAATAATGCCCCTTGTCAGCGTTTTTGATTAAGGCCTGAGAAAGTACTTTTGGCAGAGGGAGGGGGGACTGCCCAAAAGCAAAGGCAAGATAATCAAACGGACACCCCATGGATTTACATTTTATGCGGTACTCAGAAACCATGAGTCCAACACGAACGTTTTCGGGCATGGTAACAGAGGCAATGTTGGGTTCGATAAGTATTTTTTTCATAGTTTTATTTATTTTTCTTAGCTTATCATAAACGGAGAATTAAGTTCAGGGAGGCCTGATTACTTCGTGGTATCCGCTTTGCTCCGACATCGAACCCTCGGTTCAAATCACGCATCTGCGATGCAAATAAAAAAATAACCAACCGTAGGGGTTGATTCTCTCCAGGGTCGGATACTCTTTGTTCGCATTTTGCTCACCAGAGCCTTCAGCACCAAATCAAAGATTCGGGCTTACGGTCGAACCTCCGGTTCTAATCCCTGTCCTTCGGACAATTAAAAAATGGCGCTGTATCCTTTGGATACACCACCATTTTTTATGGCTCCCGAGGTCGGATTCGAACCGACGGCCAATTGGTTAACAGCCAATTGCTCTACCACTGAGCTACCCGGGATTGTTATGGTGGCCAATTGGTTAATCCCGACTTGTCGGGACTCTACGATTGACTCACTAAGGTTTATGGTGGTCAATTGGTTAATCCCGACTTGTCGGGACTCTACCGTTGAGCTACCTAGGAGGGTCGTTGTCTGAAATGTTTAAGATCTGTTTTATGCGTTTTCCTGCCTTCAAACTTTTTAAGTATTTTTCTCGTTTTATAGCTTCTGATCGTGTTTTATATTTCTCTGTGTGGATCATTTTCCACGGACCTCGAGATCTCGTCCAACCTTTTTGCGTTCCATCATTATGACTTTGAATCCTTTTTTCAGGATCTTCAGTTGATCCGATGTAGATAACTCCTTCTTTGTTTTCAATGAGGTAGACGTACATCATCTCCATTATACCTGAAGGCGACTAATTGGTTAATCCCGACTTGTCGGGACTCTACCACTGAGCTACCCGGGAGAGTCGTTGGATCACTTCGTTGGACTTCTTCGCCATTGGCGAAGGGCGTCATACTTTGTGATCACTCCTCTTTCCTTGCAAGAAGGTCTTCGTACTCGCTTCACAGATTCGCTTGTTACACTCGCTCATCTTACTCGTACTCAGCTACCCCTCGCTCGGAGGTTGTTTAGAAAGGACGCATATTTCTCTTCCCACAAAGCTGTCCGGTCGGGAATAAATGAACGTGCGATTTCCGTCAAAAAGAGCGGCTGGAATATAAGAACTTTTCTCCATTTTAGCAAATAATTTTTCGCTTATCGAGATTGTTTTTCCTTTAAATTTCCACGCAGGAAGACAAAGTGCGATTGTGTGCACCGAAGAATCCTCGAGATGTGCGATAACTTTTTCCCATATTCGGAGGACAGTTTGACTTTCTCTTTCAATGGCTTGCTCGGTGGCATGTTTCGCAAAGACATCGCCCAAAAACCCCTCTGTGACAATTACGCCACTGGCTTTCTTTATTGGGAATTTCATCGCATCGCTCGCAAAAAATTCACCACTTGTTATTTCATATCGAAATTTATCAGACATTTGTTCGAAGTTCACTTTCGCTTTTCCCGTTCGCGTTTCATCGAGATCAGAACCAATAGTCTTGAATCCTGTAATCGCGGCTTCAATATTCACCGTTCCACTTCCACAAAAAGGATCAATAACAACGTCGTCCCATGCAGGATTGGCAAGATTCAGCAAGATTTGCGCCACTTTCGGAGGCAACATTCCCATACGTGCATCTCGGAAATCCTTGTCTCGATCTCGAAGGACATAGTTTCTCAGGTTCTGATTCGCGTTTGTTTTTGCCACAAGAAAAGAGTCTTTTCGTTTCCATACCAAGAATTCAAATCCTTTTTTCAATAACTTCTCTCCAAAGATTTTTCCAGAATCAAGATTCTTCCCGGGCGAATTTACGATACGACAGTTTCGGTCATGTTGGTCACGGAGCGCATTCTTCATTTCTGGCAAGAAGTGTCGGAGAAAGGTGTTTCCACATCCCCATGCAGAGATTCCGAGTTGTACTTTTCCTTCCGGTTTATCTGCTTGAACCTGCTCAATAATTTTATCTTGAACTTCTTTTTCAGTTTTACATTCTCCCAAGACTTCCCCCATTCGAATGGTTCCCCCGAGTCGATCAAGGAAAATTTGTTCGGGTGATTTCGGCAGGTCCCGTGGATTTTCAAATTTTATATTCTCTACCAACATCAATGATTTATCTTCCGCATAAAGCACCTCGTCACAAAAAGGAGCCAGTTCACTGCGGGAGAGAATTGGGTTTCTACCGAGAACAAAGAGATAAGATTTCACGGGAGAATGTTTACTTGAAAGTATATTTAAAAGCAATTCAAAAGGTCCCCCTTCACTACGTTGCGGAGGACAGCACTTCGCGTTGCGAATCGCTCGGCTTGCCAGCCGAAGCTCTTCGAGCGAAAGCTGGAGCCGCCTTCGGGAGTTGAACCCGAGACCCCGTCCTTACCATGGACGTGCTCTACCTCTGAGCTAAGGCGGCTCGTCGCTGGATCACTTCCGTTGGACTTCTTCGCCTTCAGCGAAGGGCGTCATACTTCGTGATCGCTCCTCTTTATTCGCACAGAGTTCTCGGACTCATTTTACGGATTTCGTTCGTTACACTCACGAAACCCTATTCGTCCTGCGCTACCCTGCGCTCATAGTTCCTAGGAAAACAGCGGGAAACTTATACGTGTTTTTTAGTAAATTTCAAAGATTTTTTTCTGAAAATATGATATTTTCCCCGCGATGAAAAAATTATTAATTACTGGTGGCGCAGGGTTTATCGGATCAAACCAACGTTTGTTTTGCGATAAGGTACGAATCGGAAAACTAGTTGTCCCGAACTTGTTTCGGGATCTATTAACAAATCATAAATGATAAAAAAAATATTGGTAACGGGAGGAGCTGGTTTTATTGGCTCCAATTTCATTCACTACCTCCTGAAGAATAGAGATTATCAGATCGTAAACCTCGACAAACTCACATATGCAGGGAATCTTGAGAACTTGAGAGACATTGAAAACGATCCTCGGTACACCTTCATTCAAGGGGACATTGCCGATGTCGAATTTGTGGATCAACTCTTCGCAACAGAGGAGTTTGATGGGGTGATTCATTTCGCGGCAGAGACACACGTGGATCGATCAATTGAAGACTCCAACCCATTTATCCAAACAAATATCGTAGGGACACATACGCTTCTCGAAGCGTCACGGAAGTACAAGATCAAACGATACCACCAAGTTTCTACCGACGAGGTGTATGGAGACCTTGGAGACGGTTCTACTGATTATTTCAAAGAAGATACGCCCATTGCCCCAAACTGCCCGTACGCGGCGGCAAAGGCCTCAGCAGACCTGCTTGTGCTCAGCTGGCAAGAGACATACGGACTCAATGCAATTATCACCAGATGCTCCAATAACTACGGACCGTATCAATTTCCTGAAAAACTAATTCCGTTCTTTTTGTTTAAAGCCATGGGGAACGAAGACTTGTCTCTGTACGGAGACGGAAAAAACATCCGAGATTGGTTGTATGTCGAGGATCACTGCGAAGCAATTCTTCTCGCATTTGAAAAATCAGACTCAGGAGATGTTTGGAACATCGGAGGACACAATGAAAAAAATAACATCGAAATTGCGGAACTGATTCTCGCAAACGTTCCCGATTCTACGTCACAGATTACGTTCATAAAAGACAGGAAAGCTCATGATCGACGCTATGCGATGGATGCGAACAAGATCGCAGCGAAGCTTGGATGGCGACCACGACACACATTCGAAGAAGCCCTACCAATGACAATTAAATGGTACCTCGAAAACAAAGAGTGGGTCGAAAATTGCAGAGAGAAAGTCTGATTTTTTTGTGCACTTCCTGAAAAAATAAGTACACTCCTTTCGATTAATTTTTAAACATGAGCGACCAAAAAGTATACTGCGGAAACGGAAAGAAAATCACTACCAAATACGGAGATATGATGAAGTTGAGTTTGTCAGAAAGTGATATTCAGGCGTTGCAAAAAAATCTTGATAACGGATGGGTGAATGTGAAAGTTTGCGAACGACGAGAGCCAAGTGCAACCGGAATGACTCATTACTTGCAAGTGGACGACTGGAAACCAAACCAAGAAAAACGAGATGCAGCTCCTGCGAAAGAAGCGCCAAAAGATCTCGGAGAGCCTTCGGTTGAGGATTTGCCGTTCTAGTTTTGTTCGCGTTTTGCTTTTTTGGAAAAGAGTGTAAAGTTAAACTTGATGAAAAAATACGTGATTGCATTCGGTGTGCTATTCCTTATTTCAAGCGCTTTTGCCGCTGTTCGTCCTGAGCTAGAAGTAAGCCTCAGTTCGAATAATTTACCAACACAGTGGATAGAACCAGGGGAAGAAAATGTAGAAATCTTACGAGTCTGGCTTCTCCCAACAGGACACAATGGAGAGGGAGTAACATTGAAAAAATTTCGATTCATTCACAAAGGAGACAATCGTGATCAATTTATTCGATATGAACTCCTGCAGGGGAACAAATCCCTTGGGAAAATGTCTCTTGTCGACAGTGACGTGATGCAGTTTTCCAATTTAAATGTTTGGCTTCCGGATGACAAAACAACGGAACTGCGAGTACTTGCAGACACTTCAATGGGAACGTTCTCGGGGGAACATCAATTTTCCATTCCAAATCCTGATTTCTTACTGACAGAGGAGGAGGATTTCCGTGATCTCGAAACTTGGTTTCAGGGAGATTTTCCGATCACCGCCAACAAAATACTTCTCGGAAACCATATTGAGAGCCCGTCTCCAGAGTGTAATTTGAGAGAAGATCCAGTATGCGGAACCGACGGAAAGACATATTACAATCGATGTTTCCCATTTCAAAAAAACGTAGAACTCTTGCACGAAGGCGCGTGTCAAAAATGGAGTATTCCAAAAGCAGAACCATGTCCAACGGAGAAAGAATTAGTGTGCGGAACTGATGGGTGGACCTATGACAACATGTGTCTCCTTACGAGGAAAGAAGGGGTCTTTCGCCGTCATGAAGGGAAATGTTTTCCCGTGGAGGTTCCTCGTGTTTTAAACTTCAAGCAGGCAGTGGAACTCTTTGATGTGAAACACATCGAGCTCAACGCGCTTCGCCCACGAATCACAGACAAAGGAGATGCACGATTAACAGAAATTTCATTCGTGCTCCATCAGTACAATTTTAAACCCACCCCTCGGAGAGGGCTTATTGCTTACATTGAGAACTTCCTCAAATTCACACAGACATTGTCAGATCGAGTACGACTTGAGCAAGAAGTTGAACTTCTCAACTCGCTTGTCGTGGAGGCGCGTGTTAATTCAGCAAAAGAAAAATTCAGAGTGGGAGAGATTCCATTCATTGATGTTGACGAAGAAGCGTGGTTCTTGGGCCCCGTACAATTTCTTCAGGAACTGGGAATTATCGGAGGATATCTCGATGACAATGGAAATGAAACAGGACTCTTCGGTCCCGGTGATCCCGTAACAAAAGCGGAGATTACCAACATGTTATTCCAGATTGGAGACGTCCCATTTGTTGCCGCAATGGAAGCAAAAAACCCATACGCAGAAGGGCACTGGGCAGCCTCAGAGATGGCAATGGGAGAAGCGATGGGACTGACGATGTGGGCAGACTATCCGAACCCAGACAAGAAGGCAGATCGAGTTGATGTCCTTCACGCAATCTTTGAAATCTTTGAAGTCGACGTTCCAACAGGACCAGTGCGGAGTTCCTTTGTCGATGTTGATTTTCACTCTCCAAATCTTCATGTGATTCAGCACGCGAAGAAACTCGGAATTATCAGCGGGTATCCAGATGGAACATTTAAACCAAAGAACTCAATCCTTCGAGCAGAAGCCGCAAAGATGATGCAAAAAGTGTTTGCGTTGATGCAGGAATAAAGTTATTTCTGTCGTTTCTTCCACCACAGAAACCATCGGAGTCCGAGGTATACCAATAACAAAAGAATTGGGCCTCCTTCGAGTTCGCCTTCGGATTTCCATTCGCTCGTAGCGATATGAAGTGCCGAGAAGATAAACACCAAGTGTGTGAGCTTGTGGAGCAATTTCCAGGACTTAAATCCCATTGTTCGTATTGCCCACGCGGAGGATGTCAGCATCAGGGGGATCATTATGAGGAAAGCCAACGATCCGGTCGCCAGGCTGAAGTTTTTGAACGCATGGAATGGGAGGTCTCCCCAGCCGTTTATTTTCCAAATAAAGAAAAATGAGTGAAGGAGTACAAACATAAAAACCAAAATCCCAGATTCTTTTCGCAAAGGAAGAAGTTGAGAAACGATTCGTAATCGCGGAAGTATCTTATTCACCAAACTTATAAAAATGGTGAATATCAAAAGTCCCCAGGCCAGTCCCCCAGACGCATCGATGGCGTAAGAACGACTCACGAGACTTGCAAGAAAGAGGTATCCACACGCAATTCCCGCCCCTAACCACACGAGATACTGCAGGGTTTTGAGAGCGAAAGGAAGTTTGAGAGACTGAATCGCGGCGAAGAGTTTTGTTTTTTCTTCAAATTTTTGAAGAACTTCTTGTGCACGAGAAATCAGTTTTTTCATGAAAGTTTTTTTAGTTTTTCTTTTGCTTCCTCGAGTTCTTTGTTCGTTTGTTCGATCAAATGCGCCGGCGCTTTGGCGACGTATCCCTTATTTGAAAGACGAACCTCAAGAGATTTAATTTGTGATTCGAGAGCAGATTTTTCACGAGTAATACGTTTTTCGTCGACAGGAATTTGTATAAATACATCTTGTTTTCCGACCACAATCTTCGTAGCTATTTTTGTATCAACGGTTTCGAATTTCACTCCGGCAAGCGTTGAGACAAGTCCCTCATTTGCATCACCAGAAATTTGAATCGATAATTTCTCTTTTGGATTCAGTTGGTTGTCCGCGCGTACTCGTCTGATTTCGGTCACAATTGATTGCGTAGAGGCGAACATCTTTACAGCCTCTTTATCCGTGAAAGCAGAAACAGGGAACTCTTGATTCACCAAAAGTCCATCGTCAGCAAGCTCTCCCCACAGCTTCTCTGTAATAAATGGACAGAGCGGGTGAGTGAGTTTTAGTATTTCGAGGAAGATGTGTTTGAGGAAGGCTGGATTTTTTTCCACCTTACTCGCTTCGATGTACCAGTCGCAGAATTCATCCCAAACGAAGTGATAGATTTTATCTCCAGCAATGGATATCTCATGTTTTTGCAAGTGTGTTGCAATTTCTTTTGAAACCGTTGAGAATCGAGAAAGAATCCATTTATCTGCCAAGCTTTTCGGTTCAGCACTTCCCGTTTCCCCGTCTTCTAATTGCATCTGAACAAATCGTCCCGCGTTCCAGAGTTTGTTCACAAAGTTTCGGTATCCTCCAATCTTTGCTTTCCCAATCGGGATCGCGTTTCCCGGACTGGTTCCAATAACGAGTGATAATCGCACGGCATCCGCTCCAAATTCATCGATCATCTCAAGCGGATCAATTCCATTGTTCTTGGATTTGGACATCTTTTTCCCATGTTCATCGGTCACCATCCCGTGGAGATATACCGTGTCGAATGGGTATTTTCCAGTGGCATATCGACCAAACATAATCATTCGAGCCACCCAGAAAAACAAAATATCATGTCCCGTTTCGAGAACTGATGTTGGGTGAAATTTTTTGAAATCTTCAGCATCTTCGTTCGGCCAGCCGAGTGTCGAGAGTGGCCACAAAGCGCTTGAGAACCAAGTGTCGAGTGTGTCTTTGTCTTGTCTGAGATTATCTCCTTCAGGAGGGCAAAACACAGGAATTGTTTTTGGAGTTTCAGGATCCATCTTCCAGCCTTCTCGGAATTTCCAAAAAGACTCTTCTTGTCCTTTTCCACCATATTCAGCAAAGACAACAGAAGAGAAGAAAGAGTGTCCAACAACAAGAACGTTTTCGGTTTTCGAAAGCTCTTTCAGTTTTTGAAATATCTCCCGAGCTCTTTTTCGGACCTCTTCAAAAGTCTCTTTAGATTCTTGAGGAAAGCTTTCTTTCGTCTTCCATCCAGAGGAGGTTTCATCTTCATTTGTAACTTCATGCAAATTTTCCCAAGTTTCAACTTCAAGTCCGAGTTCTTTTGCGATAATCTCCGCTGTTTGCTGTGTGCGAGTGAAATGAGAAGAAACAATTTTGGTAATGCCTTGTTCTTTTGCCTTTTTTGCTAAGATTTTTGCCTGCTGTTTCCCCTTTTCAGAAAGAATAAAGTCTTTTTCTTCTTCGCTCCATTCCTTTAGTCCATGTCGTGCGAAAATAATTTCTTTCTCTTCAGGAAGATGAATCTTTCCCTCCTCGTCATACCACACTGGGATCTGGTGCCCCCACCAAATCTGTCGAGAGATGCACCAATCACGAAGATTATCGATCCATTGGAAGTAGGTTTTTTCAAATTGCTTTGGAATAATATTTACATGTTTTTCTCGAACCGCTTCTTGTGTGAGTTTTTTGAGGGTTGTTTTCTTCCCTGTAAATTTGTCGGTGAATTCTTTCTCAACACTTACAAACCACTGTGGAGAAATCATCGGTTCGATGACACATCCACTTCGGTAACATTTTGGAACACGATTTGAATACGGAATTCTTGAAACCAAGAGTCCCTTTTTCTCCATGTGTTTTACCGATTCTTTTCGTGCTTCGGCTACGGTCAGTCCTTCGCACGGTCCGGTAATAGCGGTCATCCTTCCTTTGAAATCAATCTTCTGTAGCATCGGTAAATCGTGTCTCTGAGCGAGCTCGTAGTCTTCCAGTGAGTGAGAAGTAGAGATTGTCATGGCCCCTGTTCCAAACTTTGGATCGACGCATTCATCAACCAAGACGTAGAATTTTCGCATTCCCGCATAAGTCTCAAACTCAAATTTCATACCTTCCAATTTCTTCCCTTTCACCACTTCTTTGAGATCGTATTCATTCGGAAAATGCACCCCGTCATCCCATTTATGCTTGGAAATAATGAGAGGAGATTTGTCCGTTTTCTTTTCCGCCTTCACGTACTCGGCAGCGGGATTAATAACCACAGGGCTGTCAGCACATTTGGTTTCAGGACGAGATGTTCCAATAATAAACGGTCCACATTGAATGTCGTAGAACTCACCTTCGTTGTCTTCAAATTCCACCTCATCATCAGCGATCACTGACTGCGCGCCGACTGACCAGTTGATCATTCTGTGCCCTCGGACAATGAGTCCGTCGTCATACAGCTTTTTAAAGATCGTATTTACGGAGTGATTTCGTTCGTCATCAAACGTGTAGGCCTCCCGTGACCAATCAAGCCACGCTCCCATTTTCTTAATCTGATGCACGATTCGATCGTGTTTTTCTTGAGCAAATTTTCGACACTCTCCCAAAAATTCTTCTCGCTCCATTTCCTCGCGACTTTGAAGTTTCAGGTGTTTAAGAACCACGTTCTCTGTTGCAATCGCAGCGTGATCGGTTCCAGGAAGCCAGAGAACTTCTTTCCCCGTCATTTTCTGATATCGGATCATGATGTCCTCAATCGCCAGCATCGCCGCATGCCCAAGATGCAATTGCCCTGTCACATTCGGAGGAGGAAGCACGATGGTAAATGGTTCTTTTGTAGAACTACTATCGGCACGCATATTTCCAGAGTCTTCCCAAGATTGGTAGATTCCATCTTCTGTCGAATTGTGATCGTAGGCTTTATCCATGTCGGGACTATTGTAGAAAACTCGCTGGTAGAAAGCGAATTGAAATTATAAAAAAGGGGAAAAACAAGGGATAAAACTTGCTATTTGTATGAAAATATTGTAAAGCGACAAAGTGAAAGATGACTAAAGAAGGAGAAATGGATTTCGGCTCAGATTTACTAGAAAAAAATTCTGGAGAGAGCTTTGAGTTTCAGAAACGAGTGAAGGGGGTTTTTACAAACCCCGAGAACCCAGAAAACAGGGAAAAAAATAAAATAGAAAAAATAGCAGATTTTTTGGAATGTATTTCGGCAATGATGCTGACTATTCGAGTCAACAAAGGCGTGGTCTCAGAGAAACTGTATGGAGAGATTGAGAATCGAATAGAAGAGACAGGGGAACATCCTTCATCAAAATTGCTTTCAATTTTGTTAAAGGAGTTAGAGCTTTTGTTGGATCGAATTGATGAAAGACAAGAAATATTGTCTCCATCGGAAATAAGACACATAAACAGGTCAAGATTTTCTCCTTCTCATAGAAACTTTATTGATAAAGAGGATATGAATGACTATACATCTCTTTCGAATGATCTCATCGGAGTATATGACAAGCAAGGATATCTTGATCAGACAATATTGCTTGAAGAAAATAAAAACAAAGAACAATTCCCCACACTGGAGGCTAATTATAAATCATATCAAAAAATAAAAGAGATTCCTTATGGAGAACTCATCAATGAACCAGGATTTTTTGTACGACAAGGAGAAGACAACAAAGAAATGCTGAAAATCTTTACCATCATCCATCAAACACCAGACCTATACTTTAAAATTAAAGAAAAAATACTTGCTCCACAGGAGCCCTTAGAGGTTTCGTTCAAAGGACTGCTCTCTTTGTTTAATTTGGCGATACAGTTGGATGAAAAAGATTTTAATGAAGTGAAAGATTTTTATGATCAACTACACACGCAAGAACAACAAATTTCATTTTTGGAATCGTTTGTGATTTTGGCGAATGAGACAGAAGCGATAAAGCTCTTTTTAGAGGCACTAAGAAATCCTTGTTTTGTTGATGAAAAAAGCGGAAACAATGATCTTCTGGACAAGATTGGAGAGATTACAGAATTGATCCAAGAAAGAAACCTGCTTACCAAAAAATTGCTTTCCGCTGCAGGGAAAGAAAATATGAATCCATGGGAATACAATGAAGCGATTTTAAAGCGATTGAATTTGTTATTAGAGAGATCCAGTCGAGTGAAGAGTAGGGAAGAAGCAGAAGAGCTTTTAAAGGAATCGAATATGTTCAAGAAAGAAATTATTGCAGAGGGGGCGGTTGTGCGAGGAAATTTTGATCAAATAAAAAAAATGAAACCAGAGGAAATTGGAGATTTATTGAAAAACATGAAGGGGCAAGTTGTTAGAGGAGGGAACCTGATTAATGATGCGTGGAGCATGGAGAAAGCTGATAATTATAAAGCCCCTTCGGAATTCGATATTCGTAAATACGAAATGCTCATAAAAAATTTCGAAAACGCTTACAAGCACTATCCTCAATATAAAGAGGTTTTAGCTCTCAACATCACGAAAGACCTACAAGATGAAAATGTGAAATTTCATTTTATGAACTACAAAAAAGATCTTGTGGGGGTCGTGAAAATTAAAAAAATTGATAAAAACAATTACTATCTCGGGACACTGTATGTGGAAGATGAATTTAGAAAAGATTTCAAAGTCGGGCGCTATCTAGAGAGTTCTGTTTTGAAGCAAATTTCGAAAAAAGGAAATACTGTGACGGCTCACGTTTCTCCCAAAAATCCAAGCCTAGAAAGGCACATCAGAGTTGGGTGGCAGGTCATTGGGACAACAAAAGAGAAGGCCACGAGAGAAGATGGAACAATAATAGAATCGGAAGAATTATTAGAAATCCAAATGAAATTTTAAAAAAACAGCCTAGGGTGTTGCGTTTTTATATTGATCATTAATTGGGAGATTCTTTGCAAAATCCCATGCCATTCTAAACAGATTTAAATGATCTTTTACTATGGTTTCATGTTTAATGATAACCCCACTTGGGGGCTGCCCTTCTGTGTATGAATAAAAAGCAATCTTGTCCCCATAAATATGAAAACAAGTACTAAGAGGAAAATCTTTCACAGGAACAAAGAGTGTAACACGATTCATTTCTAAATCTTTTTTTGCATAATCCCTATCACTTCCTACATCATTAAAAATCATAAAAGCTTTGTTTTTAATGTTTGATCGTTCCGGAATATATCTATTTTGTAGAAATTTTTTAAATTTAGGATGAAAATCGGATTCATCGTAGTGTAGATACCCGTAAATTGTGCAATTTGTTTTCAAGCTATCGGCCAACACGTCTTCGTACATTTTAATAATTCCATCAACGCCTTCAAAAAATCGAACTTTTGGCGTGTTGATATGTGGATTCTTTAGCCCTCGTAGGTCTCCAATGATTTGGCTCACAGCCGTTTCCTTCGCCTCAAGTTCTCGTTGATTGCTCCGGAGAAGGAGAAGTATTTTTTCAGGATCTTCGGCATTAAAGTAAAAACCTCCATTTCTATTTTCCTGAAACCCGAAACGTTTTTTACATAAGTTTTCTAATGTGTAGCGAGTTGTTGAGCGGTTTAATTTTAATCTTCGAGCAATGAGCGATGCAGGAGCACTTCCTAATTTTAATAAATCGAGATAAACAGTGATCTCAATCTCACTAAGCCCAAGAAGGGAAAGGGTCTGTTTAATTTTTGGGAAAGGCATGTTTCGGAAGGGATATCTATTTAATTATAGCATTCTTTTGGGTGGTGGCAAACACTTATTACCACTTTTTAACCCTCTCTGAGAAAGGGGAATATATGTTTTACTCTCGCATGTGTTTGACCTAAGCTGTCGTCCTTAGTATGGTTGACAGGTTGGTCTCGTATTTTAATAAGAAGAATGAACAAGGTTGATCAATTGCAGCAAACGGTTCCAGAAAGAAGTCAGTTCCTGAAAAACGTGAGTGCAGAATTGCGTTGTTATTGTTATACCGATTCAGTAGATCTCGACGATTTTCTTAATGCATTTAAGAATAAATATAAACATTCGATCGAATTTTATATAACCAATAGTTTAGAAAATAGGCTCGTATGTGATGAAATAGAAGTAATGAAAATTTTATTAGAACAGTCTCCAAAAATTGTAGAAAGGAAGGTGCGAGAAATGGGGATGCGAAACGTAAGAATGTTTATCCTTTCTTGTATGGGGGAAGATGCGTACTCAAGAGCGAGGAGTCTGGGAGTGTGCCCACTAAGGATCTCGAAATTGGGATTCGTACAAAGGATTAATAATAAATTCTCAAAAACACGAGGAGAGACCTTTGATTCACTGTCTCCTGAAGGAGGAAGGTAAAACCATTATAAAAAATCCTTACGACGTATTGACGAATTGTGAATACTTTGTATTTTGCAAATATGGAAAAAGCAGTGAAGGATCGGTTTACCGGTGGTCTTAAAAGAAAAGTGGACACGAAAAATCGTTTTACGTTTCCAGCGAAATGGAAAGGGCAATCTAAAGATTTTTTTCTTTGGGTTCCAAAGAAAGGGAAGCTCATAAAAGAGCTCCAGACTTCAAAGCAAAAAATATTAGGAATATTGGCCCGAACAGAAGAACCAATCCAAGGCGCTTATGGCGGAGATAACTACTTAGATGATATTTATTCGAATTTATTTGAAATTAAAAAAAGTACTGCTAATCGAATACAGATCCCTAAAGAAGCGGCAGAAAAAATGAAAATAGAGAATCAAAGAATAGATCTTGTTGGATGCGTAGAGTACATCGCAATTATACAGGGGAAGGTGGAAGACTCAATCGATGAAGAGTAGGTCATCTCCTATTTCTCCCTCAAATATACCCGCATTTACTTCAAGGACGTATTTCGCTTTCACAGAAGGAACAAAGCTTGGGCATTCTTCGGCTTCACACGGTGTCAGTGTTTGAATATCAACCACTTTCATATTTTCTGAAATCCAAATCACATCCAAAGGAATGAGTGTGTTTTTCATCCAGAATGAGTGAAAATCGATTTCTTCAAAAATAAATAGCATTCCATTTCCCTCGCTCAATGACTCACGCAACATAAGTCCCTGTTGTCTTTGTTCTTGTGTTTTCGCCACTTCCACGCTCCATGATTGTTCACCGATTTTCACGGTCATTTCATCCAGCTCGTGTGCTTTGTGAAGAATTTCTGAAGTTGTGTGTTCACATCCCATCGAAAAAAGTGTACAAAGAATCACGCAAAAAGAAATCAATTTTCCCATATGTCTCAACCTACTGATTTTCTCAAAAACCTCAATCCCGCCCAACGACAGGCGGTAGAGAAAGTGTACGGACAGATTTTGGTTTTAGCGGGGCCAGGGACAGGAAAAACACACCTCTTAACGGCTCGCATCGCGTACCTACTCCAGCAAGATGTGGGGGCGCAATCGCAAAACATTCTCTGCCTCACGTTTACCGAAGCGGGAGCGACCGAAATGCGAGATCGGCTTCAATCAAGCATCGGGAATGAAGCGTACAAGGTGAAAATTTCTACATTTCATGGATTTTGTCAGTGGGTGATGGATGAATATCCAGAATACTTTGAAACGAAACGAGGAACGCGAGAAATAGCTGATGATCTACAAAAAGCACTCGCCTTCCAGGATTCTGTACAGTCGAAGAAGTGGGAATTTTTCTCGAACGTGTGGGATGACTTTATTTTCCGACACGACATCTTGAGCGCTATTTCAAAGCTCAAACGAGAAAACATCTCCGCGAATGGGCTTCGAGAACTGATTCCAGAGGAGAAGAAACGGCTCGATGAGGATCCAGGAAATTTTTATAAACGAAAATTCGGTGCATTTAAAGAAGGAGATTTTAAACCCAAAAAACGAGAAGAGATTGATCGCAAGATTCGACGCATGGAAGAGTTGGCAGATTTCTGGGATGTGTATGAGGCGAAGATGAAAGAAAAAGGGTTCTTTGATTTCGATGATCAGCTCATGTGGGTGATTGGAGAGGTGAAAGAAAACAAAAATTTGAGACTCGATTTAGCGGAGCGATTTCAGTGGGTTTTGGTCGATGAGTACCAAGATACCAATTCCGTGCAAAACGAGCTCCTATGGGCGCTCAGTGACTTCCAGGAGGATCCTAATATCTTCGCTGTTGGAGATGATGACCAGGCAATTTACAGGTTTCAGGGCGCAAGTGTGGAGAATGTTTTCGAATTCCAAAAACACTTTCCTTCTCATGAGCAAATCACGCTCACTGAAAATTACAGATCCGCTCAAAATATTCTCGACGGAGCCCTCGCTTCTATTGCGAATAATAAAACCAGGGCCGATGCGAATAAAAAATTAACCGCGAGTGGGAAAAATAAAGATTTCACGGGCACGATTCACAAGGCCGTATTTGGCGCGCGACTCAGTGAGATGGGATTTCTCGTAGAGCGTATTCAACAAGCACTCAAAGATGGAACGCCTCCTGGGGAGATTGCGATACTGTGTCGAAAAAATGCAGAAGTTTTGGAAATCGCACGAGAATTGCCGAAGTTTGGAATTCCGGTTTCTGCTCAGATTTTTCAAAATATATTTGAAGACCAGTGGATCAGGATTTTGATTTTGATGCTCGAAATTTTCGCCGATCCGCGAAATGATGAAAAAATGATGGAGCTTCTCCACACACAATTCTTTGGACTTTCTGGGGAGAAACTTCTTCAACTATTCCTCAAACGAAGCGAAGAGAAACTATCTGTTATTGCTCTCCTAGAGAAGGAATCGAAGAGTGATGAATCGTTAAAAAAGATCTTCGATCTCATCGTAAACGCTCGTCAGAAATTCTGGCACTGTCGTCCGGAAGTATTGATTGAAAAATTATTGTACGAATCGGGACTCGCCGAATTCCTTTCTCAAGAAGACAACGAAACGTCTTCCGAAAATTGGCAGATGGTTCGAAAATTTATCGAATGGGCGCGGGAACAAAAGTGCGAAACTCTTCCAAAGTTGTTGGAACGAATCGATCTTCACGCGCAGTTAAATATTCCAGTTCGACCAAATTCATTGCCGGCTGACCAGAGAGCGGTGCACATTCTCACCGCCCATGGATCGAAGGGGCGAGAGTTTGATATTGTATTTCTTTCAGGACTGCTTGATCGAGTGTGGGGCAATAATAGAGCCAGAAACGGGATTGCGTTGCCACAACTTTTTCAAGAAACACACGATGATAATGAAGATGAACGAAGACTTTTCTTCGTAGCGATAACACGAGCGAGAAAAGAAATTTTCTTATCCTACGCGGCAACAGATTTCTCTGGACGAGAAAAAAATCCATCACAATTTTGGCACGAAATTCCAGATTCAGTGTGTACTCTTCTCCCGCGAGATGAGACAGAAGAGTCGGTTCAAAAATTGATTCCTGTATTTTTATCCACGAAAGAACAACCCCTCTTTACCGCTCAAGAAAAAGAAATTCTTCAAGCACGAGTAAAAGATTTTGTTTGGTCGGCAACAAGTTTGCAAACGTATCTCGATTGTCCGCGAAAATTTCTCTACCAACGATTGCTCCGTTTCCCACGAAGGCCATTGCCACAATTGGCACTTGGGGTATCACTCCACGAGGCACTTGAGCGCTTTTTAGAAACCTTTAAACGAACGAAAAAATTGCCGACACAAGCACTCCTTCTTGATGAATTCCAGAGAGCACTTCGCGGACAGAATTTAGAAAAAAAGGAATTTGAGAAATGGTTAGATCATGGAAAAGAAGTGCTGGAGAATTATTATGAAAAACGAAAAGATGCCTTCAAAGAGGATTCCCTCATTGAATTTGCATTCAGTAAATACAGCCCTGCCGTTGATGAAATTCGGATTACCGGAAAAATGGATCGTGTCGACTTTCTCGACGAAGGAAAAACAAAAGTAAAAATCGTGGACTACAAATCAGGGAAACCACGAGCCATTAAGGAGGGGGAATCTTTGTGGAGACAACTGGTTTTCTACGATCTTTTAGCACGAAACAGCAAGGGACTCGGATGGTCGGTGGATGTCTGTGAGCTAGAATTTCTCACTTCAGCAGATCACACAGGAAAGATCGGGCAGAGGCAATTAGAAGTATCAGAAGAAGATCGTCAGCAAGTAATTTCAGAACTGAAAGACGCTCACCAGAAGGTGCAGAACCTAGAATTCCCATTTGTTTCCAATCAAGAGAACGATTCAGGAATTGAGTACTGGCAAAACTTCGGACAATGATAACGAATATTTTATTACTGCTCTTCGGGATGATTCTTCTCGGGGCAGTTGTTTTTAGTGCATGGATGCTGTGGGGATTTCTCCACTATGGAGCCCCGCTTGTTTCCACTCCAAAAAAGACCGTTCAAAAAATGATAGAACTGGCTAATATTCAATCAGGACAGGTTGTTTATGATCTTGGATGTGGAACAGGAACGATTTTATTCGAAGTCGTTGGCGACGTGCAATGCCAAGGGTATGACCTTGTGAAACCAGCTATCTGGTGGGCGCGTATAAAAAACACTCTCCTCAAAAGAAACATTCAGTTTCACTCTCAAGATTTTTTTACGGTAAACCTTTCGGACGCGGACGTGGTTTTCTGTTATCTCCTTCCCGAAGTGATGAGCAGAATCTACACAGAGAAATGGAACGAACTTCGTGCAGGATGCCGAATCGTTTCGCATGGATTTCCGATATTGCCCTTACAACCCACACAGGTTGTGCAGGTCGGAAAAGGGAATATTTATGTATATGAGAAGTAAGAACTTCTTTTAGATCATGATGTCTGGAATCGGAAACCGAAGGCAGAGATCTCGGATTTCTTCACGAACACGTTTTTTCAAAGTCGGATTATCCTTATCTTTGAGCACCTCAATCATGAGTTCTGCAACACGAGCACAATGAGCTTCTTTAAACCCACGAGTCGTAATCGCTGGTGTTCCAAAACGAATTCCAGAAGGATCCATTGGTTTTCGTGGATCATCGGCAATCGCGTTCATGTTGAGCGTCATTCCGACTTCATCGAGAACAGTTTGCGCTTCTTTTCCCGTTACTCCGAGACTTCCGAAGACATCTGCCAGAAGCAGGTGATTGGAGGTTCCGCCTCCGAGGAGTCGAATGTTATTGTCCAAAAAGACTTTTTCCATTGCCTTTGCATTCTTCAAAATCTGTTGTGCGTATTCTTGAAATGCTGGCGTCAAAGCTTCTCCAAACGCAACCGCTTTTCCTGCAATTAGATGCATGTGAGGACCTCCTTGAAGTCCTGGGAAAATAGATTTATCTATTTTTTTTGCGATTTCTTCGCTATCTCTCGTGAGAATCATTCCTCCCCGAGGACCTCGCAATGTTTTGTGTGTCGTTGTCGTAATTACATCGAACCCATCATCAAACGGATTGCGCACCGCCTTCCCAGCAATCAGTCCTGCGATGTGAGCCATGTCAGCAACGGTAACCGCACCGACTTCTTTGGCAATGGCTACAAATTTTGCATAATCGAGTTCACGACTGTATGCAGAAAATCCAGCGAGAATCATTTTTGGTTTTTCACGAAGTGCTGTTTCACGGAGCTCTTCGTAGTCGATTTCTCCAGTGTCTGGATCTTTCATTTTATATCGTACGAAATTGAAGATCTTCGCCAGATGCGTCACGGGATGCCCATGAGTGAGGTGTCCACCATGACTGAGATCCATTCCGAGAACGGTGTCTCCTGGCTCCAGTAAAGCGAAGTACATCGCGATATTGGCAGGGGCTCCAGAGAGAGGTTGTACGTTTGCATATTTACAGTTAAACAATTTACACGCTCGTTCAATCGCAAGACGTTCGATAACGTCTGTGTAGTCCTGTCCGCCGTAGTATCGACGCCCAGGGTATCCTTCAGAGTATTTATTGGTAAAGACTGACCCATCGGCTTCCAGTACGCTTTTGGAAACATAGTTTTCACTCGGGATCAGTTCGAGCCCTTCTGATTCTCGTCGCTCTTCGCCACGGATGGCATCAGCGATTTGAGGATCGTTTTTTTCGAGAAATGGTATTAATTGTGGAGTTGTCATAGTTGAGAGGAGTAATGAACGAAGAATCCCGTAGTTTCGCTACAGGAGAATACAAAACTTTCGGTTTTTTTTAAACTTCTTTTCGTCCTTTTCCGATAGGTCGACGCCGAGATGAAGTCTTTGTCATTTCGATTCCATCGTACTGCCAGACACAAATGTCGTCAATGGAAAAAACGAGGTTCCATTTTTTGCCAAAAGATTGACAAGTATTATGATATAAAGTATTGAGAGAATCATGGAGTCAAAAAAGAAAGAACAAGAAAATAAGATTAATCTCACGCTTCCTAAGGGGGTAGACTTGAATGTTGTGAAAAAGAAAATTGTGCTTCTTCTTGAGACACAACAAGAAGAGAGAAAGAATATGGATTTTTTTCATTTCGATGAACAAGAAAAAGGATTCGCAATACTCGTAGTAGAAAAGATGCAAGAAGAAAAAAACACACTGAAAGAACGAGGGATTGTAATGGAAGAACACGCACTTTTAGCAGATATTCTTCGAGGAATAACATTTAAATATCAATGTTCTCGGTTGCTAAATACCATAGGAACGCAAATAAAAGCACTTCTTCGGGGTTGAAAATTTTTTCAAATTCACCACACTCCTACCAATGCCAAAACGAATCCGACCGCACGTAAACCCACTCGCTATCACGAAGGAATTTTCCTTTGAGGGCTTTGGAAACGATCACCCCATCATTATCGATGTTGGGGCGTGTAAGGGGGAATTTAGTGAAGCGCTCATTGCCAAGTTTCCAGAGAAGAACTTCATTGTCTTTGAGATTAGAGTTCCATTAGCAGAGAAATTGAGAATAAAGTTTGCTGATCATAAAAACGTGGTTGTGTTTGATGGAGATGCGGGCCGGAACTTCCGAGCTATTGTTGAACCATGCCAGAATCAAGGCGCAGTGGTAGAAGAAATTTTCGTAAACTTCCCCGATCCGTGGTTCAAAGAAAAACACAAGAAGCGACGATTCGTGAGTACAAAGTTCCTGGAAGATTGTTCCCAGTGGCTCGATGAGCGAACGGGATTTATCTTTCAAACCGATCAAGAGTTTCTCTTCAACGAAACACTGGAAGTGGTGGAAGCGTCGCCCTATTCCTCCATTGAGAAGTTTTCAGCGTCGCCCTATGACACTCAAACTGACTGGGAGCAGGCAAAGATAAAAGAGGGATCCGATGTGTGGAGAATGCGATTTAAAAAAGTTTAAATTAAAAAATAGGATACGTATCCTTAAGGGATACGTATCCTATTAATAAATTACTTCGCAATTCCTTCAAATCGATTCTCCCGAAGGACAGCAACTTTTACTTCTCCTGGGTAATCGCAGTCTTTTTCAATTTTTCGAGCGACTTCGTAGGCAAGTTTCTCAGCCTTTTTGTCGTCGATTTCTTTTGCGTTTACAAATACACGCACCTCACGTCCCGCTTGGATTGCGTACACCTTCTCAACTCCTGAGAAGCTTCCGGCAATTGATTCAAGTTCTTTCAGACGTTTGATGTATTTCTCTAATGTCTCTCGTCGAGCTCCTGGTCGAGATGCACTAATCGCATCCGCCGCTTGCAAGATTCGAGCTTCAATGGATTCATAGGGGAAGTCTTCGTGGTGAGATTTCATGGCCGTGATAACACGTTTATCAACACCAAATTTCTGAAGAATCTCAGTCCCGATAATAGCATGTCCCCCTTCCACTTCGTGTGACACTGCCTTTCCAATGTCGTGAAGGAGTCCTGCTTTTTTACAAATTTCTGGATCAACACTTCCTCCGAGTTGCGTCGCAATGGCTTCAGAAATGAATGCCACTTCAATAGAATGGCTTAATACATTTTGTCCATATGACGTTCGGAATCGGAGTCGTCCGATCAATTTCAAAATTGGTTCTGGATACAAGTTTGCGATTCCCAAATCTTGGCAGGCCTTTTGCCCGATTTCCAATATGAGCTTGTCAGCACTGTCTTGTGCTTGCTTCACAGACTCTTCGATTTTTGATGGGTGAATTCGTCCATCCTTAATCAAATTCTCCAAAGCAATTTTTGCAACATATCGACGGAACATATCGAAACTTGAAATCGTTACCGTTCCTGGAGCATCATCAATAATGACATCCACTCCGGTCATCATTTCAAAGGCATTAATATTTCGTCCCTCCCGACCGATAATTTTTCCTTTGATGTCTTCACTCTCAATTTTCACAACAGTTGTCGTGTTCTCGTTTGTCGTCGTTGAAGCGAAACGCTGAACCGATTGCACGATAACATTCGCGGCTTCTTCGTCCGCATTTTGTCGCATGAGTTCCACTTTCTTGTGAAGTGTTTCAGCGAGTTCTTCATCGACTTCTTTTTCCATCCGATCGAAGAGTTCTTTCTTTGCTTCTTCTTTGGATAACTTCGCAACTCGTTCGAGTTCCTCGTTTTGCTTGTCGAGTCCTTGTTGAAACTCTTCTTTTTGTTTCGCGTACTGATCGATAGCGTGTTCATACTTTTCTTTCGCTTCCTCAGTTCGTTCTACTTTTTGCTCAAGAGATTGTTCACGCTTGGCGACACGTTCATCAGCTTGCGCTTGAAGGTTGTCGATTCGTTGACGCGATTTCGTCTCTTCGTCTTGAGCTTGTTGGCGCAATTTTTGGGCATGCGCACGAGCATCAGAAAGTGTTTGATCACTTTCTTGCCCAGTCTGTTTTCGTAGTCGCTCGGCTTCTTGTCGAGCATGCGATTCTATTTGCTTGGTTTTGGGACGAAAAACAGCGAAGCTGATCCCGCCTCCGAGCAATAAACCGCCGATTCCGGCAATAATCATTTCCATGGAGAAAAGGGTGTAAATAAAACCCTCTCTCTCAAGTACGCTACTTTGAATTATCCTCCTGCATGCAAAGGGCTGAGGAGAAAGAAAGGTAAGTTTTTCATAGTCTAAGTCGTGTCTTGAGAAAAAGGTAAATTCTCTAAAGGTATTCTACAAAAGACTTCATAAAAGTCAATATCGTGGTTGAACTATTTTTTTGTACAACCTTGGCAAACCCCCCAAAACTCGAGGTCTACGTCCGTTAACAAAAAGTTTTTTTCAGAAGCCAGTTGTGAGGCAATGGATTTTTTGTAATCAAGAAAGATCTCCTCAACGCCACTACATTTTTTACAACGGAGAAAATGATGAGCCTTCGCATTACTCATATCAGAGCATTTTACAAAGCGTCCTTCTCGTAACGTATGAATAAGACGGCATTCTTTGAGTCGCTCCAAAATACGATAAACAGTTGTCGCATCAACAGGGTGATCTTGTGCTTTTAATTTTTTTCCAATGTCTTGCACGGACAATGGTGTCATCGCGCTAGAAAGAATAAGCAGTACATTACGAACACCAGCGGTAAGCCGCCATCTTTTTTGTACGAATGCTAATTCGGATTGGGTTAAAAAATCCATCGGAATCGAACCTAGCAAAAGCAAAGGAAAATGCAAGAGTATTGCAAATGAATAGTAATTTTTTTAAGTCATTCTGGCTTGCCCAGAATCGGATGCGTTATTTTATATGCACAAAGAGCAAAGCGAATAACTAACATAAGTTCGCCGCTAAGCGCTTCCAAGCATGTTCCAAGTTTTTAACTGATTCCAGTCAAGCTGGAATGACCAAGCAAAATTTAAAATCGTATTTCTACCCCGTCTTCGACCTCGAGGGGGGTTCAAGACCGAAGGGGGGATCGGAAATTGAAAATTGATAGGACGCGTGTGTCTAAAGAACTATTGTAAAAATCTATTTGAACCTTAATAATAACTTTGATGTTGGAATTCCAAAATGTTTCCCTTTCGCTCCAGAAAAAAGAAGTTTTAAAAAACATAAACTTCACGGTTGCACCGGGAGAGATGGTGGCGATTCTTGGGGCGTCGGGAACAGGGAAAACCTCGATATTCAGACTTTTGCTGGGGGAACTGAAACCAACGCTTGGATCAATTCAGCTTGATGATTTTGCTTTAGAAAAACTCTCCTATTCCCATCTTCAAAAATATCGTCGACAGATAGGAGTCGTATTTCAAGACTTTCAACTTTTGCCTCAAAAAACAGTGTTTGAAAACGTAGCCTTCGCTTTGGAAGTTTGCGGGGAAGAAGAAAAAATTGCCCGTAAGGTCCCAGAACTCCTGAAACTCGTCGACCTCTGGGAGAAAAGAGATCAGTTCCCAGACACGTTGTCAGGGGGTGAGAAACAACGAACGGCGGTTGCTCGTGCACTCATCCACAATCCAAAAATTCTCATCGCTGACGAGGCGACAGGAAACCTCGATCCACAAAACTCAAAAGACATTGCCGCCCTCTTCCACGTTCTTCATAAAGAAAGAAACATCACGACACTTTTCGCAACCCATGATCCAATATTGGTAGAAGCCCTGAAACCACGGATTATTAGACTAGATGATGGGAAAATATTTTTCGATAAAAAAGGTATCACACTTGCAGAAGCTTTCGCGGGAATGATTTAAAACGTGCTTTCAATCTTTTCCTCAAGCATTGTTTGCAGATCAGGAGAGAAAAGAAGGGCTACTCGTTCGAGGAAGTTTCGAGCTACTTGGTCGTGTGGCAGTTTTCTCATTTCTTCATTAAGAAGAAGAAGTTGATCAATACGAATCTCATTGTTTTGAATTCTTTGAAGGAATGAAACTACGTATTTTTGTTTCAATATTTCCCCGAAGTACGGTTCCTTGTCGGTTCCAAGAGAAAAGAGTTTATCAAGAAGAACGAATCGATCAAATGACTGGACACCAGTGCTCTCGGCTCTAAACATAAGATTTGATCGGTTCTTTTCTACCAACTCAAGAAGGACTTCAACAGCTCGTGCTTCTTGAAGAAGGGCGAGGTCATTTGTTTTCTCGGCTACTCGTTGAACAACTTCTGTCAGAGGAATGGCATCAACATACTTTCGTTTTACGATCCGTAGGTTTCGTGAAGCTTCCAACACTTGAACAATAGATCGAAAACTCTTTTTTGCAGATGCGAAATCTTCATCAGCATCTTTTCGTTCGCCCTCGAGTGCTTGTTCAACTCCGGTGAGAACCTTTGTTCTTGTGATAATCAATTTCGCTTGAATAGATTGAATTTGAGAAAGCGAGAGCTTTAGGTCATCAGGAATATCGTGATCGACAAGGGCGGTATCAGTTCGCATTCGAAGCTCTTCTCCAGCGAGGAGTTTCATTTCTCCATCTTTCCAATCAAAGATTGTCAGAGAATTGTCTTCAGATAAATTAATGACATGCGTTTCTCCACTTTCAGAAACCAACACCCGGAACATTGATTCGGACGGACTTGAGATAAGTCCTCGTTGTGTGGTGATCTTTCCATCGCTTGCACTCATTCCTTCAATCGTTCCCTTCTCAAGAAAGAGGGAATCGTTTTTTACAATTTTCAACTGCGTACTTGATTTTATCGTTGAAGTGAAACTATTTGGGAAAATGATTTCTGCTTCAGAATTGTTTCCTACTCGAACAACATCGCCTTTCTTCAAAGAGAAAGCTTGGTCAATAAGAATGATGTCATTTCCTCGCAGGACTTCTACCGGACCAAATTTCGGATGAATCTCTCCCGCAGAAAGAAAGTTCCCGGGGGCAATATTAAAAAGCACCAAGAAAGTGACGGCGGCAAAGGCGATGGTTGAGATTTTTGGAGAAAAGAAGCGATGCCACATGGGAACAACAGAACCTTCGTGTTGCTGTGAAAACGCCTCGAGAGCACTCATGCGAATGCGCTCTTTTTGTTCAATTCCCTGCGGAACGCGAGCATTCCGGAAGAGTTGTCTAATAATTTTTTCTAAATCCTCAAATCCCATACGTTATTGGTTTTTATACCAACTCGTAGAACGAAGATAAAGAAGGTTTGTTACAAGATTTTTTTCCCTTCACCACCAATTTTTGTAGCGGTGTAATCGATAATCGCTCCCCAGAAAAATCCTTCAAGGGCTGCCAAAAGAAGAATGTTCCCTTCAATAAAGGATCCCCAGTTCAAATAAAGGGCCATCTCAACCATTGAATCATAGAGCAATATTGCGAGCATAAATTCAAGCCATGCTCCTACAAACCCACCTCGGAGTATTGGACGCCAGTTTGGCCAACGATAAAGAATGCAATGTTTCCAAAAGGGACATTCGGTAATGAGCCCCATAAGCCCGATAACCGATCCAAAGGTCAATCCCCAAAGAAGGATTCCCCATTGTAAGTATGGAGAAATATAATCCCCAACGTAGACAGGTGCCAAAAGGTATCCAACGATTCCCAAGGCAAGTCCGAAGACTTTTGCTACGAACATTCGACGCGTTATTGTGTGTGTTTTTTTGTGAAAAAGACGCATGGTCTATAAAAATTAAGAAGTAGTGTTATTCAACGACAACATCGAAAATAGTAATACGTTCAATGGGCATATCATTTGGTCCAGTTTTAACACCTGCGATCCTGTCGACTGTTTCCATTCCTTCGATGAC